>ENA-OPSD01000004-OPSD01000004.1-human-gut-metagenome-genome-assembly--contig:-NODE-4-length-181551-cov-5.566552_pt1 | contig 181551 bp, 211 predicted proteins | sample MGYA00241453_ERZ501898 | MGnify/ENA primary metagenome ERZ501898 (study PRJEB25962, sample SAMEA2042226) | human gut metagenome | biome: human gut; feature: human-associated habitat; material: faeces... | reverse complement strand
CATTATCTGCCTTATAGATGTCCATAAGTATCTGCTCAAGCATAGACTTTGTCCAGCCGTATGGGTTTGTACACTGTCCCTTTGGACACTCCTCTGTGATAGGAATCTGTGCAGGATCTCCGTATACTGTAGCTGATGAAGAAAAAATGATGCTCTTGCAGCCATTCTGTCTCATCACATCAACAAGTGTAAGTGTTCCTGCAATATTATTGTTATAGTACTCCCAAGGCTTTGCCACAGACTCTCCTACTGCTTTGAGTCCTGCAAAGTGAATACAGCTATCTATCTTTTCTTCCTTAAAAATCTTATTTAATATGTCTCTGTCAAGGATATCTCCCTTATAGAACTTTACTTCTTTGCCTGTAAGAGCCTTAACTCTGTCAAGTGACTTCTCAGATGAATTTGAAAGATTGTCAAGTACTACAACGTCGTAACCTGCATCAAGAAGCTCCACACAAGTGTGGCTTCCGATATATCCGGCTCCACCAGTAACTAAAATTGCCATAATAAATATCTCCTTTTCATTTTTGTTAAATTTATTGTAGCGCATTTGCTCATTTTTGTATAGAATAAAATGTAGAAGAAATATGTAAAAATGTTGTAAAGGTAGGCAATATGAACAATAAATACAAAAATTCCTATATCGTAAAAGAAAAAGAGCTTGTATCTCTGTCCGTATATAACGTAGGCTTCCAGAGCTGTGACAGCCTGTATCAGTGGGGACCCGGTATCAGAGACCATTATCTGATTCACTATATCATAAGCGGTAAAGGCCGCTACACTGTAAATGGCAGTGTTCACACATTAACTCCCGGTGATGCGTTTCTCGTATATCCAAATACCGAAGTGATTTATCAGGCTGATGCGCAAGATCCTTGGGAATATACCTGGGTAGGCTTTACCGGCAGCGATGCTGCAACCATTTTAAGAGCCACTGATTTCACAAAAGCGCATCCATACATACACAGTGTATCAAACGGAAACGAAATCAAAAGACAGCTCATGCATATATACGACGCCAGAGGCACAGAATTTGAAAATGCACTCGAAATGACCGGGCGACTCTACACCACCCTCGCTCTTTTTGTCAGTGCCGCCACATCAAAGCCGCCGCAAAACAGTGCAAACTCCTATGTACAAAAGGGCATCGAATACATCTCCGCCAACTATTCATACCCTATCACCGTTGAGGATATTGCATCATATATAGGCTTAAGCCGAAGTCACCTGTTCCGTTCCTTCCAGAGCATCCTCGGTGTATCGCCAAAGGAATATCTGACCGATTTCAGAATCAAACAGGCATGCTATCTGCTTAAACACTCCTCATTGTCCATCACAGCAATTGCAGGCTCTATAGGGTTTGATAACAGCCTTTATTTTTCAAAGACCTTTCATAAAATAAAAGGCCTTTCGCCTAAGGAGTATCGCAGTAAATACAAAAAAGCTCAAGAATAAAAAAAAGCTACCGGGCTTCACATGAAGCCCGGCAGCTTTTTCATATATCTCTTTATGCTAAACTAAGCAAGCTTAGATTTAGCAACCTCTACTAATTTAGCAAATCCTGCTGCATCTGTAACAGCCATATCAGCTAATACCTTACGGTTAAGGTCAACGTTTGCTAACTTTAAGCCGTGCATGAACTGGCTGTATGAAAGTCCGTTGAGACGAGCTGCTGCGTTGATACGAGCAATCCATAACTGACGGAACTGTCTCTTTCTCTCTTTACGTCCAGCGTATGAGCTTGTAAGTGCTCTCATAACTGACTGCTTTGCTACTCTATACTGCTTAGATCTAGCGCCTCTATAACCCTTTGCTAACTTTAATGTTCTGTTATGTCTTTTCTTAGCGCCTAAACCGCCTTTAACTCTTGCCATTTGTTGATTCCTCCTTAACTAATACTACCGATTACATGTATGGTAAAATCTTCTTCATATTCTTAACATTTGTCTCATCTGTCATTGTTGCTTTTCTGAGATTTCTCTTTGTCTTTGTTGTTTTCTTAGTTAAGATATGTCTCTTGTAGGCTTTATTTCTTTTTAACTTTCCTGTTCCTGTAACTTTGAAACGTTTTGCAGCTGCTCTGCTTGTTTTCATTTTTGGCATGATAGATTCCTCCTTAAAATAATTATTTCTTTTCTGCCAACACCATGCTGATACTTCTTCCTTCAACCTTTGGTGCTTTTTCCACTACTGCTGTGTCAGATAAGCTTTCTGCGAAATCATCGAGAATGTGTTTGCTTGCATTCATATGAGCCATTTCACGTCCACGGAATCTCAAAGTGATCTTCACTTTATCTCCCTTGGATAAAAACTTCTTTGCAGCGTTCATTTTGGTATTCAGATCATTTAAATCAATATTCGGTGACAAGCGAATCTCTTTCAGCTCAACCACTTTCTGTTTCTTTTTGGCTTCTTTTTCTTTTCTTGCCAGTTCATAACGATACTTACCGTAATCGATAATCTTGCAGACAGGTGGTTTTGCAGTTGGAGCGATTTTAACTAAGTCAAGTTCTGCTTCCTCAGCAAGCTTCATAGCTTCTCTCGCTGACATAATGCCAAGCTGTTCTCCGTTTTCTCCGATCAGACGAATTTCTTTGTCTCTGATCTGTTCATTAATCATTAACTCGCTAATGGTATTGCACCTCCAAAATAATTTTTCATGCTTCCACATAAAAAAAGTGGATAGGCAGACTATCCACAATCAATCAAATACGCATATGCGACGTTTGAGGTATTAAACCATGAGACACTGTAAATTTGTGCTCCGGTGAGAGTGGATACTCTACTTTGTTTTCAACAACTCTGATAATATAACATACACACACTCATTTCGTCAAGTATATTTTTTGCATTTTATAAATTTTCTTGAATGAAATTTTATAAATTTAGCATCAGTATTTGCATTTTGCGTTGACATTTAGTACACTCTTCTTATATTATAAAATTTTTTTTAAAATACAAGAACCATGAAAGGTATTGACAAATAAACTATGGATTACAGAATTATCGATTTACACGTACATTCCACCGAATCAGACGGAACTCTCACACCCGAAGATCTGGTAACTGAAGCAAAACGCACCGGTCTGTCTGCGTTTGCACTCACCGACCACGACACCTGCTCAGGTGTCAGCAAAGCAATGCCCTGCGCAACTTCTGCCGGGATTGAACTAATACCGGGCATTGAACTCTCCACCGATTATCACGGAAAAGAAGTCCATATCGTAGGGTTATATATTGATATCGAAAATGAGCAGCTTCTGAAAAAGACAACCGAATACCGGAAATGCCGCAGTGAGCGCAATGCACTTATGGTGGAGGCACTTCAGAAGGAAGGGCTTTCCATTACGATGGAAGAACTGGTGGCTGAAAATCCGGACTGTGTCATTACCCGCGCGAACATTGCACGCTTTCTATATGAACATGGTCAGATCAAGAGTGTCCGCGAAGCCTTCGACCGTTATATCGGCGACCACTGCAAATGCTATGTCGGCAGGTTGAAAGTCGCTTCAACCGATGCCGTGCGTCTCATCAAGGAAGCCGGAGGTACTGCCATTTTAGCTCACCCTCTGCTCTACGGCCTGAGTAACACCAATCTCCAGAAAATGATCGATGAGCTGAAACCGGCGGGACTTGACGGGTTAGAAGCAATCTACTCCACCTACACCACCGGAGAAGAACAGCAGATGAAACGTCTTGCAAGGGAAAACGGACTGCTTATCAGCGGCGGTTCTGATTTCCACGGCTCAAACAAACCGGATATCGCTCTTGGCAGAGGACGGGGACATCTGTATATTCCTTACTCTGTTTTAGAAACGATAAAAGCCAGCCGATAAAAAAAGGAAGCTTACATATCAACGGTAAGCTTCCCCTTTTTTTATAAAATAAACTTCTCGATCACTTCCGCGATCGCATCATGGTTGTTATCATTTTCCGTAACATAATCAGCGGCTTTCTTGATATCATCGATCCCGTTCTTCATAGCGATACCAATATGTGCGGATTGGATCATCGGAATGTCGTTCTGCTCATCTCCGATCGCAACCGTGCTGGTATGTGGAATATTTAACAATTTCACCAGATACTGTGCACCGGTTCCTTTGTCCGTGTTGACTGGACAATACTCCAGATACTCTTTGCAGGAGAAAAAGGAGTTGCATTTTCCTTTCGCCCAGGCAGCATTTGCTTTCTGGAAACGTTTTAATTTTTCATCATCCTCCAGATGGATCAGAATGACTTTCTGAGGTTCCGAATCCAGACAATCCGAAATTCTTCTTGTGAGTTTGTAGGTCATATGAGAACGCTCAACATAATAATCCAGTTCTTTTGTGTGCCGTTTTGTCACAATGTCTACGGTATTGTAGGTCTGCGCATAGATGCCGGCTTTATGCGCCCGGTCAAAAATCTCCTGCGCAACCTCGATTGGAAGTGCACTTTTATAAAGCACACGGTCTGCCGCACAGTCATAGATCACTGCCCCGTTAAAGGCGATCATATAACATCCCGGACTGGTCAGCCCAAGATCTTTCACAACAATTCTCCCTGACTCTACCGGTCGTCCGGTTGCCAGAACAAAATAGTGTCCACGCTCTAACATTTTCTGTATTGCAGCCCGGTTCTTTTCAGAAATCGACTTATCATCACACAATAATGTACGATCCAGATCCGCAAATAAAATTTTATTATTCATAGCCCATCCTCCCTCACACAATAACTGCTCTTACCGTAATGCTATTTATTCTACAGGTTCTGCCGGAATAAACACTCTTCCCTGATATCCGTGAGATGGTTTTGGAACAGCTTCCATTGCTTCCTTACAGAAAACATCCTGAGATGATAATGCTGCTTTTCCACGTCTGTCTACCTTCTCGTAATTGCCGTCAGCATGCAGTACATGTGCTTTTAAAGTGTCTGCCAGCTCCACATCCAGAATATGTCTGACACGTTTTTTCAGTTCATCATCTAATACCGGGAATAAAATCTCCACTCGTCTGTCTAAGTTACGCGGCATCCAGTCGGCACTTCCCATGTAAAGTTCTTCTTCTCCATCGTTGAAGAAATAGAATATCCGGCTGTGCTCTAAGAAATTTCCAACGATCGAACGGACTTCAATATTCTCGCTCACCCCTGGGATTCCGACTTTTAAGCAGCAGATTCCACGGACGATCAGCTGGATCTTAACACCTGCTGCAGACGCTTCATAAAGGGATTCAATGATTCCCGGATCACAGAGCGAATTCATTTTTGCAATGATCTTTGCAGGTTTTCCCTCTTTTGCATGCTTCGTCTCACGACGGATCAGCTTTGTGAACTTCGTGCGAAGCCAGATTGGTGCAACCGCAAGTTCATTCCACGACAATGGTTCGGAGTAGCCGGACAACATATTGAATACGGCAGTTGCATCCTCTCCGATTGCACCGTCACAGGTAAAAATACCACAGTCTGTATATAACTTTGCTGTGGAGTCGTTGTAGTTACCGGTTCCAAGATGCACATAACGACGGATACCATCTTCCTCCCTCCGGACAACCAGCGCTATTTTGCTGTGGGTTTTCAGTCCAACCAGACCATAGATAACATGGCAGCCAGCCTGCTCTAATTTTTTTGCCCAGACAATGTTATTTTCCTCATCAAATCGCGCCTTTAACTCCACTAAAACAGAAACCTGCTTGCCGTTTTCAGCCGCCTGTGCCAATGAAGCAATAATTGGTGAATTGCCGCTGACACGGTAAAGTGTCTGTTTGATGGCAAGTACATCCGGATCCACAGATGCCTGACGTATAAAATCAACCACCGGATCAAACGTCTGGTATGGATGATGCAAAAGGATATCTCCTTTTCGGATCTCATCAAAAATATTTTCCCCCGGTACGATCTCCGGCACGCGCTGTGGCGTGTAAGGCTCATTCCGCAGATCGTCACAGCCTTCTAATCCATACATTTTCATCAGGAATGTGAAATCAATTGGTCCGTTGATCTGGAAAATATCCTGTTCTGCCACTTTTAATTCATCTTTTAAGAAGTTTAACAGCTTTTTGTCAATACCGTCCTCCACTTCCAGACGGATCACCTCGCCCCACTGACGCATTTTTAACTGTTTCTGAATCTCTTTTAACAGGTCAGCCGCCTCATCTTCATCGATCGACAGGTCGGCATTCCGCATGACACGGTAAGGATATGCACAGAGTACATCGTAGTTTAAAAACAATTTATCAATATTCCGCTCAATGACCTGCTCCAATAAAATGAAGGTCTTTTCATTTCCATCTTCCGAAGGGATATGTACCAGGCGTGGCAACACGCTTGGAACCTGAACGGTTGCAAATTCAATTTCCTCTTTTTCTGCTTTTCCTTTTTTCTTGGAAAGAAGTGCTGCAATGTTCAATGTCTTGTTCCGGATCAGTGGAAATGGTCTTGAGGCATCCACCGCCATCGGGGTGAGTACCGGATATACATTGTCTTCAAAATAGCGGTCCACAAATGCAGCCTGCGCCTCACTCAGATCTTCGAATGCATCCATCACAACGATCCCATGCTGGTGCATAAGCGGCACAAGAGAACGGTTATAGGTATTGTACTGAAGCGTGACAAGCTCTCTCGTGCGCTCATTGATCTTCTCTAACTGTTCCGATGCCGTCATTCCGGCAATGTCTTTTTTCTTATAATTGGCGTGTACCATATCCTTCAGGGATGCGACACGCACCATGAAAAATTCGTCCAGATTGGACGAAGTGATACTGACAAACTTTAATCGTTCCAGAAGCGGAATGGATTTATCTCTCGCCTCGTTTAATACACGGTGATTAAATTTCAGCCAGCTCAATTCCCTGTTTTCATAATATTCCGGTTTTTTAAAATCCTGTTCTTTCTCCATAAGATAAACCTAGCCTTTCCATTGGTTGTCTGTCAGCCGTAGACTCTCTTTTCTTTGATCACCGGCTTTATACTGAATACATTTTCAAAGTATGCCGTTTTGGCATCAAACAGTGCTTTTTCCAAAGCAATATCATCCATTGTCTCAATTGTGATCACAAGCTCTCTTCCCTTGACCGCCGCCTTCACATTCTTAAACTTCTGCTTGTGGCTCCGGTCCATTGCATTGGATACACGAAGGATTGCAGAAAGTTTTGCAACGGTCAGATAACTGTCATGATCCAATTTATCTGCGAGATCTTCATAGTCAGGAAGCGGCCATGTATTATATAATACTGTGTTTGCAATGATCTCACGCTCTTTGTGTGTCAGTCCGATAATCTCGGAAGCCATAATAATATCATAGGAGCAGGACGGACCGTTGGCAAAACTGATATATTTTCCGCAGTCATGTAAAATGGCAGCCACCTGCAAAAGCAGCCGTTCTCTTCTGCCAAGTCCATGTACTTTTTTCATCGTATCAAAAATAAGGGTTGCCATCTGCGTCAGTGCATCAATATGTGGGGTGTAACTCATGTAACGCTCGGAAAGATTTCTTGCGGCAGATAAGACATCCGCCTCAAAATCATGTTCCACCCGGATCATATTATTCTTCTGTGCATAGTGGAATGCGATACCATCGCTGACATTCGTTCCCGGTGCCCAGAGACTCTCTGCGCCGATGCTCTCTGCCATGCATTTAAAGATCATCATATATGGAATGACAAGCGCATCACTCTCATTCGAAAGGTTCAATTCCTCTGAGATTTCCTCTAATGTCTTCTCATCCAGCTTTCTGATGTACTTTAAGAACTTTGCTGCCTCTATGGTATTGTCTTCCTTGTTTTTTTCTACTTTTCTGCTGATCTCTGATATATAATCACCGATGATGATCAGGTATTTGATCTTCGTCTCCTGAAGATACATAGCTTTAAAAACTTCAAGTTCCTTGTCAACAAGTTCTTCTACCTGAAGTTCATACTGTGCCAGATTGTTACTTTTTCTTGCAAGCTGCTCCCGCATACGCATGGTGCCGAGTGCCAGATGCTGTGTTGTGACTACTTTTCCCTTTGAGAATACCGTGATCTGCATACCGCCGCCTCCGGCATCCACAACTGCTGCACCTTTCTGGATCATACGCTCAAAATCTTCCCGCATGGCAACCGATTTATAACTGATAAAGCGATGCTCAGAGTTACTTAAAACTTTTACGAGAAGTCCTGTCCGGATGCGGATCTGGTCTAAGATAAAAAGCTCATTTTCAGCGTTTCTCAAGGCTGCGGCAGCATATGCTTCGTAGCTGTCCACCCGGTAGCCGTCCATGATCTTTTTGTACTCGGCAAGCGTATCACACAGCGCCTCCACAAGTTCATATCCGATACTTCCCTTGGAATATGCATCTCTTCCGAGCTCGATCCTGCTCCGGATATAATCGATGTCACGGATTTTCTTCTTTCCTGAAATCTCAAATATTTTAATACTTACTTCATAAGAACCGATATAAATTGCTGCGAATGTATGGATCACCAGATGTCTGCCTCCTCATTTCTTTTGTATATCTCTATTATACCAATTTTTTATTCTTTTCCAAGTAAATAGTTGATAAATTGCTGCGCTGTCCTGCCGGATAATCCGCCGTGGGAAAGCTCCCATTTATTGGCCTCAGCAAGCAAAGTGTCCTCATCCATGGAAACCTGATATTTTTCTGCAAGTACTTTGACAATATTCTGGAATTCCTTCTTATTCGGTGCGCCAAAGTAGATGGAAACACCAAATCTTGCATACAGGGATAATTTTTCCTGTACAGTATCGGAAGTATGCATATCCTCACGCACTTCCTCTTTATCCGAAAATGTTTCACGGATCAGGTGGCGTCTGTTGGAGGTTGCATAGATCAGTACGTTGTCCGGTTTTTTCTCAAGACCGCCCTCGATCACTGCCTTCAGATATTTATATTCGATCTCAAACTCTTCAAAAGAGAGATCGTCCATGTAAATAATGAACTTGTAATTGCGGTTTTTGATCTGTGCGATGACATCATTCAGATCACAGAACTGGTGCTTGTACACTTCGATCAGACGTAAGCCTCTGTCATAGTACTGGTTTGCAATGGCTTTGATACTGGTGGATTTTCCGGTTCCGGCATCCCCATATAACAGGCAGTTATTTGCCTGCTTTCCGTTGACAAATGCTTCCGTATTGTCGATGAGTTTCTGTTTTGCAAGCTCATAGCCGACCAGATCGTCTAATTTCACATGGGCAATATTTGTGATCGGCACGATCTCCACCTCTTCCTTTTCCCTGTGCTGAATGCGGAATGCCTTGTGAAGTCCGAGTTTACCAACGCCAAAATCTTTATAAAATGCCGTCACTGCATCTTTAAATCCGGACACATCTGTGGAAGCTTCCAGCTTTAACTTCAACTCATTGATGCGCTCCTTGATCCTCTTATTAAAAATCTTTCCGCTCCCTGTCATGCTCTGATAATCAGTGATGGCATCCATACAGTCCATCTCAAAATAAGAGGCAAGTTTTCCAAAATCAAAATCAAACAGCGATTTGATGATCTCAAAGTCATGCAATACGATCTGATTGACAGAGCCCTCCACTTTTCCGCGGATCTCACAAGTTTTGCTGTAAGCATTCTCATTATTTACAAGAAGAAATGCCAGAAAACTGTGCCACAGATTCCCCTCAAAGCCATGACTCACTGCCAGTTCCATTAACTGGTTCAAACTCTCATACAATAGAGACTCCACATCCTCTTTATTATAATATTCATTTTCATAATTCTCCATGATCCAGGTCATGTTATAAAATAATTTTCCATTTTCAAAATCTTTATATAAAATCAAATTCTTTGGACTTTTCATCAGTTTATTCATTCCCTTCTGCACTCACATAATTGCCAAGTATTTTCAAACGGATTGTCTCTTCTGTCAGCCCCCGCAACGCATTCTGTACGGCTGCATCATTGAGGTTTCCCTCAATGTCAACAAAGAAGCGGTACTCCCACGCTTTTCCCTGCACCGGTCTGGACTCGATCTTATTCATGTTGATTCCGTTGTAGATAAAATGGGACAGCTTATGGTACAGTGAACCGCTCTCATGCGGAACTTCAAAAGAGATACTGATCTTATTGGCTCTCGATTCAAAAATCTTCTTGTTTGCCACAATGATAAACTTTGTATAATTATTTTTATTGTTCTGGATTGCCTCATCCAGCACTTTCAAACCGTAAATATCCGCAGTCAGGGTGCTTGCGATCGCTGCCTTGTTCTTTTTTCCATCTTCTTTGATCTTCTGGGCGGACATCGCAGTATTTTTCAGACTGTGCTTTTCCCAGTCTCTGTGGCTCTCAAGGTATTTCGAGCACTGCATCAGCGCCTGTGGGTGGGAATAAATGTCGGTGATATCGTCCATGTCTGCTTCCGGCAGGCCCAAAAGTGCATGGTCGATACGGATGATCTGCTCGCCCACGATATAATTATTGTATTCCACCATAAGATCATAGTTCTCGGAAACGATTCCGGCAGATGAATTCTCAATTGGGAATACAGCGTAATCGGCCTCTCCGTTTTGGATGGCTTCCATCGCATCCCGCCACGTATCCACATGATAACTGTCTGCATTCTCCCCGAAATACTCATTCAGCGCAAGCTGTGAATATGCGCCTTCCGTTCCCTGAAATACGATTTTAGCATTTTTGTAATTCAGATGATCTACTTCTTTAAAATCGGTTTTTTCCGTCTGACCATGTTCTGTCAGTAGCTGATACTGACGCTTCCGGCTCATGGACATGATCTGCTCGAACAGTTCACGGATACCATGTTTTAAAAATGGCGTAGTTCCTTTTCTGCTCAATGTTTCCAACTTGGAAACCTCACGCTGCTTGTCAAATACTTTCTTTCCCACAGCAATTTTATATTCAGCAACTTCCTCTGAAATTGCCATTCTGCGTTCATACAGATCCACGATCTGACTGTCGATCTGATCAATCTCATCTCTTAGTTCCAATAAATCTCTCATAAAAAATCCAAGCCTTTCCATTTATTATTTATAATATATTACATTCACAGTTTGCTTGCAAGAGAACACTTGCGTCATGGTATACAGAAATGCTATACTTTTTATAGATAAAGATTATAAATCAAAGAGGTGATTTACTTATGAAAAAAATTTGGAAATGGCTGCTTTTTGTGTTGGTGATCCTTCTTGCTGCCGGGTGTGTTTTCCTCTACCGGTACATAAACCGCATTCGGTATAATGACGGTTATGTCAACGGCAACACTGCGGGAAATCTGTATAACGAAGGATATTTCTGTGAAAAAGATGGTATTGTCTACTTTGCCAACCCTGCCGACAACTACTGTCTGTACTCCATGAACCCGGACGGCACAAACATCAAAAAGTTAGAGGATCAGAGTGTCAGCTACATCAACGTGGATGACCACTACATTTATTACTGTAAACTTAAGGGAAAAAGCGCTGATTCGTTTTCCTTCCTCCCGGTCAATACCAACAGCTTATGCCGGCTGGACATTGACGGAAAAGGAAAACCTGAAATTTTAGATGATGATCCGTGTATGTATGCTTCCCTGGTTGGAAATTATCTGTACTATCTGCATTATGATACCACTGATGCAACCACGCTGTACAAAGTCAAAATTGATGGCAAGGAAAAAGAGCAGGTAGAAAAACAGTCCTACTTTACCGCAAGTACCGATGGACAATATATTTATTATAACGGACTGACAGACAATCATAATATCTATGAGATGGACACTTCCAATGACCACGCAAAAGTCATCTATGAGGGGAACTGCTGGATGCCGGTGAAAGACGGAAACAATCTTTATTTTATGGACTGTGAAAACGATTACCGCATTGCCAAAGTCGATCTGACAAATGGTGAAAAAACGCTGGTCACGGACTGCCGTGTCGACTGCTATAATGTCACAGGCGATAAAATCTTTTTTCAGAAAAATGATAAGACAAATCCGGCCATCTGTTGTATTAATACAGATGGAAGCAATTATCAGGAATTAAAAGAAGGCAACTACACTGCCATTAATGTAACTTCCACTTATGTCTATTTTAAAGATTTTACGACCAAAACCCCTTATTATACATCTGTTGCTGCCCCGGGCAATGTACAGATTTTCAATCCGTAAGCAGGCGTTGTTACAATGCAATTTTTTACAAAAAAAGAAACGTCAGGAAACTTCATTTTTTCCTGGCGTTTCTTTATCCCGCAAAACAAATATTTATGCAAAATCAAATAACGACAACTGATTGGACTCCGGCATATCGCCCAGCAGTCCAAGATCTGCCATAAGATCAATGGTAGATTTCGTCACCTTGGTTCTCTGGCGGAAATCATCTTTGGATAAGAATTTTCCGTCTTTTGCTGCCTCCGCAACCGCAATTGCAGCATTGTCACCCATACCTTCAATGGTATTTAACGCCGGCATAAGCTTTCCGTCGATGATCTGGAAACGGTCCGGCAATGCACGGTAAATATCAATTGGCGTAAAATCAAAACCTCTCGCATACATCTCCTGCACGATCCGCATATCACGGTAGACATCCTGCTCTTTTTTGGAAAGAGAGTCTTTTCTTCTTGTGTAATCCTTATAAAAATATTCCAGACGCTCTTTTCCCTGACACATGATCTCATAGTTGAAACCTGTCGCACGAATGGAAAAATATGCTGCATAATAGGCAAGCGGGTAAAAAACTTTGCAGTATGCAATACGCCACGCCATCATAACGTAGGCAGCCGCATGTGCTTTCGGGAACATATACTTGATCTTTAAACACGAATCAATATACCATTCCGGTACATTATGTGCCCGCATCTCTTCCTTCCATTCTTCCTTTAATCCCTTACCTTTTCGAACAGACTCCATGATCGTAAAGGACTGCTCACTGTCAAGTCCCATACTGATCAGATAAATCATAATATCATCACGGGTACAGATTGCAGTAGAAATCGTTGCAATCCCCTGCTCAATTAAAGTCTGTGCATTTCCCAACCACACATCCGTACCATGCGAAAGTCCTGAAATTCGGATCAGATCCGAAAATTCGGTCGGTTTCGCATCAATAACCATCTGCATCGCAAAATCTGTTCCAAACTCCGGGATTCCTAAACATCCCAGGGGAATACCGTTGATGTCTTCCGGTTCTACTCCCAATGCAGAGGTATTCATAAACAGCGACATGACTGTCTGATCGTCCAAAGGGATCGTCTGTGGATCAAGTCCTGTCAAGTCCTGTAACATACGGATCATGGTCGGATCATCGTGTCCGAGAATGTCCAGTTTTAATAAGTTATGGTCGATGGAATGGTAATCAAAATGAGTCGTAACCGTTGCAGTCGTCATATCGTTTGCCGGATGCTGTACCGGAGTAAACGTATTAATCTCCTCGCCCACCGGAAGAACAACGATACCTCCCGGATGCTGTCCGGTCGTTCTCCGGACGCCGACACATCCCTGTACAATACGGTCAATCTCACAGTTTCTCTTGTGAATTCCACGCTCTTCATAATAATTTTTGATATATCCAAATGCAGTCTTATCCGCAAGTGTACCAATCGTTCCGGCACGGAATGTCTGTCCGTAACCGAAAATAACCTCACAGTAAGCATGGGCTTTACTCTGATACTCACCGGAAAAGTTTAAGTCGATATCCGGCTCTTTATTTCCCTTGAATCCAAGGAAGGTCTCAAATGGAATATCAAATCCATCTTTTACCAGCTTTTTGCCACACACCGGACAAATCTTATCCGGCATATCACAACCACTTCTTCCGGAAAATGCCTTGACTTCCGGTGAATCAAAATCGCTGTATTTGCAATATTCGCAACGGTAATGCGCCTGCAATGGATTTACCTCCGTGATACCGGACATGGTCGCTGCAAAAGAGGAACCTACCGAACCACGGGAACCTACAAGGTAACCATCCTCGTTCGACTTCCATACAAGCTTCTGTGCGATAATATACATTACCGCATATCCATTGGAAATAATCGAATTTAATTCTCGGTCAAGCCGCTCCTTTACGATCGGAGGCAGTTCTTCACCATACATGCTGTGCGCCTTGTTATAGCAGATATCACGGAGCATCTGATCCGAATTCTCGATAAACGGCGGACACTTATCCGGTCTTACCGGTGCAATCTTCTCACACATATCCGCGATCTTGTTCGGATTTGTAATGACAACCTCCTCTGCTTTGGCACTTCCAAGATATTCGAATTCCTTTAACATTTCCTCCGTTGTGCGGAGATATAACGGTGCCTGCTCGTCAGCATCCTTAAATCCCTTTCCGGCCATAATAATACGGCGGTAGATTTCATCTTCCGGGTCAAGGAAATGCACATCGCAGGTAGCCACCACAAGCTTGTTAAATTCCTCCCCCAGTCTGCAGATCCTGCGGTTGATATCCTGCAGCTCTTCCATCGTATTCACCGGCTCCTTGTCACTGCGCAACATGAACTCATTGTTTCCAAGCGGCTGTATCTCCAGATAATCATAGAACTTTACAAGTCTTATGATCTCTTCCTGCGGTCTTCCGCCCACAATCGCACGGTATAATTCTCCAGCTTCACAGGCAGAGCCTAAAAGAAGTCCCTCTCTGTATTTGACAAATTCACTTTTTGGCACACGTGGCCTCTTATTATAATACGTGAGGTGTGAAAGTGAAACCAGACGATACAGATTGATACGTCCGATGTCATTTGTCGCCAGAATAATTGCATGGTAGGTCGGCATTTTCATGACCGTTTCCGGGGAGGTGGAAACCATATGGTTCACATCATCGAGATTTTCCATACCGCGTTCTTTTAACATCTCAATAAATTTCACAAAAATTTCTGCTGTACAGGCAGCATCGTCAACTGCACGATGATGGTTTTCCAGTGAGACATTCAATGCCTTTGCAACGGTATCGAGCTTAAAACGATTCAGATTCGGCAGCAGAATTCTGGCAAGAGCCACTGTATCTATGATCGTAAACTCTCTCTCTATCCCCTGATTCTTGCAGTTTTTCTTAATAAAACTCATATCAAATTCTGCATTGTGGGCAACCATAATCGCCCCCTCGCAGAACTTCATAAATTCCGGCAGGATCTCCTCAATCTTCGGTGCGTCAATGACCATATCATCCTTGATTGAGGTCAGTTCCTCGATTCGGAATGGAATTGGCACTTCCGGGTTTACAAACGTCGAAAAACGGTCTGTAATGACACCACCGACTACTTTCACTGCACCGATCTCAATAATCTTATTCTTATCCGGGCTGAAACCGGTCGTCTCCAAGTCGAACACCACATAGGTCTCATCGAGGCTTTGTCCCTTCGAATCTGTGATAATATCCTTCAAGTCGTCCACCAGATACGCTTCCACACCGTAGATAACCTTAAAATCGTCATCCGGACTCAGTGCATGGTTTGCATCCGGGAATGCCTGTACATCGCCGTGGTCGGTGATCGCAATCGCCTTATGTCCCCATTTCATGGCACGCTTTACGATGTCTTTACACTCGGACACACCATCCATATCACTCATCTTTGTATGACAATGCAATTCCACACGCTTCTCCGGACTGGTGTCCATACGGGTGGTCGTAAAGTCTGCAATCTTCTTAATTCCAACGATCGAACCGATTGTTAATTCACTGTCAAACTTATCGATTGTCGTGACACCTTTGATTTTTAAGAATGCCCCTTTTTTCAGATTGCCAAGAAGCTCATCCCTGTCTTCATTTCTTGTAAATATTTTCAGGACAATGGAATCCGTAAAATCTGTGACCGACATGATAATGATTGTCTTTTCGTTACGGATTTCCCTCGTCTCAACCGTCATGACCTGACAGCGGATGGTAACTTCACCCATCTCACCCACGATTTTCTCCAATGGGATGGTTTCTCCATCCTCAATATCACGACCGTAAATTACATCCGGATTATCGGATTTTTTACCTCCGCCAAAGCCACCACCATCATAACGTTTTTTAAACTCTTTCCGTGGTCCGTCGTATGTTTTTTTTGCAGTATTTCCTGCACCATTTGCAGATTTTGCATCGTTTTTTGCAGGTTTTACGGCGTTTCCACCACCTGTAGAACCACTGTCTCCAGATGTTGTAGTCTGACCGGAAGCTGCACTTTTTTCATTGGCATCTGAAGCAACTGCAACTGTCTCTCCGTCCTCATCCTTCAAATTGATATTTTTTAATATATTTTTGATTTCAAACTGAATCTGAAGATCACTGTTTTTCTTGTACCTGCTCTCTTTTGGTTCCTCAAAGTCAAGGTCAACAATCAGGTTCATGCCACAGCGCTCACACACGATTTTCTCTAAAAATTCCACAATTTCATGGGAGCGTGTCTGTGCAATGATCGTATTTTCCAGTACAAGATGCAGATGACTGTCATCCGTAAATTCCATTTTGGAAGCACGCAGCAGATTGTATTCCATCAGACTGTAGGCTTTTAATTCCTCTAACATACTGTCCTTATACATATCCATCAGCGTGCGGGCGGTATACTGCTCGGAGAGCTGATACTTTTCGATAATACGGACATTCATCCGTTTTCCCTTAAATATCTGCTCCTCAATGGATTTTTCTAACTGCGTAATGTTATTTTTATGTATGAGATGACTGCCCAAAAGATAGACACGGATATGATCTCTCTCATGATTCATCCCTACCTTGGTAACTTCCATCTCAGATAAAATTTTCTTCATATCCCCGGACACATCCAGTGTCGGAAAGACATCAAAAAATAGTTTTGCCATAATTATTCATTCCAATGTAACAGTTCATAGCGGAGTGCCTCTAAAAGTTCTGACTCCGGCACTTTTTTGAATACTTCGCCATGTTTGATAATAAGTCCTTCTCCGATTCCCCCGGCGATTCCGATATCTGCCTCTTTTGCTTCTCCCGGACCATTAACAACACATCCCATAACGGCAACTTTAATGTCAAGAGGAATGTCAGCAACCATATTTTCTACCTGATTGGCCAGCTGGATCAGATTGATCTGTGTTCGTCCACAGGTAGGACAGGATACTACTTCCACACCGCCTTTGCGGAGTCCAAGTGTTTTTAAAATTAATTTGGCAGATTTGATCTCCTCTAATGGATCTCCTGTCAGGGAAACCCGGATCGTGTCACCGATTCCCTGATGTAAGATCAATCCAAGTCCGATGGCTGACTTGATATTACCGCTGATGATCGTACCGGCTTCCGTGATCCCGACATGCAGCGGATGATCGGTCTGGCTTGTGATCAGTTCATGTGCTTTCACACACATCATAACATCCGAAGATTTAATACTGATGACAAGATTATCATATCCCATATCTTCAATCAGTTTCACTTTATCCAAAGCACTTTCTACCAGTCCCTCAGCCGTCACTCCATGGTATTTCTCCACCAGATTTTTTTCTAAGGAACCACTGTTTACCCCTACACGGATTGGAATGTTGCGCTCTTTTGCGACATCCACCACAGCCTTCACACGCTCTGTGCTTCCGATATTTCCCGGATTGATGCGGATCTTGTCTGCTCCATTCTCCATTGCTGCAATTGCAAGACGATAGTCAAAATGAATGTCTGCAACGACCGGAATCTGCACCTGTTTTTTTATCTCCTTTAATGCCTTCGCTGCATCCATCGTAGGCACTGCACAGCGGATGATATCACATCCGGCAGCTGTAAGCTGATTGATCTGTGCGGCAGTTGCCTCCACATTCTCGGTTTTTGTATTGGTCATAGACTGGATCAAAATCGGGTTGCCGCCGCCAATGATGCGGTTGCCGATCTTCACTGTTTTTGTCATAGTTCTTCTCCCTTTCGTATAAATTCTTACTGGATAATTGCGAAACTTTTTCTAATCTATATAAACAACTTACGAATGTCGTTAAACATGATCAGTATCATGAGTGCAAACAATATCATGATACCGGCAAAATGTACCATGCCCTCTTTTTCCGGGTCAACTTTTTTGCCACGGATCGCCTCTACCAGCAAAAATACAAGTCTTCCACCGTCGAGTGCCGGGAGTGGCAGAAGGTTCATGACACCAAGGTTCGCAGAAAGCAGGATACTGATATACAGCATTTGCAGGAATGCATAGAAGTAGCCGTAGGAAACACTCTGCTCATAGCTGTCTCCGATTGCACTGACAATTCCTACCGGACCACTCATATCATTGACGGTAACGCCTCCGGTAAAGAGCATCTTTAAGCTTCCAAGTGTCGTATAGATCCAGTACTCCACCTCGTAAGCACTGTATTTTGCCAGCGTGAATACATTGTTTGTTGTCTTCTCTCTGGCTGCCATTCCAATAAATCCATATAAATATCTTCCGGTGGTCTCATCATATTTTGGAGTGAGTTCCGTTGTGTAACGTTCTCCATCCCGCTCATAAGTTACTTTCACCGGTTCTCCGGCATGGTACATGGAATATGCACTCACCTCACGGTAAAAATGAATATGTTTATTTCCCATTTTTACAATCGTATCACCTGCCTGAAGTCCCGCTTCCTCTGCGGCATAACCCTCACTCACATCTGAGAGTACCGGAAGATCATATCCGGTGCAGCAGACAAGAATAAAAGAGAAGATAAAGGCCATGATAAAATTAAAAATTGGTCCCGCAGCTACAACGCTGATCCTTGCCCAGACAGATTTGTTGTTAAACGCTTTGTTATCCTGGCTTTCCGAATCCTCTCCCTCCATCATGCAGGCTCCTCCAAATGGAAGCAGTTTGATGGAGTATTTTGTCTCACCTTTCTGGATTCCGAAAAGTGTAGGTCCTAATCCAAGTGAAAATTCATTGACACGGATTCCATTTGCCTTTGCAAGCAAAAAATGTCCCAGTTCATGAAACAGGATAATAATGCTGAATATCAGTAATGCGATAATAATTTTCATGTAAAAAACCTTTCCTGATGTCTTGTTGCATTTTTAAATGCGTTTTATTTTGCACTCATCTTTTTTTCAATAAACTCATAAGCAGCTGCTTCTGTCCCCAAAATTTCATCCACATCCGGATGATCGATAAACTCTGCATTTTCCATACATGCCTCGATCAACTCTGTGATCTCCGGATAAGAAATCTTCCGGTCTAAAAACAGACTGACCGCTTTCTCATTGGTAGCATTGTACACAGTCGGAATATTTCCGCCCTTTTCCATTGCCTGATATGCAAGTGCAAGCCCGCGAAATGTATCGGTATCCGGCTTCTCGAAGGTAAGATCTGCAATTTCAAACAGATCCAGTCTCCTGCCCGAAAAATTCCGGCGCTCCGGATAATAAAGTGCATACTGGATTGGAAGTCTCATATCCGGCGTGCCAAGCTGTGCGATCACTGCTCCATCCTGATACTCTACAGCAGAATGAATGACACTCTGCGGATGTACTACAACCTGAATCTGATCTAAAGCCACATCAAAGAGCCATTTTGCTTCCATCACTTCCAGTCCTTTATTTACCAATGTGGAAGAATCAATCGTGATTTTTCTTCCCATGCTCCAGTTTGGATGTTTCAGGGCATCTTCCACCTGAATATTCTTAAGTTCATCTGCTTTTCTTCCACGGAACGGTCCACCGGAAGCTGTCAGTAAAATCCTGCTGATCTTATTATCTCCGGCACCCTGCAACGACTGGAAAATCGCACTGTGTTCGCTGTCCACCGGAAGAATTGGCACCTTGTATTCCTTTGCAAGCGGAATAATAATATGTCCGGCAGTGACAAGTGTTTCCTTGTTTGCCAAAGCAATTTTCTTTCCTGCTTTAATTGCAGCAATCGTTGGTCTGATTCCAAGCATACCAACAATTGCAGTCACTAAAATCTCACTCTCCGGAATCACCGATACTTCAAGAAGTCCTTCCATGCCAGACACGATTTTTATGCCGAGGTCTTTTGTATTTGTACGAAGTTCTGATGCCTTTTTTTCATCCCATACACTGACAAGAGATGGTCTGAACTCCCTCATCTGTGCTTCTAACAAACTGATATTACTTCCGGCAGCCATTGCCACTACCTGAATATCCCCCTGCTCTCTTACAATATCGAGTGTCTGTGTACCGATAGAACCGGTAGAACCTAAAATTGCAATTTTTTTCATATTTTATGTTTTCCTTATCTTATAATTTAATAAAGTTCACTGCAAGGAAATAAATGATCGGTGCAGTAAAGATCACACTGTCAAAACGGTCTAAAATACCACCGTGCCCCGGAATCAGTTTTCCATAATCTTTGATCTCATAATTACGCTTGATGGCGGATGCAGTCAGATCCCCCACCATAGAGATTAAAGCTCCAACCGCACTGATTCCTGCCATAATCCAGACATGTGTCTGATCAATCTGCATGGCACTTTTAAAGATCATGCCATAAATAATCGTAAGAAGCGCTGCACCTACAACACCGCCGACAGCACCCTCCACTGATTTCTTCGGACTTAATTTTGGCGACATTTTATGTTTCCCAATCAACATTCCTACACAGTATGCACAGGTGTCGCATCCCCAGGAGCACAAAAAAACAAGCCATACAATGTAGGCACCTGCCTCAATCATACGTGTCTGATACACATACGACAGCATCACAGCAACATAGAACACGCCAAAAAATGCTGCAAGTACCTGTTCCGTCTTATACTTCGGATATGTAAATACATATGCGAACATCATAAGAATCAAAACACCTAATACAAACACCATTGTATCCGGCAAAAATGCAAATTTCAGATTACAATAATACACGGTCGCTGCCAGATAACCAATGATTCCAACCGCCTCTTTTTCAATGTGAAAAATGCGATATAATTCAAACATACCAATATAGGAAATAATCAGTGTTGAGATCAGCAGAACATCTCCGCCTGTAATGATCAGAACCAGTGCTGCGATCACTAACACGATTCCACTTAATAATCTTGTCTTAAACATTATATTTCTCCATCCTCCTCTGAGAGTGCGCCAAACCTGCGGTCACGTTTATTATATGCTTCAACTGCCTTTTCTAATTCTTCTTTATGGAAGTCCGGCCATGGAACTTCCGTAAAATAAAATTCACTGTAAGCCAGCTGCCATAAGAGATAATTCGATAAGCGCTGTTCCCCACTGGTGCGGATCAACAGATCCGGATCCGGAATATCTTTCGTATCCAGATAAGCTTCAAAATGTGTCTCATCAATCTCGTTTTCCTGCAATTTGCCATCACGGAGATCTGCATACATTTTCCGCATGCCCCGGAGCATCTCATCTCGGCTTCCATAATTGATCGCAATCTGCAGATTCAAACCATCATTGTGTGCAGATGCAGACTCCAATTCTTTGATCTGATTTTGAAACTTCTCACTGAGCTTTGTGGTATCTCCGATCACCCGGACACGCATATTATTCTTATCCGCAGTTTTAATACAGTTTTTCAGATAAGATTCCAGTAATTTCATCAATGCATTTACTTCGTTATCCGGCCGGTTCCAGTTCTCGGTAGAAAAAGCATATAAGGTAAGGTATTTTATTCCCATATCATGGGCTGCCTGGCAGACCGTCTCCACATTCTTAGCCCCGACCGTATGTCCGTAATTTCTTGGCATTCCTTTGCTTTTTGCCCATCTTCCATTTCCATCTAATATAATTGCTACATGTTGTGGGATCTTCATGCTCTCTGTTTATCCTTTCTGTTCCAGTCAAACGGCACAAAACTTTGTGATCCTTCTGTTCCGCTGTCATTGCAAAATATTGTTCTTTTATTAGTTACGAAAATGAGGACACGATTTTCTCATGCCCCCACTCTTTCTTTTATTCTGTCAATTTATTTATACAGTTAAAATTTCTTTTGTTTTAACTTCTACTGCTTCATCGACAGCTGCAATATATTTATCTGTCATCTTCTGAGCATTTTCTTCCAATGCTTTGATTTCATCTTCTGAAACATCCTCTTTTGCAAGTTTCTTGAAGGAATCATTTGCATCACGACGAATATTACGAATGGCTACTTTTGCACTCTCACCTTTCTTCTTTACGTCTTTTGCAAGATCTTTACGTCTTTCCTCTGTCAGTTCTGGGAATAAAAGACGGATTGTCTTTCCATCATTGGTAGGATTGATTCCAAGATCAGATGTCATGATCACTTTCTCAATCTCTTTTACCATAGAAGCTTCCCATGGCTGAATCTGAATCATTCTAGGTTCCGGAACATTTACGTTTGCCACCTGCTGGATAGGTGTTGGTGTTCCGTAATAATCAACTCTCAATTTATCAAGAACATGTGGATTGGCACGTCCGGCACGGATACTTCCAAATTCCTCTGATAAATTGTTCATTGTTTTCTGCATTTTCTCATCGAACTGAACTAATCTCTCGTCCATATTAATCCTCCTTGTTTTGCGAAGCAAAATGCGACTGCCCATGCAGGAGCAGAGGATTTAGCCTCCTTGTTTTGCGAAGCAAAAATCCGAACTCCGAGTGAGGAGAGGATTTAGCCTCCTAAACTGTTACCTTTGTGCCATTAAATTCTCCACTCATGGCCTTTACAATACTATTTTCTTCATTTAATCCGAACACATACATCGGCATCTTGTTTTCCATGCACATAATGGATGCTGTAAGATCTACTACAGCGAGCTTCTGGTCAATTACCTCCTGAATAGATACCTCATCATACTTCTTAGCAGCCGGATTCAGCTTCGGATCGCTGTCATAGACACCATCAATTGCCTTTGCAAGATAAATACCTTCTGCTTCCATCTCAATTGCGCGTAATACGATTCCCGTATCGGTAGAAAAATAAGGATGACCTGTTCCACCTGCAAAGAAAACAATCTTTCCCTCATTGAAACATTTATCTGCCTCATCTTTAGAGAAAAGCTTTGTCATACTTCCACATAAAAATGGTGTAAAAATCTCTGTATCCATTCCAACAGAACGGAAAATCTCAGATACATAGATACAGTTCATAATGGTTGCTAACATACCGATCTGATCCGCCTTAGGTCTGTCAATCGTCTCGGAAGTTCTTCCTCTCCAGAAATTACCACCACCGATCACAATACCAATCTGGATTCCTTTATCTGCAATCTGCTTTACCTGTTTTGCAACTTCTGTAACGGTTGGTTCATCAAAACCAGTGTGTTTTTCACCGGCTAATGCTTCTCCACTTAATTTCAAAAAAACTCGTTTCATTTATGCATCCGTTTCCTTTCTGGATTATTCATTATTCTTGGAAGCAAAAAGGCTCTCAACATCAACATCTGAGTAGCACTGGGAGCAGAAACCTTCGATGACTGCACCATTGTTGATCTGTACGGAACGGGATTTGATGTTACCCATAACAACAGCGGATGTATCGACAACAACAGGTCCCTGAACATCAATATCTCCTTTGATTGCTCCTGCAATAACTGCAGATGAAGATGTTACATTACCAATGATCACAGAGCCAAGTCCGATCTTAACAGTACCTGTGCTTACGACTTCTCCCTCAATCTTAGCTGCATCAGCAAAAAATTCAGAAGAATTGCTGTTACCTGTTACTGTACCTGTTACAACAAGTTTTCCGTTACATCCAATGTCTCCCTGAACGTTTCCTCTGATGTCTAAAGATCCGTTGGATACGATATCTCCTTTGATGATCGTTCCCTCTGTAATTACAGATACCTCATCTGATACTGGTTTTGTTTCATTGACAACTGGTGTTATATTGTCTGCCATTTTTCTTTCCTCCTGAGTGTTTTTCACATGATTTTCCGGGATCACCGGCTGTTCGATTTTTGTTTCACCTGCTGGCTTTGGCTGCGGTGCGGACGGAACTGGCTGATTCTGCACTGAAGTCTGCTGTTTTGCAGTCTGTGAAGTCACCTGCTCTAAAAGACCGTCTAATTTGGAAAGTTCAGATTCAACATCAACTTCATTTTCCAAAGTGTTCACAACTAAATCTTCATTTGCTGCGCCATCTTCTAAATTGTCCTCACCCGGCATCAGTTCATTCACTGCCTGTGAAAAATCATCTTTAAAATCTTTAAAAAATCCCATAATCTTCCTCCATTTATGTTTAGTTAGTCAATACTGTCTGCCTTCACATATTGAATAACTGATGTATCTTCATCAATCGGCAGGATCTCAGCGCCCATTTCATTCAATGCCTCGATCAATGGTGCTAAAGCCTCTACCGTTGCTGACTTATCCGATGCGTCATGTAACAAAACAACTGACGTTTTATATTTTACTACATCATCCATCACATTCGCAACTATTTCCTCGGATGAATATGCATTCGATGCTGCATCTCCCGCAGAAACGTTCCAGTCATAATAAATAACTCCCTGTTCATTCAGGTAATGGATAAAATCACTCATTGGTACGTTACTGATCTGGTTACTGCTTCCACCCGGGAAACGATAGTAAATACTGTTCACTCCTGTGACCTGATACAATTCATCACGTAAGCGTTCAAAATCTTCTTCAAATGCCTCATCTGACTGATAGATCTGGCTGTATTTGTTGGAATAAGAATGCATGCCGAGCGTATGTCCCTCATCTGCGATTCTCTGATACAGTGCCTGGGATTCTTCATCCTCTTTCCCGACCACAAAAAAAGTTGCCTTCACATCATATTGAGCCAATATGTCCAGAATCTCTCCGGTATGATCAGAAGGCCCGTCTTCGAAAGTCAGGTAAACCTTATGTATATCGCCATCCCCGGCAAGATTCTCTTCCTCTGAAATGCCGGTAGCCGGCGGTGTCACAGACTCATAGGTTTTTGGTGTCTCTGTTGCTTCAGTGACATCGGTATAAACAGACTCCCCGGCACTTTCCGGTTTCTGCGCATTTTCCTGCTGAACCTGTTCCTTCGAACTGACTGTCACAATATTATCCAGTTTATGCTGAATCTTTATTACCTGCACAAATAAAACAATGATCAGTATCATCGACAGGATGATCCATCCGGCAATCGTCATTATAATACCATTCCGAATCCGTCCGATTCTTTTTCTTCGTTTTCTTTGATTATTTATTGCCTCTGTATCTTTATCCTGCATGGAATAACCCCCAAGCTTATCATTTGTCTCCTATCTATTGTAACACATTTTTTGATTTTTCAAAGCAGAAAACAGCATATAATCGTATGATTTTTTCAAATTATTGCAATTATTGTCAGAATTTTCCTATTTTAAAAGGGGCAAGCCGTCAAAACAGCTCTGCCCCTCCGCATCCAATTACAAATCTGTTACTCTAATGTAAATTTAGTAACAATATCTCTCAGCTCATCTACACACTGATAACATTCTTTTACTTTATCTGTTGCGGATGATGTCTTCTCTACCATGCCGGAAGTTTTTTCTGCAATATCCGTAACGCCCACAGAGGATTCACCCACCGTATCGTTGATGCCGCTCAAAGCACTTGCGATCTGCTCGATCGCACCTGCAAGCTGCGCCATGGATGTCTTGATTCCCTCCATGCTGTTCTTAAATACATTCGCATCATCCTTATATTGTTCACTTACCTGTTCAAATTCTTTGTAATCAGCAGATACGCTCTTCTCAAGGAACTCTGTTGTCTCTTCCAGACATTCCGACATATTGCCGACTGCCTCGTTTACTTCTTTTACAATCGCACTGATATTGGCAATTGCCTGGGAAGTCTGGTCTGCAAGGCTTCCAATTTCAGTTGCAACTACAGCAAATCCTTTTCCTGCTTCTCCTGCTCTTGCCGCCTCGATGGATGCGTTCAAAGCCAGAAGACCTGTCTGGGAAGAAATCTCCATGATAGTTCCTGTCAGTTCATTGATCTTCTCAACTGCTTTGGAGCCTTCAATTGCTTTTTCAGCTTTCTCCTTGACAGAATTATAAATCTCCATTGTCTTATTGCTTGCGGTGACAGTCTTGGTACGAAGCTGCAAAGCACGATCCATAACAGTTTCTGAATTCTTTGCACCTTCCTCTGCCATGGCATTGATAGTTTCAGCTTCTCCCTTGATCTGGGACACATTCTCATTGATCGTAACAGTTGTCGCTGCTGTCTCCTGCATACCGGCAGCAAGCTGCTGGCTGGTTGCCGAGTTATCGGAACACATCTGGTTCACCGTATCCGTAACCTCATTTAACTCAGACACATTCTCATTGATCTTCTGTCCTGCATCCTGGATACTTGCAACCATCTCCCGCAGATTTTTACGCATAATATGCATTTCAGCTGCCATAATCCCGATCTCATCTTTTCTGCTGTATAATTTTCTGCTATTAGCGTTATGGGTAAAGTCAAAATTAGCAGTTCTGGTAATAATATAAGTCAGCTGGTGAATTGGTTTTGTGATCATGTTTGTCAAAACCAATGCAGCCAGACAGCAGATGATCAGACAGACACCCATAGTAATCTGCATTAACCTTACCATATTGGTGATCGGTTCCATGATCTCACCTTTATCTGCAGACATCACAACAATCTTGTGGTCAGAGGTCAGTGCATATGCAGCATATTTGACTGTTCCGTTAAAATTATAGGTTACAACCGCATCCTGTGGGATATTGCCTGATTGAAGCTGGCTCACAACGCCCTTTACAACCTCATTTTCCACAGATTTTCCAATTTTATCTGCAGTCGGATGATAAAGCATCGTGCCGTCAGAATCTACAAGATATCCATAGGCAGACGACACACCCTCCATGCGCATATCCTGCATGACAGCTGCACACTGGGTGGAAAAATCTACCTCTGCCGGAATCTTGTCCAATGTTTTTGCCGCTGATTCCGTAAGGCTCAAAATAAAATTCTCGTTGACATTGTTGACTGTCGCCGAAGCCCTTACATTTGCGATAGAAATACACGCCATAAGCGATAAAGCCACCATCACAACCACCATTAACATGATCTTTGCTGTGATGGAGTGGATAAATGATACTTTTTCTTTTGTTTCCATGACTATAACACTCCTTCTTATTTTCTGGTAGTGTAACATCAGCACTACGTTTGTAATAGTTATGTTAACTTTTCTATTAATACCATGATAAGATACTTTCCAATATTTAGCAAGGTTTTTTCAACAATATTTTACAGCCATTTTTATAAATTACCGACAAAAAATGCCCTGAAAACATAATCGTCCTCAGGGCATTTCAAAATCAGATTTTATTATGCGTTCATCTGTGCTGCAACTTCAGCTGCAAAGTCTTCCTGTTTCTTTTCGATTCCTTCACCAGTCTCGAAACGAACAAATCTCTTAACGCTTACAGGTGTACCAACTGCTTTGGAAACTTCGTCTAAATATTTAGCAACAGTCTGTTTTCCATCTTCAGCTTTTACATAAACCTGATCTACTAAGCAGATTTCTTTTAATTCTTTGCTTACACGTCCTTCGATCATACCATTGATCACTTTCTCCGGTTTCTGGGACTCTTTTGGATCGTTCATGATCTGAGCTAAGAGAATCTCTTTCTCATGTGCGATATATTCTTCGCTGATCTCATCTCTGGAAACATATTTTGGATTTAAAGCTGCAATCTGCATTGCAAGGTTTGTTAAAGCTTCTTTTACAGCATCGTTTACAACTGCTGTTTCAGCCTCAACGATAACACCGATTCTACCGCCACCGTGTACGTAAGATACAACACATCCGTTTGTAGCAACAACTTTCTCAAATCTACGGATTTTAAGGTTCTCACCGATCACTGCAACTTTCTCTACTAAAGCATCTTTTACAGTCTTAGATGGATCCTCATTCCATTTTTCTTCCATGAATGCATCCATATCAGCTGCATCAGACTCAACAGCCTGCTCTGCAACAGCTTTTACGAACTGCTGGAATGTCTCGTTTTTAGCAACAAAGTCTGTCTCAGAGTTAACTTCGACAACAGCTGCTGTCTTGTCATCTTTTACAACTACTGTACAAAGACCTTCTGCAGCAATTCTGCTTGCTTTCTTCTCAGCTTTTGCCTGTCCATTTTTTCTTAAGTACTCAACAGCCTCGTCCATATTTCCGTCTGTCTCGCCTAAAGCTTTTTTACAATCCATCATTCCTGCGCCTGTTAATTCACGCAGTTCTTTTACCATAGCTGCTGTAATAGCCATTTTCGTATCCTCCAATATGAATAAATGTTTTTAAAAAATATGCTGTCTGGTTAACCAGACAGCATATTGTAGGTTCTTCTTATGCTTCTGCTTCTTCTGCAACAGCAGCTTCTTCAGCTACTTCTTCTAAAGCTTCTGCACCCTGATTTGCTTCAATAACAGCGTCTGCCATTTTAGAAACGATTAATTTTACGGCTCTGATAGCATCATCGTTACCAGGAATTACATAATCTAATTCTTCTGGATCGCAGTTTGTATCAGCAATACCGATCAGTGTAATTCCTAATGTATGAGCTTCCTGAACACAGATTCTCTCTTTCTTAGGATCTACGATAAAGATAGCATCTGGGATTTTCTTCATTTCCTTGATACCACCAAGGTTTTTCTCTAATTTCTCCCATTCTTTCTTAAGAGCGATAACTTCTTTCTTAGGTAATACTTCGAAAGTACCATCAGCTGCCATTGTCTCAATCTCTTTTAATCTTGCGATACGGCTCTGGATAGTCTTGAAGTTTGTTAACATACCACCTAACCATCTCTCGTTTACATAGAACATTCCACAACGCTCTGCTTCAGATTTGATAGCATCCTGAGCCTGTTTCTTTGTTCCTACGAAAAGGATTGTACCACCTTCAGCAGCGATATCAGACATAGCTTTGTAAGCTTCATCTACTTTACCTACAGATTTCTGTAAGTCGATGATATAGATACCATTTCTCTCTGTGTAGATGTATGGAGCCATTTTAGGATTCCATCTTCTTGTCTGATGTCCGAAATGAACACCTGCTTCTAATAACTGTTTCATTGAAATAACACTCATTTTTTTACCTCCATGGTTTTGTTTTCTTCCATGTGTATCATTCTTGCAGACAACCAAATCTGGCACCGGTCTGTAAGTCAGCACATGTGATTTTTCCCGGAAGATTCTTTTCTTCCAAGTTGAGCCTTGTAGATTATAGCACAGGCTTTTCCTGTATGCAAGCATTTTTTTCTATTGAGGACCAAGTTTTAAAATCTGATAGATTTCCTCATAATCTAATCCATAAGGAATGGAGTAACTTCCCACACTGATGGAAGATGCAAAGCCCTTCTGTCCAAGGAACTTGCGGAATGCCTCCGCATCGTCCACAACTCCGTTTGCCTGAAGATTTTCACAGACAATTCTGCACACATCTCCTCTGTTTACAACCAATGTATACGGCGCTGCATTCACGGCTGTGTTGTTTTCCTCATTTGCCTCTGATGATACTTCTGTTGCCACTTCTGTATCTGTCATCTCTGATTCCGGATTCTCTGTTTCATCTGCAGTCACCGGTTCTTCTGTATTTGCAGCAGCCTCTGTCGTCTGTTCCTCAATTTGTGCAGCTTCCGTTTCAGGAACTGCTGTCACTTCCGTGCTCTCTGTTGTCTCAGTGTCCTGCAACGGTTCTTCATCCTCCGGCATAACCATTCCAAGCTGTTTTGCTCTTGCAATGATATCCGCATCTGACATTGTAGGTTTATGCAGTGCAAATGCAATCATCAGAAGAATCGTTGTGACAATAATTCCAATGCCAAGACCTCTTAAATAATATTTTAATTTCACAGATTTTCGTCCCCTTTATACAATTCGATCACTAAATTCACTTCGCCAAGGCCACGTCCCAATTGTTTTGCAATCTCGACTTTGCTCAGTCCCTGTTCATAAAGTTTTAAAATCATATCATTTGACATGCCCTGTGCATCCGCTGTTTCCGGTTTTTCCGTTTTCTGTTCAGGTTCCTGAATTTCTTGGAAACGATTCACCTGAACTTCAGGTTCCGGCTGCACATCTATCGTCTCTGTCATCGGTTGTACAACTGCATTCTGCTTCATTACAGGTTGTTGCACAACATGGGATTCTGCAACTGGTTTCCTGATTGAAGTGCCTGCTTTCGCGGACAGATTTTCCTGTAAATTTCGGATATCTGCAGCCAGACGCTGTAAATCTCCTGTCATAGATGTCATCTCGGTATGTTTGTCATTTAACATACTGTAAAGAAACATGATCTCATCATGTGTTTTCTTCATGGATTCCATAACCGTTTCAGAGTACTCATGAATCTGCATGATCTGTTCATTAGACTCTTTCTCCATGGCACGCTCTGCCTGTTCACCCGCTTCTTCGATTTTCTGTTCGATCACTTCATCCATCTGTGTGCCGGCATTATTCACTTCACGTTCAATAATCTTTTTTAATTCATCTTCACTTAATTCTGCGATCTTATTCAACTCTGAAGAAGATAATTTTTCGCTGATGAAAAAACTTCCAATCATAAAAACACATCCAACCAGAAGTAAGATAATTTCAATCATCGTCATGTTTCTGCTCCTTATACCTTGATATCAAATCCGGAAGTCTGTCCCTTCAAATAAACATTGTCAGCCTTTTGCTGCTTCTTGTCTTTTTTCTTCCGTTCTTCCTTTTCATAACGCCCATTTCCCTTTTCTTTGGCATCATAACGATAACCGGCATTCTCTTTTTCCCGGGCATGAACCACCTGATGGAGATTCTGCTCCACTTTTTTCATTTCCTGTGAAAAAATCGTCTGCTGTTCCACCACAGGTCTGTTGTCTTCATTCTGTTTTAAAGTACTCACGTCCTGCGTGCGTTGTATCATTCCGTTAAAATCAACTGGTCTGATGGACATAATGATCACCTCTACTCTCTGTCTATGAGAATTCCAAGATAATTTCCAAGCTTTTTGCGCATTTTCAAAAGAGCCTTCGTATGAAGCTGGGAAATTCTCGATTCCGATACTTCAAGAATGCTGCTGATCTCCTTTAATGTCAGATCTTCATAATAATATAAAAGAATTACCTTACGTTCCTTCTCTGTCAGGACTTCAAGGGATTCTTCCAGTTTCTGTTTCAGTTCTTCTTCCTCAACCTTATCTTCCGGCTGGATAAAATGGGAATTTCTCCGTGCATCCATGACCGGTTCCGCACCCTGCTCCAGATACTCGTTTAAGGAGACGATATTCGTGACTTTAAGCTGTGACTGCCATGTGGTAAGTTCGTCTTCTGAAAGTCCTAATTCCTGTGCGATCTCCTCGTCAGAAGCATTTTTTCCGGTACGCATTTCAACCTGTTTGATCGCCTCATCAATCTTTTTCTGTTTCTGTCTGACAGTTCTTGGAATCCAGTCCATTTTACGGATCTGATCTAATATCGTTCCACGAATCCGCAGACTCGCATATGTCTCAAACTTAACCTCTTTTCCGAGATCAAATTTATCGATCGCATCGATCAAACCAAAGATACCATAACTTACAAGATCATCATATTCCACATTATATCCGAGATACATGCTCAATCTTCCGGCAACAAGCTTGACAAGCGGCGAATATTCTATTATTAGTTTTTCTCTCAACTCCGGTGTCTTTTTTTTCTGATATTCTTCCCAGAGTTTCTCTCTATCTACCGTTTTCATATGAAGCCCCCAGGTTCAAGTTATTCACTCTTCTTCTCCCCGTCCGAGTCTGACTGTTCCTGTGTCTGTTCTTCTCCGGACTCTTCCTGGTTTTCTTCAGGTTCATCCATTTCTTTAAAGTTTTTATCAAGAACCAGTTTCACAATGCATCCTAATAAATAAAAAATAATTAAAACCGCAAGCAATGTCTTGATAAAAACATCCGTTTCCATATGCTGTACAATTCCAATGATGCATGTGACAAACCCTGCAAGCAGCATCACGACTGCCGGTATGCCTTTTGTTTTCATAATCTCTCCACTAAAAACGTTTTTCACGATTTTTTAAATAGTTTTAATTGGCTTTCCTACTGATTTTATCAGAAATTCTCCGGTGTCACAATGTAACTCGACCGTGCGTCCATAGTTTAATCCGGTGTCTTCGGCAACCAGCCGGATTCCTTTTTCTTTTAAAATCTTCTTTGCTGCTTCTGCATTTCTCGCACCGATATTTCCGACATCTGATAAACCACTGACCTCAAACATCTTCGCACCGCCAGCAATCTTGGCAACAAGCCTTGTCTTACTTGCCCCTGCAGCAATGACTTTTTTTAATAATTCTTCAATTCCTGTATCTGCGAATTTTGCCTTATTTGAATTGTTGCTCACTTTTGTGCTGTCCGGAAGCATATAATGAACCATGCCGCCAATCTTTGTAACCGGATCATAGAGCGTCAGTCCGATACAGGAACCAAGTCCAAGTGTTGTGAGTCCGTCAGGAGCCTTGCATACATTCAAATCCGCCATTCCAACCTTAATGATATTCCCCATACAAACTCCTTACAGTGACAACCCAAGTGCTGATAATATTTTGTAATAAGATTCCTGTTCCGGCATCAGAATAAAATAGCCTCTGATCGCTACATCTGCACAGATCTCTGTCTCGATCAATAATGCCCGGTCACCAACCAGACCAAACTCAATGGCCGGAACACTTAGAATAGCAGCCGCCATATCGACACAGATATACGGAACAGATGGTAAAATCGTTAAATTTGTCATGGAAGCCAGTGCTGAAAGGTAGGACGCTGTAATAATATTCCCCACCTCTTTCAATGCTGAAAGTTCCATTTCATCAAAAACTTCCATCTGCTCATGAACCACATTTTCCTTCATTAAAAGCTTATCCGCAAGATAATGTCCGGATTCTAAATCCAGCAGGAACATCATGCTTCCATCAATATCATGCGATACCTCAAGAAAAATACCGATCACCGTCTCTTCTTCCGGTCCGATCGCACTTCCTAATTTTCCTACGTCCATCAATTTTACATTTGGGACTTTCATGTCAATGCGGGTGCCGACCATATTTGCGATTGCGGTCGCTGCGTTACCGGAGCCGACATTTCCGATCTCCTTGAGCACGTCCACGTACATATCATTAACTTCATCCAACGTATACTTTGCCATTTATTTTCTCCATCTGTTTCGCATAATAAACACAGTGAGACCTTGTAAGAAAGGTCTCACTTTATGGAATTACGCATTTTCTTTTTCTTCTACAATCGCACTGATCTCAAATAAAGATATCAGTTCGTCCCCATGTTTGCCAACACCATTGATAAACATGGCTTTTCCGTCCTTGCTTCCGCTTGTCTTATCAATCTCATCGGTGCATAAAGTAACAACCTCTTTTACTTCATCTACAATGATTCCGATCGTTCCTTTTTCCTCAAGCTTTAAAATAATGATCCTGCTGGCATTTGTGATTACATCATCATCCAGATTCATTTTTTTACGCACACTCATAACAGGCACGATCTCCCCACGAAGATTGATGACCCCTTTAAAGTATGTCTGGATCTTTGGAACACGTGTGATTTTCTGCATACGCACAATATTGTCAATATAGCTGATATCAATTCCGTACTGTTCGCTGCCGATTTTTACAACAATATACTGTTTTGCATCATTTTCAGCGATATCTATATTTTTCTCCATATTCGTCTCCTCCATTACATCAATGTATTAACGTCAAGGATTAATGCAACTTCACCATCGCCAAGAATGGTTGCGCCACTGATAATCTTATTGTTGTTGATATACTTTCCAAGAGATTTGATAACGATCTCCTGCTGTCCGATCAGATTATCTACAACAAGACCTGCGAGGCTGTCGCCTTTCTTAACGATAACAACCGTAAGATTCTCCGGTTCTTCCTGTTTTTCTTCCATATCCAGTACCTGATCAAGACGGATCAGTGGGATAACGGCACCACGGAGATGGATCACCTCCTGAGCCTGAACATATTTGATCTCATTTACCGGGATACTTTCAATATTTGAAATGGATCCAAGTGCGATCGCATATTTTTCATCACGGATCTCAACCATTAATGCCTGGATGATTGCAAGTGTCAGCGGCAGACGGACAATGAAAGTTGTTCCTTCTCCAAGCTGTGTGCGGACTTCAACGTCACCACCAAGTGCTTCGATGTTAGATTTTACAACATCAAGACCAACACCACGTCCGGAGATGTCAGTAATCTTCTTTGCCATAGAGAAACTTGGAAGGAATAAGATATTGATGATCTCTTTCTGGCTCATATTCTCCGCCTGTTCTGCTGTAATGACACCGCGTTCAACAGCTTTGTCCCTTACCGCTGCAACATCAATACCATTACCATCATCTCCCACTTCAATGATAACGTTATTGCCTTCCTGAAAAGCTTTTAGGAAGATAGAACCAACTTCCGGTTTTCCTCTCTCTACACGGGTTGCATTGTCTTCCAGACCATGATCTGCTGAGTTACGGAGTAAGTGCTGTAACGGATCACCGATCTGATCGACTACAGTTCTGTCTAACTCTGTATCTTCACCAGTCATATACAGCTCCATTTTCTTTCCTAACTTACGGGAAAGATCACGGATCATACGAGGGAACTTATTTACAACGCTCTCGATAGGTACCATCCGGACTTTCATAACAGACTCATGAAGATTCGTTGTGATACGCTCTAAGTATTCAATCTGTTCATGGAACGACTGATTCTGATACTCACCACTCTCGTTAGAGCTGATGGAGACCAGACTGTTCTTTGCAATAATAAGCTCTGACACCTGATTCATCAAAGCATCCAGTTTTTCAATATCTACACGGACAGTTCTTCCGGTTACCGGTTTTGCATTGGTCTGTTTCTTGGCATTTGCAGCCGGTGCCTTCTTCTCAGCCGCCTTTGGAGCTTCTGCAGGTGCTTCCTTCTGTTCCGCTGTCGCTTCTTTTGCCTGCTGTTCTTCCTGTGCTTCTGCCTCTTTTACATATTCATCAAGATGGATCTCTTCCGCATCTACTTTTTCAATCTCAGAAACAGCCTTTGCTACTGCTACGATCTTGTCCTCAGATTCTTCCGAGGCAAGGAAAAAGCTGAACTCAAACTCAAACTTCTCGTCTTCGATATCCTGTGAGCTTGGACGGTATACCAGAATCTGTCCAAAATCTTCCACAGCCTTAAATACAAGGAATGCACGGGCTGCCTTCAAAAGACAGTCTTTCTGGATATGAACTGTCATGACGTAAATATGCTGTCCATTTGACTCCGCTTCACGGATTGCCTTCTTCTCGTCATTTGTCAGTTCGATTTTTTCCTGTCCTGCTTTTTCTTCCTGAGTGGATTCAGGTGCTGCTTCTTTTGCTTCAGAAGTCTCAGTATTCCCTGTTTCTTCCGCACCCTCTGTTTTTGCAATAAAATCATTTAATTCTTTGATGATAACTTCGTTATCTTCTGTTCCCTCATCGGAGGTACTCTTAATATTGTCAACATAACCTTCAAGTGCATCCAGACATTTGAACAAGAGATCGATCATCCCACTTGTGACTTTTATGTGATCGCTCCGCACTTCCTGAAACACATTTTCCATATCATGTGTCAGATGCTGCATTCTCTTAAAGCCCATGGTACCTGCCATACCCTTTAAAGAGTGTGCCGCACGGAACACTTCATTGATCGTATCTTTATTGTCCGGTTCTTTTTCAAGGACCATGATACAATCGCTTAATGTCTGCAGATGTTCTTCTGATTCATCAATAAATATTTCCAGATACTGGCTTACATCCATGTTAATTTACCCCCACATTCTTTGTGATTGAATTTGCTACTTCTGTCAGCGGAACGACTTCATTTACAAGTCCCGTCTCCGCAATTGCTTTCGGCATGCCATAGACAACACATGTCTGCGCATCCTGTGCAATCGTATAAATTGGTTTTACTTTTGATAATTCCAGGATTCCATTGGTTCCATCAGCACCCATTCCTGTAAGCACAACGCACACTACCTGATCATATCCACATGTCCTCAAAGAATCATATGTGATATTTGCGCATGGTTTCAATCCGCCGATCGGTGGCATATCGTTATATACGATCTTATGTGAGCCATCCGGACACTTCTTTACTTCCATGTGTTTTCCGCCCGGCGCAATGTAAACAGTTCCTTTTTTCAGGATTTCTCCATTCTCGGCTTCCTTTACATTGATCTTACTGATCTCATCCAGACGGTTTGCCATGGAATTCGTAAATCCGGCAGGCATATGCTGCACAAGAACCATTGGGGCATCCAGATTGGCCGGCAGATAAGGAATGACACTCTGCAAAGCTTTTGGTCCACCGGTAGAACATGCAAGTGCAACAATTTTATTCTTAAACCTTGTTTCTGCCGATGCATTGCGTTTCTGCACAGCACTGACAGCTGCCACTGCAGGTCTGCGTTCTGTAAGGCTGATCCGTTCTGTCTTTAAAACGGCATTTAAAATACCTAAGATTTCTTTCCGGAACGCATCCCCTTTTGCCTCAATGATATTTGTTGGTTTTGTCACAAAATCAACTGCTCCACGCTCCATCGCAAGGATCGTCACATCCGCATCCCGTGTTGTCATGGTACTGACCATGATCACATTTGTCTTAATGCGTTCTTTCTGCAGGCGCTCTAAAAGTTCCAGACCGCCCATCCTTGGCATATTGACATCAAGGATCACGCCATCATAACGGTTGACCTTCAGCTTTTCGTATGCTTCCAGCCCATCGCGGCACACATCTGTTACCTGAAATGTATCATCGGAATTGATTATATCACATATAACCCTTCTCATGAGTGCAGAATCATCAACAACAAGAATATTTTTTTTCATAATCATTACCTTTTATCCTTTTGACGTGTTAATCGTTCCTCTTCAAAAATATATCGGATAATATCCTCTCGTACTCTGTCGTCTTTGATCATAAACTTGACACGGGAAACATATTTCTTTTCCGTTACCTGTTCCTTCTTCTCGCAGGAAATAACAGAACCAACAATATGGAATTCCTGATTCATTCTTTCATTTGCGAGATGTGCTACCGCAAGGATATGATCTCCACTCTTTAACTCCGTATCTGAATTAAAGCGGATGCCTCCACCGCTGATGTCAACGATCGTACCTGTCCGTATCTTGTCATTAAAATGTTCATCGCGCAATTGGGCAAAAATCTCTTCCACTGTTGCAAGATCTGCCTGCTCTTCCGTCAGTTCGAAAAACTTAAAATCAATGGAACACTCATATCGGTAAAATTCCCTGCGCTGGAACTTTTCCAGACGTGTTTTAAGTTCTACTTCCAGTGTATAAATATTATCCCGCTTGAAGCGCTCTACGATCTGTCCGATACTTTTATATAAGAATCCTCCGGAATAAAAAACAAATTCCAAACGTACATCCAGAGGAAGAAGAATCAGTTTTGTTCCCTCTGTAGGCATTGAAATCTCAAGATTGCCACGCTTATTTATATCAAGAACCTGGCTCTTGTAAACTTTAACCGTATCGCCAGTCCGCTCCTCATTTTCAACCTGTTGTAATAACCTGATATCGATCTTGTCACCAGGCTTTATCAAATCTGTAAATGCCATATAGCTCCTCTCCTTATGAAAGGTTAAATAATTTTGTCAGAAATTGTCTGAAAGCATTTTGTTCCGAAGAATCCTGCTTTCCGCCAGACACTAAATACTGTGCCAGTTCCTCAAACCGTTTTGAAGACCTTGCATTCGGCGACACGATGGAAACCGGTTTTTGTATCCGCACCGCTTTCTCTAACATCGCATCCTGTGGGATGATCCCAATATAATGGACAGAGCCATCCAGAAACTGTTTTACAACCGATTCCAGTTTGTCAAAAACCATCTTTCCCTCACCAAAGGAAGCAACACGGTTCGTCAGTACATGGATCACCGATTCATTCTTATCGTATTTCGGATTGCGGTAAAGCATCTTCAATAGCGAATATGCATCCGTAAGTGAGCTTGGTTCCGGTGTAGTCACCAGTAAAATCTCAGGACTTGACGCCACAAACTCCATGACACTGTCTGAAATTCCTGCGCCTGTATCAACGATCACAATATCTGCGATCACAGAAAGCTTTTCCACTGACTTTACCAGATAACTGATCTGATCCAGTGTCAGATTACTCAGTCCCATAATACCGGAGCCGCCGGAAATAAAGCCAACCCCCTCCGGTCCATCCGTAATGATGTCCTCGATTTCTTTGTCATGATAGATCAGATCGTTCAGGCTGTACTGGGGAATTGTTCCAAACATCACTTCCACGTTTGCAAGTCCGATATCTGCATCAAAAATGATCGTTTTCAACCCCATCCGCTGAAACTGGACTGCAAGATTTACGGCAATGTTGGATTTTCCCACACCGCCCTTTCCACTTGTGACAGTGATGATCCTGGCGGGCTTCTTTGTTCTCTGATTCTGTTTTTTGATCACATTGCGCAGTTCTTCTGCCTGATCCATCTGTTACTTTCCTCCAAGCAGTTGTTTTACCACCATCTGGGTATTAAATACTTCCAGATCATCCGGAACGCTCTGTCCATTTGTCATATAAGACAGATCTGCCCCTGAATATAAGCGGATATTTAATATATTGCCAAATGAAGTGGTTTCATCTAATTTTGTAAAAATAATCTTATATTCTGCAATTTCCCTATAAATGTCAACAATCTCCATAAGATCCTTATACTTCGTTGTAGCACTTAAAACAAGGTAAACTTCCTTTTCATATTTTAGGTCAAGACCATTGACCAGTTTCTTAATATCTTCACGCTGTTCCTCATTCTTATGGGAAAAACCTGCAGTATCCACAAATACAAGGTCGTATTCAGCCAGTGTCTCCAAAGACTGATTGAGTTCTTCCGCAGAGTAAATGATCTTCACCGGTGCATCTAAAATATTGGCGTAAATCTTTAACTGTTCTGCCGCTGCGATCCGGTAAGTATCTGCTGTCAGCATAGCAACCTTTTTGTCATGCTCCACCTTGTACTTTGCTGCGATCTTGGCGATCGTGGTTGTTTTGCCTACTCCTGTAGGTCCTACAAAAAATATAACATGCGGCTTCTTTCCTGACAAGTCAATGCAATTTGGCTCTCCAAGTTTTAAGATCATCTTCTGGTAAACATTGGAAAGAATAATATCAACATTGCTTCCGCTGTTTGTAACCTTCTCAGCTTCATCGAGAATCTGATTGACATACTTTTCATTTACATCATTGTTCAGCATGGTACGGTAGAGCATCTTCATAAACTTGAAATTCTCAAGATTTTTTGGAGATGCCTTAGGAGTCACCGGCATTTCTGCCTCCCTTGCTCCATCTTCACTGAGCTTTTTTTCCAAAATATTGGAAAGGTTTTCCAATTTCTTTTCAATATCACTTTCGCTCTTATTCACCACAACTTCTTTTTCTGGTGTTACCGGACGCTGATAGGAAGGCGCTGGCTCAACAGTTTTTTCTGCCGGAAGCGGAATACTGATCTTCTCATCTGCGGCAAGATTAATATTTTCAATCTTTTTCTGCTGCATTGCTGCCATCTGGACAGCATTTAAAAACTGCTCCTTTTCCTCGATCGCTGCAGTGACTTCAAAGGTAGAGCCCTTAAAAAAATTAAAAAGCCCCTTTGGTTTGATTTCTTTTACATTCATCACAACAGCTCCGGCTCCAAGCTCCTGTCTTGCCTTCTCTGTTGCCTCTTCCTGTGTTTTTCCCTGGAATTTTTTTATTGTCATTTATGCTGTCACCATCCCTACTGATTGTAATTCAATATTCGATTCCACTTCATTGTATGAAACAACGATCAGATCTTTGAAATAATCTTCTGTCAGTTTCTTAAAATACATACGGACAATCGGTGAAGTGATAACGATCGGAGTTTTTCCCATATTTTCAAGCTTTGCAGCCTCCTGCTCCAAAGATGCCATAATGGCCTTGGTGCGTTCAGGGTCTAAGGTTAAATACGCTCCCTGCTCTGTCTGTTTGACTGACGACATAATCTCCTGCTCGATCTTCGGATCTAAAGTGATTACACTGGTTGTCTCGTTTGCCGGGAAGAATTTATTTGAGATTGCCCTCTTCAGACTCTGGCGGACATATTCTGTCAGGACATCCGTGTCTCTTGTCACAGCGGCATGATCTGCAAGTGTTTCAAAAATAGTCAAAAGATCCCGGATGGAAATTCCCTCGCTCAATAAATTCTGTAATACTTTCTGTACTTCACCAAGACCAAGCAATTTTGGTATGAGTTCGTCCACAAGAACCGGATTGCTCTCTTTCAGATTGTTGACCAGATTCTGTACATCCTGCCTTGTCAAAAGCTCCGCAATATGGTTCCGGATCACCTCTGTCAGGTGTGTAGCAATAATGGATGGCGGATCGACAACGGTATATCCAAGGCTTTCCGCTCTCTCCCTCTGGCTCTCTGTGATCCAGATCGCAGGCAGATGGAAGGATGGCTCAAAGGTCGGAATACCAGTGATCTCTTCCTCTACATACCCTGGATTCATCGCCATATAATGGTCAAAAAGGATCTCTCCCTCTGTCACCTGGATACCCTTGATCTTAATAATATACTGGTTCGGATTCAGCTGGATATTATCACGCAGACGGATGATCGGCACAACCGTACCAAGTTCCAAGGCGATCTGTCTACGGATCATGACAACACGGTCAAGAAGGTCGCCACCCTGATTGACATCTGCCAATGGAATAATACCATATCCAAACTCCAGTTCGATCGGATCTACCTGAAGCAGTGAAACAACATTTTCCGGTTTGCGTATCTCCTCTGCCTCCGTCTCTGCCTCACTCACTTCCTCCTCAATGCTCTCCACACGGATCTGTTTATCCATCATACGTCCGGAAATGATGAACACAAGACCAAGACCGACAAAGAGATACCATGTCAAAGGTGTCGTGATCCCCAAAAATGCAAGCGTTGCACCAACCAGATAAAGCACCTTCGGAATGCCAAAAAGCTGGCTCACCAGAACGGTTCCAAAATCTGCTTCCTTGGAAGCTTTCGTTACCAGTATACCGGTTGACAGAGAAATCAGAAGCGATGGGATCTGGGAACAAAGTCCGTCACCGATGGTAAGGATACCATATTGCTGGATCGCTTCTGCAAAGCTTAATCCCTGACTCATCACGCCCATGACCGTACCACCGATCAGGTTGATAAATGTAATGATAAGACCTGCCGTTGCATCTCCCTTAACATACTTTGTAGCACCATCCATGGAACCAAAGAAAGCGGATTCTTCCTGAATCTTATTTCTGCGCTCTCTTGCTTCCTTCTCTGTGATCGCACCGGTGTTTAAGTCCGCGTCGATCGCCATCTGTTTACCCGGCATTGCATCCAGTGTGAAACGTGCTGTTACCTCTGCAACTCGCTCAGAACCTTTATTAATAACTACAAACTGGATAATAATGAGTACGATGAATATGATCGCACCAATGACAAGATCACCGCCACCTACGAACTGGCCAAACGTTGTGACAACATTACCAGGTGCTCCTGTTGAAAGGATCAGTCTGGTAGACGACACGTTCAGTGAAATTCTAAAAATAGTCGTGAACAGTAAAAGAGTCGGGAAGAAAGACATATCCAGTACTTCCTTCACGAATAATGTATTAAACAGTATAATTAACGCGATAGAAATATTGATCGCGATCATCACATCCAACAAGGTGGAACTGATTGGAACAATGAAAAAAATAACGGCCGCAAGTAAATATAACGCTACGCCAATGTCCGCTTTTTTCATGCCTTTTCCTCCTTAGTCACTCTCAAATTATTTTTCTCTCATATTGTAAACCATTGCGAGGATCTCGGCAACTGCCTGATACAGTTCCGGTGGAATTTCCTGTCCGATATCCACGTTTGCATACAGCATCCGCGCAAGTGGTTTGTTTTCCACAATCTCAATATGATGTTCTCTGGCAGCCTCTTTGATTTTCTGTGCCAGATAATCTTCTCCCTTTGCAAGAACAACCGGTGCCTTTGATGTCTCAGCATCATACTTGATCGCAACTGCAAAGTGAGTCGGGTTCGTGATGACAACGTCCGCTTTTGGAACATCCTGCATCATACGTCTTCTGGAAGCCTCACGCATACGCTGTCTCTGTCTGCCTTTGATTTCCGGATTACCCTCTGTATTTTTAAACTCGTCCTTCACTTCCTGTTTGGTCATCTTCATATCTTCATTAAAACGATACTTCTGATAAATAAAATCTGCCAGACCGATCACTAAATAGACGAGACTGATTTTCAGACCAGCATTGATGATCACCGTTCCGCAAAGCATGATCGCCTGCATCAGTGGGATCTCATATAGGATAAAAATGTCCTGTGCATGACCTCTGATCGAGGTATATGCCACATAGACGATAACAAAAATTTTAAGAATAGATTTGACCAGTTCAAAAATAGAATCTTTTGAAAAAATTCTTTTAAATCCATTGATTGGATTAAATTTATCGAATTTGGGCTGCAACGGTTTCCCTGTCACTTTCCACCCAACCTGGATCACACTGATCAGCGCCGTCACAACAAATCCAAATGCAAAAAAGGGAACACAGACGATCAGAATCTGTATCAGTGCATCGGACATAAGCGCTGCGACTGACTTTTCCGTCACATCAACGGCATTCTCCCTTACAAAATCCGGTATCCTGCCGTAGATATCCACAAAACTATTCATGAGTCTGTTACCCACAAATGAAACAAAAATTTTCAGGACAAGAAATAAAATGATCAGGTCAAATGCCGCCGTAAGTTCTTTACTTTTTACGACTTTGCCATCCTCTCTTGCCTCCCTCAGTTTCTTTGCTGTCGCCGGTTCTGTTTTTTCACCACCGGGTCCGTCCTTTGCAAACCACTGAAGATCCCATTCCATGATCAAATGTAACTGTTTCTGCTGTTCCAAGTCAATACATTCCTTCTATAAAAAGTACCATCAATTTTTTCATTTCCGTAAAAATGAAATTTGCCACACTTGGCAGCAATGATACGGTCAGAAAAAGTACAACAAATCCAACCATAATCTTCATCTGCATACCTACCGCAAACATATTCATCTGCGGTGAAACCTTCGCCATGATACCAAGGATACAGTTTAAGATCATGATACATGCAAATACCGGCAAAATGATACGAAATGCTATCACAAACATGTCTCCCATATAAGTTGTCATGGATCTCATCAGATGCTCCCAGTCAAACACCTGTCCATTGACCGGTATGACTGTAAATGCATCCACAAAGGCCCGTAATATATAATGATGCATGTCGGTTACCACAAGCAGCATCAGTATAAAATAATTATACAGATTTCCAGTTAATGTTACCTGCGCGTTGTTGATCGGATCAAATTCGGTTGCCATTGACAGACCGATATCCATATCAATGATATTACCCGCAAATAAAATAATGGAATTACAAACGTTTGCAGCAAGTCCGATCAGCAACCCTGTAATTCCCTCTTTCAAAACAATGACTGCATATCCTATAAGCCCGGTATATTCAACCTGTGAAACATCTGCAAACCCAGACACCAGAAGTGCGATCATCGCAGAAAGCCCTATCTTCACCTGATTCGGCACATTCGACATCCCATAAAAAGGTGCAATGTATACAAAGCAGGATACGCGAACAAGTATTAAGATAAAAATTTCAAAATTTTCCAATGAAAATGAATACTGCACCATATGTCAAACCTATCCAAGATAAATACTGAAGTTCGACCATAAGGTCGTCACAAATTCCGACAGCTGATTCAGAATCCACGAACCACATACCATCAATCCAATAAATACTGCCACAATCTTTGGTACAAATGTAAGTGTCTGCTCCTGAATCGAAGTGACTGTCTGAAAAATACTGATAATCAAACCAACCACCAGCGAAATTATCAAAACCGGGGCACTACAGATAATAATATAATAAATTGCATCTTTTGCGATATCAAGAACCTGTCCCTCTGTTATCATATCTCATCACCTCAGATTCCACTAATAAAACGTTTTTACAAGGCTTCCGATCACTAAATCCCATCCGTCTGCCAGAATAAAAAGCAATATTTTAAATGGCAGGGAGATCGTTGTCGGAGGCAGCATCATCATACCCATGGACATCAGCACGGATGCTACGACCATATCAATTACGATAAACGGAATATAAATCACGAAACCGATAATAAATGCAGCTCTCAATTCACTTAAGATAAATGCCGGGATCAGAGTCGTCATCGGAACATCATCATAACTGTCATAGGTTTCATCTGAAATATCCACAAACAGCTTTAAATCTTTTTCCTGCGTCTGACCGTACATGAATTCCCTGATTGGTCCCTGTGCGACGGTAAATGCCTCTTCCGTCGTAATCTCACCCTTGTCAAGAGGCTGGATCGCCTCTGTATTGATCTGCTGGAATGTCGGCCACATAATGAAAAATGTCAAAAATAAAGCCAACGCGATCAATACCTGATTAGGTGGTGCGGTCTGCGTTCCAATTGCGGTACGCAGAAAATGTAATACAATGATAATTCTTGTATAAGAAGTCAGCATGATCAGTATCGATGGTGCCAGTGATAAAATTGTCAATACCAAAAGCATCTTCACCGGTGCCGACAATGATCCGCCATCATTGTTGTATGAAATTGTCAATCCATTTGTACTGTCTTCTGCTGCTCTGGTGACACCACCCTCTGAATTGTCACCATCAAATGTTGTGATACTGTCCGGATCCATGGAAGCTGCATACACAGTTGTTCCACCCGCTGACCATGAAAGCGTCAGAACAAGTACCACCATTGCCACAATTAGTGACACCATACAATATGTCTTTTTCACTCTTGTCATAATCAAAACCTATTTCTTAGGAAAATGTTCCTTCACCCGGTTCAATACCTCACGGAAATTCTCCTGTGCAGCCTTCCCATCCATCGGAAATCTGTTTTGTGCCGCAGAGAGATCCGGTACTTCGCTTAATTGTTCTTCTGTAAGCTGTGTGAGCAGTGTCACATCATCTTTTCCAACAGCTACAACAAGGTAAACCTCACCTGCTTTTACAATTGCAATAAACTTATTATTTCCAACACGTATTGATTCCACAATCTGCAGATTTTTGTTTGCAAAATTTGTTTTCTGATAATTACCGATCCACTTTGTTGTGAAATAGGTGATCGCCAGCACAAAGAGAAAAATGATCAATACGCCCAACAGCTGGATAAAACTGCCTAATGCAGAACTGAGTAATATCATATTAACCTACAACTTTTTTTACTGCTTCAAGAACACGCTCTGCCTGGAATGGTTTGACGATAAAGTCTTTTGCTCCTGCCTGGATTGCTTCGATAACCATAGCCTGCTGTCCCATTGCAGAACACATAATAATTTTAGCTCCTGGATCTAATGCTTTGATCTTCTTTAATGCTTCAATACCATCCATCTCAGGCATTGTGATATCCATTAATACAAGATCTGGTTTTGCTTCTGGATATTTTTCTACTGCTTTCTGTCCGTTTTCTGCCTCTGCAGCAATCTCATAACCATTCTTTGTTAAGATATCCTTAATCATCATTCTCATAAATGCTGCGTCATCGCAAATCATTACTTTAGCCATATTATTTGTTTCTCCTCTTCTTTCCTATCTTATTTCACAATTTCAGTGATTCTCACACCAAAACTTTCTTCAATTACTACGACTTCACCCTTGGCAACGTATTTTCCGTTTACCAGAATATCTATTGGTTCACCGGCAATTCGATTCAACTCGATAATCGTACCAGGTGCGAAATCCAAAATCTCATGGATCGACTTTGTTGTTCTTCCAAGTTCTACTGTCACTTCAAGTGGAACATCCATGATCAATCCGATGTTCTCTGCTCCTGCAACCTGTGCAATACTTGGATTAAAAGCCTGAAACTGTGCCGGCTGTACACTTACCGGCTGTGCATACATTTGATTCATATTCGGTGCCATCATTGGCTGTCCCATCATCGGCTGTCCCATCATCGGCTGCCCCATCATTGGCTGTCCCATAACCTGCTGACCTCCCATCGGCTGTTCCATCTGAGGCTGTGGTGCAGCTGGCTGTGCACTCACTGCTTTTTCTGCCTCGTTCGATGTGGAATTGGTATCCGCTTCCATATTCTTTGTAATGCTTGCGCACATCTCCTTCGCAAAAGAAACCGGATACAACTGCATGATCTCACTGTCTACCAGATCTCCAATCTCCATCTTAAATGAAATCTTAACAAACGAACCGGATAAAAAATCTGCGATTGATCCCTCATCAATATTATCATGAAGATCCACAAGATCTGCGACCGGCGGACTGATATCGATGGTCTTATTCAGCATAGAGGAAAGAGAGGTCGCTGCGGAACCCATCATCTGATTCATCGCTTCGCTGATTGCACTTAAATGTAACTCTCCAAGTTCTCCATCTGTATTAGTACCATCACCACCCATCATCAGGTCTGTAATGACTTTTACATCATGTTCTTTTAAAACAAGAATATTACTTCCATCCAAACCAACTGTATATGCAATTCGGATAAATACACACGGTTTTTCATATGCATCACAGATGTCACTCCATGTTGCAAAAGATACAACCGGCGTTGAAATATCTACTTTACGATTTACAAGGGAAAACAATGTTGTTGCCGCTGTTCCCATGCTGATGTTACCAATTTCGCCAATCGCGTCTTTCTCAGCATCTGTCAGCAAATCATTTTTATTTGCATCATCCGGGTTATTCAGCAAAGCACTGATTTCTTCCTGTGACAAAACACCATCCATTACTACTGCTCCTCTCTTACCACTGATGTAACTCTTACTGCATAATTATCGCCGACAGCTCCCGGCAGAGCAGTAAATTTTTTTATATTACCGACAAAAATATTCAGATCCTGATTCACACCCGAATCCAGCCGGATAATATCTCCAACCTGAAGATTTACAAAATCGTCCACGGAAATAGTACTGTTTCCCAAAACCGCTTTTACAGGAATCTTCGCTTTTGAGATCAAAGCTTCGATCGCATCTGTATACTGCTTATCGTCATGTTCCTGAAGATTGGAATACCAGAACTTCGTATTCAGCTTGTCCATGACACTTTCCAATGTCAGATACGGAAGACAGATATTCATAAGACCTTCCACATCGCCAATCTTGATATGTAATGTCACAAGTGCGATCATCTCGGTCGGCGAAATAATCTGCGCAAACTGTGAGTTTGTCTCAATCCGTTCAAGCCGCGGTGAAATCTCACAGACACTCGACCAAGGCTCCGGCAAAAGACTTACACATACATTATAGATTCTCTCCAGAATCAAAAGTTCAATCTCGGAGAAATCTCTTGGCTTATCTAACGGAGTTCCCAATCCACCGAGCATTCGGTCAACAATTGCATACCCCAGATTGTCTGCAAGTTCTATAATAATACTGCCACTCAAAGGCGATACATTCACCAATCCGAGTAAAACCGGATTTGACAGTGCATTCGTGAATTCAGAATAGGTAACCGCCTCTGAATTCATCACTTCCACCTGTACTGTTTTTCTCAAATAAACAGGCAGGTTCGTCGAAAGAAGTCTTCCATAATGTTCAAAAATGATTTCCAACGTACGCAAATGCTCTTTTGAGAACTTTGCTGGACGGGTAAAATCATAATTTTTTACTTGTTTTTCGTCTTTTACTTTCATGTCCTCAGCATCAAGTTCACCACTGCTCAATGCCTGCAGAAGACTATCTATCTCATTTTGAGATAAGACTTCACCCATTCTCTTTCACCACCTAGCATTCTAATTTACTGCGTATTTACACTGGAGAAACTTACCCCAACGATAAAGTCAGAACCGAACATCTCCTGCAGATCTTCGAGAATAGCATCTTTAACGCTCTGCTCGTCCTCCCGGAACTGTTCCATTGTATATCCGGAAACAATGGTGTTGATATCATTTTTGATCAATGTTTCCTTCGCTTTCAATCCTTCTGTACCTATGCTCTTGTATCCGTCACTCTTTGTATTCAGCGACAAACCGATAGAAAATACAGCCACATGGTCTTTTCCATCACCGCTTGGACTTAAGTTGACGGTAAAGCTGGCTTCAATATCATAAACTTCAATATCTTCCACCGGAACTGCTGCGGTATCTTTGCTGCTTCCATCTTCCAGCTCCAGATCAATTGCTGATGCGATCTTATCGATCAGCTGATTTGATTTTCTCGTCTGAGGAATGATCGTAAACGCAAGAATTGCAGTCAAAACGAGATTCACCAGAACTAATGCAAGGATAATTACTGTCATCAGATTCTTTTTCATTGTTTGTGCCTTTCTTCTGTTAATTAATTTATTTCGGAATAATATGAATTATATATCTTTATCTCAACACGTCTGTTGCGCGCCCTTCCCTCCGGTGTGGAATTATCTGCAATCGGAACGTATTCGCCTCTTCCGGATGACTTGATATGTGACGGATCGATCGTTGTGATATTGCGCATATAATCTGCCACATATAATGCCCTGTACATTGACAGCACATCGTTATTTTCATATTTTGAAGAATGCGTGAACGGAATATTATCCGTGTGTCCCTCTATCTCTATCATGTTCTGCTGATAACTCTGAAGAATCTTTCCAATCTTATCCATCAAAGGATAGGCTTCTGACTTGATCTCAGATTTTCCGGAATCAAACAGCACTGCACCATTTAAATTCAACAGCACATATTCCGCATTAAAATCGATTTCCACCTGATCCTGTATGCCATATTGTGCTACAAGATCCTGCACCTGCTCTGCCATCTGTTCTGACTCGGCAAGCGCTTCTTCTTTATACTCTTCCGCAACATCTGAACTTTCTGATGTATCATCTGTCGTCTGCGTATTTGCCATCTGATTATAATAGATGTCATACATCTGTAACTGGCTCACGCCGGAAGAAACCATCTCACCATCTCCGATGGAAGCTCCACCACTCGGCAGAATACTAAAGCTGCTCTGCAAAGATGCAATCACCATCTCAAACTTCTCAGCATCCACTGTTGACATAGAAAACAGTAAAACGAAAAAGCAAAGAAGTAAATTCATAAGATCACTAAACGTCGCCATCCATGCCGGAGCGCCTGCCGGTGCTTCTTCTGTCTTCTTTCTTGCCACTATGCTTCACCTCCGGCTGCTTCATCACCTTCTCCGAGACTTCCTGCTGCCTGTGGTGTCAGGAATGATTTCAGCTTTTCTTCAATGACACGCGGATTTTCACCTGCCTGAATGGAAAGCAATCCTTCCACGATCATTTCTTTTATTGCAACTTCTCTCTCATTATTCACCTTAAGCTTTGACGCAGTTGGATTACAAAGCCAGTTGGCGATCAATGAACCATATAATGTAGTGACCAGGGCAACCGACATAGCCGGTCCGATACTCGATGCATCTTCCAGATTCTTAAGCATGTTAATAAGACCGATCAGCGTACCGATCATACCCCATGCAGGACCTAATTCTGCCCATTTCTCCCAGAATGCGATTACTTTCTTATGTCTTTCTTCCATACAAGACAGGCTTGTCTCCATGATGCCACGCACCAGTTCCGGATCCGTACCATCCACAACAAGCATTACGCCCTTTTTCATAAAATCGTCTTCAATATCATTGGCTGCTTCCTCTAATGCGAGCAAGCCTTCTTTTCTTGCCACATTCGAGAGATCAATGATCTTTTTGATCGTCTCTGCCGGATCTTCTGCCTTTTCCTTGAAGGTAAGTGTAATACCCTTCAGTCCATTAATGAAATCCGGTAACTTGTGTGCTGCCAGTACACCGGAGATAGAACCTCCGACTGTTATGATGATAGACGCCGAATCAACCATGTTTTTCAAAGCTTCAAATCCACCATTACTGAAAACACCGAATACAAACATTACTGCGCCGAGTATTATACCGGCTAAAGATGCGATATCCATATCTTCCACCTGCCATCCTTGTTAATATATTTAAAATTTAATTTTCATTTTCTGCTTCAAATCCAATTTCCATAATTTCCCGCTTATATGATTTTACTAAACTTTTTATCTGTTGTCTACTTTCTTTTACAATTATTTTTCGTCCTGTCGTGAAAGTGATCACGGTATCCGGTGTTTCTTCGACAAGTTCGATCAGATCCGCATTCACCAAAATCTGTGTACCATTTAATCTTGTCACTTCGATCATAGTGTTCATCCTTTCCTTATTGTTAACAGACAATGAAAACAATGAAACAACGTTTAGTATACCATATCTTGTTGTAGTATGGAACATATTTACTAAATAATCGTTACTTTTTTTATACTATTTCTATTCAAGGAGGAATCTGTAACGTTTTATAGATTCCTCCATTCAGTTTATATTATCGTTTTAAGTTTACAAGTTCCTCTAATAATGTATCGGAGGTTGTAATAACACGGGAGTTTGCCTGGAAACCACGCTGTGTCGTGATCATGGACGTAAACTCTGAGGAAAGGTCTACGTTCGACATTTCCAGCTCGCCGGTTGTCATGGAAGAACCGTCTGCGGAAATCTCCACACCGATTCCATCGAACTCACCGGAGTTTAAGGTTGTGCGGTAGCAGCTCTCTCCGACTTTCTCAAGACCGGATGCGTTGGAGAACTGTGCAACTGCGATCTGTCCCAACAATTCCGTATTACCATTGTCGTATGTACCATAGATACGTCCGTTTGTGTCAATGAAGATACCTGTCATTGCACCAAGCTTGCGTCCTTTTCCGGTTGTACCGTCAGTTGCTCCGGCATCTGCACCGATTGTGGATTTACCGCTGTAGTTTAAGCACTGGGTAAAATCTACATTGATATTAGAGAAATTACCATTCGTATTAAAACCATTTGTTAATGAATTAAGATTTAATGTTACAGATTTTGGTTCATTTCCGATAGATTTAAACTTACCAGTTGCTGTATCAAATTCAAGTTCATGACTTGCTTTTGTGGTTGTGACTGTCACTTCGCCTGTTGCCGTATCAATCGAATAATTATACGGATTTCCTTTTTCATCCTTTTTTCCATTTGCAATGTATCCCTGAATTGTAGCTGATAAGCCATCATATATATCGCTTAATGTATAATTATAAGTCGTACCTGTTGTCGCACCATTACCTGTAAATGTTCCATCTCCATTATCTGTAAGTTCAACTTCGCCATCTTTATCTGTAACTGCGATAATCTTATTTCCATTTGTTTTAAATCCATCTGCGAATTTATATTTTCCAACAACTGCATTTGTATCTACAGTACCAAATAAACTTGAAATGTCAGCCTGACTCCAACCATCAATAATATTCTTATTATTGCTATCTAAAATTGATGTAAGTTCTACCGTATACTTTCCATCTGTTCCTGTAGCTTTAATTGCAAATTTTGCAGTATACTGATATCCAAGATTATCATAAAAATTCAGGTTCATAACTTTTCCGGCATCACTCTTAACATCCGCATCATTCTCATCCAGCACACCGGCGATGGTTGCCTGTGTGGTTGCTTCCGGTGCAGAAGTCAGGTTCTTCTCCTGCATGATACGAAGTGCCGAAACAGTGTCCTTGCGGATCTCACCTGTTGTCTCGTCAACCTGCCATCCCATAACTGTATAACCTGTTGAAGACATACACAAATTACCGGAACCGTCTACGTAGAAAGAACCGGAACGGGTAAATACGTTCTCAGAACCATTGTTTACAATAAAGAAGTTCGTTGAGTTTTTATCAGTCAGACGGATATCAAATGGATTTCCGGTTGTCTCAGATGCACCTGCAGAAGTGATGCTGACTTTGGTTGCTGCCGCAGTTGCACCGAGACCGATCTGCTTTGCATTGACACCGCCGGTACCGGTTGTTGCATTTGCTCCGGATGCATTCGAAGTGGTCTGATATAAGATATCACTGAATGTTACGGAAGAAGATTTAAAAGCTACTGTGTTGACGTTGGCGATATTATTACCGATCACGTCCATTCTTGTCTGATGTGTCTTTAAACCTGACACAGCAGAGTACATTGATCTCATCATAATGAAATGACCTCCTAAAGTTCTTTTGGCGCAGGGTGTCTGGTTTCTTCTGTCAGTCAGAAACCGATTGCTCCCCCAAGGTCCAGCTATATGATCACTGCGCCATCAATATTGGTATATATGTTGTCATCGGATTCCGTGCGGTCCATTGCCGTCACAACTGTTTTGTTTGGGACATTTACAATGAATGCCAGAGAATCAACGATTACGAGTGACTCCCGAATTCCCTTTTCACTTGCTTTTTGAACTCCACTCTCCAGCCGTTCGCTCTGTTCTTTTGACAGATTGATCTTTCTGTTCTCCAGTCTCATGGAGGCATGTTTGGAAAATTTCAGTTCCAAGCTCTCAGAAACATCCTGTTTCTGTTTTAAAATTTCCTCAAAGGACAATCCTGATGCATTGACTGCGGAATTTCCTTTTCCGGTACCAAGATAACGGTCCGTGATCTGTTCAATCGAAGTGAATTGGTTATTAATTTTATTCATAACCCCATCTCCTGTTACTCTGTCCTGTCTGAACTGTTATCGGTTGTATCTCCTGATCCTGCACTTCCTGTTTCTTCTGTTTTGTCTGTACTATCAGATTTGTCTGTGCTATCCGTCTTGCCTGTACTGTCAGCTTTGTCTGTACTGTCCGTCTTGCCTGTGCTGTCAGCTTTGTCTGTACTGTCCGTCTTGCCTGTGCTGTCAGTCTTGTCTGTTCCCTCCGCTTTGTCAGATTTGTCTGTTTTGTCAGATCCATCTGCAGATCCGTTTGCCTTGATCAGTTCTTTTAATCTTGCCTCAAGTTCTTCAAACTTCTTCCAGGAATCTTTGGAAACGAATTTCTTCTGGTAATCGTTCAGTCCATCATACATCTTACGGATGCTCTCAATATCATCTTTGTTTGCAAGCGAGATTGAATTTTTGGATGGCAGTAATGAAATTGCGGATTTAATTGTCTCTGCAAGTGTCACTGCTTCCATATAAGTTGCGTCTGCAACAGTATCCAGATCCTTCAGGTTGTAAAGTCCATCATTGACAGAAAGAAATGTTTCTCCGTTTTTGTGAAGTACATAATCACAGGTTCCTGCGATATAGCTTGTCTCTCCTGTTGTAGATGAAGTCACTTTCATGATGACATACTTGCCAACCAGATCATTTGCCGAAGAGGCCTCGATCGTACTCTGCACACTAAGCTGTGACTCCAACTGTGAGAAGGTCGCAAGCTGTGCAATATACTCGGTATTACTTGTCGGTTCCAACGGATCCTGATACTGCATCTCTGCGCATAAAATCTGTAAGAACTGGTCATAACCAAGCTCGTTGGTCTTTTTATCTTTCTCGGACGATTTTGTTGATGTACTGCCTGTACCGGTAGTCTCATCTATAAATTTTCCATCTTTTACCTGCTGAATTAACGCCATTGTCTCTCTCCTTTCTCAAAACTTATGCAGTGTAATCTACACTGTTTCCCTGTTCTGCCATCATTTTGGCTGCCAGAGTTTCTTCTTCCGACATCACGCCGGATAATTCACTTAAATCATTCAGATTTAATCTGCGGGTTCTGCCTTTTTCTTTTTCCTGCTGCTCGCCCTGCTGTTTTTCACCTTCTGCATTCTGCTCAAGGTTTTTCTCAAACTCATGGCTTGCAACGGTCACTTCAACAGCATCCACTTTCACACCAGCCTGCTCTAAATTCTGTCTGAGTTCTACGGTCTGGGCTTCTAATGCCTCTTTTACCACTGCATTCTGTGTCATGATCTTTGCTGTCACTGCGCCTTCCTGCTCGGTAACCTTAAGAATGATCTTTCCGAGGTTCTGCGGGTTCAGCTGTAACTCCATGCTCGTCTTATCTTCTGTCAGGATCACTCTTGCGGACTCTACGATCTGATCGATCACATCCTGTGTATTTACACTCTGCGGTAATGGTTCTACTGTCTCAACATTAGCAAATTCCTGTACCACATGACTCTGTGGTGTGATAACCGCCCCGTCTGCAGTATGGGCTGTCTCATTTGTAAAACGGAACCTGCCGGGTGTATCAGAAGAATTGTTCTGATCTGTGGAATCCTCTGCCGCATTTTCGGATGTCATCCTATTCTGTACAGTTTCCTGTTCCGGAATATCTTCCGTTACCTCAGAAGACTGTGTATCCTGCGCAGGTGCATTTTCTGCTGCTTTTGTCTGTCTTCCATCCTCTACCACAAATTTCTGTGTTGATGCACTGGTATCCTCTGTGACTGTCTGATCTGTAACAACTGCCTCATCCACAGATGCTTCTGTTTCCTGTCCGGTAACAGCATCTGACGATCCGGCATTATCGTCCATCACTTTGGCAACTGCGCTCTGAAACTCTTCCAGACTCATGTCAAGTGCATTTAAAATATCTTTTCCAATGTCATTGACACTCTGCAGTACATTTACAAACTGTTCACTGCACAAAAGCTGTGGTACGCTGTCTGCTCCGGTAAGTTCTGCCACAAGATTTGCAAGATTGTTCTGATTCAGCAGATCCTGGAACTGCAAGCCAAGTGTCTGCATTGCTGCTTCAATCGCTTCATCGGACACGCCAAGCTCCTCTTTCAGAACTTCTTTTACATCTTCTGTAAACTGTTCGAACTGCTCTTTGACAACATCCTCAGATGTGACCTGTTTTATCTCTGATGCGATCGTATTATCCTTGTACTGATACTTCTGATAATCATCTGCCGCTTTCACAGTGTCCTTACTGCCATTTGCTGCTGTCTTTACTGTTTCGTTGTGGTCAATCCCTGCATAAGATGCTGTCTGACGGTTTCCGGACTGTTTCATCATAGAACCAAAATCTACTTTTCCAGTGGTGATCCGGGTATTGCTTTCTGTCCCCTGCACAGACTGTGTGCTTTGGTTAAACATTTTTCCTAATTCAGAAATTGTTGTACCAGCCATATGCTTCCTCCTTTCTTCTTTTATCGTCTTACTGTCTGGCAGTATGCACTGCCCGGAAAAGATCCTCAGATCTCTCCCTCTATTCTGAAGGCTCCATGATCTCAGTTACTTTTGCTGCCGTATCTGAGTTCATCTTACCGAGAATATCTCCTCTGGACTGCGTGTCCATATTGGATAATATATCTGCTACCAATTGAAGGTTGTCTGTCATTGTATCAAAAATAGCTGCCGCCTCTTTCGGCTTCATGCTGGAATAAGTCTTCACATAATCATCCATCTGTTCATCCGTCAGAGTCTGTTCTACCACCTGTTTATAAAGCACTTCCGCATTTGCCGCATCAATGCTCTCATAATACTCTTTGTAATTACTTATATCGGGAGCATCTTCCGAAAAGACAACATCCTCATACCATTTTTCTTTTTCCTTCTCAAAATCTGCCTCATTCTGCTTATAGGTATCCAGCTCTTTCGCCTTCTCCTCTAACTGTGCAATATAATCTGCATCAGAATTTGCACTGTTCTGGGCATCTGCAAGCTCAATCTCAAGCTCTTTGATCCGGTTGATCGCATCATCCAGATTTGTGTATGCATACTGGCTGTCTTCCGTGGAAACCTCCTCTGTGACAGAATCCGGCAAAATCTTATTCAGATAAGGAACATCTTTGATCACAGGAGCTAAGACTCCCGAGCCAAATCCGCCCACATCCAGCTTGATCAGCATTGCAAAGATGGCAAGCCAGATCAGAATGATAATAATCGTGACAAAGAAAACAAGGATTTTGCCTCCAACGGTTTCCTCATCTCCATCCAGATCATCCGGATTTTTCTGTTTTCTCTTCTTTTTTTCCAGCTTTTTTGCCGCCTTTAACTGTTTTTTATCTAAAACTTCATTTTCCTTCTGTAATTCTTCCTGCTGCTTTTGTTCTGCCATAATCTCGTCCATGCCTTTCTCGTATATTGCCCTGTCAAAATTACCGGGTTTCTGTCATCCCCTCATGATAGGTGTAACTTACAAGCTCATCAATTTCTTTATTCTCTGCATATTGCATTTCCTGTTTAAAAACTTCAAACGCCTGCTCTTTCAGTCTCTCATGCGTCTTTCTTTCCATCATGACTTCATTGAGTTTCAACCGGGCAGCCTCTACATTTTTTTCTGCGACATGCACATTCATCATCTGGCTGCGCTGCATCGTTTTCATGGTATCTACTGCCCGCTTGCATTCTTTGATCTTAGGTACATCAATGGTTCCATTCACCAAATTTCTCGCCTGGCTTTCATAACCTGCCTTGCGTATCATGATCTGCTGGAGTTTTCCCTGTTCATCCATGAGTTTTGCATTTGCAACTCCATATGCGATTTTCGCCTGGCCTTCCATTTTTTCTTTTATATCTAATATGCTTTGCATCCGATATGCAAATTTTGCCATATCCTATCAACCTCTAATCATTAAAAAGTGCACGCAGCAGATCGATCTCCTGTTCAAACTGGAATTTTTCGTCGGTCTTCTGCATCAGGAAATCATTTACAGCATCGATTTTCTGGATGGCATAATCGATATTCCTGTTAGAACCGCTCTTATAGGCTCCAATATTGATCAGATCTTCCGCCTCATTGTATGTAGCAAGTACATTTTTTAACCTGCCTGCCAGTTCTTTATGTTCCGGCGTTGCAATGGAACTCATAACCCTGGAAATACTCTGTAAAATATCAATGGCCGGATAGTGGTTTTTATGTCCCAGTTTTCTGGACAGCATGATGTGTCCGTCTAAAATGCTCCGGGCTGTATCTGTGATCGGTTCATTAAAATCATCACCATCTACCAGTACTGTATATAATCCGGTGATTGATCCTTTATCTGAAGTTCCTGCACGCTCTAACAGTTTTGGCATCTCCGAATATACACTCGGCGGATATCCTCTGGTTACAGGCGGTTCTCCGGATGCAAGTCCGATCTCGCGCTGTGCCATGGAAAAACGTGTCAGGGAATCCATCATCAGAAGCACATCTTTTCCCTGATCCCTGAAATACTCTGCAATGGATGTCGCCGTCATTGCTGCCTTCTTACGGATCAATGCCGGTTTGTCAGAAGTCGCCACAACGACAATGGAACGTTTCATACCCTCTTCTCCAAGATCCCGTTCCACAAATTCGCGCACCTCACGGCCACGCTCACCGATCAGGGCAATGACATTGATATCTGCCTTTGTATTTCTTGCAAACATACCAAGCAGTGTACTTTTTCCGACACCGGAACCTGCAAAAATTCCGATACGCTGTCCTTTTCCGACTGTGATCAATCCGTCGACCGCTTTCACGCCGAGAGGAAGCACCTCACTGATGATCTTTCTTGACATCGGATCCGGAGGCTGTGCATCGACCGGATATTCATACGGTGTTTCTAATTTGTCAATGTCCGTTGGACGTCCAATTCCGTCTAAGGTATGCCCTAAGAGTTCATTTCCTACAGGAACAGATAAAGGATGCCCCGTATTTTCAACGATACATCCTACTCCTATCCCCTCTACGCTCTCATAAGGCATCAAAAGCAGTCTTTTATCCCTGAAACCCACAACCTCAGCCATTACCACGGTGTCAGCATTTTCATCAATGATAATTCTGCACAAGTCATTCAGTTTTGCGTCCGGACCTACGGATTCAATGGTCAATCCAACAATTTTAACAACTTTTCCAAGCCGTTTAAAATATGTATTCTCCGCCAGTCGTAAATACTTGTTATACCTGCTGTCCACTTTCAACCATCCTTATAAGCATAGTGATTTTATATCTTTTATGAGATTTTCGAGCTGCACACCAAGGCTGCAGTCGAATACCCCCGAGTCTGTCTCGATCACGCAGGAATTTCCATCCATGGAGGAATCTGCAACAATCTCGATCTCGATCCCGGCTCCCACTCGTTCCAGAATTTCTTCTTTATGATTCTCAAGAAACATCACATTGCTGTTAGCAACCTTGATGCGGAATTTTTTATCTCCCTCGATATTTAAAATTGCATCATCAATGAGATACATCAGAATGTGTTTTTTATTATCAAACTGAATATGGAATACTTTGTTAAAAACCTCAAGGATCACATCTACCAGATCCTTTTCCATATTTTTTTGTTTCTCCCTGAATTCATCCTGAAGCGTTTCCTGTTTTCTCTGATATTCATTCTGTAACTGTTCACGCTGTGCCGCCAGCTCACTCTCCAGGCACTGTCTTCCCTCCTGATATCCGGTATTTTTTGCATTCTCCCGGATATTTTCAGCTTCCTGATCTGCCTGACTTAAAATTGTTTCTGCCTGCGCATGTGCTTCCGCTAAAATCTTCTCAGCCTCTTTTTTTGCTTCTGCAGTATGGTCGATCTCCTCCACATAATCTGTGTCAGGACCAACGATCCCTGCTGAGAAACCATTTCCGTCTGTTGTTTTTTGTTCCATGCGCTTAAGCTCTGCCATCTTCTCTAAACGCTTTTCTACAATATCATTTGAGTTAATGACGCGTGTTTTATCCGGCTCATTGTGCACGAAATATTGTTTGTAAAGATTAGGCAATAATCTCGTCACCTCCGCCTCTTGAAATTACAATCTCACCTGCATCTTCGAGTTTTCGGATCACACTGACAATCTTCTGCTGTGCCTCCTCAACATCCTTCATACGCACAGGTCCCATAAATTCCATATCCTCTTTGATCATGGCAGCCAGACGTTTTGACAGGTTGTTAAAGATTGCATTCTGAACATCTTCGTTTGCACCCTTCAATGCAATACCAAGATCTGAGTTTTCAACATCACGAAGGACTCGCTGGATAGCTCTGTCATCGAGAAGAAGGATATCCTCAAATACGAACATCTTCTTACGGATTTCATCTGCAAGCTCAGGTTCTTCAATTTCAAGAGATTCCATAATATGCTTCTCTGTAGAACGGTCTACCGTATTTAAGATATTCACGATCGCATCGACACCTCCGACAATCGTGTAATCCTGGTTGACCAGAGAAGAAAGTCTTCTTTCTAACACTCGCTCCACCTCTTTGATCACATCCGGTGATGTACGATCCATCATTGCGATCCTCTTTGCAACATCCGCCTGTTTCTCCGGTGGAAGTGCTCCTAAAACCATCGCCGCCTGCGATGCTGTCAGATAAGATAAAATCATCGCGATCGTCTGTGGATGCTCATCCTGGATAAAGTTCAAAAGCTGACTCGGATCTGTCTTCCGCACGAACTCGAATGGGCGGACCTGTAAGGAAGCAGTCAGCTTGGAGATAACCTCCTGTGCTTTTTCCTGTCCAAGAGCCTTGTCAAGAAGCTCTTTTGCATAACCGATACCACCCTCTGCGATATACTGCTGTGCCAGACACACCTGATAAAACTCATTTAAAATATCTTCTTTTACCTGTGGAGACACGCTTCTTGTATTTGCGATCTCCAGCGTAAGTTCCTCAATCTCTTCTTCTTTCAGATGTTTAAAAATATCTGCGGAACGTTCAGGTCCTAATGTAATCAGCAGGATTGCGGCTTTCTGAACGCCATTGTAATCTGCAGTTGCCATATTCTACTCCCACTCCTCATTCAGCCAGTTTCTAAGTAAGGAAGCTGCCGCTTCCGGATTTTCTTCTACGAATTTTTCTATCAGGACTCTTGTCTCTGATTTTTCATTGAATCCGATATCCTGCAATGTATCTGCAGATTCTTTCGTGGATTCAAGCAGAGACTCCACGGAAAGTTCCGGCTCCGGCTCGACTGCTTTCTCTTTTCTTGTACTGCGGAATACTACATAACCTAACAGTGCAAAAATCAATACTGCAAGGATGATCTGCAGATAATCCGATATAGTCCGTGTACTTCCTTTGCTATACTGGAACATCGGCTGATCATATGCAATGATCGTGATATTGCTCACCGGTACGCCTGTTGCATTGGAGATCAGCGTATAAAGATCCTGGTCTACTTCCGCCTTTACCGGTTCACTGTTTGCAGCAACATACTCATCAAAGGTCATGTCACCGAGCGTTCCGGAAGCACGCAGTGTATCCTCATCATAGATCACATAGTTCGTTGCGACTGCAGATATGGATGAGCCGTCATAATTAACAGTTCCTACTGCCGGTGTTGTTGTTGTGATCTTCTCGTTATTCTGGTAGTTCGTGTTCGTCTCAGACACACTGGAACTTGTGTAATCATTATCTTCCATCACATAAGTCGTATCGTCATCATTGGAATCTGTTCCCGGTGTTGCCGCTGCTCCACCGACTGCATTCGATTGATATTCACTCTTTGATCCCACCATACCGTTGGTCTGTCCATCCGGCGCATAATACTCATGTGTGGATTCTGTGGTCTGGTCAAAATTCATCGCAAGATTCAGACCGACTTCTACATTGTCAAACAGTGATGATCCTACAAGGACATCTTTCACCTGGCCTTTTACCTGATTTTCCGCTTTGGTCTTTAAAGACAACTGGTTGTTGGCATTTCCTGTCACAGACGTATCATCCTGACCAGAGAAAAGAACATTTGAACTATTATCGAGGATGAGCACATTGGATGTGTCATCATTTCCAACATTTGTTGCAAGATATTTTGCAAGTCCGGCTGCCTGTTCATCATCCATCGTTCCGTTGAGCGTCAGGATCGCTGTCACATATGCCTGTTCGCCTTTGGAGAGGATCGTTCCATCTTCATCCGGCAGATCCAGTGTCACTGCCGCTGCATCTACATTCGATAATGTCTCAAGCTTCTCAGCATAATACTCTTCGAGATATAATTTATATTTTTTTGTTTTATCCGCCTCGGTGGAGCTGAAACCGCCATCAAACACATCGCTTAACTTTGTGCCGCTGGTTGGAATGTCATTTGTTCCAAGAACGATGGAAGCATTTGCGTAATCCTTTTCATTTACCTGAAAGGCAAGTCCATCAGCGGAGAGTTCATAGGAAATATTCTCGGAGTCGAGAATGTTCTTGACCTGTCCCGATTCTGCCGTCGTCGCGCAGGTAACTAATGTTACCATTTTCGGTTTGGAAACGACTGCCGCAAGAATTGCAAGAGCCACAAGCACAACTGCCACAATGCTGATCAACAGTGTCTTTTGTTTTGTATTGAATTTTTTCCACCATTCTAGGATTCTGTCTAAAACCTTTTGTACCTGTTCCGGCATTTTCATCTACCCTCGTTCACTAAATTTGCATATTCATAATTTCTTTGTATGCATCGATCATTTTATCTCTCACTGCCACCGTATACTGGATCGCAGTAAGTGCTTTGTACTGTGCCGTTGTCAGATCATGTGTGTTCTCTGACTGTCCCAATGCAAAACGGATCACCTCTGACTGTGCGTTGTTCTGCAGGTCGTTTGTCTCCGAAACCATATTCATCGCAGATGAAAGGACAGAACTGAACGAATCATCATCTGTCGTGACCAGCCTGTTCTGCTGTGCGATCTGATTCAGATAATCTGAACTGATATTTGTCAATGAACTGATATCCATATGTCATACCACCTTACTTATCTTTTATCTTTACTTATTTTCCAATGGAGAGTCCGCTCTGTGCAATTGATTTTGCAGCCTCGAATGCTGTTGTGTTTGCCTCATACGCACGGGATGCATCAATAAGGTTCGTCATCTCTGTGACCGTATTCACATTCGGATAAGAAACATAACCATTCTCATCCGCATCCGGATTGGACGGATCATACTCCATGATAAAATCAGTCTCTGTGTCCTCTTTGACAGAAGATACTTTCACACCATTTCCGACAAACTTAGATCTGGCATTCTGATAATACCTTGAGAAAGAAGTCACTTCCTTCTCTGCAAAAGTAACAATTTTTCTTCGGTATGGAGTTCCATCTTCTGTTCTTGTCGTATTTACATTTGCAATATTCTCTGCAATGGTATCCATACGGAAACGCTCCGCAGTCATTCCCGAAGCACTGATATCAAACGCCTGAAATAAAGCCATTTTTATCCTCCTGTAATCCTGCTCTTATTTTACTTTAAAACTGCCTGCATTCTCGTAAAATCAGAGGTAATGCTGTTCGTAAGTGCCTGATAACGGATTGTCTCCGATGCCAGTTCCACATTCTCGGTATCCGGATCCACGTTGTTCCGGTCCAGACGGTAAGAATAATTTGATGAGTCTGTATAGGTAGATACATTCAGACCGGAAAGATCCGCATTTAAGGAACGGATTTTCTTGTCCAGCGTTGTGTATTTGGAGTGGCCTAATTCTCTCTGAAGTACAGACTCAAAATCCACTTCCTGTCTCTTATATCCCGGCGTATCTGTGTTCGCAAGATTATTCATAATTGCAGTCTCACGAAGCCAGCTTGCATCCGCCGCTTTATCCAACACATTGATATAGTCAAATGCGTTCGTAGTAATCATGACACATTCCCCTTCCAATTTACATAATTCAACAGTAACCTAGTTTTATTATAAAGAATAAATCAAAAAACACAAGTCTTTTTTTACCATTTTTGACATATCTTGTAGATTTTTGACTGTCAGGCACAATATGGTGCTTTGTTTTTTCAATCTGTGTTCCCATCTTCCCTGACAATTCCTGCTTAATGCGAAAAAAAGGACTCTATAGCAGGCTATAAAATCCCTTTTTTGCGTAAATTCCTTTATTTTATGTTATTTTCTTTCTTGATCTGTTCCAGTTCATCAAAGACAACGTCATTCAGAACTTTGATGTAGGTTCCCTTCATGCCGGAAGATCTTGATTCGATCACTCCTGCGCTCTCAAACTTGCGAAGTGCATTGACGATCACAGATCTTGTGATCCCTACACGGTCTGCGATCTTACTTGCAACAAGAATTCCCTCTTTGCCATCCATCTCCTCAAAAATGTGGGTGATGGCTTCCAGTTCTGAAAAAGAAAGCGTGCTGATCGCAGATTTTACGATCTGGACCTTTCTTGTCTCCTCAGCGTTCTCTTCATTCACCGAACGCATCATCTCAAGACCCACCACGGTTGTCCCATATTCGCTCAAAATAATATCATCAATATCATAAGGATCATTCTCCCGGTACACAAACAGTGTTCCGAGCCGCTCTCCTGCAATGTCGATCGGTGTTATGATCGCAGTATATTTCTTAATGTCATTCACAAATCCCAACGTCTCGAGATTGACATTCTCTTTTGTGGACAGGATTCCAAGCAAACGTTCATTCAGCAATGGATCGATAAATCCGCCAACCTCATCCACGATCAGCTCCCGGATCTCTTCCACACCATCCGTCAGACCGGTTCCTAACACTTTTCCCTTTTTACTGATCACAAGAATGTTAGAGTTTAAAATATCCTTAAGCACATCACAGATATCATTAAATACCACTTTTGACGAATTGTTGTTATGCAGCAATTTATTGATTTTTCTTGTTTTATCTAACAATTGAACGCTCATTTGACAGCCTCCCATAAGTTTTTGCTGGTTTTTTATGACATTTTGTATTTTAGCACATTTATTCAGAAAATTCAATATATTCAAATTATTCCTGATTTTTTTCTTTCTTCTCTGTCACATAACCGCACTGCTCGTCTGCGCAGACGATTTTGCTGCCTTTCATAACCATGTAGCCGCCGCATTTCGGGCATTTCTCTTCTACCGGACGTGACCAGCTCATAAAGTCGCATTCCGGGTTATTCTCACAGCCGTAATACTTTCTGCCCTTCTTGGTCTTTTTCAGCACAATCTCTTTGCCGCATTTCGGACATTTGACGCCGATTTTTTCCAGATAAGGTTTTGTGTTGCGGCATTCCGGGAATCCAGGGCAGGCAAGGAACTTACCATGCGGTCCATATTTCACAACCATATTTCTGCCACAGACATCGCAGACCACGTCGGTCACTTCATCCTCAATTTTGACCTTCTCAAGATCTTTTTCCGCAGCCTCGACTGCTTTTTCAAGATCCGGATAAAAGTTCTCTATAACCGTTTTCCAATTAACAGTTCCCTCGCCGACACTGTCGAGCAGGCTCTCCATGTTTGCCGTGAAATGTTCATCCACGATAGACGGGAAAGATTCCTTCATGATCTGATTTACCACTTCGCCGAGTTCTGTCACGTAAATGTTCTTATTTTCCTTTACAATATAGCGTCTTGCAAGAATCGTTGTAATGGTCGGGGAATAGGTACTCGGACGTCCGATTCCAAGTTCCTCTAATGTCTTGACCAGAGACGCCTCTGTATAGTGCGCCGGCGGCTGGGTAAAATGCTGTTTTTCATCAAGCTTTTCCAAAGAAAGTTCCGTACTCTCATCGATCGACTTCAGCAGCACATTATTTTCTGCCTTTTCGTCATCCTCACTGGTATATACAGACATAAATCCATCAAATGCGATCTTGGATGCTGATACTGTAAACCGGTAATTTCCGGCACCGATCTTCACGTTGGTCGTCTCATATACCGCAGATGCCATACGGCTTGCTGCAAAACGTTTCCAGATCAGCTGATACAGGCGAAACTGATCTCTGGAAAGGGAATCTTTTACCATTGCCGGTGTACGATTGATATCGGATGGACGGATGGCCTCATGTGCATCCTGGATCTTTGCGCCGGACTTTTTGGCAGTTGTCTGTGTTGCAAGATAATTTTCACCGTAATTTTTTCCGATGTACTCATGTGCCTGTGCATCTGCTTCCTCGGAAATGCGGACAGAGTCTGTACGCAGGTAAGTGATAAGACCGACCGTTCCCTGCCCCTTCACATCCACACCTTCATAGAGCTGCTGGGCGATTCTCATCGTCTTTGAGATTGGGAAGTTCAGCGCTTTGGATGCCTCCTGCTGCAGAGTACTGGTCGTAAATGGAAGCGGTGCTTTTTTCACACGCTCGCCCTTTTTTACCTCGATCACTTTAAATGTCTCTTTGGAGATTTCTGCCATCACGCGGTCCATCTCCTCCCTCGAAGAGATATTCATCTTGCTCTCGCTGTCTCCGTAGAACTTTGCAAGCAAAGGTTTTTTCTCACCTGCGATCTTTAATTCTGCGTCAAGCGTCCAGTATTCTTCCGGGATAAAAGCGTTGATCTCCTCCTCGCGGTCACAGATGATGCGAAGTGCAACCGACTGCACACGTCCGGCACTTAAGCCACGTTTTACTTTTGCCCAGAGCAGCGGACTGATCTTATAACCAACCATACGGTCTAAGATACGTCTCGCCTGCTGCGCATTCACAAGGTTCATGTCAATGTCTCTCGGCTGTTTCAAAGACGCTTTCACCGCACTCTGCGTAATCTCATTGAAACTGATTCGGTTGACATCTTTGCCTTCCAGTTTTAATGCCTTGCTAAGATGCCAGGAAATCGCTTCACCCTCACGGTCCGGGTCAGTTGCGAGATACACTTTATCTGCTTTTTTCACTTCTTTGCGAAGATTCGCAAGGATATCTCCTTTTCCTCGGATAGTAATGTACTTCGGTTCAAAATCATGTTCCACATCAACCCCAAGCTGACTCTTTGGGAGATCGCGCACATGTCCGTTTGATGCTGCAACCTCATAATTTTTTCCCAGAAATTTTTTAATTGTCTTCACCTTTGCCGGTGATTCCACGATAACCAGGTACTTAGCCATTCAACTGTCTCCTTACTTTCAGATTTTGCGTATATAATAATTTTTAAAAGATTCCGTGATAAAGTCCTTCTGAATCAGTCTCTGCAGGATATCTGCCATCTGAGGCATTGCAAATCCTGTCTTTTTCAAAAGTTCTTCCATACTTTTCGGTCGTAAACTCAAACAAGCATACACCAAGCTTTCATCTTTTTCAAGTAATAATTTGTTAAAATTTTCTTGAGTTGTGTCATTACACGCATACAATTCAAGATCTTTTACAAAATCTTCTACGCTGTTTATAATGCCCGCCCCCTGCCGGATCAGGTTATTGCAGCCCATGCTTAAGGAATCTGTCACACGCCCCGGAACTGCATAAATATCCTTTCCCTGCTCCAGCGCAAAATCAGCTGTGATCAGGGAACCGCTTCTCTCCTTTGCCTCCACGATCACGACCACATCCGAGAGCGCTGATATGATCCGGTTCCTGGCAGGAAATAATTGTGCGATTGGTTCAGTCTCCGGCGGATATTCCGAGATGATTCCTCCATGCGAAAGAATATTCTCATACAATTTCTGATTCGTTCTGGGATAACAGACATTTACGCCGCACCCCAGCACCGCATACGTATTTCCGCCCGCTTTTAATGCCCCGATATGTCCGTAAGCATCAATTCCTCTTGCCATGCCGCTTAAAACCTCTGCCCCACAGAGTGCCAGTTTTTCTCCAATTTGTTCTGCCATTGCCTTTCCGTATTCCGAGCACATTCTCGCCCCGACGACCGCCACTCTTCTTTTTGAGAAATCAGGCATTTTCCCTTTGATGTATAAACTGTATGGTGCATCCACGATATTCCTGAGCTGCTTAGGATATGACTCCATCTCGCAGGATAAAAAAGAGATCCCGCTTTCTCCCAGCGCAGCATATTTTTCTTCCAGATTCCAGTTTTTCTTCCGGTCAGTGATCGCATGCACCTGGCGGTCAGACAGCCCGGAGAGCTTTTCTAACTGCTCTTTTTTCAGAAAATAAATTTCTTCCGCAGAACCTGCCTGTCCCAAAAGGCGGTGGATCGTCTTACAGCCGACTCCCGGAATATTTGAAAGCCAGTACTGATATTTCATAACGAATCCCTCCAGAATCTTTTATCAATATTGCGATAGCAGACTGCCTCATTCAAATGCGCATCCAGAATGTTTTCAGTGCCGTCCATATCTGCCAGTGTCCGCGCAACCTTTAAGATTTTATGATAAGACCGGGCAGTCAGATTTAACTGTTTGTAAATTTTCTTCATATATTTTTCCTGATCTTTTGACAGAGCACAATATTCTGCAATCCGTGCAGCCGGAATCTGGCTGTTAAACTGAAAATCTTCTTTCTGATAACGTTTTTTCTGGATCGCATGCACTTCAATCACGCGTGCACGGATTGTATCGGAACATTCCTCTTTTTTCGTTCCGTTCAGCTCTTCAAATTTAATCTGCGGAGTCTCCACACAGATGTCAATGCGGTCTAAGAGCGGCTGACTGATACGGTTGATATAGCGTTCAATGGAAGCAGCCGTGCATCTGCATTTCTGCATATCAGGATAATAACCGCATTTGCAGGGATTCATGGCAGCCACAAGGATAAAATCAGCCGGATATTCATACGTGCCGTTCACGCGCACTAAACGCACTTCCTTTTCCTCCATCGGCTGTCTTAAGATCTCAATAGTATTTTGCTTAAATTCCGGCAATTCATCCAAAAATAAAACGCCCTTGTGTGCCAGAGAAATCTCTCCCGGCTTTGGGATCAGTCCACCACCCACTAATCCCTGCGTTGTGATCGTATGATGTGGACAACGGAACGGACGTTCCTCCATTAATTGTTCCCGTAATTGAAACTGTCCGGATACACTGTAAATTTTCGAAAGCTCCATCTGCTCTTTTTCATCAAGCGGCGGAAGGATCGTCGGTATCCGCATTGCCGTCATGGTCTTACCTGCACCGGGTGGTCCTATCATCAGCAGATTGTGCATACCGCTCACTGCCACCTCACAGGCTCTCTTTACAAAATGCTGCCCCTGGATATCCGAAAAATCGAGCAGCCGGATCGTTTTTTCCACTGCTTTTCCTATTTCTTTTTCAATGTATGTGCCCCCGTTTAAAATATGTATCATTTCTGCAATACTCTGCACCGCAAAAATTTCTATCTCTTTTACAAGCAGCGCCTCTGTCTGATTCTCCGCCGGTACGATACAACGTGTGACGCCGCGTTCCTTTGCCTCTGCCACCATAGGCAGTATTCCATTGACGGGCTTTACATCCCCGCTCAAGCTGATCTCACCCACGACCATCGTGTCCTTTAACGCTTCCTCCGGCACAATGCCAATGGCACAAAGCACTGCGGCAACAACCGGAAGGTCGAAGCCTGATCCGGTCTTTCTGATATTGGCAGGGATAAAATTGATCGTGATACGTTTTGGCGGCAGAATATACCCTGTATTTTTCAGTGCTGTGCGCACACGCTCTTTGGATTCTTTTACCTCAGGCGAAAGTGAACCGACCATCTCAAAAAGCGGCATGCCATCTGAGACATCCGCCTCCACATAGACCGGGATGCTCTTGATCCCCTGGATGATCGAGGTTGTTACTAAACTATACAAATACCCTTCCTTTCCCTCGTTTTCTGCATCAAAAATAAATGTATTCGAAAATACTCTGTGGATACCGCAGGGAATCCTGCAATGATTCTGATAAAAAAAGATTCCGACATCCGGCAGAAGCCCTCATACATCTGCCAGATGCAGTTTTAGTATAGCACATTTTCCAGATTTTACAATATTTCTTCTATATTATAATACACCTAAAATGCCTGCCTGAGTTTTTCGATCGCCCTCTTTTCGATCCTCGAAACATAGGATCTGGAAATCCCAAGTTTTCTTGCGATCTCCCTCTGTGTCATTGTCTTTTTCCCATAGAGTCCGTAACGGTTTATGATAATAAACAATTCCCTTCCGGACAATGTCTGCGGAATAATTTCATTCAGCCGTCTGACTTTGCGATCCTGTTCCAGCAATTCCACAACATCCTCGTCCTCGCTGACCACAACATCCAAAAGCTGGATCTGGTTCCCCTCTTTATCAGTTCCAATCGGCTCATACAGGGAAACTTCTTTCGACGTTTTCTTTTTTGCCCGGAAATGCATTAATAGTTCATTGTCAATACACCTTGCCGCATAGGTCGCAAGCCTGCTCCCATAATCCTCTTTGTATGTTTCCACTGCCTTGATCAGTCCAATGGTCCCGATGGAGATCAGATCCTCCATCTCATCCTCCGGGTTCTGGTATTTTTTTGCCACATGGGCAACCAGCCGCATATTGCGCTCGATCAGCTCGTTTCTCGCCTCAAGGTCACCATTTTTCATTTTCTTCAGACATTCGCTTTCCTGTTCCATCGTCAACGGAGATAAAAATGTTTTCAAAACGCACCTTAAAAGCTTTCTTGATACATCTTATGTTTAGGGCAAGTTCTCCGTGCTTTTCCTCTTTTAATTTTTCATGCTTTTCGCTATAATCGTTTTATGGTCTTAGGAAAGGAACGATTATGACACGTGATTTAGAATATAACATAACCTCACAGGACAATGGTGTGACCATCTCTGACTATCTGAAAAAGCAGGGTTTTTCCCATGCCGTGACCGTGCAGTTAAAAAAGATCCCGGAAAGCATTCTCTTAAATGGAAAATGGGAATATATGAGTACAAGGCTTAACGGCGGCGATTGTCTTTCCATCCATTTCGAAGAAACGGATGGCTCAAAAAATATTGTTGCAGCAGACCTCCCGCTCTCCATCTGTTATGAAGATGAGGACATTTTAGTGGTAAACAAACCAGCCGATATGCCAATCCATCCTTCCATGAACAATTATGACAACACACTCGCCAACGCTGTCTGCCATTATTACCAGACACAGGGCATTCCTTATACGTTCCGCTGTGTCAACCGCTTAGACCGGGACACCACCGGGCTCACCATCCTTGCCAAACATCTCATCAGTTCCGCAATATTAAACAGCGAGGTGTCAGTCCGGGGCATAAGCAGGGAATATCTTGCCATTGTGAAAGGTTTCACAGAGGATGAGGGGACGGTCAACGCTCCGATCGGGCGGAAAGAAGGTTCCACGATAGAACGGCAGATCGATGTGCTTCACGGTGAAACTGCCATCACGCATTATAAAAGACTTGCCTATCAAGACGGTCTTTCCCTGATCTCCCTGAAATTAGAGACCGGACGTACCCATCAGATCCGCGTTCATATGAAATCTATCGGGCATCCATTGATCGGTGATTTTTTATACAATCCTGATTTTACAAAGATAAACAGACAGGCTCTGCACTCTTACCGGCTTCGTTTCACCCACCCGGTCACAAAGAAACCACTGGTGTTCACTGCTCCTTTGCCGGAAGATATGCAGGCTCTTTTTCCTGAAATGATATTATGATCTTTTTTCTAACTGTTCTTTCAATTGCAGTAACGGTTCTTTCTCATACGGGATTTTATGGGAGAGAACCTCTTCCCGGATAAAGCGGTTCGTAACTTTTTCACCTTTTATTGCAAGCATTTCCAACAGAAGTTCTAACAATGCCCTCGTATCATCATGGAGCACATGAAATTGCCGTCCATTCATATAATATGCTAAAGCACTGTCGTCCCGGTACTTTTCTTTCTGGTAGTTCTTCGATGCCGCTACGCGGTCTATATACATTTCCACCACATAATTGACTGGCATCTTCATGCCACAGAGACCTTTGTGTTCCCCTTTATGCGGTCCTTCTTTATCCGGTATTCCATAATCAATCCAGTACTCTAAATGGTGTTTGTTCCTGCCCTTGTGATGCAGCCATGCGGAAGAATAACCAACCGCCTCACGCTCTGCATTGTTCGGGCTCATATTGCCCTGATAGTATTTACATCCTACGATAAACTCGGTCGGACTGTATTTTGAAAGATCGTGAAGCAGTCCCTGCCTGATCAGTCCAACCTGAAAGCACCCTCTCATCACAAGTATTTTATGATGGTTGATCGTGCAAAAATGTTTCCAAATATTCATTTTCCTGACTTCCTATTTTCCAAGTAATAAAACGACCGACTGCGGTCTGACCGTGATCCGGTGCTGGTTTTCCGCCAGTTTTTCCTCCGGAAGGAAAGCATGTTCCTGTTCTGCGGTGTCCATGACTACATACCATTTCTTCTTCCCGGCAAGCTTCGGCAGGGCAAGTTCATTCACTCCGGTATGGAAATTATAGCCAATATAGACCATATCATCCGGCTCACCAGCATCATTCACGACATAATCCCCACAGTACATCACACCAAATGCTCCCTTTTCTTCCGGGAGTCCTGCTGTCCATGCATTGTCCGAGTGATAAGACAGATCCGGACAGCCTTTATGCTGATAATCATTCAGATGCATCGGTTCGGCTTTGCGGATCACAGGATGTGCCTTACGGAATGCTGCAAGTTTTTGTACAAACTCCTGCAGCGCCTCCATGCCTGTGTTCCTCTTCCAATTCACCCATCCGGTTTTGTTATCCTGACAATATGCATTATTATTGCCCTGTTGGGAATTCAGTGCCTCATCCCCTGCAAGGAGCAGCGGCACTCCCTGTGCAAAAAACACCATGGACAACGCCATATATAAGTGTTTTCTTCGAAGTTCCTTCACATACTTTCTTGAAGTTTTACCCTCTGTGCCACAGTTGATGCTGAAATTATAATTTGAACCGTCTGTATTTTCTTCGCCGTTTGCCTCATTGTGTTTCTCACAATAGGAAAAAAGATCTGCCAGCGTAAAGCCATTATTGTTTGCCATAAAATTGACAAAACCGACTGTTTTGTTCTGTTTCTTCTGCTGATTGCCAAATTCAAAAAGGCTTCCGCCCTGATGATTTAACAATTTTCTTCCCGTATAAAGATACTCGTCATTGTATACAAACAGATGTGGATAGTGTTCCTTCTCCTTCCACAACTGTTCCGGGATATACTGATAAAAGATCTTGCTTCTCCGCAGGTATAAATCCTGGGCGATTGCAGTGATCGGCACATTTTCCCCGATCAGATGAAAACCATCTGCACGAAATTCAGTTGCCCAGTAACGAAGTGCGTCCAGAATCAGGTTCTGATTCTCCTCCTGCTCAAAATACATCTCCATCACGCACTCCATCTGATTCTGATGCAGTGTATCAATCAGATGTTTCAATTCCCGTGTCACATTTTTACTATACCCATAAGAGGCTTTCGGCGCAAAATAGGATCCCTTCGCATATCCCCAGTAATTGACTTTCCGTTTTTCTTTCTCTGTCACAGAACCCTTTTCCGGCAGACTGCCCTGTGGTATATACCCCGGAAGTTTTTGTTTCTTCGGGATCTCAATCTCCTCAAACTCATAGACCGGCATCAGCTCCACCGTCGTCACGCCCAACGCTTTCAGATAGGGAATCCGCTCCTCAACTGCCGCAAATGTCCCACGCATTTTTCCCTTTTTCCCGGAATCCATGGAAAATCCCCGGACATGAAGCTTGTACATGACCATTTCGTTTTTCGGGATCTCCGGGCAGTACGCACTCTGCCATTCATATTCTTTTTCTTCAAAACTGCCACAGACTAAGAAATCACATTCTGCCCTTCTCTCGTCATCCCACTTTTCTCTTCCTGCAATCTTTGATGCATAGGGATCCGGCACTGTCTCTCCATTGATTTCATAATTATATAATAAATGATCTGCTTTCAACCCATGTATGTAAATAGATCTGACTGCCCCTCTGCAAAATGCAGCCGGAGCCTCCACCCTGCCGGCGACCTTTAAGGATCTGTCATATAATATGATTGCACACACATCTTCTTTTTCTCCTGCAAAGGTAAAAATGACACCATCTTTTACGCTCTGCAATCCAAATCTTAAATAATTACCTTCTGTCACTGTATAGTTCATTCTGTCACCAGCCTTGTATTTTTTCAAAAAAATGTTACGACATATAATATTATTATACCTTTAACCGATAACTTTGTATAGAAGAATGTTTTTTTGCATTTCATGAATTTTTTATCTACACAACAGGAAAAATTTATGCTAGAATTTTAATGCTAAATATAGGACGGAAAGGTGCTTTATGAAAATCGTTTCAATTAATAACCTGAAACCGGGCATGGTCATCAGTGAAGATGTCTTTTCCTATCATGGGCAATGTCTTGCAAAACAGAATACTCCTGTTACATTGCAGCTGATCGAACACTTAAAGTTCTATCAGATTGCTTCTGTCAGCATTTTCCCTGAAAATCATGGTGACCGCAATTCAAGCACCATGACTGCACAACGTTTGGAAACTTATTCCCAACGTATCCGCAGAAGCCCGGAATTTCAAAGATTTAAAACAGATTATACAAAAAAAGTTTCCTTTATGAAGGAAAATATCAATAACTTTATCGTCAATGACGAGGATCTCAATGTAGATCAGCTTCTGGATGAAACTCTGACGCTCTTTGGGGAAAACAGTACTACGATCTCCATGTTCGATATGCTGCACAATATGAGACAGATCGATGATTCCACCTATGCGCACAGTGTCAACGTCGCACTGATCTGCCGTCTGATCGGCAAATGGAAGAATTTTTCCGAGAAGGATATGGACACCCTGACCCTCTGTGGTCTGCTGCACGATATCGGGAAATCCAAAATTCCAAATGAGATCATTGGAAAGCCCGGAAAGCTTACAGATTCCGAATACGAAGAGATCAAAAAACATCCGGTGATCGGCTACAATCTGGTCAAAAACCTTGACATCGACCAGCGTATCAAAAATGCCGTTCTCTTACACCATGAACGATTCGATGGAAAAGGATACCCTTTAGGACTTACCGGCAACGAGATTGATGATTTCACATCCATCGTATCCATTGCAGATGTCTATGATGCCATGACAGCCAACCGCTGTTACCGTGATGGTCTGTGCCCGTTTGAAGTGATCGCAATGTTTGAAAAAGAGGGATTGACACAATTTAATCCAAAATATATCTTGACTTTTCTCGATCATATTGCTAATACTTATATCAACAATGAAGTATTGTTAAGTGACGGATCTTCGGGAAAGATCGTGCTGATCAACAAGAAGCTTACACGCCCGACCATCCAGCTTGACAATGGTAACTTCGTTAATCTGGAGAGTCGTCTGGATCTGTATGTCCAGGCTATTATCTAATAATAAGAATGAAAGAGGTGCCCAATGGCAGAGAAAAACAAGTTCAACAACTTAGACGATGAAGACATGTTCGTAACACTTGATTTAGATGACGGCAGTTCCATGGAATGCCAGATTCTTACCATCTTTGAGGCAGATGGCCGCGATTATATCGCACTTCTTCCTGTAGATGAGGACGAGCAGCCAAATGAGGACAGCGAAGTATTTATCTACCGCTATTCTGAGGATGCAGAGGGAAATCCTTCCCTGGAGAATATTGAGGATGATGAGGAGTACGAAGTCGTATCTGACCGCTTCGATGAACTGCTTGACGAGGCAGAATTTGAAGATTTAGACGATTAAGGAAAAAGAACTGATGCGCTTTTTTGAAGATGCACATCAGTTCTTTTTTGTGTAATTCTATTTTCTATTTTTTCTGTGATTCTCTTATGAATCTGGAAATGTCCGCATTTTTGTGATTCAACTGTTCAATGGAATAGAGATGCAGCTTCTTTTTTGCGCGCGTCATTCCCACATAGAACATCCGCCGCTCCTCCTCCACTTCATTGTCAAGCACAGCCTTTTTATAAGGCATAATTCCTTCATTCACATCGATAATGTAGACATTGTCATATTCTAAGCCTTTTGAACTGTGTAGTGTGGCAAGTGCAACGCTCTCCGGGTTCTGATTCTGCTGTCTATAAATCTTTTCCAGTTCCGCCGTATAGTTTTCGATATGCTCAAACCAGTCATTATAAGTGTCGAATCCCTTCGCACTGTTCTGTAACTCCTCAAGTACCTCATAGAGATCCTCCACATTCATCCTGCGGTAATCTGCATACTCCACACAGAATTCATCATAGCCAATCCCACGGCGGATATAATTGATCGCCGCATAAGGGCTCATGGTTGAGAGCATTTTAATATCGTACTCCAGCCGCTGGATGCGCTCTGCCACCCACGGTTTATCCTCGTAAAACCACTCCCAGACATCAAACGCTACCGTTTCTTCGTCCAGAGAGTCCCTGCTGATATAGCGTTTCGGGCGGTTCATGATTTTTAAGAAATCTTTCCGGTAACGGCTTCCCATCGCAATTTTCATGTATGCAATGATATCCTTCGCGATCCAGTGTTCATAAAGATTTGGAACATTATCTTTCATACGGAATGGAATGTTATATTCCAGCAGCTTTTCCATCAGCATCTGCGGCTGCGTATTCGTCCGGAAAAGAATGGCAAAATCTTCGTATCTGCCGCCTCTGTCCATATGCGCCTGTATATCCCAAATAATTTTGGCGATCTCTTCCCTCTGGCTTTTAAACACTGCATACTCAACCGGTTCTCCTGCCTCCTGGTTCGCCTGAATCTTCTTTTGGAAACGTTCCTTATTACATCCGATCAGACGGAGTGATGCCTCCACGATCTCTTTTTGTGAACGGTAATTGGTATCCAGTAAAATCTGCTCTGCCTCCGGATAATCGTCTTTAAAATGCAGCATAAGCTCCGGTCTTGCCCCACGGAAACGATAGATGGACTGGTCATCATCTCCCACGACAAACAGATTATTTTCCGGTGCTGCAAGCATTTTAACAATATCAAACTGTATCTTGTTAATGTCCTGAAACTCATCAATAAGGATGTACTGAAACTTTCTCTGCCATGCCGATAAAATATCTTTTCGCTCCCTGAAAAGCTCATAAGTATAAACGAGCATATCATCAAAATCGATCAGTTTATGCTGATGCAGATATTCATGATATTCTCCATAAATTCTTCGAAATATATTTTCAGCACAGTTCGTGGAATAGTAATGTTCGATGGAGACTCCTGTATTTTTTACCATACTGATCTCTCCAAGAATGGATGATACAAATTCCGTTTCATCCTCATACTCAAGACGGTGTTTTTGGACAAGTTCACGCATAAGCGCATACTTTTGTTCTTCCCGGACGATATTATTTGCATTGTAATTGTATGCATGCTTTAAAATGCTAAAATAAACGGCGTGGAATGTTCCAAATGTGACCGGATACGAACCGTTTCCCATCAGACTTAAGAAACGGGTCTTCATTTCCACTGCTGCCGCTTTTGTAAAAGTAATCACTAAAATATTGGACGGATTCACATGATATTTTGTGATCAGGTTTTTTGTCCGCTCCGTAATGACCGCTGTCTTTCCGGAGCCTGGACCTGCCAGGGTAAGGCACGGACCGTTAAAATGTCCGATTGCCTTCACCTGGGAATCATTGTATCTTTTTTCCATAAATACCCTTTTATTTGCTGAGTAATTCAATACCTTTTTTGATACGTGCAATGGATTCTTCTTTTCCAAGAATCTCCATTAATTCGGTTGCACCGCCCGGTGTCATCTGTTTTCCGGAGACAGCGGTACGGATTGGCCACATAACGTATCCGTTCTTGACACCCTTTTCTGCAACATACTCACAGAGCATTGCATAAAGTGCGTCGTTGCTATAGTCCTCCTGCGCCTCTAATCTTGGCAGAATTTCCGTTAAAACTTCTAAAGATGTCTCTGCATTTGTCTTCATCTTCTTGTGTGTATACATTGCAACATCGTACTCTGGTAATTTTTCGAAGAAATCAATATGTTCTGCAATATCCGGGAACACTTCGATCCTTGTTTTTACCATAGCTGCGATCTTCTTAAAGTCAAGGTCTTTCGTAATAACTGCCTTGATATATGGAAGTGCTCTCTCATAGAACTTGTCAAAATCCATTGCCTTAATGTATTCACCATTCATCCATTTTAACTTGGTGTAGTCAAATACTGCCGGTGATTTGCTGATTCTGTGGTAATCGAATTCTTTGATCAGTTCATCTAAGGTAAAGATCTCGCGGTTATCTTCCGGGCTCCATCCTAAAAGTGCAATATAATTGACAACTGCTTCTGTCAGGAATCCCTGCTCGATCAGATCTTCAAAAGAGGAATGTCCGCTTCTCTTAGACAGCTTCTTGTGGTTCTCGTCTGTGATCAGTGGCAGATGGATATAAACAGGTGATTTCCAGCCAAATGCATCGTATAATCTCTGATATTTTGGAGAGGAAGAAAGGTACTCATTTCCTCTTACTACATGCGTAATATTCATAGTATGATCATCAACAACGTTGGCAAAGTTGTAAGTTGGATATCCGTCTGATTTGATCAGGATCATATCGTCAAGCTCTGCGTTCTCCACTGTAATGTCTCCGTATAATTCGTCATGAAAAGTCGTAGTTCCTTCATTTGGGATATTCTGACGGATCACAAATGGTTTGCCGGCAGCAAGGTTTGCCTCCACTTCCTCCTTGGTTAAAGAAAGGCAGTGTTTGTCATAGATCATGATCTCTTTTCCCTCTACAACCTCTGTCTTTAAAGTAGAAAGGCGTTCTTTATCACAGAAACAGTAATAAGCCTCACCCTTTTCTACTAATTCTTTTGCGTATTTCATGTAGATTCCGGTTTTCATACGCTCACTCTGGACGTATGGTCCATAACCGCCATCCTTATCCGGACCTTCATCATGGACTAAGCCTGTCTCAGCCAATGTACGATAAATGATATCTACCGCGCCCTCTACGAAACGTTCCTGATCGGTATCCTCAATACGAAGCATAAAGTCTCCGCCCTCATGCTTTGCAATTAAAAACTCATATAATGCAGAACGTAAATTTCCAACATGCATTCTACCTGTTGGGCTTGGTGCAAATCTTGTTCTAACTTTACTCATAAATCTCCTCTTTCTGGTTTTTTGATAAAACCTTACGTTTTCTATCCAATAGACTGACTTGTTTTCATCCGCTCTATTGTCCTGTAAAAAATAGCCTGCAGCTATTTTTAGTCGCTACAGGCTATTATATAATATATTTTTCATTCTGACAAGGCACGGTTTACATTCCATCGCCGTCATTTTTTTCACATTTTTTGCAGTTTTTCCCTGCACAGCCACTGCATCCAATGCAGTTGCCTCTCTTCTTCTGTCTGTGCATCCAGCAAAAAGCGAGCACCAGCCAGAGTAAGATCACACCAAGGACGATATAATCTCCAATTTTCATTACAATAATAATCCTCCGACCTGATAAACAAGCAATGCGACTACCCATGCAACCAGACATTGTAAAACGACTACCAAAGCTGCCTTTAATCCACTTCCCATCTCACGTTTTACCGCTGCAATTGCCGCCACGCAAGGTGTATACAATAAGGTAAATACCAAAAAGCTCACAACAGACACACCGGAAAACATATCGCTTAATACGGCACTCAGGTTCGATGTTGCAGTTCCTGTGAGGACACTCAATGTACTGACTACCGCTTCTTTTGCAGTAAATCCGGTGATGAGTGCGGTAGAAACTCTCCAGTCAGAGAACCCAAGCGGTGCAAAAACAGGTGCGATCCATCTTCCTACCAATGCAAGCAGACTGTTGCTGCTGTCTGCCACTACGTTCAATCTGGTGTCAAAGGTCTGTAAGAACCAGATAATGATCGTTGCCACAAAAATAACGGTAAACGCTCTCTGGATAAAATCTTTTGCCTTATCCCACATCAACTGGAACACACTCTTTGCGGAAGGAAAACGGTAATTCGGAAGTTCCATCACAAACGGGATCGGATTTCCACGAAATGCCGTATGGTTCAGCACAAGCGCCGAAATAATTCCAACTATGATTCCGGCAGCATAGAGAAGGATCATTACAAGTGCTTCTTTTCCCGGGAAAAATGCTGCGGCAAACACGGTATAAATTGGTATCTTTGCGGAACAGCTCATAAACGGAGTCAGCATGATCGTCATATTTCTGTCACGCTCGGATGACAATGTTCTTGTCGCCATAACTGCCGGGACAGTACATCCAAATCCGATCAGCATTGGCACAAAACTTCTGCCGGACAAACCAATTTTTCTTAACGGTTTATCCATGACAAATGCAACTCGCGCCATATAACCGGAATCTTCCAGAATAGACAGGAAGAAAAACAATACTACGATAATCGGGAGGAAACTCAACACACTTCCCACACCTGCAAACACACCATCGATCAGAAGGCTGTGTACCACCGGATTCATTCCGTAAGCAGTCAGTGCCCTGTCACACATTGCAGTAAACGCATCGATTCCCATTGTTAACAGATCACTTAAAAATGATCCGATCACGTTAAAGGTCAGCCAGAAAATTGCAAACATGATCAGTAAAAACATCGGGATTGCAAGGTATTTATCTGTTAAAACCCTGTCAATCTTCATACTTCTGATATGTTCCCTACTCTCATGACATTTCTTGACCGTCTTATTACATACTTTTTCGATAAAGGTGTATCTCATATCTGCCAAAGCAGCATTCCGGTCTAATCCACAGTCTTTTTCCATCTCTTCGATACTGTGTTCCATCATTTCTAGCTCATTCTGGGAAAGCTCTAACTTATTGATAATATTCTCGTCATTCTCCACAATCTTTGTCGCTGCAAATCGCGGAGACATGCCAATATTAGCTGCATGGTCCTCCACCTGATGCGATACTGCGTGGATACAACGGTGCACAGGTCCCTGCTCGCAGAAATCCATGACCTTTGGAAGAATCTTTTTCTTACCGACCTCGACAGTGGCTTTGATCAGATCTTCGATTCCCTCATCCTTTGCTGCACTGATCGGGATTACCGGGATTCCAAGTTCCTCCGACATTTGCCTGTAATCAATAGATCCACCATTTCCTCTGACCTCGTCCATCATATTCAAAGCCAGAACCATTGGAATATGCATCTCTAAAAGCTGCAGCGTCAGATAAAGATTTCTCTCGATATTGGTGGCGTCCACAATATTGATAATACCGTCCGGTTTCTCATTCAGGATAAAATCTCTTGTCACGATCTCCTCATTGGTATATGGGCGGATTGAATAAATTCCCGGCAGATCCACAACGGAACAATTCTTTACCGAGCGGATCTCACCTATTTTCTGATCTACTGTCACTCCCGGAAAATTTCCCACATGCTGGTTAGATCCGGTTAACTGGTTAAATAAAGTCGTCTTACCGCAATTCTGATTGCCTGCTAATGCAAATATCATTCTTTTGTTTCCTCCATAGACACCTCAATCTTTTTTGCATCTTCCTTACGGATCGTCAGTTCATAATTGCGGAGTCTTATCTCGATTGGATCTCCCATCGGAGCTATTTTTTTTACAACAACTTTTGTCTTTGGGATCAGACCCATATCCAGAAAACGGCAGCGAAGCGCTCCCTCTCCCCCAACTGTCGTAATGACTGCCTCTGTTTCAAGTGGTAAATTGTCTAACGTCATTTTATCCTCCGTAATAAACAGGAACTCTCACTGGACTTTCCTGTATGATTATTGATAATTTTTTTCAGTTAATATCTCCTAACTGTCCTTAGTTTAATGCTCAAATTTTCCTATGTCAATGCAGCTTACAAAGTTTTTGATAATTTTTCTCATTTTTGTCATTTCCTACAAAAATGGAATTTTTTGCAGTCCTATTATGCACACTTTTCAATTTTAGAACATAAAGTATTGAGAAAGAATAAGAAAGGCAACAGAATCTATGAGAAACTGTAATGCACAAAACAGAATGAATCCTGTCTGTCCAAACGAATCAAACCGCGATATGAGTCCGGAATTTGTCGTTGCAATGGCATACGTTCCATGGCAGCAGTTTGGACCGTTATATGATATTGAAAAAGGGCTTATGGTGGGAACTATTTTCCCTGAATTAGATAAACCATTCCTTGGAAGGAGGGCTTTTCGAAGATGACGAACCAAATGAACCAGATGAACCGCCAACAGCTTTTTAACCTCATTAATACCGTAAGCTTCGCTGTTGACGACCTTCTTCTTTTTTTAGACACCCATCCGGATGATGCGGAAGCGATCAAAGCATTCCATCATTACTCGGATATCAGACGCAGCGCTCTGCAGGCCTACTCTGACCAATATGGTCCGCTGACCATCGACACTGCAGATCCATGCAGTCACTGGAATTGGGCAACAGAACCATGGCCATGGGAAGGAGGATGTAAATAATGTGGAATTATGAAAAACGACTGCAGTACCCGATCAATATCACAACACCAAATGCCAAAATTGCACAGATCATTATGTCCCAGTATGGCGGACCAGACGGTGAAATGGGAGCATCCATGCGTTACCTCTCCCAGAGATACAGCATGCCGGACAGACGTGTATGTGGCGTGCTTACGGATATTGGAACGGAAGAATTAGCGCATCTGGAAATGGTCGCATCCATCGTCCGGCAGCTCACCAAAGGTTTAAGTGCAGAAGAGCTTGAAGCTGCCGGATTTGCACCATATTATGTCGACCATACCGGTGGTATCTGGCCACAGGCGGCGGGCGGTATTCCTTTTAACGCCTGCGAATTTCAGTCCAAAGGTGATGCCCTTACCGATCTTTTTGAAGATATGGCGGCAGAACAGAAAGCGCGCACCACGTATGACAATATTTTGAGGCTCGTCAAAGACCCTGATGTATGTGATCCGATCCGTTTCTTAAGGGAGCGTGAGGTCGTCCACTTCCAGCGTTTCGGTGAAGCCCTGCGCATTATTCAGGATGACCTCGACAGCAAGAATTTCTATGCATTCAACCCGGAGTTTGATATACCAAACTGTCCTCGCAATTAGATAACCTTAACTGTTCCACCAGCTTTTGCATTGCACTGACTGGCGCAGACCAAAAAGCAGAAAGACTGTCACACAAAATCTGCTCTCATCGAGTTCTTTGTATGACAGTCTTTTTTATATACACTATTTATTCATGCCGATCGAATACTCACAGTACATATTCGATCATGTATGTCTTATTCGAACTTTGCAACCTGAAGCTTGCGGATCAGTTCACGCAGATTCTCAGCCTCACTGCTCATCTCCTGACTGGCAGCCGCACATTCCTCGGATGTTGCGGAATTCGTCTGTACAACGTCATTGATCTGCTCGATTCCTTCATTGATCTGATGGATTGCTGTTGTCTGCGTCTCTAATGTATCCGCAATATTTCCAACCTGCTCTGTGATCGTTCTGGAATTATCGGCTACGTCTTCTAACTGTGTTGCTGTCTGATCTGCAATGACCATACCTTTTTCTACTGCTTTGACAGAAGTCTCGATCAGAACTGCTGACTCTTTTGCTGCCTGTGCACTCTGGTCGGCAAGTACTGTTACCTGATCTGCTACCACCGCAAATCCTTTTCCGGCTTCGCCGGCTCTGGCTGCCTCGATAGAAGCATTTAACGCAAGCAGATTTGTCTGGGATGCAATCTCATTGATCGTTGCGATAATCTTATCAATTTCTTTGGAAGCCTCGTTGATCTCATTCATGGAATCAACCATCTCATGCATCTTACCGTTGCTTTCTAAGATTGCATTTCCAAGTTCTCCTACTTTTCCACTGATCTCTTTTGCAGACTGGGCGTTCTGTGCCACCTGATCTGCCACGTTTGTAACAGTTGCAGTCAGTTCTTCCACAACTGCTGCCTGATTGGTAGCGCCCTCGGCAAGATCATTGGAGCTTGCAGCCACCTGTTCTGCTCCTTCGGACACCTCATTGGATGCACTCTGGATGCCCTTGACTGTCTCAGCCATGCTCTTTTCAAATGCCATAAAGGAATCTAAGATTCCTATAAAATCTCCCTTCCATTCCACTTCCGGCTGCACATCAAAATTGCCCTCCGAGAACAATTTCATTGCACGTCCGATATCATCCACATAAGATCCAAGTATGCGGATAGATTTACGCATACTATGTGCAAGTTTTCCAATCTCATCCTCAGAACGATATTCTAATGTACTGTGCAAATTACCCTCTGTGAGTTCCTTTGCAACATCCTCGATCGCATGCAGTGGTTCGAGAATCGAATCAACCACGACATTACTTATTTTCTTCACAAAAAGAATTGCAAATATCACACTTAAGATGATCACCAGAATTCCTGCCACTGTCATGCAGCCTGTAAAGATCACCGCCTGATGGCTTGCCTTGTCAGTCACTGCATCTAACTTTTTCCCAATAGCGACTGCATTGTCTAATGCCGGCGTACATTGGTTAATAATAGCATCCGCAGCTTCCTCTGTCTGTCCACTCATGATCTGTTCCATAATGGAATAGCCGATATTTCCCCAATCAGAAAGTGCGGATGCATATTCCTGATAGAGCTCGTCCGATATGATTCCTGTTGCCTTTAGTGCCTTCAGTTCTGAATCCACCTCAGCAAGCTATGTTTCTACCTGTTGCTGATAACTGTCGTAAGTTGATGTGTCACTGTTTAATGCCATCTCACGGATATTTCTCGCCGCAGAATTGACATCGATCCTGCAGATTTTCACTGCAACATCTGCACGTTCTACATTTTCCACATAACGCAGCATATTCCCCATTAATAAACCTATAACAATAAGAGAAAGCACACCGGATACTATCATCCTCAAAATGACTCTTCCGTATCCGTAAATGAGTCTTTCTTTCAGCTGCATTTTTTCAAGTTTCTTCTTCATCCTGTGTACCCTTAATGGTATAACTGCCATTATTTTTCCCTTCGTAATTTATTTTTTTTAAATATTTTATCACTTTTCCAGAAAATAACAATCCATTCTTTAAAATTTATTATTTTTAATTTTTTCAACTGATCATCTCATCTTAGCGGTCATACCGGTTTTTCATCACGGCCGGCTTAACCGGTCAACAGAATCGAGTATATCCTGGATCTGAGGTCTCATCTCCGGCATTTCTTCCATAAACTTTGCCACTTCCGTGCGCTGTTCTTTTAAGATACCGGCATTGTATTCCATCCGGCTTCGAAGCTTCTGTCTGCGCATCACAAGATTATGGGTGATCTCCACCATCTCCTTGTGGTCGATCAGTGCAGCTGCCTGCGGAATCCATACCCGTGAATCATATAAACGATATGCGGAGAGTTCCCGGATCATACGGTTGTTAAAATAATCAATATCATCACTGTTCTGTTCAAACTTCTCTTTCTGTTTGACCGCATCCATATAGCATTCCCAGATATATTCCAGTTCTTTTCCATTGCGGACATGATATTTTTCACATGCATAATCCACTGCATTTGTCATATTGACATATTTGATCTTCACTTTATTCAAAAGAGTGATCGCCTTATCCGCATTTGCCTTTGCTCTCCGGCTCTCGGTCCTGTCATTCATCATTTTCAGATACGGAAGGCAGATGCCCAGTACTGCTATAAAAATAAGGATCATCCAGATGAGTCTCATATCTGTCCCCAGTATGATCTGTGTGATCAGAAGAATCAATGCCGCAGTCACAGACAGTCCTGCTGCCACATACATAAACTTCTGCATTTTTACCCTGTCATGGGAAAGGATCTCCTGATATAACTGCCATTCTCCCTTCTCACGCTCCAGGTATTTCATGTCACGCCTGATAGTCTCCAGATAAGCCTCGTTGGACTGAAGGCGTTTGATCGCATTTGGAATATCACTCTCCTCCTGCTGCATCTGTGCAAACTGCACATCTGCAATTTTTTTCTCGGAATGCATCAGTTCATATCGTGTTTTATTTAAAGCAACAATATTGGATGCGATATCTGTGATCGGCTTTTTTTCTTCCTCTGTCAGCCCTTCCAGAGTCTGGATATCATTCAGATAAGAAGTGACCACTTTGTATTCTGCCTTTTCATCCTCGATCTCTTTCGTTGTCTCGATCATCTGCTCCAGACGTTCAATGACATAATGCTCCACTTTATGTGGATTCTCCCTGTCCTTTTCATTCAGAATGCCTTCATTCAGTTCATCAAATTTATTTTCCAGTGTCTTTTCTTTTTTTCTTCTTTTGAAAAAAAACATATGCTCATCCCTTATAATCTACAACTTTTTTTATACGCTTCTGACCATTTCCTGATCTGTTCCATAAGCGGTTTATTCTCCTCCAGCTGTCCCTGTGCATCTTTTATGAGACGTTCGGCCTCACTTTGCTTTTTTAGAATATCCTCACTTTTTAAAACAGAATTCCATTGGTCTGACATACTCTTAAACGCTTCGTCCGAAACATGAAATTCTTCCTTGTATTTTTTTAAAATATCTGTTTTTTTTGCCAGACGGCAGGCTGCCATACACGCAGCCAGTGACTCTCTGTTCTGGTTCAGCCGGTATGCATTCAGAAAATTCGCCGCAGCCTCGTCAAATAAAAATAACCCTGCACAGGCAGTTCCAAGATTGTGCCTGATATTGCCCTCTAAGACCGGATTTTTTTTGCACTCCTCCTCCATTCCAAGCAGTTTCCGGTATTCATGGATCGCTTTCACATACTTTTCACTCTCCATGTAACGGTCTGCCCGGATCTTCGAACATTCAAATACAGATTTATTCTGCATATCCAGCAGCACAGAACGGATATGGCGTATCGTGTCTTCTGAACAGTATCCGCAGCTTCTTAAGATCAGTTCCGTAAAATCAGAAAGACTCCCATTTCCGAGCAAAACACTGCGCAGCGACTGTGCCAGATCTTTTTCATCAAGTTCCTGCCCGATCCAGAGACAGAGTTCCTCACTCATAAAATCTGCCTCGATCAGATACAGATGGTTTTCAATATAATAGCAGAGTTCCTCCAGCGAATATACATTGAGTGAGATATTATCAATATAGTATGGCATAGCAGCAATTGGATGGCTGCATAAAATCAATTCTCCCATCTTCCCACTCCCTCTTTACAATGACATTGTATATTCCCATGTCAGATCCGAGCTCTTCACAATCTCGCCAAACCCAAGATCACGGATTTTAATCTTTACCCTGGAATCAGAAACCGGTTTTGCACTGATCCGGAGTCTTGTAGTTTTCGGCTTGCGTTCCGGCAGATCCGATAATTCCAGCTTTTCTATCCTTGCATCCCTGCTGTGTGGCAGCTGAAGCCAGAAATCAATCTCCTTATCTCCATCCAGCAGCACCTCACAGTCTCCGGAAGCTTCATACCAGTTGTCTCCCGCATTGATCAAAGACAAAAATTCCCATTTCCCACGATTTTTCACTTTCAGGCTGACATTCACTTTCATTTCATTGTCGCCCATATAGACATACGGCCATGGATTTTTCTGTTCACGGACGATCGCCGCATAGCAGGCTCCCTTGGAATAAAGGTTCTTACCTATAAATGCCCTCCGTCCCTTACACATGTAGGAAAGAGACATTTTCATCCAGTCACCGTCAAATCCATCTCCGACAAGATACACAGAGGAACAGATATGTCCATGAAAACTGTCAAGCAGGATCTTATAAAATGACTCATCTTTATGGATTCCGTCTAATGCATGTACTTCCTCTGTGATCGTTACCATCTGTGGCACTGTTCTTGTATCACGGACGGTAGCACAGCATCTCACTTCATCTCCACGGCAGTCAAACAAAAAAATATCATGCAGCCATAACTCCTGCTTCTGGTTGTATACAAAATAATAAAAACTTTCTTTTCTGTCCTGTAAAATCAATTGACTGCGTCCTAATCCGAGATCTTCTGCCACCTTTCCGAACAGCTCCGTCAGTTCTCTTGACAGGGCTTCCACTGTGATCACCAGGCAGTCCGGCAGTCCCGGATTTCCCAGACGGCTCGCTAAAAGAAGCAGTTTCTTGATATAGAGCGCAAAAAGTTCCTCTGCCTCATACACGATGTTTTCCACAGTTACCTGTTTCTTTGCAAGTGCATTGTCAAGCAGATGGCCGATCACATCTTCATTCTGGATCAATGCCATCTTTTTTGCCTCCTCACCGATAAACCACTGTCCGATCCCCCGCTTTTTGATCAACGCCACCGGGATCTGGTAAATCTCACTTCCTGCGATCGTACTCAGTGTTTCCGGCTCTCTCATGCCGGCTTTGTAATAACTGATGACGGCATTCCTGTCGTCCATATCGATTCCAATATAATAACACTGCTGCGTCATCTTATGTGCCGTCCTTTCCAATATTTTTATAGCAATTTAAAAAGCTTCTTTACGGTATCGTCCATGCTTACATACTTTCGCATGCTCTCTGAAAGCATTGTCTCATCCTGCATGGCATAAGCAAACATAATATTGTTGATCACATCATACCGGCTCTGGTCTTTATCCCCATACATATTCTGGTTTGAAATCTGCCGGCTTTCCACCACTTTCCACTCCCCATGAAGCTTCTCTGAAATATAATAGGACACGGATTCCCCAAACAACAGCACAAACGCCTTCACATAAATACCGTCATAAACCTCCGGGATCTCTTCCTTATGGTATTCCCCACCGTTTACACTATAGTTTAACAGCACATGCTGGTCTGCCTTTGTATGATATTCCACAAAAAACTTATCATACAGATGATATTTTCTGATCATTGTCTCCCCGAACTTTTTGTAGAAAGCAAAATATAAATTTTTTCCAGTATACTTCATCAAAAGTTCGTCTGCTATTTTGTTGTCAACTGCATCGAGTGCAGAAATTTCAGACAATTGCTTTAACAGTCCGAGCAGGCATGCATCATTTAATGTCTGCCCCGCAAGATAGCGCTCCCTGATCTGTGAAAATACATGTTCCGGTATCATCATATCATTCACCAGATAATAATGGGAAAAATAAGAAAGGTACGCCATGCAGACTAATTCCCTTCCACCCCCGGCAAGATAACTGTCATAAATCCGTTCGATCTCATCCACATAATCTGTTGAATAAAGCATCTGCGTAATAATACGCTCCTCCAGATCAAAGGTATCGATCTCAAATTCTCTGGCAGCTTTCCAGATAGCAGCCATCTGCTTGGTTGGTCCCTGAAAAAATTTGCACAGATAAATCAGGATCACATCATTATATTTTTCATGTAAAAAACAGTTCTGTGCCATTCCGAGCAGATAATCATTCTCCTCAAATGAATGTTCCGTGATCTCATAACTGCACAATTCCACTCCTGCCCTGCTTCCCAGTCTGTCATATCCATAGTGGTGTACCAGCTGAAATGCCCGTTCAAACTGATGTGTCTCTATGAGCATCTCCTCTATATAACACTGATTTTCCTGCGTCATATTACGGATATCCACTTCATTCAGATATGGTTCTATCACAAGCATTTCGCCTTTTTTCTGATAAAAGCGGATGATCTCCGGAATCAGATAAGCTTTATATTCATCACTGACACGCTCCGACTGTGTCAGCATACGAAAATATCTTCCGTCTTCCACCGCAAAATCGTCACATCCCCTTTTGCCATCGAAATAATACAAAAGATATGACAATTCCTCCGGTGCAAGCTCCATACATTTTTCCAGATAATTTTCCGGGTGAAGTAATGCCTCATCCTGATAATCATCGGTATAACAATTTCCCCCGGTATCGCAGAGAATGACTGTGTAATCTTTGGAATATGCCTTAAAATATCCGCATCCGTTCGTCAGTGTAACAACCTGTGGTGCTTTTAACTGCCAGTGCAGGATATATGCCTTTGCGATCCCACGGTTTTCGCAGCATAATTTATGTACAAATAAAACTTCTGCCGCTTTATGCGCCAGTTCCTCATTCAGGATGCTGACAGGAAGGATCTCCCGGTAAATGACCGCAAGATTGTCATCCATATGTCCGGCTTCCATCTGTGCAAGCGCAAACTGTTCCATATTTCTGCGGTATTTATGGTAAACATCCGGCTGTTTTTCCTTTGCTGCGATGATATTCACATATAAGACCGCCATATGACGGTAAGAAAGCCCACTGTTATACTGAAAATATAATTGGATCATCTTCGGAATCGCAGTCACCTCATTCGGATCCATAGAGATCAAAAACGCCTCGTACAGATTCGTGATACGGATTTCACTGTCAATTCCACGCTCATACCAGACATGATATTTTGGTGCAAACTGCTGTCCACGGATCAGATAAGTGCATATCGCTGCGACCATCTCCTCTGAAGGATCTGCCTCATAACATTTTTCCAGAACCGGATACCATTTTTTCTGATATTCCCTCTGTTCCGGCAGCAGATTGCGCACCTGCAATGCAATATCTTTCGAGATCGCATCCTGTTTTGCTGCCCACCTTAAAATCTTTAATGTAAAATCGTTTAACCCCGATAAAAGATATGGATCCTGCCAGATCAGATAATACGCCTCCAGATACAGATATGGGCTGTGGCAGCCTCGTCCGATCCACTGCTCGATCACCTTGAATCTTCTGGAATTATTACGGTAAAACTCGTCTTTTACAAATAAAAGAATCCAAAACAACATGGAATCATCCGGATAATGATGAAAAATCTGCTCAATCTCCTCCGCCAGACGATCCACATAAGACTCTTCGCGTTCCATCAGTGTACATAGATACAGATAATATCCCCAGACCGGTGTCGTCCGGTCAAGACATTCCCGTTTGTAGTCTGTTAAAATCCAGCTTGCCTCCTGCTTCTGCCGGTTGATCAAAAGTGCCTGCGCCTTCATTAAGCGATGCATTGGTTCTTCCGGCTCTAAAATTGCCAGATGATCCAACAGTTCCACAGAACTTTTTGCCCAGACTCCGGTAACGATCCGTTTCAACCGGTAATCAATATAAAGCTGCATAAGTTCTGTCCGCGCCTGTCCGGCTTCCCTATGTTCAGAAACCTCCCGCTCTTCCTCTCTCTCCTTACTGGAAGCGGTAACGGTATAAAGAAAAGACTGATCCGGGAGTTCAAAACACAGTCTTCCAAAATTCTTACCGGCATGCATTGCATCTGCATCGATATAATACTCGTAAAAACAGGTACTTCCGATAAAATCATTCTCTGTGATGATCTGTTTCCCCGGAATCAAAAAGTCTGCATCTGAAGAAACGTGGATACGGACAGCGCCCCACTGTGGTTTCTGGATCTCTAACTGCTCTTTTTGCTGTTCCTGCACACCATAAAAACTTTTCTCAGTCTCTTCGAACGCGACCTCCACTTTCTTCTTATGATGGGAAGCGATCAGAAATGTTTCCACGATCAATGCAGCTTGCGGCTGCATTCTCAGTCCCTCATAGAGAATACGGTCTTTATCTTCCCTGATCAGGTTTTTGAAATTGCTGGAATAAAATAAACGGTATGCCTCATCATAATTTTCCTTCGCAAGCCTGCAAAAGTCATCCAGATTCTTGATTTTTCCAAAGGAAGAATCCGCATACAACCTGGAAATGGACACAACAAAAGAAAGGTTATATTCCCCCTGGTTACATACGATAAAAAACTCGCCTTTCTGAATATCCCCTTCTATCAGCCCCTCACTGTGAAACTGATACCGAATACGCACTTCTTCCCCCTCAAACTGAGGTGTAAGACATTCCATACGCGGATTGGAAGAATAAATGATGCCACGCATTTTTACCTGATTCGTGCTCGTAATGACAAAACTGCCTGTTTCATCCTTTCCTTCCAATACCTCTAACTCTATCTTCTCCGTAGACAGAGATAGTTTCGGACCATTGTTATCGAATTTTCCATTTGCAAGCTGTTGTATCCTTTTCCGCAATCCGACACCTGCTCCTATCTATTTTTATTGCTTTTTTTTAAGCAATGACTATAATAAATTATAAACTAATTTGGAGGAGTAATCAATGATAAAACACAAAGACCACTTCCATGGAAGTGATTTAGAGAAAATAGAAGAAATCTATGGAATCAAAAAAGAGGAAATTGTAAGTTTTTCGGCAAATGTCAATCCGCTCGGTGTATCCCCTTTGCTGCGGACAACCTTAGCAGACAAGATCGATGCCATTACCACTTATCCGGACAGGGAATACACCTCGCTCCGCAAATGCATTGCCGCATACTGTGGCACTGATCATGAAAATGTGATCGTTGGAAACGGTTCTACCGAGCTGATCTCCCTTTTCATCCAGATTGAGCATCCGAAGAAGGCAATGATCATCGGCCCTACTTATTCCGAGTACGAACGTGAGATTTCTCTTGGTGGTGGAACAACCCTTTATTATCCACTCCGGGAAAAAGATGATTTCAGACTAGATGTGAATGATTTCATCTCACACCTGAATGAGAATATCGACCTTTTAGTCATCTGCAATCCAAACAACCCGACTTCATCCTGCATCACAAGTACCGATATGCGCCGTATTTTAGATGCCTGCAAAGAATACGATATTTATGTCATGGTCGATGAAACGTATGTGGAATTTGCAGAAAACATGGAAGAGATCGATTCCGTACCGCTGACAAACTATTACAATAACATTGTCATTCTGCGCGGAACATCAAAGTTTTTCGCAGCACCGGGACTCCGCCTCGGCTATGCCATCACCGGGAATCGGGATCTCATCAAGGCAATCAACACACGAAAGAATCCATGGACGATCAACTCGCTTGCAGTTGTTGCCGGGGAAACAATGTTTTCCGATACTGCCTATATCAAAGAGACAAAGGATCTGATCACAAAGGAACGTGCACGTATGTATCAGGCTTTTTGTGAAAGTCCTGACTACAAGGTGTACAAACCAAGTGGGAATTTTATGTTAGTCCGTATCCTCCGCAATGATCTTACATCGCAGGAACTGTTTGACCGCGCGATCCGTGAGAAAATGATGATCCGTGACTGTTCCACCTTCCCATTCTTAGATAATAAGTACATTCGTTTCTGTATCATGAATCCGGAAGATAACGACAGATTGCTGCATTGTCTTTTAAATAACGAATAAGCTTAACGTTCCGCCAGAAGCTGCTTGATCTTGTCCTGCTCGATCTCCTGCTGCATCTGGCGGACTTTTGCGTCCTGCTGCAATGCAACTAAGATTCTCCGTATATCCTCCGGTGAAAACATTGCAATCGCTTTTGACAGATCTTCGATATTGTCCCTGTTCACTTTCAGGCAGCCTCCATTCTCTAACTGCACTGTAATGACATTCTTTTCATCACTCATGTCGCCAAGTGTGATCGCATTATTCTCATAATCACAGAAAAATGACACGCCATTATAAGTGATCACTCCATCCTCCGCCAGATAAGAGTATGGAGCAATGTCCTCACCATCTAAATGCTTCTGTATGGTTAATTTCTCCGCCTGTGGCTTTTTATACTGCTCTGCCATTTTCATTTTCTCATAAAACTGCTGGATTTCCTTTTCCTTATCGCGTTTTTCAAACCGCTCTTTCTGCTCCTGCTTTACCTCGGTCAGATATTCATCCATTTTCTGAATGATTTTTTTCCATTCATCCTCCGTAAAAGAATTGCCGCCAATTGTTGTAGAATCCTGCGATTGTCCGTTCTGTAACCGATTCTGGATTTCTGTTTTTCGTTTCTGCAACTCTGCAATTGCCTGTATTCTGGTTGTCTTTGTTACATTTGCCATACTCATAACTCTCCTCCACACCCATGTCAAACTCTGCTGTTTTTACAATATGATGTATTTCCGATATGCACTTTAAATCTGATTTTCTTTTATCAATGCCAAAAGGACGACATATGATTCTTTTCTCTCTCAAATCATATGCCGTCCTGGTCATTTTTCTCTTACATCCAATGTACTATTATATATATCGTATGGTTTTGTGAATTCTTAAGTCTCTACTCTAATAATTCCGGAATCTTTTTGGAACATGCAACTGCTAACGCTCCCGGTCCAATGTGACAGGATACACTTAAGGATAACGGATTCAGCACAATCTCCATACCCGGGAATTCTGCCTCGACCTCTTTTTTGAACGCTTCCGCATCTTCCAGATTATGTGTATAAGCCATCTCCAGATATATATTCTTTCCTTCCGGATCATTGAAACGATGGTCAAAGTCATTGCGCATGGCATCGATCATCATTTTCTTTGCCTGTTTTACCGTTCTTGCCTTTGCAAAAGAATCCAGCTTCTCACCCTGAATCTGAAGTACCGGTTTTAATTTTAATAAGGTTCCAAGCGCAGCTGCAGCCGGAGTGATCCTGCCGCCTTTTTTCAGATAGTACAGCGTGTCCACCATAATATAAATCGAAGACTCCATCTTCTCACGCTCAAGGATCTCTTTGATTGCCTCTGCACTGTATCCTTTCTCTGCCAATGCTTTTGCATCCAGTACAGACTGTCTCTGTGTGACTGAAATTCTCTGATTATTGACAACCTGCACTCTGCCGTCATAATCCTGAGAGAGCATGATAGCAGTCTCACAGGAACCACTGAGCCCGGAGGACATTGGAATATGCACGATCTCGTCATACTCCTGCAGCAATTCATCCCATGTGTCTGTCACATTTCCGACAAGAGGCATGGAGGTTGAAATATTGGCATCTTCTGAAAGTTTCTGATAAAAATCTTCCTGTGTCAGATCAATATCTTCATAATAGGTCTGGTCATTAATAAAAAATGGCATTGGCATAACCGTTACGCCATATTCTTTTGCTTCACTCTGTGTAATTCCACTGTTACTGTCTGTTACAATCGCTACTTTGCTCATCCTGGCCTTTTCCTCCTATAATGTCTCAGAGCGCTCTTTGATGTTCTTCTTAAAATTGATCACTTCATGTTCATACTCTTCATTCATAAATTCAGAATGGATCATAAAATCTGCGGACGCACGGTTATTTGCAATTGGAATATCATAAACCTGTGCGATACGGAGCAATGCTTTCACATCCGGGTCATGTGGCTGTGCTGTCAGTGGATCAGAGAAGAATACCACAAAATCAATTCTTCCTTCCACGATCTTTGCACCAATCTGCTGGTCTCCACCAAGAGGACCACTGTTGTACCCTTTGACTGGAAGCCCGGTCTTATCTGTAATCATTCTTGCTGTTGTTCCTGTTCCACACAAAAAATGCTGTGTCAGAATGTCCTTGTTCTGCTCACACCATTCGATCAGATCTGCCTTTTTATTATCATGCGCGATAAGCGCGATATTTTTCTTTTTACCAATGGTAAGTGTAATGTAATTATCGTTCATGTATTTCTCCTTCGCCTGTTATTTGTGCCTGTGTTCTTTCGCAACACGCAAATAAATTGTATCACAATTTTTCAAATTGCACCACACAAAAATATGCAATACAATATACGCTCTGCGGACATTGTTACTGTTCACTCGTACCTCGTTCCAGTAACAATTCCCTGTAATGCCGCAATCTTTCCATCGAGGATCATTTTGATAAATGCCGTGTCACGGATGATCCACGGATCTTTTTCCATCGCAATATTCGTGTCGTAGATTTCCTGCGGTGTCGCCCATTTTAAGTAATATCCTTTTGCGATCTCGCTCTTTGTCAGATGAATCGGTGTTTCCTCCCCGGTCTCCTCACAATAATAGAAAAGGGAATGACAGATAAATTTTTTTGTATCGTCAAAAATATCTTTTCGGACTTCTAAAATCTCGCCAAGTCCCACTGCCTTTTCCGGAATGATAAATAGTCCGGTTTCTTCCTTCACTTCCCTTGCAAGAGCTTCCACATAGGTCTCTCCTGCTTCCATGCCACCGCCCGGGATCTTGTACTCTCCCTCTTTGCTGCACTGCATGGCAATCTTTCCATCCCGCACGATAATCCCACGTATGGTATATTTTTCAAAAACACTGGTCGTGTCTTTATAATTCTGTGCATCAAACTTTTTCAGAAGTTCCATGTGCCACCCCTTCTTTCGTATCTTTGATTATGCACATTTTACCACACCACATATCAGTGTGCAATGAAGAGCACAAAAAAGACCATAGCCAAAAGTTATCTTTTCGATTCTTCTGGCTATGGTCTTTTTCTCATTTATCTGATTCTTTCGTCAGATTTTACATCATTCCCATTCCCGGGTTACCTGCTGGCATTGCAGGAGCATCTTCTTTGATGTTTGCAACAACAGACTCTGTTGTAAGTAAAGTAGATGCTACAGATGTTGCGTTCTGTAATGCACTTCTTGTAACCTTGACCGGATCAAGGATTCCGTTTTCAACCATATCTACATATTCTTCTGTAGCTGCGTTGAAACCTGTTCCAGGTGCGGACTCTTTTACTTTATTGATGATAACTGCGCCCTCTAATCCTGCATTTGCAGAAATGTAATACAATGGAGCTTCCAGTGCTTTTAAGATTACTTTTGCACCTGTCTTCTCATCACCCTCTAAAGTATCTGCTAATTTGGCAACTTCTTTGGAAGCATGGATATATGCAGATCCACCACCTGCGATAATACCTTCTTCTACAGCTGCTCTTGTAGCATTTAAAGCATCTTCCATACGAAGTTTTGCTTCTTTCATCTCTGTCTCTGTAGCTGCACCAACACGGATCACTGCTACGCCGCCTGCCATCTTGGCAAGTCTTTCCTGTAATTTTTCTTTATCAAACTCAGATGTTGTCTCCTCGATCTGCGCACGGATCTGTTTGATTCTTCCCTGAATTGCATCTTTATCGCCGGCACCGTCAACGATGATTGTATTCTCTTTCTGAACTTTAACGGATTTTGCACGACCAAGCTGATCCATGGTTGTATCTTTCAATTCCAGACCGAGATCAGAACTGATCACCTGACCACCTGTAAGGATTGCAATATCCTCTAACATAGCTTTTCTTCTGTCACCATAACCAGGTGCTTTGACAGCTACAACGTTAAATGTACCACGTAATTTGTTTACGATCAAAGTTGTTAATGCTTCACCCTCCACATCCTCAGCGATGATGAGTAATTTTGCACCGCTCTGGACGATCTGCTCTAACAGCGGAAGGATTTCCTGAATATTGCTGATCTTCTTGTCTGTGATCAGGATATATGGATCATCTAATGCAGCTTCCATTTTATCCATATCAGAGCACATATATGCGGATAAGTAACCACGGTCGAACTGCATACCTTCTACAAGATCAAGCTCTGTCTGCATCGTCTTGGACTCTTCGATTGTGATAACACCGTCGTTGGAAACTTTTTCCATAGCGTCTGCTACCATGTTTCCGACTTCCTCATCACCAGCAGAAATTGCTGCAACTTTTGCAATCTGGTCTTTACCGTTTACTTTGGATGACATTGCTTTCAAGGATTCTACCGCTTTGTCAGTTGCTTTCTTCATACCACGGCGGAGGATGATTGGATTAGCTCCTGCTTCCAGATTCTTCATACCTTCCTGAATCATTGCCTGTGCCAGAACCGTTGCTGTTGTTGTACCATCACCGGCAACATCATTTGTCTTGGTTGCAACTTCTTTTACTAACTGTGCTCCCATGTTTTCGAAAGCATCTTCTAACTCGATCTCTTTTGCGATCGTCACACCATCGTTTGTGATGAGTGGAGCACCATAAGATTTGTCAAGAACAACGTTTCTTCCTTTTGGTCCCAATGTAACTCTTACTGTATTTGCTAATTTGTCAACGCCTGCGCCTAATGCTGCTCTGGCTTCTGATCCGTATTTAATTTCTTTTGCCATGATTTTCTACCTCTTTCTATTTTAATATAAATAACTTTTTATTCAACAACTGCAAGGATATCATTCTGTCTTACGATGATATACTCTTCGCCGTCTAATTTCACTTCTGTTCCTGCATATTTGGAATAAATAACTTTCTGTCCCTCTTTTACCTGCATGGTAACTTCTTTTCCATCCACGATTCCGCCAGGACCAACTGCGATCACTTCTGCTTCCTGTGGTTTCTCCTGTGCACTGCTTGTAAGAATAATTCCTGATTTTGTAGTTTCCTCTGCCTCACACTGTTTTAAAACTACTCTGTCACTCAATGGTACTAATTTCATGATGATTCCTCCATTCAATATATATTCTTTTCTTTTTTTCTTTTGATATTGTAGAAAGTTATCAGACTTTCTATTGTTATCATGTGTTATTAGCACTCATTTAGTTTGAGTGCTAACCGATAGTCATATAATATGTTTTTCGCTCTAAATTCGCAACCAAATTTAGAGGTATTTACATCTATATTTTTTCGTGTTTTCTCATTATTTCTCTTTTTTTCTCTCTTTTTTATATCATATTATTTTTTCGATGATTTCATACTTTTTTTAGATTTATCGGTGGAAAATAGAGAATTGGCTTCTTCCACTTTCTCTAAAACCGCCTGTTTTACAGACTTTTTCACCGTCTGATTTCCGGTTTTCCATAACATGCGCAGTGCCTGTGAGAAAAGCTCCTGTGTTTCCGGTGAAAGCCTGCTCTTTGCTTTCATCAACTCCTGCACTTTTTTCCATTTGCTGTTGTAAAAATCATCCACTGTATAGATTTTGGCATCATCGAGCATGGAAAAGACCGTATCGACAATCTCCTCGCGCTGTTCTTTCGTCAACTGGAAAATCCATTTTTTCATCGTCTCGTCGAGCAGGATGCTCTGCGGTGCGACCTCCTCCACATAGACAAAATGGCTGCCAAGCACTTCCCATGACATGGCATCATGCTGCTGGATACCACTCTGGGAACTTTTTACCACTTCAAACTTTTCCTGATGCTCAAGCAGCATGCCTACAATGCTGGACTCCGGCAGAATGGTCTTGATTTTTGGCAGCATCCGCTGGTATTCCTTACTCTGGATCATTTCTTCGCTAAATCCAGGTCCGTCATTGCTGTACACCTTCACGATCCTCTTCTGGATATTCCGGTCACATTTGACGGATGCGTATACGGAAAGATTTCCACCCTTGGAATGTCCCCCGACTCTGATTTTTTTCCAATCCTCTTTCACCATATGATTCAGGTAATCGACGGCTTTCAACTGCCCCGGTGTCTCGGACAGATAACCCATGTTAAAGTTCTCGCGCCAGCCCACAATCGTATTGTCTGTTCCGCTGAAAGATACATAGATACTCTTATCATCCAACCGGACACATACCACAGAAAACTGGGACTGTTCCTCTTTGCTGATGTCGTTGATATAGCCAAACAACTGCGCATTGCAGAAACGCTCTGTCTGTGCCATCTTCTCTAACACAAATGCTGCTGTTTTCGTCATAGACACACGCTCCATGATCTCTTTTCTGTCATGTGCCGCAAAAAAGAGTTCACATGCTTCTTTTACCGTGATCGTTCCCTCTTCCCCCGGCGCCGGAACAATTCCTGCAAATTCCACATATACAAGCTGTGCCAGTATCAGATTGTCCACCTCATTAAAAGGTGCCTCCCGAAATGTCAGGTCACCGCGCCAATCCAGATAATCCATTAAATTTGACATATTGCCCTCCTAGTTTTTCGAAGAAAAATGTAATTTTATTTATAAAATTTGTCCTCCACTATATCAGTCCATAATGTTTCAGTCCGTGCAAAATACCATCCTTATCCACAGAACGTGTCACGTACTCTGCGGTATTTTTCACTTCCTCGGTTCCGTTTCCCATTGCAATGCTGTGTGCCACATACGCAAGCATCTCAAGGTCATTTGCACTGTCACCGAATGCAAACGTATTCTCATGCGGAATGTCTAACATTTCACAGACTTTCCGAATGCCCGTTGCCTTGGAAATTCCTGCCGGGTTAATCTCTATGATTCCCTGCCCGTGAATGACTACGTCAAAATCTTCTCCCATATCTTTTACAAACGATTCCTCATCCACATCCGGTGCAATACTGCTCATCTTATTGATCCGGATTTTGCTGTGATCTGATGGAATATTTTTCAGATGCTCTCCCAACTCTTTCCGCAAATGTATCACATAAGGATCATCCATGAAATCACTCTCATTCACATACACATACTCCGGTCCTTCCAGCACGACCGGCATATGATATTTTTTTAACACATTCAGGGCATATGTCACCTGCTTCTCAGTCAACAGCACCTGATAGGCTGTCTCCTTGTGAAAATCAATATGTGCCCCACAGGAAGCAACCACACCATCAAATCCGATCCCCAATAATTTTGGACTTTGTATATTCGAACGGCTTCTTCCACTGCAGATAAATGCATAATGTCCATTTTCTCTCAGTTTCCGGATTGCCAACACGGTGCTTTCCGGTATCTGCATCTGATAGTTCCATAGTGTACCATCAATATCAAAAAATACTGCCTTTTTCATCCTGATTTCCTTTTCATTTCTATTTTTCTGACTTTGTAATTCCTTTCAAGTATATCCGATTTCTCTATTTTTGCATAGTAAGAAAGGCTTTCTCTGCAAATCTTTCCTGCCATATCCAAATTTACGCTGCATTTCCCGTCGCCATAACAAAAAAAGAGGCTGCCAAACCCTCGAATAACGATACGTCATCTAAGTTTGACAACCTCTTTCCTTATTATGTATGAAGTAAATTAAATTTAGTTGTTGATTAATTTATCTTCTTCGTTGTTCCAGCTGTAAAGTTTACGGATCTCTTTACCAACCTGCTCTGATGGATGTTCAGCAGCTTTCTTTCTCATCGCTTTGAAATGAACCTGACGTCCTGCTGGTGACATATCCAATAAGAAGTCTTTTGCAAAAGTACCATCCTGGATATCGGAAAGAATCTGTTTCATAGCTTTCTTGGTATCCTCTGTGATGATCTTAGGTCCAGTGATGTAATCACCGTACTCTGCAGTATTGGAAATAGAATATCTCATTCCTTCGAAACCTGACTGGTAGATCAAGTCTACGATCAGTTTCATCTCATGGATACACTCGAAGTATGCATTTCTTGGATCATAACCAGCTTCTACTAATGTCTCGAAACCAGCCTGCATTAATGCACAGACACCACCACAAAGAACTGCCTGCTCACCAAAGAGGTCTGTCTCTGTCTCTGTTCTGAATGTTGTCTCTAAGACACCGGCTCTTGCTCCACCGATACCAAGTGCATATGCAAGTGCAAGATCCTGTGCTTTTCCAGTTGCATCCTGCTCAACAGCGATCAGACAAGGGGTTCCTTTTCCAGCCTGATACTCAGAACGTACTGTATGTCCCGGAGCTTTTGGTGCGATCATGGTAACATCAACGTCTGCTGGTGGAACGATACATCCGAAATGAATGTTGAATCCATGAGCGAACATTAACATATTACCTGCCTCTAAGTTTGGCTCGATATCTTTCTTATACATATCTGCCTGTTTCTCATCATTGATCAGGATCATGATGATATCTGCTTTCTTAGCTGCCTCTGCAGTTGTATATACTTCAAATCCCTGTTTCTCAGCCTTTGCCCAGGATTTACTTCCCTCATAAAGACCAATGATAACATGGCATCCGGAATCCTTTAAGTTTAATGCATGTGCATGTCCCTGACTACCATATCCAATGATAGCGATTGTCTTTCCATCCAATAATGAGAGATTACAATCTTCCTGATAAAAAATTTTTGCTGCCATTTTAAATCCTCCTTGTTTTTCCGAAGGAAAAATCCGAATCCCATGATGAGGAGAGGATTTGTCCTCCTTGTTTTTCTGAAGGAAAAATCCGAATCCCATGATGAGGAGAGGATTTGTCCTCCTTGTTTTATGTACTATTATTCCATAATTTTTACATCGGCTGTTCCTCTGGACAGTCCTGTAATACCGGTGCGCGCTAACTCCAGTATGTCATATCCCTGCAACAGATCCAGAAAAGCCTCTAGCTTGTCCTGATGACCTGTAAGTTCAATAACCATGGAATCATTTGTGACGTCTACGATCTTCCCATGGAAAATCTCTGTCACATTAAGAATCGGCTGGCGTTCGGTGTCTTTTGCACGAATCTTAACCAAAATGAGTTCTCTTGTCACTGAAGAACCCGGCTCCAATTTCTTGATATCAACCACATCTTCTAACTTGGCAAGCTGCTTCTCGATCTGTTCTAGAATCTGCTCGTCCCCACTTGCTACAATGGTAATCCTTGTATACCGCGGATCAGCAGTCACCCCGGAAGAAAAGCTGTCAATGTTATATCCTCTTCGGCTGAATAATCCAGAAATATGGCTTGTAACACCCGGATTGTTCTCAACTAAGAGAGATAATACCTGTCTTCTCATAATGAAAACCTCTTCCTTGTAAAGTCTTTTGCGCTTTACAGTTTTACTCACTCATATTTAAGTTAAATAATATCAATATCATATTTCTTTGTCAACGTCTGAGACGATATTTGCCTATATATTTTGTGCATATTTGTCATAACCTGTATGACTATCTTCTGTATATTTACATAAATAATAATTATAGAACTGCATACCATACCCAGCCTGTTCAAACAATAGAATGCACGCTCCGCTCTTAAAGCATAACGCCGGATTTTTCCTTGCTTTCCTCCAGAATATGGTTCAGTTTGCGGAACGGAACCGCAAGCACAAGACCAACGATCAGGGAGATCACCGTATAAGACAGTAAAATTGCAAGATCTTTCCAATAATCATCCCGGTACATTCCGGCTACTGCCTCTTTCATTGCACCCATTGCATACTTAAACGGCTGGAACTGATAGAATACCTGGAATACTTTTGGCAGTGTCTCGATCGGGAATGTACATCCGGCTCCCGCAACCTGAATGACCATGATAATGATCGCAATACCTTCACCGATATTTCCAAACGCCGCTGTCAGTGCATACATTAAAAAGCCGAACACAAAACTACAGCAGGATGCTGCCAGCCAGAATAAAAACGGATGTGCGCACTCGATCCCGATAAAGTACAGATCACCCAATACCGTGATCAGCGCCTGAACCTGGGCGATCAGAAAGAATGTGATATATCTTCCAAAAAACTGCTGATGCGGCTTTGCATTCTTAAAGGACGGCTCCATCTCTACTTTTGTATGTATGATCGCAACAAGGATCAGTCCACCTACCCAGAGTGCCAGCACGGTATAGAATGGCGCCATGGAAGAACCATAAGTGTCCACCTCGTAAACTGCCTCTGTCTCAATCTCAACCGGGGAAGCCATAAAACTTCCAATCTCTTCCGGGTCATGAGCTAACAATTTAGATAAGATCTCATATCCCTCTTCCCCCTTCATCTGGTTCAGACGCTCTAAACGTCCTCCGATCACCCCACGCATATCTGTGATCGCATCTTTTGTACCCGAGAGACTGATATTCGCAGATGCTAATGTTGCAGAAAGCTGTGACAGATTTCCATTCGAAGTATCCAATGCCTTTGCGATAGAGCCAAGCGCATTGCTGATACCTCCAAAAGTAGCAGATAATCCCTTTGAAATTGTTCCAAGGGATGCCAATCCTGTTCCCGTCACATTCTGCAGATTGCCCATTGCACTCTGTCCACTTGTGATTGCACTCTTCATGTCCGGATATACAGCTGAAAACTGATTTGTAGTAGATGCAGCATTTCCTGATACCGACATCAGAGAATCCAGCAAATTCTCATACACTGCAAGATCTGCATCTGCTTCCTCTAATTTTCCGATCAGCATATCAATGACATTGGAAGATCCTGTTTCTTCTTCCAGAACCGAAGAATCTAAGAGTCCATCTGAAACTTGCATGCAGCTTTTGATCAGCGTAGAGATAAACTGTATATTGACCGTCTGCTGAACTGCAGTTTTTGCTTTGTCTGTAATCTTTGGAGCGATCGCATTTTTCTTTTCATTTGTATAATAGGTGATCTCAGGATGCTCCATCTCATCCGCAAGAAAACTTACCATGTCTTCCGTAAAATCTTCCGGCATAATAAGGGCAGCATAATAATCACCACTGTAAACACCATCGATCGCTTCCTCTGTCGTGTCTGTAAACACCCAGCCAATCGTTGTATTTGCTTCCAATCCCTCGATTACAGTTTCACCCATATTAAACTCGGTGTCGTCAATCGTGATCCCCTTGTCGTCCGATGCAACTGCAACTTTAATATTCGACGTTGCATCCGATCCATACGGGCTCCAGTTGGATAAAATATTAAACCATGCATACAAGCAAGGAAGAATCGATAAGCCGATGACTATAACAACCGCTACAACATTTGTTTTTATCCTTTTAAAATCCGATATAAAAATCCGAAAAATGTTCAACATATCTAATCTTCCTTATCCTTTTTCCTGTCTTTTTTCTTCTCTTTCTTCTTACCGTCTCTGTTCCCGGATATCTGTTCTTCGGAAGATCTGTCAGAATCTTTCTCCTCATCCGTCTCTTCCTCTTTTTCTTCCAGCAATGCCTCATCCGGCATAATCCCAGACTCTCCAAAATATTTTGCAAGAATTGCGCGGTCGGCAGCGATCTTTCGTTCCATCTCTGCCAACCGGCTGTCAATACTGCTGTTTGGAAGAAGCGTGTCAATTTTGCCATCCTCTTTAATTCCAAGTTCTGTCAGACGCTCCTGCAATGTATAATCCATATATTCCACATAGATCAGATAGGCAGAAATTGTAAACAAAGAAACAATCCAAAGCACCAGAAATACTACTTTCGAACTGTCCATGGAAAACATCAGCATCAAAAATATCATTGGAATCAGAATGACACAACGGATTCCCCACCGTATTTTTTTCTGGTTACGCAGATGTTCTTCATTCTGGTATTCCATGATCCTGCGATAAGATTCTTCATAATTTGTTTCCATTGCATCTTCTCCTTACATCATTTTCGTATCTTCCATACGCTCTTCCACAAAGTGATTCATCTTCATAAATGGTTTTCTCACAAACAGTCCAATGATCAGCGCTGCAATTGCAAACACTGCCAGCTGGCTCATGTACATCCAGTAATCGTTCTCATACATGCCGCCGATCGTCTCACGCATTGCATTGATCGCATATGGGAACGGGAAGTATTTGTAAATATTCTGGTTAAACTGCGGCAAAATCTCAATCGGATATGTTCCGCTGGATCCTGCGATCTGGATAACCATGACAACAACGACAAATGCCTTTCCCACATCTCCGAAAGAAACCGTCAAAGTATAGATCAACAGGTTAAAGGTAAAACTTGTAAACGCAGCAACGATATAAAAAAGTACCGGTTCTAAACACTGTACCTTTAACAGATACAGATCTCCCAGGACAACGATTGCTGCCTGTAACTGTCCCAAAACAAAAAACAGTAAAAATCTTCCAAAATATCTCTGATATGATCTGGTGCCTGCAAACTTTTCATCCTCCACCTGCACTTTGATCAGCGCAACTAAAATAACAGCGCCAACCCAGAGCGCAAGAATTGTATAGAATGGTGTGACGGAAGATCCATAGTTTTCAACCGGATAAACTCTCTCTGTTTGAATCGTAACAGGGGATGCAAAGAACTCTCCCATCACTTCCGGATCCGTGGACAGGATACGGATGAACTGATCGTATTTCCCTCCATCTTCCACTTCATTCAATTCTGATAAGATCGTATTCAGCTCCTCTTTCGCAGAACTTATGATTTCTTTTAAAGTGTTAAAACTTCCATTGGAACTGCTCACTGTGTTTCCGAGACTGCCCAAAGCCACACCGGTACCTTCCAGACCTTTATTCATGCTGTTTAAGGAGGCAACCATATTGTTGTAAGCAGCAGAAATATTTGCCTTCATCGTTGCAACATCTGCCTGTAACTGTTTTTCTACGATCGGCATGACCGCATCGATCAGATTGGCTGCCGCTTTGATTGCCGCATGATCTCCTGAGACAGCATTGTTAAGATCACCTATCCGGTTCTGCAATACTCCCTGTACCGCAGTTGTTGTCTGCTCAATGCTGTCGAGCAGTTTAATGATATCATCCTTGTTGCTTCCGGCAGGAATCAGATCACTCTGTAACAGTTGTTTTAACAGTTCGATCTGCTGAGTGGAATTTGATACATTATTCGCAGCATTTGCAATCTCTTCCGCCGTTGGAAGCTCTTTTGATAATGTTGTATTCACTTCCTGCAAATGGGTATGAATACTCTGGTAAACCTGATCCATCTGGGACTGTAACGTTGTAATGGTCTGCTGTGCGTCTGTTTTTGCCTTGTTGACCTGTGCAACACCATTATTTAATTTACCGGACGCACTGGAAACCTCTCCGCTTGCTGTTTTTAAATTAGACGCAAGGGTTGCGTTGCAGGACATCAGATTATCAATTGTCACAAGATAATCATCCAGATTCTTATTGACAGAATCCAGTTTATCAATAATTTTAGTGATATACTGTGTCTTTTGTGCATCATCTGCGAGTTCATTCATACTTTCCATAACAGTGGAAACTGCAACATTCACAAACTCTTCATTAATACTTGTCTGCAGCGTTCCTTTTGCTGTATCCGTAATCTTGGAAGCAATTGGATTCTTCTTCTCATTTTCATAATAGGTAACAGAAGGATGTACCAGGTCATTGTCCGCAAAACCGTACATGCTCTCACTGAAATTCTCACCGATGACAATTGCTGCGTAATAATCACCGCTGTAGACACCGTCGACCGCCTCATCCTCCGTCTTTACAAACTGCCAGCCAATCTTGTCATTTTCCTTCAGATTGTCGATAACGGTATCACCCATGACCACAAATTCGCCATCACTCTTGGTATATCCTTTATCCACAGAAACAACCGCAACCGGTATCGTTCCCGTATTGCTGTAAGGATCCCAGTTCGAATAGATATTAAACCATGCATACAGGGATGGAAGTACACAGATTGCAAGTGCGATCAAAAGCGCAAGCTTATTTCTCCACAATCCTTTCACATCACTTTTAAAAATCCTGAAAATAGTCCTCATTCTATCGTACTCCTGCATTTATTTCTCTTTTTGAGTTCCAACATTAATTATAATGTATTTTATCACTGAAACACAAATTTTTCCATAAAACAGATATTATTATAACGTTAAATATATCATTTTGAAACATACAATTTCCTTTATTTGTAATTATGGCAAAGAAAAACAGATACTGCACGGAATTCTTTTCTTTCCTGCAGTATCTGTTTTATGTATCATTCCTGTATTCTATGATTTTTATTGATAATAGGTAAGGTCAAAATATGTAATACCATTTTCGTCATTTACCTCAAAATCAAGATGTCTGTTGTACTCCTCATCCTGATAAGAATAACTGTTATATTCTTCAGCTTCGTATACATCATCACATTCTCCCATGATTGCAACCGCTGACTGTTCGTCCATTCCAATCGTCAATCCACCGCTGACTGACATAATCGGGAATGCGTCTACCTGATCAAATCCATAACAGGTATCCAAAGAAAATGCATAAATGTCACATTCTGTAATATCTTTTGCTGAACTGTCCAGATTTACAAAGCCAATCTTTACTGTCACATCTGGATAATCCGGATTTTTCAGTTCAATTGACTCATAAGTCTGGTCGCCCGCATTCATCACATAACCATCTTCGTAACCATAATCCGCTATATCAAACGTCCATCCGTTCGCCTCTATCTCACTGTAGGCAAATGGCAGGGAATACTCATGTCCGTCAAAGAAAAATGACATATCCTCCCATGTTCCGTCCATCGGCTCTGCATCTACAACCGGTCTGTCTTCGGAAGTATCTGGAAGTGTTGCGGCTTCGGAATCGTGATTGAAGATGTCCTCCGCCTGATCTCCGTCATCATCCGCTGCATAATAATCGCTTGTCACGCCTGTGTCTATTTTACTGGAGCCACTCGAACTTCCACCGACCAGCGTTGAAACCGTCAATGCAATAATTGTGAAGATCAACATAATTCCAAATATAATAAGACCCATAAATAACTGTCCTCTTGCCCAGTTTTTGCGGATTGCGTCTTTTGGATTTTTTCCGATCAGCCAGATAATATACATAACGATATTTACAATTGGAATGTTCACCAATAAATAGGTCAGCATCCACTGTCCAACACTCATCTGTGGCACAAGCTCCTGCTGCTGATTTTCCATCCCGGACTGATACTGTGGCTGATTGTTATAGCCATATGTATTTTGCGTACCGCCGTAACTGTTTTGTGTACCTCCATAGTTGTTTTCACTGCCATATGAATTCTGGGTATCACCGTATGTAGTCTGGGTGCTTCCGTAAATGTTCTGGCTTGTGCCATATTCGTTCTGGTTATTTTCGTTCTGTTCGTTAAAATTTTCACTCATAACTCTTTTTCTCCTCCGTGTGTGTATTTGCTACCACTTTATTGTAGCAAATTGTGAAAGTATTTGCAACACGAAAGTTTTTAATATCAAATTCTTAAAATTTTTGTCCAACTTTTTTAATTTATTTTCCAATAACCCTTTCTGTCTGAACCCACACGCTCTATCACTGATTTTTCTTTCAAAGATTTTAAACGCATTGCCACTGTTTTTCTGCTGATTTTTAATTTTTCCGCCAACTGTGGCATAGTATAACCCGCATTTTCTAATAATAATGCGAGAATCTCCTGCTCTTTTTCAGTCACCCTATCAGTTACCCTATCAGTCACCCTTTCAGTTACCTTGTAAAATTCACCTGGTCCAACCTGCAAACTCGCAACAGATTCCATTGGAATCACAATTTCAAAAATATTATCCTCCAAAAACACAGGTGTTCCACCCGAATATAATTTTGTATACTTATTGGTATTCCTCATACCAGAGCCGAGTTCATCCGCATAACCAATTTCACGAAATACTTTTGAAATTGGTGGATTTTTCGGAAAAGGTTCAAACTGATTCAGTTTCAATTCACCATGTCCGTGAGGCAAATTGCTGTTTTTAGTAAAAATTCTGTTACTTTCAATCACAAATTGTGCAGTGTAGGCATTGGAATAATCGCGATGTGCTAATATATTAGAAATGATTTCCCTCAATATTTTATCTCTGGCACTGACACTCTGGTCACCATCCAGCACAAAAGAATCATTCAAATGCTTTTTTCCAAAATCCATTAATCTGCGATAACTATCTATTAAATTTGTAATAATAACCTCTCTGTCATCATAACGATCCATATTTTTCACACGATAAATAGCATCTGTCTTATACTGTGGTAATACAGACATAATGGTCTGATCTTTACCAAACAACAAAATTGCCGCAAGCGTAATTCCCTCCTGACCGGTATCTGGATCTGCTAAAATAAGTCCTGTGCTTCTCAGAATTTCTTCTTCATTCATATTTGACCATGGGTGATTATCCACCCTTGAAACCGCCATCTTTTTTGCTCTTTGAATCACATCAAAATCAAGGAAATCCAATCCAAGCTTCGGATAAACCTTATTCACAAAATAAGTGCTCTGCTTCCTTGCATACATTTTGTATACCAATTCCGCATTGTCTGTAATATCAATATCCCCTTCATGTGTCCTGTCCCATATACGACCATTCAATCGTCTAAGCTGTGTTCCCTCTGGCACCCAGATATAAATGACTGTCTTTCCATTTATATCAAATATCTGTGGTGTAAGATAAAGCGGTGGATTTATTTTATTAGCATTATTAACGGACGTTGTAAAATCCTTAAGCATTTTATCTGTCTTTTGGGGATTTACACCCCGAATTTCTTTTGTTTGGTCAACTACGCCAAGAATAATATGCCCTCCATTACGATTATTAAAAGAACATACCGATTGATACACATCTTTTGTCAAATCATTCTCAGACAATTTAAATTCAACATTTATCTTTTCGCCGGATTCAATTATCTTTTTCAGCTCATTTACATTCATACCCACACCTGCCTTCAGACTATTATTTCCTTCTATTTTTTCTATATACCCCATTTAATTATATCATATAAAAGAGGTCTCCGGGTTTTCCCGGAGACCTGCCAAATCTTTATATTATTCGACCTTTTAGAACTTACCAGCCTTGTGAGCTTCCTCAACACTTACAGCTACAGCTACAGTAGCACCTACCATTGGGTTGTTACCCATACCAAATCCTTTTGTGCTAAATTTGATTTTTTGTGCTATTTCATGTCTATAAATGCCTAAAAACTAAGAGTTAACATTAAATGGTGTGTGTTGTTTTGTGTTATTTTATGTTACTCAATATCTAACATTGTTTTTAGCAAATGTGGACGTAATGTGGACTTGATAAGTGTGTTAACTAAATATTATTAGAAATTTTACAATAAATATTAAAGCTATGGGTTCCTATTTACTTTTCTATGTGCAAACTAATTAAAAAGTTACAAATTGTTACAACGTTTATAATAGCATTTATATTTTAACTATGCAATACTATTTAGTTCGGAAATATTATTGAGGTCAGTCAAATCCATACCATCATATTTTTCAAGAAACAATTCTAATGTTTGTTTTCTTACTTTTAGACTTCCAAGTTTCATAGCTGGAAGCAAACCTTTTTTAATGAGGTCATATACAATATGTACGTTTACTCCTAATGTAGAAGATACTTCTTTAACTGTATATAGCATTTTATCTTCTTTCATATTTACGCCTTTCCTGTAGAACCAAATCCGCCTCTACTTACATCATCTAAGTACTTAACTTCTTCAAATTCAATTTCTGGCTGAATCTTATTAATGCGGAACTGACAGATTCTATCATTTTTATTAATTACTGTATCTTCCATAGCAATTACAGGAAGTTTCCATTCATCTGAGTCTCCCGAATATGAATTGTCAATGACAGCGAAACAATTCGTCTGTAAAATCTTAAAATTCTTATATGTACTGCTGCGTGGAACAATATTGGCTTCATATCCGTCCGGCAACTTCATTCCTACACCTAATGGAATCAAACGAAATTCGCCTTTCTTTAGCTCTACAGTCTCAGCAGAACGCAAATCAATCCAGTCGCCGTTGCTAAATTTCTCAATCTTGTCAATTTCCTTATCAAAATATTTAATCTTAATTGTTTCCATTTATATATTCTCCTTTAAAAATTTAATATAATTGTCCCATTCACCAATCGAATAGATATATTCCTTACCTCGCAGTCCTTTTAACTTCATATCTGCTTTTATATTCTCTATTGGATTTCGTTTCGTAGCCAATGATTTAATAAAGCTATTGGTTCTATGCGTTAGGGTTAAAATGCGTTCCTGTGGAATTTTAGACACTATTTCTTGATAGGCTTCCAACTGTTCGTCTGGTATCTTAAACGTCTTATTTTTAGGTAAATTCCTTGATGAAAATGGGCTTATATTAGCTCCGCTTGTCTTCGGTTTTAATAATGGAATAATTTTGTCAGAATCGGCATATTTGAATTTGAAGAGAATTTCTGAATCGGTTTCTTCTATATCAAAGATAATTGACTGGTCAATTTCGTTAATTGATTTCAAAATATTGTGTCCTCTTCCAAGTGAAGGTATATATGCTTGTAAAACATCTCTGCCATAGTGAAATACTTTATTACCATACATACAATCAATATAACAATCTACATCTTCGAGATTTCCGTTTAATTTCCTAGTAAAGTCATTTGTCCACTGGTTATATGTGACTTTAATACGATAAGTTCCTTTAAATTTATCTATTAAGTATGACGTGTTTATCACCCTCTTTCTTTAATCGCAATATAAAACTACTTTGTTCTGAGCGAGAGATTGTTTCACATCAATGACTCGTTGGTTTTTTGAACCTTTGAATTTTAATGATAAATCTTTCTGCTCATCTATATATTCTCCGTCAACGAGCACATCTACATTTGAAATTATCTTTCTTCTCTTTTCCCACGCTTCAATGTCTTTTTTATCTAAAACAACACAATCAGCTTGTAATCCTGCAAAAGAACACATAATGTCGTTCCAGCAAAAGCCAGTATATAACCAAATGGTTTTTTCAGGAAAAGAAATACGGATTTCTTTGACTAATTTGAGGACTTCATCAAGATTCTGATCCGCTAAACATTCTCCACCAAGAAATGACACACGCTTGATATATGGTCTATCAATGAGTTCCATAAATTTATTTTTTGTTTTTTCTGTCCACTCTTTTCCACCATTAAAATCCCATGTTTCAGAATTAAAACAGTTTTTACAGTGAAATGGACAACCTTGGACGAAGAGGGAGACTCCAACTCCCTCTCCGTTAGAAATATCCATAGATCTAATCTGTGCGTATCTCATTATAAATCCTCCGCAATATCTGTCATATGAACATATCTCTCCTTAATTTCCTGAGTACGTCCTTTTCCCCAGTAATTAGTTCCAATATATCCGCAAGTCCTTCTTGCTACATTCATCTTGTCTTTATCTCTATTGTGGCAATTTGGGCACTCCCAAATAAGTTCGCCACCTTCATCAATAATTTTGATTTCACCGTCGTAACCACAAACCTGACAGTAATCAGACTTTGTATTTTCTTCTGCATACATGATATGGTCGTAGATGAATTTATTCATTTCCAAAATAGCATCTACATTATTTACCAATCCATCTGTCTCAACATAAGATATTGCACCTCCAAGTGATAACGCCTGAAATTCTGATTCTTTAGCAAGTTTATCAAATGCATTAATTGGTTCTTTTACAAATGTATGATAACTGTTTGTGATATAATTTCTATCCGTAATACCTTTAATAATTCCAAAGCGTTTCTGTAGACACTTCGCAAATTTATACGTTGTGTTTTCGATTGGAGATCCGTAAATTGAAAATCCAATATAATGCTCTTTATTCCACTGGTCACATTTATCATTCATAAACTGCATTACTTTAATACCAAAATCATGACCTTCCTGTGAATCAATATGTGATTTACCAGTCATATATTTTACACATTCATATAAACCTGCATATCCAAGTGAAATACTTGCATATCCATTATGAAGTAATCTATCAATCTTCTCACCCTTTTCAAGTCTCGCAAATGCTCCATACTGCCATAATAAAGGTGCGACATCAGATAATGTTCCTTCTAATCGTTTATGTCTGCAAAGTAATGCTTTATGACATAATTCTGTTCTCTGTTCCATTAAATCCCAAAACTTTTCATAATCTCCTTCAGATGACAATGCTACATCTACAAGGTTTAAGGTAACAACGCCTTGGTTTAGTCTTCCATAAAATTTATAATTACCATTTTCATCTTTATAAGGTGAAAGGAAACTACGGCAATTGTGACTATAAATACCACTAACTTCAAAATGCTCACTAGATGTTGTCACATCATAACTATACATTTCTTTATGAATCGGATTGATTTTGATAACCTCTGATTCAATAGCATATCCTGATACATTTGATTCAATATAGTTATCACATTTCTTTTTGCATACAATGTAATTAACTAATTCATCAGTTGGGTAAAATTCAACCCTATATCTAATCAATTCTGGATTTTTCTTTGTGTAATGATTATGATAAATTTTAGCTGGGATTCCAATAGATTGTGCTAATGCCATCTGCTGAAGTGCTAATTCTTTATTAGTAGAGCCGATTTGAACAGTAGAAAAGTTATTTTCATTTTGATGTGAATTGATATATCCGTCTGCATCAATCATTCCTGCAAAAAAGGCAAGCTTCGCTTCATAATTCCATGAGAATACTTCATTTGGAATTTGTCTATTTACTTTATTAATGCCGCCAAATTTTGATGTAAAATAATTTGTCACATATTGAATTCCACCGTTATTATCTGAAATTGCACATAAATCTTTGTATGTTCCTTTTTTACCACGTTCTTGTAGAATTGTTTTAACATTCAGACCAAAATACTTAGTAAATGTATTACTAAATTTTTCTTCAATTTCATCTTCTCCTGTTGCAGCAATAGAAGCGAATACATGATTATTTTGATAACATCCATCACATAGCATAAATCCAAGTAGCCATGCTTTATCAATATTGAATAGAATTGATTCTTCGTTATACTGATTTGAATTGATTAAAATTTTATCTCCAAGTTTTAACTCTGATGCACGTACATTTCTACCATTTCTCAATGTTAATGGGTGATCTGTTGTACATAACAACCTTCTACCATTTGAAAAATCAATATCTAACCATTTGCTTGATACATTACGAATAATTCTTTTTGTATCAACAAATCCTTTTTCTGTATCATAAATCGTTACTTCTGATAAATCCATATATAAATTAGGATTAGCTTCGGAATACTGATGTTTAATTTCAAATGAATCAGACAATCTCCTCCACATTCTTTCAAATGATTCTACATATAAATTATCCTTAATCTTATATGTAACGAGTTCTTTTCCGTCAACACAGCCCATACATGGGAAACAGTTACCTTCTTTATATTTCTTCATGATCTTCTCAGAGATATAATCAGGGTTCATTCTCTTTGCAGTACACTTAGCTGCAAGTTTTGTTAAATACCAATAAGGGGAATTTTCATGAATATTATCTTCTTCTAAGACATAGAGAAGCTTTGGAAATGCCTGTGTGACGTATACGCCAACTTCATTTTTAAGACCAATTAATCTTTGATTAAGAAACTCTTCAATAATCATTGCAAGTTCTTTCTTATACTCTGTAGTCTCTCCAAGATACATGAACACACTCAAAAAAGGAGACTGCCCATTTGAGTTAGACATAGAATTGCACTGATAGTTAAAAGTCTGAACACCATCTGCTACTTCTTTTTTGGTATCAGCTTCTGCATATCTCTTACAATCTTCATCAGAAAATCCCCATGACTTATATTTCTCATAGTATTTGTTGTAACTATCTCTTACAAATGGTGCTAAATGTGTAAGAGTAATTGTAGCCCCTCCGTACTGAAGTGATGTAACACCAAGAATAATCTGAGTGGCGATTGTACAAGCAGTAATAAATCTATGTGGTTTCTCAATCATTACTTTATTAATACAAGTACCATTCTGCAACATATCTTCAAGATTAATTAATGAACAGTTGCTCATCGCATTCATACCAAAATAGTCAATATCGTGGAAATGAATAATACCTTCATCGTGTGCTTGTACAACTTCTGGTGGAAGTAAAAATCTACGAGAAATATCTTTGCTAACAATTCCTGCCATATAATCACGCTGAGTATTTAATACTTTTGAGTTCTTATTGGAATTTTCAGTATTCCAATATTCGCTTTCACCATCTAACAGTTCATCAATCTCGGAATCTGTTGTATTCTCGTTTTCTCTCTGAAACTCACGAATACTTCTATATCCCTCGTATGCTTTTGCAGTAAGTCTCTGCTTCTTAGTAATCAATTTATCATAAACCATTGATTCAATATCAGAGATGCTTACTTCTTCTTTATCCTTACACTCTTCTTCAATATCATTTGCAATGTCATCCGCAATCTTTGGCTTTACAATGCCTGAACCATTCTTCATTGCTTTAAGAATTGCAGTTGAGATTTTTGATTTGTCAAAATCAACCTCTGAACAATCTCTCTTAATTACTTTTGTCAATATTTATATCTCCTTCCTCAATTTTGTTTATAAGTCCATCAAATGACGATTTAAGATTTAAAGTTAGTTCTTTCCAGAATTTACAATAAGCTTTTTCTTGTTCTAGCTCTTTTTGTAATCTATTTATTTTTCCATTATCTTCATTTGATTTCTGTACATTATCAGTATTATCTAACACTTTTAAATAGCCATAATACTTATATAATTCATCATAGTGTTTATTGCTTACCCCTATAAATAAACCCTGTTCTATGCCTTCTAAAGTTATCATATAGATATCTTCTTTATTATACGTTCCCATTTATCTCCTTTCTCGATTTCATAAGAAATCAACCTTTCCTTCTAATCATCTCTTGGTTCATTCTTACCACTCATAATGCATAATGCCAATGCAAACACTCCTCCACACCCGCCAATAACGAGCCCAATAAAAAATGCAATTGCTACATCAATCATATTTTTCACCTCACATATCCTTAATTTTTACTTTTAATTCTTCTAATTTTTTATATTTTTCATAATCATACTTTGTATGATCTTTTACAATCATGTTCGTCTGATCGTTACAAATTAGTTCAATCAACAACTTTCTATCCTCTGGTGTTAATCTATTGGACGTGTAACCATTAACTTTTGTCATGAATGAAGTTCCGTCAACAACTCCCCTACCTGTTGCATCCATCCATTTATATCTACCATCTTTTTTATCTCTAAAAACTATTCCTTCTGAATCAATTAGATATTGTTGCATCTTTCACCTCAAATTTCCGCTCATTTCACTACAAATAAGTGTTTTATGCGTAACGCCATCATCAATATTGGCATGATTTTTTATTGTTTTGATACATTCAATTCCGCATTCCTTATCATTAACTGTAACGGTAAGGAAATCATCTGGTTTCGACAACAATTCTTTTGCAAGTCCGTGCGTTGTCGTTTTAATTCCTTTAATAATTATATTGTTCACCTTCTCTCTTCTTTATCTCATATAGAAATCTTTTATGTATTCGCAAATATCAATTACACATGAATCTGCTCTAGTAATGCAACATTTTAACCAAGGATGAATTGTCTTATAATCGCCATTTTCATCATATGCAATAACAGGAATATCATTTTTCCATGCTTCGTATACCTCGATAATAGATCCTATACTACTACTAAGACAATTTGTATTTACAATGACAATGTCGCTGTTTTTTACTAAAGACAAATCAAATTTCATAATTTCTTGTTCACTTTGGTATCGCTGCTCATTAAAATTAAAATAGTCACAAGGAGACACAACATTTGTTTTATAATTAGCCATGTCAGAATATTTTTCTAATTCAGATTTAAGTAAATTTCTCCATTGTTTCATCTCCGAATCAGATAAGCCACCCATCTTACCGGCTAAATAAATTGTCAAACCATTTCTTCCCATTCTTCTAAAACCTTTCTATATTGATTAATTACACTATCAACAACTTCGTTAACACTTGTTCCATCATTGTTATATACAATCTTATTCGCTAATAGATCTGCATATTTAAAGTCTTTTGCATCTCTTCTGATACGTTCTTCTGCTTTGTCATTATTGTCATTTCGCATGTAAAGTCTTTTTTTGATAGTATCAATATTTGAATACAAATAAATAATAACTGGATTAATATTGTATTTTAAAATATCTCTAACTCCATCTGGTGTAAGTATAATTACAGTTTTATTATCTGTGCTTACAAGATCATTCTTTGCAGTTCCATAGTACCAAGTATTTTCTGCTACTTTAAATTTCTTCCATTCTGCAAAAAAACCTTCATCAATCTTTTTTGCGAATTCTTCATCTGAAATATAGTGATATGTAACATTAGGAATTTCTCCTTCTCTCATAGGTCTTGTTGTAAAAGTTGTAATGCCGTGAAAACCGTGTTCTTTAATTAAAATATCTTTGACTATATCTTTTCCACTAGAAGCCTTCCCCATTAATACCAACATATTTAATTCTCCTCTATAAAAGAGGTAATCCTACCATCTTCCAATACAACATAGATATTTTTCATGTGTGCTAAGATTATACAGTCATCTAATGTTACATTATCTGGTTCAATCGTATTTTCTAAAAAGATTCTTTTTGTCATAATTATTTTTCCTCGATTTTGTACTTTTCACATATTTCTGCAAATCTAATTACATCACTTTCAATTATTGGATTGTTTAATTCAACTGTAATTGGATTACTTGAAAGCGATGCCACACCCATAAGTGACTTAGCATCAACACAATGTCTGCCGAAACTCGCATCTATCTCACAAGATATATCTTTTGATATTTCACTTACAAAATGGCATAAGTCTGTCATACTATTAAGATTTAATATATATTTTGTTTTCATAATATTTTATTCTCCTTTTAAGCTTCACTATTTGCCCATTCAATAGGGTTACTACATGGATCATTACATCCCGTATAAAATAAGCAATCGCAACATTCAATATTTTTATCACAACGTACTGGATGTTTTGTGCTTTTATCAACTGCAAGGTATGCACCACTGCAAGCAATATTTATAATCTCTTTTGCATATTTTTCTTTATTTTTCAGACTATCCCTCCATTATCTATAAAAGCTATGACCAACACTGTCTGTAAAAATATATTCTCTATTCCTATCAGCCCAAGAATTACCTCGTGTTGAATCAAACCATAACGCTCCGTTTGTTGTATCTGGGAATTGAAAAGCATATTCACAAGCCAATATTGTTGTTTCTGTGACAGTGACATTCTTATAATCACCACTTATGTAACTTGAAAACTGTGGTCTTTCCGTTAGAATTTCAATTAAATTCATCGGAAAATCTTCATGATCGATTCTATTAAAAATTACACTTGCCACATTTACTTTCTCATCAAAGTTATCTTCACCACGGACTTCTGTTTCTACAATATGGAATAGTAAATCCAACTCAGATTCATCAAAATAATCATAAATTGTTTCATCTTTATCTATCCATTCTGAATATTCATCTTGGATTTCTTTGTATTTTTTAAACCATTCCATTGTATCTTCGCACTCCAATGCATTGATTCTTTGCTGTGCTTCAAAGATTTTTTCTGAAACAATATCTATTTCATTTTGCTGAATATCATTACCTGTTGAAACAATGCTGTTGGCATTTTGTTCAATACTGATTTCTGTTTCTATTATCTGTTCTGTATTGACAGTTAGAAGCGTTTCTGTCTGTTTATTTGGTTCTAAATTATTATTTGCCCCCAATGGGGCGACACATAAAATAGAACCAAAACATAAGACAATAAATGTCTGTATGACTCTTCTTTTCATATGTTCTCCTTATTAAATTGTGTTGTATATGGATTTTGTTACATAGATATTCTCTGTTTGAGATAAGATTTTTAACTATATTTCATCATCAGGAATTGATTTGTCAAAACGGATACCTAAATAAATTGGGAATTGAAGACTTTTAAGATTGGTTTTTTTGTCTGTTGTGATTTCTTTATATTTGACATCTACAATGTGATCTAGCATTTTATCTTTATGTTGCCAATAATAAATACGCTGTGAGTCAGTAAAACCGCTACCTACATTTACTATATTATCATAATATTTACATACGATTGCCCCAAGCTTTCCTTTATTACGACCAGTTCCCTCTTCGATATCTATAACACTAAGAGAAATATCAAAGAACTTCTTTACCTTAATTAACGTTTTTACACGTTTGCATTCATACTGAGTGTCAAGATTTATCATACAACCTTCCCAGTCATGCGCTTCTGCATAGTCTAACCATTTCCAAATTTCAGAATGATCCGTTCCTTCATATACGATTGGCACAATTTCAAGATTTTCTGTTGGATTATATTTAAGATTGTTTTCAAACTGCTTTAGGTATATACGCTTTCTATCAAAGTATGATAAATTTGATTTGCCTGTCCAAAATTCAGACAAAGGGAAAATATCAAATACGACAAGTTTAAGTTGCGATTTGTCACTATCTTTACTCATTGCAATACCAGTACCCTTTTGGAAAGCTTCTGAATCAGACAAGCCTTCTTTGTTTTTATAGATAAGTTCTCCATCAACAAACATATTTTCATATCCCATATTTTTCAGATCACTAATAATATGGTCTAACCCATTATATTCTTTACCTTGTCGTGTCATACATCTGTTCCCAACAAATGCTGTACGAGTTCCATTAAGTTTTCTACTTATAGAAATTGGCTCATTTGGATTTAATTTACACTTTTCAATTGGTGTGCCAAGCATTACATCAAACGTTGGGATCAAACCTGAAATAACACTATTTACTACCTTCTTATCACAGCCAAGACGAAACTTTTTCGTAACCATCTGTTTGTAAAAATCTTGGTATTCTTCTGGTTGATTTCCGATGAATCCTTGCACAGTTCCAATATTCATATCACTACCCGAATTAAAATCTGATAAGTATTTCATCACTTCTTCAAAAGAGTTCAGTTCTGTTCCAGACATACCAACGAATTTATTTAATTTTTTATCACTGATGCCGGTTACAATATTTGAATCAAGTAAAAATACTAAACATCTTTTAAATAGCTCATTATCTTTATTCGCTGCAATAATGGCTTTCTTTTCATTTGTGCTACTTGTATTTTGAATTTGTTTGAAAATTTTAATTACTTCTTCCATTCTACCTTTCCTCTCCACAATATTCTTTTAAGTATGTAAGCATTTCCGATTCTTCTGGAAAGAAAATATCTCTATTCTTTTTGCTCTGAACGAAGCCGAGAAAATTTGACATAAATTGACCAAAACGCCAATCTAAATAATATGTCTTCCATATTCTATTTAATTCCGATGTAAACACATCAATTCTTTCTGGATTTCTAATATTAATCATCTCCTTTTTTGTTAAAATATTCTTTCGCCAACTCTCCATATTTTACGGAAAGTTCATTTGTGTCTTCTAACAAATAAAAATTTTCTTCACCATAATGTCTCATGATTTTTTCTTGATTGTATAAGATTTGTGAAAACGCTCTAAATATTAATCCAATAACTTTATTATTATTCATGTAATTAACCATCCTATGAAATGAACATTTCTTTCGATTTTTTGTCCTCTAAAACCCTTATAAATCAAGGGTTTTCAGACTTCCCATCATACATAATCAGCTCTTCTGCGTATGGAAGCGACTCTACCCATTTGATAAATGAATTTGACCACTCTGTAAGCTTATGGTTTCTGCGCTGAAAGTACATATTGCGGATATTTTCATAATTCATTGTAATTGTTCGCTTCTGTAACCAGCTCTCAGGAAGCCAACGCACAAGCTCTTTCCAGTATCTCTTATCTTTCGTCTCAAGATACTTCTGACGAATATTTTCTAATACATAAATAATATCCTCTTCAAATGTTGAAATATTATCTAATCCGTCATCATCCTTTAGATTATCAGCAAGAGATAAATTTCTGTCATAATCATCAATCTCAAAACAATCTAATGTAATTGGTGTTGTAGCAAGCTTGTGCATTGTACTCGTTGAGTTCGCAACCGTTCCTACTTTATAAGTATCAAATTCTTTCCACCAATAAAGAGGAGCTGTAATATCCACCGATACAAAAATCTGTCTCATAAACTTTCTATGCTCATTTCCTGCTTTAATAAGAGTCTGTGCGAGCTTCATATTGTTTTCACCGATAATATAGTTGTCATTTCCTTTATATCCAAAACAATATTCTCCGACATCGTGACATTTATCACAATATTTTTCATCATCACAACCATAATGACTATCACTCTTATACCAGCTATTCTTCGGATTTCTCATTCCTCTGAGAGCATGTCTAAATCCCCATACTTCTGTATTTTCAAATTTCAAGCTTAAATCCTCCTATTTTTTAAATCCCAATGAAAGTCCAATTTACTTTGAATTTTTATCTTCATTTTCGCCTAATTTATCGAGTAGTCTGTGTGTCATACTACATAATCCATCAATAAAACTAGAATATTTGAAACTTTCACCGTCTTCTGAGTATTCTGTTGATTCATAAACCTCATCAAAAAACTCTTCGTACAACATTTCTTTACTAATAGATTTACTCATTTTATTCTGCTCCTTTTTTTATTTCTTTTAACGACCAAACATAATCAACAAAACTGTTCCAGTTCATCATTATTTGGTCATAAACATCAATTTTAATATCATCTGCTCGTCCAGTCCAAGGTGATAAAATTATTTCATATTCACACTTAGACCACATATAATACATAAGATATTTTTTTAAACCATCTTCAAATTCATCTCTTGACAAATTATCTTTTAATAATTTTTTCACTTTTTCTGTGAAACTTCCATGATTGAATATGTTCCATCTAATAATCTTCTGTGCATTTGAGTCATGATAATAAACATACCACTCGATATCAATCACCTCCCGATTATTTATTCTCTTTTTCTTGTGTTAACAGAATCAATAACCTCTCTTTTAATTTATTTTCTAATTCATCTAATTCCGACTCACTCACAATTATATTTGTCAATCCAAGACTTTTCCATGCATATTCGCCAGACGATTCAAACATGTGAAAATAACATTGAACAAATTCTCCTAATTCATCATTTTCGCTATATTTCACACTGTACTTATTTGCTTTTTCATGTGTAATTTCATAATTATAAAATTGCTTTATCATTGAAATCAATGTGAGTTTTAGTCGTAAATTCTCTTTTTCTAATTCATTCATTTATGTATACTCCCTTCTATCGACTACGTGCTTATGACCTTTTGGACAAACACGATATATAATATCAACATATCCATCTACATAATCATTGCCGCCTGAATTAATCGGATCTCGATATGTACAAATTTCTGTAGGAATACTTTCCTTTTATGAAAAGAAAGATTTTGTAAGATAATAGTCCTTGCACTCCTCACAATATGTAAGTTTGCCATTGATGATGTCTTTCGCTGTTTTTATATCATCTTCATATTGCTTTAAAGCCTCTAATTTTTCGTCATTTGTTGCTCTTGAAATTATAATATTTTCAATATCTTTTAACATTTTTTCACCACCTGATAATTTATTTTCTTCTTTATTTATTAAACAAAGAGTGAATTGATTTGAGTTTAGTAATTCAATAGTCTCTACAAGAAATAAGAGTGAAAACAAAAACAAAAATATTATCCATATCCCTTTATTTTCTGAGGTTGTTATATTCAATATATCAATTAGAATATTTGTAAAACTTAATAATAAAAGTGAAATGTTTATAATTTTCATCTCCTCTTTTAAAAAGAAATAATGGTTTTTGTTACTTCAACAACATGTAAATCGCCCACGGATAATAGATATAATCTAACACCACATTAAACAACAACTGGAATCTGTGAAACTTAAAATCTTCAATATCGTAACTAAACTCTGTTTTGATTTCAGATAAATTTACGCCCAATGACCATAAGCAAGTGAATACTTGTAATGCGGACATTACAATAAACTCAGTTGTTCCAATTTTGTTTCCTAATACTATGTAAAAGATAATTAAGAATAGTTCCATGAAAAATACAATTAATATTGCACCACCTTGCATTGCATCGCTTAATGGTTTTCCATTATTATTCTCTTTACTTTTTGCGAGCTGTTTAATCATTCTCTTTCGCCACAATGTTTTACTTAATGCGATTGGCGTACCTTTAATTCTGAAAAACATCAAAATAAATAAAATTGTTAAAGCTAAAATCTTCATATTATATTATTCTCCTTACTTGTATCCTAAAACACTTCTTCTCATTTTATTGATTCTGTCAATTTTCCTTCCTTGACGATTAATAAATTTAGCGAGTTTCTTTACTTCTGAATTGAATTTAATATCTTCTTTAGAAAATTCCATTCTAAAAGCATCTACACAATCTCTCTGATACATAATTAAATCTACCATTTTATTCTCCCACTCTTCCATGTTTTCTTTCTTGCCTTGTTATCAATAATAGCAATAATTACCAACACAATAACCGTAAGTAAAATATTAATCCATAGTGGACACAATACCCATAACCATGACCAATTAATAACGCCTACTAATTTGAGTACAATAAATACAATTGTTAATACTCCGCAAATTCCAATACCTGAACTACTGCTTTTGTTTGAACTCATTTTTACCTCCTAATCTTCTGAAAAACTGTTGTTTAATGGTTGTATTCGTATTCAGATTTTGTTTCAATATCTGCATCTTTTATAGTCATTTTTATACCAATATTGAACTGGTCTCTGTATGACAATTCCCACATTTTATGTATTTGTATATCTAATACATCTTCATAAGAACATCCTGTATCATTTAACTCACTTTCTTCTATGACACATGCCAGGCTGTTATTATTAGAATCCTTATAGAAAGATTCATTTTCAAAATTTGTTGCTTCATCGTTCACACTATTCCAAAGTCTTATTCTGAATTCTTTTAATTGACACATATACTCTGCAAGAAGTGTATATGCTTTAATATTGGATAGAAAAGAACCACCATATGTATTCGGGAATAGCACATCATCTTTTAAAACATCTTGCACACCGATTTCATATTGGCTTGATAAAAGTGTTTCTAATTGTGTATTGTTAATATCATTACGTCCTCTTAGCCAAAATATAAATGGAATGCTATTTATAATTGACTCATTATAGTCAATATAATCTTCTTCTGCCTCCGCTATAAATTTGCGAAAAACACAATAACATAAAAACGGATCTTTTAATTCATCTGCTGATTTAATAATATATGACATTTTAATTCCACCTTTCGTCTTCGCAAGAAACTGTCGATTCTTGTTTAGTATTTTTCATATAATCCAAATATTCTTTGTGGTACACATCTAGGTCTTTTAGTAATTCTTTACAATTTTCTGCGTATTGAATATATGTATCAGCCAAATGTCGTCTGCTTTCTTCTGAATCATCGACTAGCTTATATTTCCATTTATTAGCTCTTAACAAGTCTGCATTATGGTTATAAGTTTCAATACTTTCAGCATATTCTTTCTTTTTCTTTTCATATGTTTCATCATCAATAATCAGATACCCAAGTAATTTAGGAAAATCAAAACCTAGTTGTGTTCTTGATATTCCATTATCTTCTGCATATTTGATATTCCAAGCAATGTCATCCCAAGCCATACCACCCAAAAGTGATTTGTTATCCTCTTGTTGCATATATGAAAAATACTCATATAATTCTTCCTTTGATTTGCTCATAATTCACCTCCTATGAGAAATCAGTTTATTTTTGCTACTGTATTATTCTCTGTTCTATACAAAACTTCATCGACAATTCCGTACTTGACTGCTTCATCAGAATGAATATAAAAATCTTTCTTCTTTTCACGAATCTCATTAACATCATCTTTTGTGAGATTTGTCCTGTCGATTACATACTCTTCAATCTTTTTATTCAACCAATCCATCTCTTCTCTATCTTCAACTAAATCCTGATATTTACCACTTCTCCAACAACTCATTTGATGATACATAAATGTTGAATGTTTATAACAATATCTCTTATGTCCTGCTAAGAAAATCTTAAAAGCTGCACTCATTGCATATCCTGTACAATATGTATAGATTGGAGTTTTGCTATTAAGAATGACATCAATTAATCCCCACATATCATGAACAGATCCACCATACGAGTTGATGTATAGTTTAATTGGTTCACGCTTATAATCTTTCTCTTTTTCATCTTTCTCATCGTCTTCTCGAATCTGTTGTAAAATGCTCCATGTTAATTTACCAATAGATTCGTTGTCTACATCATCAGATAAAAATAATGTCTTTTTGTCTGTATTTGCATATGAATTGTCTTTTGAACTCATAAATCCTCCTATTATAATTTTTCTACAATAATTCGATACTTGTCCTCTTCTTTTGTCTCATAATTGTGATATTTAATCACAAACGAGTTTTCATCGTTATCCTCACACTTGCAGCTAACATATGTTCTTTCCTCATCAAGAACATCTCTTTCACTAATTCCTGCTTTTAAATCTCTAATTACTTCGTTCATCTGAATCATAGTCTTTATTCTCCTTGTAAAATTTCATCATTCTTTCATATAACTCAAGTGAAATATTTATTTGTCCTTTCTCCCAACGACTATTTGTTGTTTTGTTACATCCAACATAAAATGCAATTAACCCTTGTGAAATTTCTTCATCTCTACGCCACTTTCTAAATTCCTCATTTGATATTTTAGCTTCTGGAATTTCTGACCAAGCATAAACATCAGCCAAACCTTCACAGACGTAAAAATCATGCGGATAAATATCATATCCAAACATCTTATCTTTAAATCTTTTAAAGAATCCACATCCACCACATAATTCAATTGTACTTGGATCATAAAAACCAACTATCACTCCATGATTTTTGGTGTGTAATAGTAATTGTGTACCCGTAGGCGGATAATCTTTTTTAGATTTTAGTTCATGTATCATTTATTGTACTCACATCATTTCTATGTACAATATATGGTGGTATTCCATTACTACCACTACTATATATTGTATTTGTAATCAAAAGAAATCCGTCTTTCCTTGGCTTTTTAAGTTTCTGAAACGCCCAATCTATGAGCATTCCAGAAATCCTCTACTGTATTATTTTCTCTACAGTTGAGCTAATAAACTCTTAATTGGTTCTCTGCTCATATTTTCTTTTGCCCATGATATGTAACTTGGATCTGACTGAGCAACATCAACAAGCTTCTCGCCACTATGCTTTCCAAAGTTCAGAACATAATCCTCTAACTTAACGGTTTCTTTCTTTGGTACTTCAAACCCATCAAACAGAACTTCTATATCTTTGCGACTTGCAAGGTAGTCTGCTAAATGTAAAATTGTCTGATATTTGTTTTTAGGCAATGGCAATACCGTTGAACTTCTTTTATCAGTATTCCATGCACCCATATGGCTTTCAATTGTAGTTGCAATCATTTCGATTTCTTCATCAGGAAGTTCATTGCCTTTTAACTCACGAATAACATTGGATGCCAAAAGAGGATGATCAAACTTTGTATATTTATTTTTTGTGAAGTCATCATCATTTCCGCTTTTTCGTGAATCATGCATCATCCCTGCAACTCTCATTAAATCTTTCTCTCTTTGAGTAAAATTTTTACCAAAGCAATCAACAGCAAAAATATGATTTAAGAATCTTACCAAAGCACATGTATGTCTTGCCAATCCTAAATCACCAAGAGCATATTGAGGATGGTATTTTCCTGTACTTGAAGCTCCAACATTCCAAAAATAATCTGGAATTGTTTTAATACATCTTTCTGCAAATTTTCTAATATCTTCTGACTCAATTGTGTTTAAAATCGAATCAAAAATGCTTGACTTACTATTCATATATTCTCCTATTCTGCTTTCATAAACATCTGAAGCATTGTTTTCCTATCGAAATTTTCTTTCTTTTTAAGTGCATTATTTACTGTACGAATTTCTCCAAGGTGATAACATTTTTCTTTTGCTCTACTCTCTCCTACATATAACAAATTTGAATTCAACATGAATGTGTGTGCTTTAGGTGTAATTAAAACAACCACCTTGAACTGACCGCCCTGAGATTTGTGTGTACTGATAGCATAAGCCAATCGAATATTTTTCATAGAACTTTTTGGGATATATATAAGTGTTCCATCATAATCAACAACCATTGCATCTTTTAGAATTTTTACAACTCTACCAGATTCACCATTAGCAATAAATGTTGTATTTTTATCATCAATGTATTCCTCATTATAGATAATTGCTTTGTAATCATTAGCATAGTTCATTACAATGTCATTCAATCTGAATTCTGTATCTCCAAATGTAATTTTCGCCTTTGGATTAGAATTAACTGCGTTTTGTATCTTCTTATTTAATGCTACTGTTCCATAATCACCTACGTTATAGCAAGATAATACTGCAATATCATCAACAGAATACCCTTTGGATAATAATGTCTGATAAAGTTTTACAGTATATCCAACAAGTTTATCTTGAAGAATCGGCATAAATATATATGATTGATCTTCACCAAATACTTGCATACCTGTTTTGTTCTTATCTAAATATTCAGTACCAGTTCGTGTATCTGTGGCAACCGTAGATAAACCACCTTTGCCATAGCGGAATACCTTATCAAGTGTGATAGTAGGAATATCCTCGCATTTCAACAAATCATAAAGTACATTACCAGCACCAACAGAAGGAATCTGTGCATCATCACCAATAAGAAGTAATTTTGTTTTTTCAAAATCTATAGCTTCAAGCAATTTTCTAAATAAGAAAATGTCTACCATTGAAAACTCATCCACAATTATTACATCATATGGTAATTTATTCTCTTCATTAAATCCCCAATCAGCAGGTGGCATATACATAAGACCTCTATGGATTGTCATAGCATTTTCATTTGTAAAACCTGACAGTACCTTTGCAGCTCTACCAGTTGGTGCTAAAAGTAAATGTCTTTTGTTATAAGCATTTAACATATTTACAAATGCCTGTGTGCTTGAAGATTTACCACTACCACCATATCCAACAAGAAGAACAATGTTATTTTCGCACATATATTGTGATGTTTTACACTGATCATCAGTTAGTTTAAAACCATCAAGTTCCTGAAACTTTGAACAATCACACTCCCATTTTGTATGTATCTGCAATCCTTCTTTTATTCTTTCTGCTATATATTTCTCTGTTTCATATGTTTCTTTTTTACATACGCTTAATAACTCTCTGTCAAATACTACATCATTATCACCTTTAAGAATAAGTGGCAAGTTACTTTTTGCTTCTGGCACTAATACATCAAACTGTTTCTTTAAATCACCAACATGCATATATGTATTACCATTATTTTCATTCTCATCAAGTAGATAATCTACACAAGCTTTTGCTCTCTGATATGATGTTATAAGATCAAATCCAAAGAATAAAACTGGCTTTTTCCCATTCTTCTGGCATTCTTTACCATCTTTATCCAATGTCAACAATAGAGAATCAGCAGTTTTAAAACCAATCCCTCCCAACCTACAAAGACACTGATATGGTTCTTCTCTAATAACTTCCTTGATTTTGTCAACAGAAGTATATTTGTCATACAGTTTTTTTACTGTTGAAAGATTAAATAATCCTCTGAATTCTTCTACAATTTCAGCCAATTTGAAATTCTCTATGACTTTATTCTTAATAACATTGAATGTATAATCTTTGATACCTTTTGTTCTTGATAAATCAATGTCATCTAATCTGTTATTCATTATTCTATCTACGATGTCTGGATATGCTTCCAATAACACATCTGTCTGATTTGGTGTAAGAATTTCATATAAGAAATTTCGTGTCGCAGCTAATGTAGTAGGTTTCTCTCTTTTAATATTGATTACATCGTATCCGACTCCATGAGAATCGGATACCTCCTTTGCTTTTACAATGTAATCTACTCCAAGATTGAGTTCTGAAATATTACCTTTAATAGTTGCTGTGCCATATTTGCCAATATGTACATCAGGATATTCAAATGAATTGACAGAAACGCCATATATTTTGAAGTCAGTAGAATTATATACAGGTACTTCTGGTACACATTTAAACTCAATTATTTTATCCAACTTTACATCTCCTTTTAATATACATCCCACTTCTTTACTATTCTCTCTTTTTCATCTGTTTTAATCCAATCGCCACCAACCTTCTTCATTTTATTTCTCTCACCAAATTCTTTTACATTGATGACATTACCTGCTATAAATGGGGATTCAATGAATGACTTTCCAGAAGTGATTTTTGTTTTAAGATACTCACCATCTCTCATGTTATAAAGCATAAGGTATGGTTTTGTTTTATCCTTATAGAACTTACACTCAAGAACATAATACATATCTTTTGGTGCTTTCGGATTTTTATACATTATGTTTCCAAGATACTCTTGTTCATATACAATCTGTTCTTTTATTGATAATGGCTTATTCTCTAAACCACTTATCATAAGTTTAACAAGTTTGTCTTTATCAACATTGCTATATTGTTTAGGTGTCTCTTTCTCTGCACATTTTCTTACATCTTCTTCTCTAATGTTCAGTGATGCAATTTTATCTTTTTTCAATGTCTTGCATTTTCCTAATAAATTGTACATATCAATAATTGACAACAAATATTTATTCTTGCCAAACTCAGAAAAGAAATTTAGTGTCGTAAGAATATGTAATTGTCTATCATCCACAGATGTTTTTGAAATAATATCAGAAAGTAAATCGACAAAATTATCATAATGATTTTTAGATAATTTATATAATTCATCTGCAATCTGATCATTACAATATTTTATAGAAGAGATTCCTTGATAAATGGCATTTTCGTCTTTATCCATGAAATACTGTGCTTTAGATTTGCCAAATTTTATTCCTTTGATTTCTATTCCCTGCGATTTGATATATTCTTTGATGTTTGACATTTTTTCATTATTGTCTACATAAACATTCAACGCTGATGTTAATAGCTCAATTTTATGATAATATCTTAACCATCCAATAAATAGACCTATCATACTATATGGAACGGAATGATTTCGTGAAAACAAATAATTAGATGCATCTTCGATTACTACCAAGAATGACCTTATAGCCTCTCTTGCTTCAGCTTCGGTCATTCCATACTTCTCTTGTGCAATTGCAATAAATCCTGGAATATATCTATCATCTTTATTACCGTGAATATCTACCATATATCCACCATTTTCAATGATAGGTATATCTGCTTCAGTACCTGTTTTTTTAGCAAAATGTCTACGGACAATATCTGCCTGCCCCATAGTAAAGCCACAGAAATCATGCAAGAAATCAATAATCTGCTCTTGATATACTAAGTAACCAAGTGTAGGCTTCAAAAACTCATTAAGTGCTTCGTTGCCATTATCTTTGTAAATACCATTAAATAGCTGTTCTCTATAAGATTCGCCTGCTGGTCTGATAGCACCACTGACCATAGCCATTACATCAAGATATGAGATGTTATCATTCTGTGCTTTAATATTCTCCAAAGTTTCTTTACTAAGTGTTCTTTTTAATGAATCACTTGCAAAACCACTTTCAAACTGAAATATTAAGGTTGTATCTTCTGCTATTGAGTTAATAACATTTTCATCTGAGAAATTAACTTTATCAGGTGTTAAATAGTCTATACCTGCAAGTTTGCAAGCACCATCAATTAAGCCAACGGCATTTAATCCTAACAAATCTAGTTTTACATAATTTAAAGAATCAATTTCGTGCATATCTATTTGGCTTACAGGACGTGGATCTGATGTAATAGACAATGTTCCAAAATCATATCTTATATCTGTAGGACTACAAACAATTCCTGCTGCATGTCTGCCAAGTGATGTAATTGTTCCAATTACCATATCAATATATTTAAACATTTCTGGATATTGTTCTCTGATTTCTTCTGGCATATAATCCTTGCCTTTATCATCAGTTTCTACCATATTTGATAATTCCTGAGTTTGATCAGGAGTCATCCCATATGCTCTACCAACATCTTTTATCGCTGCTTTTAACTGAATTGTATTAAAAGTAATAATGTTGCAACAATACAAACCTTCCTTATTAAATAGATACTCACGCACTTTATATCTATCTTCTGCGTAAATATCAGTATCTACATCAGCCAATGACATTCTTTCAGGATTCATAAATCGTGAGAAGTTAAGCTTATATTTAACTGAATCAACATCAGTACATTTAATCAAATATGCAATCTCACTACCAGATACAGAACCTCTTGAACATCCATAGTGCATATTATTTTTCAGCAGCCAATTCTTGTAATCTGAATCGAGTAACATAAAATCAATAGCGTCATTATGTTTATATGTTTCTAACTCTTCCTGTATCCTTGGAATATACTCTGTTTTATAATTTGGTAGTTTGCTTATCCCACGTTCTTTTACGCCTTGAACTATTCGTGACTTAAATTCTTTCTCAGCATCAGGATATAATCTTGGATATTTGTTACTATAGTCCAAGTCATATGATTCAATATTATCTGCGAATCTATTTGTTTCTTCGATTGCATCAAGATAAATTGATTTTGGTAATGCATTCTGTAATTCAAAGGCAGCAACCATATCATCATAAGATTTCCATGACAAATCACACGCATCCTCATCATGGAAATTAACATTTTTAGATTTCTGCATTACGGCTCTACCCATCATATGATCCTTGTCAATAGCATGTACATCGCTTGTAGCAATAAGCTTCATTCCATATTTCTGAGCAATTCTATACAAATACTGATTGTAATATATCTGAACATCAAAATTATGTGGCTGTATTTCCAACCAACATCTATGCTTATTTTTAATAAGGAATTTCAAAAATCTTTCCTGTACTTCTTTCGTCCCTTTGCATAACATACCTGCAACACAAGCTGTTAATACTAAAATATTATCTGATGTATTCTCAAGTTCCTCTAAGGTAATTCGTGGATTATAATAAAAATGACCATCATTACGATTAAATGAATCAGAAGAGAGTTTATTAAGTTCTAATACCCCATCATAATTCTTTGCATATAAGCAACAATGGTAATTGTCTCTTTGCAGATTGTCCATATCAATTTTTTCTGTTACATAGAATTCTTCTGCATTAATATATTTTAACCCAGCCTTTTCACATGCCTGTCTTTTTGCAACATTATGAAGGACTGCGCCATGCTCTGTAAAAGCAATGGCTTTCATTCCTTCTTCTTTTGCTTTATCAATATAAGCTTGAAAAGGTGTGATTGAGTCAACTTCAAGACCGCTATATGGGTTAGAATCCATACTATGTAAATGTAATACTGTTAAATTACTCAACTTCTCACCTACCTATGTCTATAAACTATTTACAAATGCTAATAAATCATCCTCGTCTGTATCAGAATCAGATTCAGCTTCTTCTTTGAACAATTCTTTCTCTTTTAAATACTGGTCATATGGTTTATGTAACGCCCTAGAATATCCTGATAGGGTTGCCAATCTAAATTCATCGGCATCTGTTACTTCTTGCCAAAAGATATTTTCATCTTCACTATCCTTATATTCTCTTTCTTTGGAGTTAATTTCTTCGACTGTATTGATAATGTCTTCTTTTAAATCGTTAATCTTTTCTTCTGCTAGAGGTACTTGTACATAACAATCATGGATTTCAAATTTTTCTCTAACCTCATCTGGCAAGCAATCAATATTGTTGTTTAACATCATCTCATCAACATATTTATCAATATCATCTTCATATCCGAAATTTTTCAGCCACATCTTTGCCGTATTGATAAGACTTTCGCCTATAGAATTTCTTTCTATATATCTATCTTTTTTCTTACCATTTTTCTGTTCAATAGTAACTGTGACATATTTTAAGAAATTCCACTCGCATACAATATCTTCCAATGGAATATTTAATGCTTGTCTAATACCTTCAGCATAAATAACCAACTGACCACACTCTGCATCAATTTTTGCACCCTGATAACGTGTAGATGTTTTCCAATCTACAATATGCACACGCTTTTTCTCATTGCCATCTTCATCTTTGCATGGCTCAATATAAAGCATATCAATATATCCTTGCATATAAATATCATCAGATATTTTGATTGTAATAAAATGTTCAACTTTATGTGGGAAAGTAATCAGATTATGATTTTTAAAGAAATGTCTAATGCAATTTTCATATTTATTTGCTATTGCATCATTTTTATCAGAATCACTGCGATTGTATTTGAGTTCTGCACAATTCATTGTAAATAAGCTATCTTCATATAAATCTGGCATATCCTCATATTTAATTTTGTCAGTATATAGCTGCTCAATAATATCATGTACATTACCACCGGATACACAATAAATACTATTTGTTCTGTCTTCTTTCTTGTGTAGGATATATTTCAAAAAATATTCCCATCTATCTTGTTTGTAACAATGGTATCTTGACCATGACCATAATGTATCAACACCAAATTTGTTACAAATTTCTGTTAATTCCTTGTTTGTCTTTCTTGCCAATCTCTTAACTTTCTCCTTTCTGACTCATCATATAAAACACGATGCTTAAGAAGGAAATTGTATACTTTATTCGGCATATCAGCAGGACTGTCTTTACTACCTTTCTTAATCAAATCCCAACGATCATATATGTAACTTACTTTTCTAATAGGATAAAATTTATCACATTCCTGTCTAATACGGTTTATATCAATTCCTTCGTCTAATGCCACGACAATCTCTACATTCAAGCTAATCAGTATCCTAACTTGTTCTTCTGTAAATTCACAATTTCCTATTGCAACAGCCGTACCATCTTTTCGTGAATACCTTTTAAGCACTGATTTCTGTGCTTCTAATGCAACGCACAAACCAGCTTCTTGAATTGTTTGATAATTCTCATTTAATCCATATACATTTATTCCTTTTGGATATGTTTTGGATAATTTAAAAAACTTCGGAATATCAAACATCTCATAGTTTGGTACAGTAGTTCTTCCACTGATACCTATATATTCATTGTCATCTCCATCCCATTTTCGTTCAGGAATAACAATTCGTTTTCTATCATATGAATATCCAATGTTAAATCTTTTACATGCAAAAGGCATAACACCTTCACGAACCCAATCAATATATGGTAAATCAGTATATTCTTTCATACATGAATCATCATACACTGGAACATCTTTATCAATTGTGTATCTTTGGCGTTTCACCTTTTTGAAAATTGCTAATGGATCTTTCTTATTATCCTTGTTGTCACTTTTACTATATGAATATTTCAAACCTAAAATATTATGGAGATATTTATTCGCTTTTCCAAAAGATATACCTTTTATTGTCATAACCAATGTAAAAATATCTCCACGTTTATTTTCTTCCGAACTTCTAATCGCTACTGATAATGTATCTTTCTTTACACATATAGCAGTCTTATTATTACCTTGTGGTAAGGCGGCTCTCCATTCAGTAGGATATTCGTGTAGTCCATGACACTCCAACGATAATAAAATCTGTTCTATACAATTATTCTCTATAATGTATTCCTTTAGTTCATCTGCATTAATACACGCTCACCGCCTCCATCACAAATTTATGAAACATTCTTCTTATATTCCCATATATAACCACCTACAGTCTTTCTTTTATGTTGACAACACTTAGTAATACTTCCACGATCCAAGCCAAGTTCTATTGCTGCATCTTTTGTTGATGGGAATATTTTTATAATTTCATTTGTATCTTTATTGATTTGAACAATAGGTTTCTTATTCTTTTCCGCTGTTTTCATTATTGAATCCATTGATGGTTTATACCAACTTCTACTATCAAGAAGTTTTTTAATACTTTCTTGTGTATGATGTTTCCCATAAAAAGGATTATCTTTTCCTACACATTTTCCTGTCCTTGAAGCACTAATTTTCTGTAATGTTTCTTCTGTATGTTTTTTACCATACATAGGGTTATTCTCTCCTTGAATGTCTTTCGAATGTTGTTCACACCATTCTTTTGTATGCTTTACACCTGCAACACCATCGCCACCAATTGTAATATTGTATCCAAATTCTCTATTGTTAGATTTCAATTTTTGTATCAATAATTTTTCAAAATTATTAGCTTCTTCTTTTGTTAAATTACTTGCAACAATCTCATGATAGATGTTATCCCATCCATATTTCTGAATTGCATTATAGAAATATTTCTGAGAATAATATCCAAATCCATTTCTCCATCTTTCATAAGGTTCTTTACTTGTAATTCCAACATAATATTTGTTGCTTGGTGTAATATGTATATAAACGCTCCATGCCATATCAATCACCAATCCTGTACAATATTGCAAATACCAAGATCTTTATTTGTATTTGTACTAAAATCAAATTCACTTATAATTTGGAAAGCATCGGTTTGACCAAACCTATTTTTAGGAATAAAAGTAATCATATAATGTTTGTCTGGTTTTAACTTAAATGGAATTTTACTTTTACCATTAACTCCATCAAATCTATAACCCACAATCTCATGTTTGCCACCCTCGAATTCATCTTCAAAAGGTCTACGAATCATCAAATTTACACTCATAACATCTACAATACTTTTACCAAGACCAATTTCATTATTTGTTAAATATCTCATTTTGATACTAGCCTTACCAAGCTGATAAGTTACAAATAATCCAACATTTTTTGCTGTTGGTTTTACAACATCATATAGTTTAACCATATCTCGTGTCATTGACTTATATATTTCATCAGTCTTTGCATCAAAACTTTCCTTTAAAGTATCAAGAACAAAATATCTAACACCTAGACTTGCATATTTTTTTATCAACTTAATTACAATATTCACTGAATATCTCTCAAGAGGAACTATTGTAATATTTTGTTTCTCTTTTTTATCTTCAATCCATTCAGCAACTTTTCTGAGCTGTCCCATTGTCTCTTCATCAAATTTACCATCACGCAATTTGTACTTTGGTAAATCAAATTTAAAGATGTTGTTAGCAACCCATATGACTAATTCTCTTTGAACTTTTGTCTGATCTTCCTCATTGATAAAAAATACGACCTTTTCATCATAATGAAGAATTGATGGAATAATATAATTCATGGCAGTTGTAGATTTACCAACACCTGAATTAGCACCAAGACCATAAATATTCCCATCACAATTGAATCCACCTATTTCCTTATTAAGAATGTCACAATTATGTAATGGCAATCCAACGCTTTTGCCAGAATTCAAATCATCAATAAATTGATTAATTCCTTCACAAGCATTGTAGGATTCAACGTCTCTTGCAGCATTTACAAAAATGTGATTTATCATTGCTTCATATTCTTCATAAATTTCATCCAATGACATATCACAAAATTCATTAATACGATTACATACTGGAAAGTTATTTTTTAACATAACCAGGACAGTTTTCCATTTGTAAAGTTCTTTTACATACCCATCTATGTTACTAATATTTACGTATTCTTTTGCCTTGTCAATTGTCTCATAACCACCGTAGTCATCATATTCCTTTTTTAACTTTGGATGTTTTTCAAGATATAGTCCAACTGTCATATCATCTAAAACAGATTTTTTCTCAACAATTAATAAATCACTAGCAATCTGCCAATAAACACGCCACGTATTTTCACTAAAATCTTCTAATTCCAATGTATAATCAAAAAATAATTCGGGCTGTTTATATAGAATCGCTACTATATTAGCCTCTGCTATTACTTTATATTCTTTGATTTGCTTTGCTGCTTTTAATACTTCTTCTTGATAAGGCGTTAATTTTTTATTCTCTTTTTTTATAGTAGCCAATTAATACCTCCTCAGAAAAGTTTTTTCATTCTATCGCTTGTTTCTTTCGTCTTTTTTACATAGCTTGCACTATCATGGTTCTGATTTTCATATTCTACATTTTCAGCTTTTGTTTTTGCTTTTTCTGCTCTCTGTAATCTCAAATACACATCGTTGATTTCAGGTTCAATCATTTTCATAATAAGATTGATTTTATGTTTTTCATCTTTGATTTTCTTTTCATTTTCATGTAAATATGTAACAATTTTTCTCTTACATAACTTAAAAGTACATAAAATTGTGTAATCATCATAATTAGCTTTTGCTTCATGATTATTATTCGCTATATGTTCGCCACGTTTAATACCTTGTAGCTTTAATGCGAGATACTGTGGAAATTTCATATTATCATCGTATTCAAGAATCTCTTTTTTTACATACTCACATAGTTCAATCCACTGCTCGTTATCTTTCTTTTTTACATTTCTCATTTACCAAATCATCCTTTCTTAAAAACTCCAACAGGCAATTAACCTGTCGGAGCATAATTTTAATTAGGCTAACTGTAACTTGGCAAAATCAATTAACTCTGTAAGTGTATCTGGTAACTGAAGCTCAAGATTTTTTAATGATACATTCTTTTCTTTCATTAGCTTATTAACAGCAAGAAGTGCATCCTTATTATCTTTTAGAGATTTTAAAACCTCCTTAAACTCAGTAGCAAGTTCTTCAGCTTTATCAGCCTTGTCTTCCATAGATTCTGTAGAAGCTTTAATATCATTCTTGTATGAAGTCTGATTTGTCTCTAATTTACTTCTTCCTTCAAAATAATCCTTCCAAATATCATAGCAAGGATTCTCAATAATATCTCCACGCTTAGTTACTTTGGTTCTATCCTTTAACACCTTGGCATAATAATGTGTTCCATCTGCTTCTTCTTTTGTAAAGAATTCCAGAACTGTATCATAATCGAATCCAACACTCTTATGCATATCTGGCTTGATTCCAATGATTTTTTCACCAGAATCGTCTCTCTTATCTGTTCCCTGTGCAACAGAAATAATGTGAATTCCTCTTGTTGATAAATCAATCTTTAGCTGCTGTAATTTTAAATTGAGAATTTTGATACGTCCCCATGAACGCTGACTAATGTTCGCATCGTCAACATTTCCACCTTTCTTTCTTGCTCTCTTCTCTTCAACTTCCTGCGCACCAACCTGCATTGTTCCATAAAATTTTGTTTCTGAATCAATACTCAAAGTTTCAATCTTTTTATCATATTCGCCATCAAGAAAATCATCTAAGTCAGACTCTAATTCATCTAAATCAGATGTATTATCAACTAGGATGAGATTGTTATATGTATTACCATTATTAAGTGTAATGTCTCTTCCCTCATAATGTGCAACACCTGCCTCCGAGTCAATACATGCTACTTTTGGAAATGTAAGTTGAAACGTTGATTTTCCTGATCCTGATTCACCATATACTAAAAATTTTCCACCAATTTTTGCTGCCTTTGCATCTCTAAACGACATTTTTTATCCTCCTAAAAATTCATAAATTATATTATTTTGATAAATTGCTCACCCTGTATTAAACAGGGCAAGCGTATTTTTTTAGTTCATACCTTCAAGCATTGCAAGAAGGTCATCATCTTCTGACGAAGTTTCCTCATTCTCTGAATCTGTATCATCATCTGAACTTGGTTCTGCACCAGCATCAAGTAATGCCTGCTCGTAGAAATAAAGGTCGTCATCATCATATTTACCATCTTCAAATGCTACGGTAGGCTTTCTATCGTCACCAGTTCCCACATATGTAATGTCAGGTTTTACAATAATCATTCTTCTCTCACGATTACCATTACCTACTGCAATCTTTTTCTCTGCTTCCTCTTCTGAATACAGTCCCATCTCAATAAGTTCTTTAATATCATCAGGAATATCATCTTCTGTAATATTTACAGTAGATCCACCCTCTACTAAATTACCTGTAACTGTAATCTCAGTAATTTTACCCTTCTTAGGCTTGAAAAATCTCTGAAGCATCTTTGCAGTAATTTCGGGATTTTCATTGATAGCTACTTCAAATGTCTTAGGGAATGATACATTCTTTTTTACTTCAACTTTCTTTCCATCAATCTTAGGCTTACCTACATAATCAACTACATAACATGCAAGCTCCATAGTTCCCTTATCTTCATTTTTCTTTCCGATACTCTTAGAATCTACAAGAATCGTCTGAGAAAATATTGCTCTAAAGTCAGCTTCTTCCATTTTGGAAAGAACAATAGATGTAATTTCTTTCTTGGTGGAAACATTTCCGTCATACTCACTGTATCCAATGTTACCCTTTACATTTACTACCATTCCATCTTCAAGATGATCGTTCAGATAATCAACTGCATCATAAGCAGTAAGGAACTTCTTATATACCGTCTTATCTTTTACATCTTTTTCTACACCTACAGTTACAAAAGAAGAATCTGCAATACTATCATACAAAGATTCGTCTAAACGGTCTTCCCAGGCAATTTCAACAGACTTACTTTTACCATCATCATCTCTTTCATCTTTACTATAAGCACGAATCACATTGTCTCCATCAGGGAAAAATCCACTTCTCATTTCTGCATATACGACATTGCCATTACCACAATCAACACCTACATACATACTGTTATCTGTCCACCCAGAATCATAGATATTGCCAAGATTGAATGTCTTGTCTGTTACTTTTACACGACCAATAAGATTGAATGTTGCCTTACCTTTTTTTAATGCTTTTCTTTCCTTTGTCTTTGCCAAATTACTTGTCCTCCTTAAAATTAAAAATTTATGTAAATATTGTTAATAAAACAATCTATCTAAACGCCCAAATGGGCGGAACACAGAAAATAAATTTATGTAAAAATCTATCTTCAACAGTGATTTTTGAGTATAAAAACTCAAGGGTATGCTGTTCTTCCACCCAAACATGAATGCTTTCTGCATTTATTCTCTTTTTGTCACGGATTTTATATATTATTCGTGACATTTTGTTTTTGGAATTTTTGAACTGAATCGTTCAAGACTGATTAGATATTATCTAAGATATTTCCTGTTACTTCATACATTTCTAAATCATTTAATTCACACCATGATTCAAAGTTATCTCTCTGAACATACCAACCAACATTCATTCCGAGAAATTCATTCTCACCATTTCCATAAGATACTACATTATATAATTTTCCGTTTAGAATGTCGTTTTCAAAGATTAACTTACCATTCTTATCATGGCTGCCTATACATCTACACAATGTCTTTGGATCTACTTCTTCAAAACCATCTGTTTCGCCACTAGAATAAAATATCGTGGCAGGTTCAAATATTAGATGAACTTCTTTGTCATACATATCTAAACCTTTTACATAATATCCACAAACCCATTGACCACTACTAATGCTCTTTGCTTTACATAGCTGCGTATCCATTTCTCACCTCCTCGAATCTCGCATGAAACAGTGATTTATTTATATGGTAATGTTTCTAGCCATTGGCTAATATCTTCTATATCCATTTCTTCTGTTGTAGCTGCGTTTGGATAATAAAATGTAATACTATCTCTACTTAACCCTTCATCAAGTAACTGTTTCAATACAGACAATGTATTTTCTACACCAAGATGATAAGCTTGTTTCTGATCTTCATTATCAAATGATTTGTCTACACTTTCATTTGCTGAATCTATAACCATTTTCACTTCATTCGGAATATTGCATCCCCAAAACTGTATATCATCTTCAAATTCTGCAAACATAATTTTCCTCCTTTATATGTTTATTCTCTATTTGATTTTCATTTTTATTGGAAATTGTGATTCGAATGAATCATAGATAAGTTAGATTTACTTGCTAAATAAATATTCATCACATTTAAAGCCGTTTTTATTTAACCAATCGGATACTAAATGACGATGACAAAAATCTGTAGGCTTTTCATAGCAAATCAAAGCAATGTCATTTTCTCCAACATTATATCCATAGCAAATTCTTGAAAAATCTAAGACAACATCAGTAGCGTTTAATTTATTTAATACCTGCTCATTAAAGCACTTTATATAATAATCATTATCATGATTTTCTTTCCATTCCATAAAGAAATTGTATTTTGGTGCAAGTTTTTTATACTGTAAGCCTGTATACCAATCGGGTGCTTTTCCACAAATTGAAATTGGAATTATATTATCTGGTAACGATTTAAGCTTTGCAAAATAACTTGTATATATCACATTCTCGCCTCCAATTATATATTCTCTGTTTTAATCATAATACACATAATTACAGCTATTGGATTCAATATTTTCTAAGTCAATAATCATTTCGCCATCTTCATGATATCTATCAATTTCAATATTAGAAATTTTAATAGAAGTGTCTGTCATTTCTACAATATTTCCTATGTAGTGATCATGATGATTTGTCACTTTATTGAATAACGTAAATGCAATATCTTCACCAACTCTAAAGCTTTTCTTGTTATCTGTTACTAATGTTCTTACTGTTTTAATGTTGTATTTCACAATCTCACCTCCACAACCAAGAAATGTCAGTTTCCTTCAGCTCTATTTCTTCACTGTTACATTAAAAACCGATCTTAAAATGCAGATAATCAGCCAAATACCAGTTGCAATAGACCATTTAAATGTTAATCCAAAGCACATCGTAATAAGCTTAATGATTCCACATGTAACAATCCAACTAAGTCCATAACATACAGCTAAAATTGCAATGACAATAACTGCTGTTACTCCACCTTTTACTAATTTTTCCTTCAAATTATTCATATGTACCTCTCTTTCTTTACTTTTATATTCTCCAAATACTTTTTCTTTTCTGCTTCAACAACCTTTTTGAAATCAAAATCGTCAATTCCATCATTATATGCTTTATAATTTTCGTAACTGTAAATCAGATTTTCCGCTTTTACTGCTCTATCTTTGTAATTCTCAACATCTTTTTTTAACTTGCGAATACCACTATTGAGTCTTTTGATTTCATCTAAATCAGAAGCATTATAATATTTGACCATTTTATAATACATAGAACGAATCATACTCTCTTTCAACATTTCTGATTGTTCTTGCGATATATCTTGCTTTTTACATTTTCGATAACTTCCAAGAGACGATCCTAAAATTCCAATATGCTTTGGTGTATTTTCAAGTATGTAGTCTTTGTGTTCATTCCACAACTCTTTGCCAACTACCAAATAATTGTAATGACCATACCAAGATTTCTTTGCATCAGATTTAAAATCCTGAATAGTGACTTTTATTTCATAACATTTAATAATTCCTTTTGAGTCCATTGTCATAAAGTCAACTATTTCATTTCCATGACCATTGTTATAAAAACCAATTGTTATTTCCTCACAACCATATATTCTCTTAATTCGTGTATCTTTTTGTAATGCAACTTCAATATCTAATGTCTCTTGGCGCTTTGCCAAACAGTCTCACCTCCGATATATAATTTTTCATTCATTATCCTTGGAAACTATCAATATATCCGTCATATATATGCCCATAACTTTTTGGAATAAATGTATCTTTTCTTTTTTCTCCACCAAAATCATCTTCAAATATATAATGTTGATATCCCAAATGTTCCATTTTTTCTATGTCATCTTGATAAACATTTATAAATCCAAGATATTTTCCATGACCACAGCAACACCCGGTTGTTCTAATCCCTTTATTCCATAAACTCTCTATTTCATCTGCTAAACATTCATCAACCAGAATATTAGTTTTGTATTTTTTACTGTCATAATTATACGCAATAAAATTTTTATGTGGATATATAATTCTCTTCTTACAATTATATATCATTATATATTCTCTCCTTCCACTTCAATGAAACCGATAATTCTTCTTAAACTGCACACTTCATATCCAAAAGATATTCTTTTACTATCGAAATTGCAGCTCTAATTCCTTCTTCTCTATATATCCATTTATTAATCGAGGATTTACTTGTAATTCCATATTGGAAATCTTCATACGTGGCTCTTTTCTCATCTAATCTTTTTATTAATTCACTAGAGTTAAGAGTGAAATTATTAGATGAATCAAGACAGTAATTTATATTACACGCAAGCTTATCCAACTCTTTATTCTTATCCTCGATCTCAAACTGAAGTTTATTGAGCTTACGCTTTTCTTCCATTATTGTTAGTCTCAAATCTGACAAATTCTGTTTTAATGTAATTGGCTTTTGTATAAATTCTACCCAATCATTTTCTCTATTTGGTAAAAATGAACTTACACCCCAACCTGCTTTAGAAACATTAAAATACTTATCTGTTTGATACAAACTAATGTAATGTGCTTCAAAATACTCAGCATCAGTTCTTGTTGTAATGTTCTCTGTTAAGTATTCAATTTTCCATTTTCTTGTTCTACACCAGTCATCTCTTAACTCATGTTCATACAGTCTATCTTCTAAACTTCTGTTGTCAGACCATACTATTCCAACATATTTGATTATGTTATCCACTAAATCAGTATACCTATATATGTATGCCATTGTCTTTTCCTCCAAACATTTAATCTATAGATATATTCTCTGTTTAGATTTTCAAAAGAAACGAATCTTTCTTGTCCTCAATTCACATCATTATGTGTTTCGCCATCTGAATAATAAATATTCCAATCCTTGAATAATTCAATCAATTTATCATTATCCCAATCATATTCATTACAATGTGTAATGGCGATTGATTTTTCGTCTCCAAAATTCCCTACATCATCGGAACATCTACTATACAATTCTCTCAAATCAAGTGTTCCATATCTCAATGTGTCCTGGAATGGGTTTGGCACATTTGTTTTATCAAACATATATTCATTGATAAATCTCTTATTACATTCAGATGGGAATTTACCAGCACCATGTCTTGTTAAATAAGTACGAGATACATAACAAGTTTCAATATTTATCTCATCATCCCATTCAATGTTTTCAATTATTCTCTTGGGATTTTCTATACCTGTATTAGACGGTGTTAGATGTGGAAAATATTCGGTATTATTCTGATCAAGTAATAAACCTTGTGCAGCTTCAAACACAATAGTGTCAAACTGATTTAAGAAATAATTATCTGATATAGTCAATGAGTGATTACTCATAAAATCCCAATCATCCAAAAAATGTTCAAATATACCATTATCAAAGAATATTCTTGACCATTCATCTGTTAATATAATATTCTCTCTTTCAAATTGTTCTAAGTAATATTCCCTGATATGATTATCTACATCAGTTATGCCAGCTTTATATCTTTTGATAGTTTCAAAAATTCCCAAGCCACAACTACCATGTTTATTTTTCCCACGATTTTCCTCTATAATCTGGTTTGTCATCATATCAAAAGGTGTTGTCAACATACAGTTTTGATTGATATAAACATTCGGAATATATCCTAATTTCATCAATTCATCATATTCCTGCTTAAAAATAATTGGATTAACAATAAAATCTTCAGATAAATATGTACTTGCATGATTGAATGTTCCAGATCCAAAATGATGAAAGACATGTCTGATTCCATTAGGCGTTGTTACGGTATGTCCTCTCTGAGCACCACCATTTGAACAAACAACAATACTATTAGGTTTCTGCGAGAAATAATCTGTCATTAATCCTTTTCCACAATCTCCAAAGTTAGCACCTATCACAATCTTAATGTCTTTCATCTCTTAAATCTCCTATCCTACCAAGTAATTCCTTCTGAGTTAGAAGGTGTAGTAACTGTATCTGCTACATTATTCTCTGCTTCACTAACAATAATATCTACAATCTCATTTGTAATACTATCCATAGTCACTCTTCTAAAATGTGTATCATCAAGATACTTCTTGTAAGACTTCTCAATTTCTTCTTCATCCCACCTGTAACCATGATTTACATCTAAATGATAAATGTTAAACTTCTGAGATGTCTCTTCATATAAATCCTTAGTCTCTACATCAGACTGAAGATTATCACCTGTCACCTCTGATAAACCACGACCTCTATTCTTAAATGGAAGATATGGATTTAACTGCTCATCACCCATTGTAATAATAATTCCTTTTCTTCCACGGTTTAGACAATCAAGCTTTGTGTGACGAGAACCGAAATACCATGCTGCTGTGTAGGATTCATAACTGTTTCCACCACCACCAAACTCAAAATAAATCTTGTCAAGCTGTTCAGCAATACGAATATCAGACTCAAACTGTGAAGCCTGGATTGGACAGCTATCACAAGCTAAATCACCAATACCCATAATAAGAAATTCAACATCTGTAACCTTTTCATACAACTTAGTCATAATTACATTTAACTTCTTTGCCACTTCAACGGCAGCCTGTCCCATACTCCCTGTAACATCAAGTGCAAGAATAACAGGAATTGTGTTTGGATGCTCCTCTGTATCACAGCACTCTCTAATAACATTCTTAGGATTAAGTGCAGAATCAATATTTCTTGCCTTAAACATGTCCTGATTAGAATAAGAACCGCTAATCATACCATCAGTTGAAACACTCATACCCTTTGTTGTTGAATAACTTACATAACTATCTCTTGTCCATGAACCGCATCCCATATTATGCTTCCTCCTCTTCATCTACTTCTGTATCATCGTCATCATTGCTACTCATATCAAAGTCGAACATTCCGTCAAACATATCACCCATATTTCCACCCATCATCATAAGTGGTAACATAGAACTCATTCCACCATTTCCATTCATTATGCCAGTAGAACCGTTGTCACCTTTCATCATCTGAGAAAGCATCATATACTTGAAGATATTGTTTGTACCTTTCTTACCCTTGATAATGTCACTACCAAACATTGAAACAATCTTGCCATAAAAATATGTATTACCCATAAATACATGTCTTTCAGGAAGTACGGTTTCGATTGTTGAGTCCTCATAATTAATGACCGTAATCTTTGTCTTATCAGCTTCAATAACACATCTTGGCTTGCCATTTACAAGAATGATGTCACCCTTCTCTACCTTATTAGTTGGAATAATAAAGAAGAATTCCTCTCCAATATCAAATACAAAGTTGCTACAGTTTGTGAGCTTGCCAGTCTTGATGTTGTATGTCTTATAACCACCATTTGTCTTAACTGCAATTCCACCATTCATAGAAAGTCTACACATTCCACTTCCTACCTTGCCAAACATACCATTTAAAAAATTGTTCATCATAATTTATTTCCTCCTATGATATAAAAATTATTGTTTACAAATATTTATTCTCTCAATCCATCCAACACTCTTATCAAAACGTGTCTTGTAAGATTTTTAACATCACCACTATAAAGTCCACATTCAATGTCACAAGTCTTTAGAACTTCATCAAGTGTTTTATTCTTTTCTTCACTCAGTAACCTCTTACAGTTCTCATATTGAATATCATTTGTCTCATAAGCATTTCTGAGATTACTTTCTAAACAACGAATAATTCTTATTAGCTCATCTTTTGTCATATGTTTTAGAGAGCTGTCTGTCAAAGTATGTTTCCCATCACCTATCGCCATATACTTATTCTTCTAAATATAATTAATCCACTCTGGATTTATTTCATAATTTTTTATTCCCAATTTCCTTCTTATTCTTTTGTGCTTTTTAATATTTTTAGGATAATAAGTTCCAAAAGAATTTTTGAAACCTTTCTTTATATCCCAAAAACAATCAAATGATGGAGAATATGCTTGTTCAATCAAGTAACCACATCTACTACAATTACCATGCTGCTCTACTGTCCCCCATCCAAATTCAGAATATGAACAATATTCAAAAGTTTTTTCTTTACAAATGGGACAAGAAATAATACTATAACCACATCTAGGCTTTCTTTGTTTTTTCAATTTATTCACACCTCCAATCTGTCCAAATGAAAGAAAAATTTCTTGCTATGATTCAAACTGATAATTTTTGTTACTTACAAATTTGTCAATTTTTCCATCTTTGAAAAATACAAATTCTGCATAAAAATCATCTGTATTTTCTGACATTGCACATGAAACATACTCATCAGATTCTTCATCATATTTTTCAAACCATCTCTCAACGCCATCATCAACTGTTGTATTTTTAAAAACAAAATATGGAAATTCATTTTCGTCAATTGACAAAATATCATTTGCTATTTCGGTAAATCTTTCAATAATATGTTCTCTTTTTAAAACTGGGATATTATCTTCTTCTGATACATCATAAGTATCATTTTGTTTTAAGAATTGCATAATAGAATTTGAAATAATCTGTTTATCACAAGTATGAAAAATCTGTTGATTTGACATCTCCCAACAAACCCTATCAGGTGTGTTATCGCACTCATTAATGAATTTGTTAGTTCTTGTCCATACATCGTTTCCGTCCATTCCAATAATTCCCTTTTTAAAACCAAATGGTGTTTGAATGTAATCATGAATATATTTATCTGGTAAGACGCCCCAAATTATAGGAGAAAACCACCATGAGTTTTTATATTCAAATATTTCTTCTCCTGTATAATCTTTTCTTATTCCATAAATACTACTACTGCTCATTTATTCTCTCCTTTAAATCAAAATCCACCTCGAAGACCACTCCAATCAGTATTACATCTGCTAAATTCTTCATGCTCTGCTTTCGTAATAGCCTCGTTCACGAAGTTCTTTTTCAAAATATTCTACAAATGCCCAATTACAATCTATGCCATCTCCATCCGTAGAACATTCATTTCCACATTCTTCACAAATGTTACAATCATATCCATAAGGATAATTTTTATTAACTATCGGAGATGTTCTGACAATATCTGCAATTAGCCACAAAATATCATGACGCCAAGGAATTGTATCAAGAATAAAACATTTTGGATTTTCTATATTATCTTGGTTCAACGCCTTATTTATAATTGATAATTTGTACTCTAAATTTTCTTTTTCTTTTAATAATTGTTTCTTTGTCATTATATCCTCTAACCTCACTTGAAAGAAAAATCCTAATTTAAAATCTCCTTTATATGTAATATTTTTATATTTTGAGGTTCTAAAAGCCTTATTTTTCAAGGCTTTCGTAACCTCTCAATTTGTTATTCTCTACTTTTTATTCATATTCTTTACAAATTCACGATACTTCCTTGTATATTCGTAAGAATCTCCAAAAATATTATTAACAGCCTTATAAAGTTTCGGTTCATACTTTTGAATTACTTCTAATTCGTATTCAAAATCTCTACCAAATGGGCAACCTGCACAACCAGTTCTTTTCAGTCCATATTCTGTATAACACTTGCTGTGCTCAATGTCATAAGAATTTTCATAGTCTATTTTGTCTGAGTCTTTATACCAAAATAAAGGTCTATAATTATCACAACCAGAATCATTTTCATCAAAACAACTTTTATATGCAGTTGCTCTTGCTCCACCTTCGGCTTTTCTTACACCTACAATATTTAGGTCAAATGGTATTTTTCCATCGCCATATACACCTTCTCTTAAAAGCTTATGTGAGACATCTTTCTTCGCATATTGACAGCATTTGTTAGAAATTTTAAATGTTGGTGGGTTTTCAATCATAAATTCTTTTAGCCATTTATTATGAGTGATATTAAATTGACTACCATTACCTTTTATTCCACACCACCATTCCAATGCAGATTTGCACTTCGGATACTTCTTATATAGCGTATCAAAATCCTCGTCTTCCCATTGGAAGTTATGTTTTTGTAATCTTTGGATAAATTCACTGACTTGCTTAGATAGAAATGGTTGTCCATATCGTTTACACGATAGTGGAATTGGCTTAATTGCTTTATATGAATCAATTGTTATATCATATTTATTTTCTAAATATTTGAGATGCTCTTTTGTTGCAGAATATTCTAATCCAGTATCAAACCAGACATACTTCACTTTATTGCTTTTATCGCATCTATAAACAATATCCAACATATCATCACTATCTGATCCACCTGAAATAGAACATAGTATATATAAATATTTGTGGCTGTTAATTTTTGACCACGCTCTTATTAAATTGTCTCCTATTATTGAGTTTACAGGACAATCCTGTAATAATTCTTCAATTGTATTAGCTTTCTGTACCAATATGTACTTTCCTCACTGAAATTAATTTCATTTCAATGAGGTAAAGCCATACTTAGTGAGTGTCTTTTTACGTCACTATCACATTACTTTTTCGATTCATATAAACCAATGATCCGTTTTATGAATCATTGTGACAACCTTTGCTAATCAAAGGCATTAAATACATATGGTGAAAAGCTAACCAAGTGGCAGCACAGCCTCGCAGATTCGTTCAATACTGTTGACTTCGCATTTTGTCATTTTATGATTTGGATTATCTTTGTTATAATCCTGAATAAACATATCTATCCAAAAATCTACATACTCATCATCTGACTCCGAATCCATTACAGTATATCTATCAACTGTCTTGTAATTTCCTTTTTCTGTCACATAAGATAGATTTATCTTATAAACTGGTAGGGTAATTTTTGTTTTTAAGAAATTTTTAGGATGAATACTTTTTAATTTTTGTTTCAAATCTTCATCAAAAATTTCAAATGTATCAATTCCAGTCCTCAATGAGCAATTTTCAAAAAAATCACTTGGATGCACTACTCTTCACCACCTTTCTAATATTTTATTCTCTTATTTGTTGGGATTCACATAGCCGAATGGCTTAGATATGATTAAAAATTTCCAAAAGAAAGATTGGATTCATTGGCTTTTAAAACCATTTATTGCGCTATTTCTAACCTAATTGGGTGAGAACCTGCACCCTCTATTCCCTTGCTAAAAGCTTCAGGAATTACCTTTTTCATAATTTGATAAGCACCATTTACATCAGCATTGATTGTTTTACCATTATTGGCAATGAACAGACCTCTATGAACTCTTCTTTCTTTATTATAATTCTCTTTTACAGGTGATTCTTTGTCCAAAAATGATGTTCCACTTGTATATGCTTCTTCTGTCATAACAACTTCAATACCATATTCTTCACATTTACTCTGAATTTGCTTAACCAACATATCAAATGGAATATATGTGAAGTTCTGCTTATTCTTATTTTCTTGTTTCCACTTCTTATTTAATCCAATAATCAATGTATCAATTTCATTGTCTACACAATAATCCACCACCTTTTTACTTGCACAATGCATCAGGTATTTGATCTTCTCATATCTCTTTTCTGTAAGCTTCTGAAGATTTTTGCTCCAATCTCTACCAGTTTCTTTCTTTAACTGAGATTGCATTTCAGCTTTTCTTTTGTTATAGAACTGATTAACAGATTTGATTGTACCACCTTTGATTACTACTGGCTGTAAACCAACGTTATTAACCATTGCTACAAGATTTTCTGTTCTTAAATCAATACTACAAATTCTTATTCTCTTTTCTACTACATCAGGAACTTCAATCTCATATACAATTTCCATCACATAATAATCGGCTTTGGGGACAAATCTACATTGCATCAATTTACCAACTGCATGAGTGTTTACCGTATAACCACCAAAAGGTTTAAACGCAATTCTGAATTGCCCATTATTTAATGAACATTGAATATTCTTTATCATGAAAACCTGTCTACCATCTTTAGGAAGATATTTTGGAAATCTTGGCATTCCAAAATATTTTGATTGATTCTTCTTCCAATCTTTAATAGCTTTAAAATATGACTTCCACATTTTATCTACTAACTGAATTGTTTTCTGAGCTGATTGTGAACCACATTCTTTATAACAATCCATTGGCTGCATGAGTTTCTACACATCATAAGCACTGAGTTTATTATTGTTGTTTATAAATTCCTGTCTTATAATGTAATTTGCTTGATTATATACATTTTTGGAATAGAAACAATACTGATCAACTATATTATATATTGAATTATTTTTTCTAATAATCTGTTGCTCAACTCGATTAACCTTCATGTTCTTACACCTTATTTCTTACAACAATTCTGATACATATTTTCACCTCCGATGTATTATTCTCCAAACTCACAGATGTCACATGTCGAGAAATACTTATCATGTTCTATGCAGCATTGTGGTCTGTTGTCGTCTTCATTGATTTCAGTAACATCTTTGGCAGTCCCTTTATCGAGAACTTCATTAAAGAAACCTATAACTTCTTCTTCGCCATTAAATGCGTACTCTTCATTCCAATATCTGATGTGTTTCTCTAAGAATTTAATCAAATTCTTACTGAAAATATCTGTTGGATATTCATATGTAATTTCATGTACCTTGCCATTTAATGTCTGCTTTACATTCATCTGCGAAGTAGAAAAACCAAAAAATTCAAACTCAACCTCCAATACTCCCATTTCTTCTGTCTTAAAACGAGTAGACAGATTATAATTCATCCAATCATAATCATTCAGTGTTAGGTATGTATTTGTTCTATCATCTTCAATTTCATTGCTAAAAATCAAATCTTCACTTCTAATCTTTTTCAAATTCATTTGTGCTTGTCCTTTCTAAAGTTGTGAAATGTTGCTTTCATTTGAAGTTACTCAGATAAAATCTTTTGGAACATATCATCTACTGAGTCCAATAAGTCATATCTCTTATCAAATGCTGCTGTTGAGCTTTTTGCAAATTTACGCTCAACCATGTCGATGTAGTAAGTCATTGTTCCATCATCGCCCATATAGAACTCATTCCATTCATCATCAGACATCAATCTTCTAACATTCAACTGGTCGATGGCAAGATTATCAAAGCTAACTACCTTAAATTTCTCAATAATATCTGCAAGATTTTCATATAGCCAATTCTGCTTTACAACAATGTTTTCATGATCTTCTGAATAAAAATCATCACCACGTCTTAAATGTTTATAACCAAGAATTAGCATCTTCAGATTATTATTCTCTAAAGCTTCTACATCAGATGGCTTTAATACCCCGTTGATTACATGAATAACCGCATTTGGATATTTCTTAATAAGTTCGATAAATTCTTCTGTGGGATTTACAAGTGATACACCAAGACCATAGATAAGTTTTTCATCAACAAGTTTTCTAATAAATTCTTGTTTTTTCTCAAAATGAATCTGATTTACCGTCATGTTTACAATAACTTTTCTATCTTTGAGTTTCTGTAAAAATGGAATTAGGTCAGGATGACTTGTAGCATCTCCACCACCAAGAGCAACTTCCTGATATGGATGAAGTGTATTAATGAATTTCTCATTCAAAATATCTCCAAATTTTCCATCTGTTGTACTACCTTCATGGCAGAATGGACATCCCATATCGCAAAAATTACAAATTTTTATATCCATATTCTCTGCAAAAGCTGGTACAAACTCATCATCTTTTGTCTCTCTGATCTTTGTTCCATCGCTCAAAATTGTGGTTCTAAAGTTTCCATTTATGTATCTTCCTAATAATTCCATTCTTAAAATCCTCCTAAATTAAATCAACCCTCGTATCCATATTTACCAAACGCAACAATTTTATCTCCGCTTTTGCTTGTATATCTATCTACAAATGTTTCAAGATTACCGTATCGCCACTCCTCATAGGTTTTAGCATCCTCGTCTACAATATTGTTCTCTTTTGCGTATTTGGTATAATACTTTTCTTTCGCAGATTCTGATAAGTCTGACCAATCTTTAGAAAATTCATCTTTGTGAATTTCATAGTCTTGTGCTGCATATTTCTTATTATCATCTGATAAACTATTTGCTTTTACAAATGACTCAGAACCCCATTCATCAAAAAGAAGTTCGCCATTCTTCCACTGTTCAAATTCTTCCTCGCTACACATTGTAAGTGAATGTGTGCTTGATGAGTTAGTTTCATAAACTCCACGTCTAATCTGTTTCTTCATAAATTAATCCTCCGTTCCATATGCTCTTGGATACTCATGATCAATAGCATCCATATTTACTAATCCTGCTTTCTTCATATCTGACCAATATCCATATTCGTCACCATCTTGAATAACAACATACTTCTTATTTGTCAGATATTCCTCTAATGATATATTCTCTTTTTTAAGGAATCCACTAAGCATGTCCACATCAACATAGCCTGTATATGGTTTCTCAAAATGAAAATATCCATTAACACTTTCCCAATATTCGATTGTACCAATTCCCCAATCTTTTTCTTTCTGTTCAAGCCACTCGTTAAATTCATCCTCTGTCTTGCCATATTCCTGTGCAAAATCACTATCTTTATTCTCTGGATGGTTTTTATCGGCAATTGAATCTGAAACCATAGGAATAACAATCTTTTTAAGACCAGGAACATATTTTAATGCAAGTGATTCAAGCTTTTTGTAGTTCTCGTCATTATACTCGACCACCAATGAAGCACATGCATATAGCCATTTGTCATGAAAATTACCTAATGCTCTAAATGGACTTCTGCCAAATTCCATATCACTATCCCAAATATGCCATTCACAATCTTTTTCACCAGTTTTTTTGTCGTCCCACAAATAGAAATCCTTTGTAATCTCATCTGGCGTATAATGTTCATCATTTTTCATGATACAAAGTGAATGCTGACTTGATGAATTTGTCTCGAAAACGCCTCTACGAATCTGTCTCTTCAATTTTTCTTACCTCCTTGTTTTAATATTCTCTCTTTGTAACCAAAAGAAACCTGAATTTACTGTTATTACATATCACTTAATTCTTTATTAATATCTTTCTCAACTTCTCTTCTATGCTTCTTTTTAAATAATCTACGATTCTTCTTTTTCATCTTTCTCCAACCATTGTGATTATTTGCCCAACAAGCATAATCATGGGAGAACCAAGATTGATGATTTTCAGAAAATTGTCGTCTTTTAATCTCTGATCTCATAAAGCTCCTCTACTTACCATTCCCAAGTCCAACTTTATAGTCGTCCTTTACATCAATGGTTACTTCTCTCTGAAATTTTCCTTCCTTATCATAAAGTGATAAATAATATCTGTTACCACGTTGCTCTAAAACAACATCCTCATTCTCAAATAGTTGAACTCGTTTCTGTTTCTGCATTGGTTCATTCTCTACCTTCAAGTTATTTAATGCGTCTTTTGAACCTACAAAGACTGGTGATTTTAATTCTTCAAGAATACAGCTAATATCAGCATCAAGTTCACCATATTCATCCATATGTTTGTCAATTGCTTCGATTACATCACTTTCAAACAATAATCTGTTCTCCATTTTAATATTCTCCTTTCCACTCACCTAATTCATAGAAGTCGTTTATCTGGTCATCTAACTTTCTAACCTGTTTTCTCAACTCACTCTCTTCTTTTTTACTATCTGTTTTCTGACATTTCTTCCACAATTCCTCACGCTGCTTAGATAATTCATTATACTTATCAGATACATCTATCTCATCTACGACTGAAATCTCAATCTTCTCTCCGCAGTGAGGGCATAACTGAATTGGATAATTGTCTGTCTGCTCATACTCATCACCCCAAGAGTTAAATGTTTCTGTGTATGAATTACAAAATTGAGGAATTATAGTATCATCTGAATCTCTTACTACTAATCCAAAAGTATCGTTGCATACCAAATCTTCACCTGTAAATACAATAGCTTTATCATTCTGAATTTCATCACAGCAATAAGTGAATGGCTTATGCTTATATGCACAAGTATCATTGAATTTTAATTTGATTAACTCTATTTTCATATCTTTATCCTTCTAAACATCTTCCACATAAACAGTAATACAACTTCCAATCTCACCACTCACTTTTGGGAATACCATTGTAATACTATCTATGTAATATTCTTCTCCGTCTGTATCAATGACATCATTAGTATTGATTATTAATGGAATTTCGTTCTTTCTCATATAATCTAGCGTCTTAAAAACTTCTGATATATTCTCTACTTCTGTATATCCAAGAAGTTTATAATCATCATATCTGTCGCTAAAACCAACAATTCTTATATGCAAGTTCTATACCTCCTTATATTTAGTTATTCTCTCTTTTTTATTTTGGAAAACCGTGTGTAGAAATGCTCTTAGACAAAATTAACAGGAAATGCTTCTTTAATTTGATTCTTTGTTTTCATTTTTATGTTGTAAATATTCAAGAAACTCCTCAATCATATCTCTATCATCATCAGACATAACCTTTTCTGGTTTCTTAGTTTCAGATAGTCTCTCCATTAATTTTTCAATTTTTGAATTGGTATCATCATTTGATAAATTAACAATTGTTCTAAAAATGGTACATAATTCATCTGTTCCATCTAAATAATTACGCCATATTTTATCTGCTGTTTCCTTATCTGTTGCAGATTTTAAATTTTCATAACTCCATGCCATTCCCTGTGCTATACCTAATTCATAAGCTTTATACATTGGTGTCTCTTTTGAAATATCTTCCCATTTTTTCGCAATATAATTACTTACCTTATATTTACTCATGCTCTTATTCTCCCATCTGATTTACAATACTCTGTAACTTGTCAATAAATATCTGAGCGTCCTTTTTATGTTTAAGCTGCTTAATATCAGCGGGTACAAAAGCTAACTTCGATTCACTGAAAACATCATTATTCGAATAAACCTTCATAAACTGGCACATAGTCTCGACATCAATCCAATTTAAATCTGGCTGAAAACAAATCACATCACCCTTCTGTGGATGCAGTTTTATAACCTTAATAAGTGTTTGTTTAAATAATTTCTTTCTCTGTCTCTTGTTCATAATTTAATTTGTCTCCCTTACATTACTTCTAAATGATATTTTTCAACGTATTTTCTTCTCTTCCAAAACTTCCACCACGGAAATTTCACATATTCTATTTCTATAACTCGAAGCATCTTGTCCTGATTTTTATCTCTATCTAACCTTAAAGCAGGTGAACCAAACATTGCTTCGGCTAATTCGTTAATAGAAATATGTTCTCCAAGTTTGTATTCCTGTTTGTGTGGTTGTTGAGGATAATAAGAAATCACGTCATGTTGTCGTAATTCATATGTTCTCATACTGTTATTCTCCTTCGAATATTACTCTTATTGGCTTTATAGTTTTGTCATCTGTTGGTATAAGAAATACTTTGTCAGATTCAAATTGATCTTTAAATGATTTTGGAACTTCAACAAATGTAACTCTTTTTGATCTATCACTATCCAGCCACTTTTTAAACTTTTCAAGATTTTCTTTTTCAGAAATTGCAGCACATGGACTTACTTTATCTATTAACTCTAAAAATCTTTGTCTTTCATCTTGTGATAACTCCATATTGTTTTTCTCCTATTTGTTCACTTTAAATATATTTGCATCACCAACTGCCAAATCTTTTACTTCTACAAAAGAATTTAGATTATCTTCCATAGTTGTAATCAACATCTCATCAAATAAATCTTCCATCATACCAAAGAATCGTACAGACGGATGAAATCCTGGATATTCTTTCAAACGGCATTTATTAACACTACCTCTTAATACAGGAAGTCTATGTCTTCTACGCTTGTTGTTATTCCAATGGATAGGATTGTTATAAAAAGCTTTCTTCTTTCGTCTGTACTCTTCTAATTCTTCTCTTGCAAGTTTATCAATTTCTTTTTCTCGCTCAGTCTTCGGAGGATTACCATGAATAATATTGTTAAATTGTTTTCTGACATTATCGTTAACTTCTGCTTTTTCTGAATCACTCATCTTATCAAAGTTTTGAGCTACATCTAATAGTGTGTTTTTCAAATTGTTATTTTCCAATTTCTATATACTCCAATATCCAACTGTCATATTTATTTTCTTTAATTAACTGCTGATATAAATTTATCCATCCTTGTGCAGAAAGACCTTCGTACTTCCAAACGCATTCTTTCCAATGTCTGTGTACAAAATGACCTCTTGTTTTTAACTCAATGCATTTCACACATTTATCATATAATTTCTTGGAATACCAATTCGATCTACTTCTATTCCAGCCATTATTCGAGCCATCTATAAATGCTTCAGTCGGATCATACCTGCTTCTCATATCAGTAAGAGTTCTGTCGTATAACTCAGTTTTTGCATTGTATAAACAATGAAGCAGAAAATAGATATCTTCATAATCATTTTTAAAATTCCATTCTTCAATATTTAAATCAAAATACATTATTCTCCATTCCTTACTACATCAAACTTAATTGGTAACATAGCTGTAAATCTACTCTTCATCCAAGGTTTTTCTTTTGTTGCAAATTCATCACCAAATTCTTCTGCCAATACAAAATCACCAACAGTATAGATGATAGAATATCCAGTTAAATCTTTTGGAATCTCCTTATTTACATTACAGGTTTTAAGATGAATCATTTTGTCTATGCACTCACCCATTAAATCTTGAAAGAATACAAACGTTCCATCGCAATTGCAACGCTGCATTGTGAAATATTCAAAATCTGCATCTGGATCATGTTTAATAATTACATTAAAATAAGTCTTATCACCTTTAAGATAAGGAACATCTATTAAAATTGTTCCATCTTTGGTGTAAGTAATAACCGTAAATAACTCTCGTATATCCTGCTCAATCATGGATTCATATTTATTATTCTCCATGCCATTGCACTGACCTGATGCAATTCGTTCTTTTACAAATTCTAATGATTTACCCATAAATTTCTCCTAATTACTCTGTCTGTATTTGTCATATTCATACATTGAACAATCTTCACAGTATAAATCTTGTTCTTTGCAATCTTCACAGTCAAGACATCCACCATAAATACCACCATTTTCATTCATCTTACATGTATTACATTTACAAGTTTCACACGATGTATCCAATCAATCACCTCCTCAAAAGAAACGTGGTTTTCCTTGCCTTTTTCAACCTCTGAAAGCCTTGATTTTAGGGCATTTTAGAGATTAAGATTTTTACAAATTATTAGTTACACCTCATTATTCTCTTTTTGGTTCTTATACATATCGAAATTTTCACACATGTCACATTCAAGAGAAGACCACTTATTGTCACAAGATTTACACTTATCATGCAAATTATTCTCAGCAAGTCCTTCTTCGCAAATATCTACAATGTGTTCACATAATTTCTGTGGTATTACACTTCTTTCTTTTGCCCCTTTTAATCCTTGTGTGCCGGTTCTACTACCTCTTGGAGCTGATACATGACACGGATCTCCGTTCTTACACATAGGTAGAAATTTTGGATTTGGATGATTTGTCCAAATATCAGTTGGTTTCATTCTTGTATCACCATACTTGCAATATGTAACTGTGTATCTTGGTAAATCTTGCATCCAAGACATCTTCCTCATACCACCACGAGGATTTTCAATAAAATAATAAGTTGGATTTAATTCCTTGATTAAGGAAACGACATGCTGATCAGTTGCATCACAGAATTTTGCATAATCACTGATTGGATCAAGATTACCAGTTTCAGGATTCTTTCTTCTATGATGACTTATTGCAGCAATACTGAAAGTTGTACAGTCAGGCGATGCCCAGATAACATCTGGATGACCAAACTTTTCTAAAATATCTTGTGCAGTTACTTGACTAATATCTGCATATAAATCAATGTTTTCAAAATCTTTATTCCATTCTACACTGTACACTTCATGACCTCTTGCTTCAAAAGCTTTGCCAATTGAACGTGTACCAGCAAATAACTCTAATACTTTAATAGTCTCTTACCAATAGTGGTGCGCACCTTTAACTCATGAGACTATATTTTCCTTTCTTATAAAATTATATCTACATTGTTGCTTAGTTTTCGTGACAAGCCAAGAAACCAAAATTTACTGTGCTTTTATTCTCCATCAAATACGATGCAATGCTCTCTAATTGCTTCTCTGATATTTTCGTGTAACTCATCCAGATCCCATCCATCTGCATGTATGAATAAACAATCACCACCATCTTCTGTAAATGGTAATCCCTGCGCTACCCAAAATAAGTGACTATCATCAAAACCAAAATCTTTAAAAATATCGCAATTATATAATTCTTCTAATTGCTTTTTAGAATATTTATTCTGCAAAATCTCATGCTCCTTTCAATGTATTATTCTCTTAATGTGTATACTTACTTCTTGGGAATACTTCTTCAAGATCAACGCCATATCCAGAAGTAACTTCTTCTAAGTCGATACATACACAATCACTGCAAATTCTTGCTTCAATTCCATCTTTATCAAAAAGCGAATAGCCAAAAATATCACTCAATCGTTTGACAAATTCATTAAACCAATTAAGGCTAATCCAAACATAAAACTCTGTATTACTAACCCATCCAAATTCATCTACATATGAGATGTCAATGTCGTCTTCTTCTGGATTGATTAGTAATTTATATAGTTCTAATTCATAATTTTTTCTCATCTGCCACCTCCTAACTTCCAAAGAAATCTATGTTTCTTGGTAAAAATACCACTATATATAGTGCCTATATTTTCTATAAACACTATATATAGTATTTCGTTTACGCCTGATACACAAAACTTGGCATTGGCTGTAATTTAAACAGATTTTTCTCATGCATTGAATCAATCTTTCTTATAATTCCAAACAAATCCTTTACAAGTTTTCTGCTTTCCTGAACAACACGCTTGAATACCTTGATGACTTACTCCCAAAGAATGTGCTGCTTCTGTTATACTTTGCCACTCTTTTATAATATTTCCATTTTTATCTTTTTGGAAAATCACAACTGCATTTGTTCTATTTGGAATTGTTGCACGTTTAATTACTTCTTCAATATTAACGTTTCCGTTATTATATGCCCAAGCATATCCACCTGCTGTTTTACAATTACCCTTACAACAATCCGAAATCTGTCCAGATGATATTCCAGTTATCTTATATGCCTCTTCCATACTATTATATTCTCTTATAATATTCTTGTTGGGTATATCTATTTGGACTACTTTTCTTTTATAGACACGTTTATGCTTTACTTGTAAATCATCCTTTATTTGTTTTGATGAAAATATATAATCATCAAATGTAATATTCTTTTGCAAGAGCTTTTCATAAAACCCTTTTACAATTTTTTCTTTTGTTTGAAAATTTGTATATCTAATAATTAACAATGGAATATTATTTTCACTACAATAATCTTCTTTTAATTTATCCAAATGTTTTCTATGCAAAAAATTTTCCTTCTTTTGCATATCAGACTCACTATTAAATGTAAACGGAAAATAATGCTGTTCTCCATGTAGTTCAATTAAAAATAAGAGTTTCTTATTTTGTGGATGAAAAATTGCAAAATCGAATGGCAATCTTCTTTTATATTTACAATCATCAAACTTATATTGCGTATCAAATATAATTTGTTCATCTGTCAAGAACTGGCTTAATTCGAACTCAGCTACAGAAGATAAACATCCACATGACTTAAGTTTTCCAGAAGTTAAAGACGATGATAAAGCGTTAATTTTCTTACCACAATCACAATCACAACTCCATAATGATCTATGATTTTTTATACCAAGAAATTCTTTTACAATTAATTTCCCAAATCTTTTTCCTTCTAAATTCTTTTGTGGTTTAATATTATCTCTTCTTATACATCCACATGATTGAGTATGTCCTGATTTTAAATGTCCTGCGGCAACTAAAATCAATTTAGGGTTGCCACAGTCACATTTACACCACCATCTCACATGTCCGCTTTTATCGTTGTCTCCACGTTTGATGACTGTTAATTTTCCAAATTGTAAATTAGTTAAGTCTTCTGCCATTTTAGTCTACATATCTTTCCATACCTGTTTTATAATAAGGAATAGGCATTCTCTTAAACCGATATTTTTCTACTCGATTATCAATTTTCTTTTTAATATCTTTGTCGTCAATCTCTCCTGTTCTAATATATCTATCCATAACAGAGTATTTAAATCCCAATGCATCTTCATCTGTACTTCCACACAGTCCATCAGACGGAATTTTTTCGATTAATTCATTTGGCAATCCAAGTTCATATCCAATAGCTTTCACTTCTTTTACTGTTAAGTCGCTAATTGGTGCAAAATCTCCAACTGCATCACCCCATCTGGTTTCCCAAGATAGTAATGTTTCTGAAAGATTACACGTATTAGCGACACGACCATTTACTGTCTGCGATACTGCATAAAGCGTAGTCATACGAATACGAGCAGGGAGATTTGTAGAAGTCTGCTTTGACCAATGATCTCCCAACTGTGGTTTAATCTCATGCTTTAAAGTGCGAACTGTATTGCCTATATTTACAACACAACTGTCGATTCCAAGATGGTCTATAAGCATTCGAGAATAATCAATATCTGGCTGTTCTCCCTGTGGCATCATTACACCAAAAACTCTATCTTTTCCAAGAGCTTCACAACATAAGCCAGCAACAACGCTTGAATCCTTACCGCCAGAAATTCCAACTACTGCCATACAATCTTTACCATTCTGTTCAAACCAATCTCTAATCCACTCTACGATCTCATTCTTTACTTTCTTAGCATCAAAATTACTCATCCTTTATCTAACCTCCATAATTCAATATTACAATTTTCAAATATATCATTTATCATTTGATACACTTCTTCCCAATTTGCACCGCCACGAACACATCCAATTTTATATGGCATTGCAATACTCATATTTTCCAAAACTGCATATGATCTCAAATTTTCAAAACATTTTCTTAAAGCGTCAATATCTGTATACTGTTTTCCGTCATAGCCATATGATTTTTGTGCAAATAAATTTGCATATATTCTTGCGTCAATATTAGACTGAAAATATCTAACAGAACCCAATAATTGTTCAGGTGTATTAATCGAACAAAAACTATGATAATCTTTATATACTTGCACATCATAATCACGGATCGCTTTTGCAACACCAGAATTAAAAGCACCTTTGCAATTAACCTGGTGTGCAATAATATCAGTGTTCGAAGTGAGTAAGTCTCCATCAATAATTTTAATCATTACTTACCTCCGTACATTCTGTTTCTAATATCCGCAAATGTATCTTCTCTTACTAATTCTCCATCTTTAAATACGGTAGTAAGTAAACTGTTATCACTCATTTCAAGTAACTGATCTTGACACTTTAATTCACCGTTATCATCGTATACTCTACAACATCCTTTATGAGATTTCTTTAAGTGACTTGTATCTGTCTTAGGATCTTTGAAAATCATTAACTTCTTGCCATCAATTACTCCATATGTAGCTTTCATTGCAATACCAAAAGTATCTCTTGTAACAACAATCATCTTGCCGTTTTCAACGATTGCAGTGAAGCAAAAAGCTCCTACACCATAAGCAATATTATTAGCTGCGAAACCACGCTTTTCTAATTCTTTCCAAATAGTTTCTACATTAGAAAGTGTGCAGCCATCACCATAAATAATACCGATATGCGGATTTAATACCTTATAACCTTTACCATTTACAGAACCACCAAAAATCTCCCACAACCTTTCAACTGTTTTAACTGAAATCTCTACAATATCACCACTATCAGGACGAACCAAGAGCTTTCCATTATGATTCATAATCTCTTCTTTACACTGTGGAAGAATATTATTTACCATATTCCAATAATCATAAGTATCTGAAACCATACTAAATGATGTATTTGGATATAACTCTGTTAAAAGTCTTTTAACAAACGTAATCTCATCTCCATCAATTGAGAAATTAGCACCCATTACAGAATGCTCAGTTGAGACAGCACCGATTCCAATACCATTATTCTTACTATCGGCATTGTAATATCTATCAATATAATTAATTGCTGGAATTGTAGATGTCTTATTAAATGAAAGCAACCATGATGCTGAACATCTTGTAGCTTCATCCATACAAGACATTCCTCTCATGCCAAAATCCGCACAAGCCATATTTCCAGGCAATCCGTCTGTTGTCTTGTTATACCAATAATCTGTAATCTCACGATACATATGACCAATAGTTGCATGACAACAAGGTTTCCATAATTCTACCTGAAGAATACATTCAATCCACTGAACAAGCCAAGCAAATTTATCATCCGTATTTGTAATCTCAATACAAGGAACACCCATAGGAACAAGTGTACCTTCTGGCAATGCTCTAATCTCAAGTGGTAAATATCCTAATCTGTGAAGCTCTACAATTTTATCTAAATCATAGTTGTCTCTACCAATCTGTACATCCATCGAATCTGTATAAAGAGTTAACATCTCATCTTCCGATAAATCGAAGAAATTTTTCTGAAAATATCCCATTAAATATTCTTTGATAAATGCCTGCAATCCAAAGAAAACCATTTCATTCTGATTCTCTAACATTGATTTTCGAGGCACCCAATACGACACCAATTTAGTCAAACCATTTGGGTACATGCGATCATGACACTGTTTATAAGTATCTGATAATAATAAAGCCATTGTGTTATCCATAATTTTAAACCTCCATAACCGTAATTTTTTCATGACTACCATTAAATAAACTGTTTGTGGTAAATAATCTGTTCACAGTATTATTCTCCAAAGATTTGATTAATGTTCCTTTTTCTTTATTAAGAATTGAATTCTCTGTATGAGTGGCATATGCATAAATCTCAGTTACACCATGTTTCTTCAATTCTTCTGCACTATAATAAAGTGAACCGCCATATGCGATAATATCATCAATCATTAACACAGCTTTATCTTTCAAATCAATACCATTTGTTCTAATGTCTAATCCAAGGATTTTACCAGTCTTCCAATCTCTCTTCTTTTCACCATAACAATATGGTAACTCAGGAAATAAATCTGAATATCTCTTAGCTGCACCTGCATCTGGGAAATAAAGTACAAGATTTCTCATACCAATCTTTGAAATAGCTTTATCAACATACTCTTTTGGATTTTCTTTTACACAATTATTGAGTAATGCAGTAGAAACATCGCTATGAGCATCTAAAACATAAACTGATGAAAATCCTAACCAATTGATAAAATCGCAAAAATACTTCAATGTGAATACTTCATCATCATTTTTTACTCTATCCATTCGTGCATTAGGAATATATGGAAGAGACAAATAATAATCCACATTAGTAAAAAATCTTTCAAGATGTTTCTTTACTAACATCAGATAAAATATCTCATCGTTACTCTCATAAATCCATTCAATCCAAATACAAGGAGAGCCATCATAAGAGTCTTCCTCAATGTTGTTTATATCAATATTTACTCTTGGTGTTCCATCTGGAAACTTGTTGATTGTTACAATTTCGCCATTAATTTTAATCATATTCTACTCTCCAATCACTTCGATCTGACACATCTTCATAGTTGCTAATGCAGCATTGTGAGTATCAGGTGTGACACCTGCACAACAGCTTGCATCTACTGTAATATCAATCTCAGGATAATTTGCTCTAATAATAAGTGCATTTGAAACCACACAGATGTCGGTGCATAATCCGCAAACCTCAACACTTTCAAATCCAAAATCCTTCCAGTTTAACCAACCAAAAGTAGGCTTATCAATCAGAATATCGTTCTCAATATCAAAATCTAACCTATCTGAAATCTGCCAACCAACAGTATTCTTTACACAGTGAGTAACAGGAAGATGCTTACCCTCATATGTTTCCAAATAATTCTCAGGGTGTGTGTCTCTTGTAAAGATTACCTGTTTACCAGCATCCTTGTACTCCTTAATTTTCTTTGCTACATTCGATACAATTGTCTGTGCTTCCTTTGTACCGAGTGAGCCATCAATAAAATCATTCTGCATATCTACTACGATTAATGTTTTGCTCATTTTGTTACCTCTTTTCTTTGTTCTTTCATTACCAAATGGCTAACGTTTACTGCTTCTCTCATAGCTTCTGCAAACTCATAAGCACAATCAGAAGTAAATCTTTCCTGTACTTTTGCAATATCATTTGTATCAACTTCACTATGAATCCTTGCCTCAATAATATATTTTCCGTCTTTACACTGAATGTCTACCATCTACTTATTCTCCTTATTAAGCCAATCACAATATTTCTGACAAGCCTCTTTACTTCTGAATGCGATTTTCTCTCCATATCTTTTACCATTGTGATATGCAATTACATCATCATTAAAATCATCAAAAATATTTTCTATTCTGAATTCACTGTAATAATCATACGCATCTGCATAATCCTTGTTTGGCTCGTGATTTTTAGTAAAATAGACTTTCTTTTTATCGCCGCACTTTGGTTTATATGCTTTATGAAATTTAATCTCCTTATTCAATGAAATAACTGGCTCATAGATATATGTTGGTCGAGAACATTCACACTCCTTGGTTACAGTTTCACCATTTGGATATACTGCAACAAGTTTTCTTTCTTCGTTGCATAAAATACATTTTGGTTTCTCATGAGGAACACGTTCTGCGTACCACACTTCTGAGTCTTCTAAAAGTTTCTCAAAAACTTCTTCCATTGTTTTATTGTAAAAGTCTTTTTCTACCTCTTGTTTGTAATTATCTATCTTGTACTGCAAATCTCTTTCTCTACAAGAAAAATCTAAATTTTTATCATTGTACTCTTTAACTTTTTGCCTTAATTCTATATTTTCTTTTGTCAATCTGCTGATTTCAGAGTTTACATCTTCACGTAAAATTTCTCTGAACTTTTCTTTCATTTCATCAAAAAACATTTCGCCTTCACTTGGCTCATAAAAATCATCGTATTCTGGATACATATTCTCTCCTTTCATCGCAAGAAATTCCGCTTTCTTTCGGTCTTGATTTTTATACAATATATAGTATTTGTTGTAATTATTTAATACTATATATTGTATATGCTATTTTGTTTTCAACTACTTATTGTATTATTCTCCATTTTATTTTCTAACCACATATAAATAACTAAATCCACCAGCATTACCTACAGGCTGTGCTAATAAACACATTGCTACATGGTCTGAATCATATACCCTATTACCCTGGCGAAATTGCTTTCCAAAATTTATCTCACCAATACCTCCAACTAACTGTGGCTTATCACCACAAGCAGAACTTAATCCACTTGTGGCTGATGAAAATTTGCCATCTTCTCATCTGTACAAATATATGTATTGTCATACTGAGCCTTATATAAATGCTCAATCAACAAAGAGATGCAAGTTGTCACTATACTGTTACCGCTTTGTTTATATCCCTGGGTATCAGACATTCCAACTGCTTTACAGTTCTCATAATCAATATCATCGAATCCCATGAGCCTGTGGCACTCTTTTGGTGTGAGCTTTCTCACAACTCTTAAATTGTCTCTATCTTCTTCGACCATTGGTTGCCGATTTCCTCCCTGGCATGTTGTTATTGTTGGAGAAATATAATCTTTGTCCCAAACATTTCCTGCGAATCCAGTTCCTTTATTTTCACCATAAATATTAAAAAGTCTTTTTATATTATTTGAATCTGCAAGAATCTGTTTTGGCTGTTTATAATCAGTTGCCACTAAAGTACCCATTACTGGATCCTGCTGATAAACTAAATCTCTCTGACCGATAGTTCTGAATTCAGGTTTTGTAGTGCCAACAATATTTTTTTTAAATTTTGGATCTGTTATCTGAAGTCTTTTCTGTACTTCATCAGATAAGAAATATTTCGCCAAAACACTGCTATCTGTTTCTAATAAATCCTTTAATCTGATTCCTGTGTCAAAAGGCTGTGGAAATTCAAAAGACTTGGTATCAATATCCTTACGAATAGAGATACAGAAGATTCTATTACGATTCTGTGGAACACCTGTGTTCTTTGCATTGATTGTCTGATAATATGAGTTATATCCCAAGTTATCAAGCCGAATCAGCCAATCCTTAAAACTGTCAATATACTTCTTTGATACAAGAGCATCTACATTCTCCATAAGCAAATACTTTGGCAATGTGTTATTCTCTTTTGCTTTTACAAGAAGTCTCTCAACTTCATACAATAAACCTGAACGAGTTGATTTAATGTTGTGACTGCCACAATTAGGGCAGGTATAACGAGTATCTACATCTAATTCTGATGGATCATATTCACAACCACAATCATGACATGTCCACTTTAATCCTTCCTGTTTACCGGCGATTGACAAATCTGTACATGGAGTCGAGTATGTAAGTAAATCACTATATGGCAATGACTCAATCTGCATCATATCACCAAGATTATGCGAAATGTGGTCTGCTAACCAATATTTCTCAATACCTTTTCTTTTATCTTTCTTTCGTGAAAGCTTCTCCCAATCATACGGAACATCTTTCTTAAAATCATATCCAAGTCTCTTATCTGTAAGCTGTTTTACCATTTCTTCTTTACTTGGATAGTCTTCATAATTTTCAATCATTTCATTAGTTAATCCACAATGAATTGCAGCATAACTAACTACTACTTCCTTGTCTAAATCTGCTGTTGCAATCATATTTGCATTGAAGAGATGAGTATTATCAATTCCCTTCATCTGCGCACCAATACCACTACAAAGCTCAATTACACTTAACTCACAATAATTATTTTTTTCATTATTCTCTGTCAAAATCCTTTAATCTACAGAGATTGCGCAATCATTTTTACCCAGGAGTTACTGTTTTATCCTTTCATTTTTATATTATTTTGTTGTAAAAATCACTCGAAAACAGGCACGTCTGCCTAACCGAATGAAAAAAATATTTCTTGTTACTTTTATTTGGAAAATTTGGCTGAATCGCCAAGATAGAAATTTCTATATATGATTATTCTTCGTCTTGAAATGATTTAATTCGATTTTCTAAATAATCAATCTCATCATTCCAATGGTCTATTAGCATGTCTTCGATTTGATGCTTTGCATCTTCTATACTGTCTGCAAACAATGTATCATATTCAACATTTAGTTCTTTTGATGCATATATAAATCTGTTTTCGTCTGTCTCATCTTGGACAAAACCAGCTACTACATTTTCATCATCTTCTTCATAAAATTGACTAAAATGTAATTTATAACATTCCTTACCAAAATCATTCTTTTCACCTGTTTCCCAATATTTCTTCACTTTATCACCTCGCTTAATTTGGCTGATTAGCCTTTGAATAGAATTACTTCTATATTAGATTATTCTCTACTTGAAACTTCTTAAATTCGTCTTGAATCATTTTCTGTATATCTTCTTTGTCAAAAGATATATTTGCAACTGGAATAACATTTGCATTTAGATTAACATCTCCAACAATAGCTTCATCGAATGCTTTTATAAATATTTCTGCAATTTCCTTTTCATAGTTGCCACAAAGTCCACTATAATCTATATCTGCAATTACTCTTGAAAAGAAATCCTTGAATTTATCTCTTATAAAATCTTGTTCATATCTTCCAGGAATATCAATCGTTAATTTCACTCTCTCACCTCTTACACACTAAAATTTCAACTTCTATATTTGTAAAAACACTTTTTATCTGTTCTGAGACATCATTCCAGTCCAGCCTATCTAAACCACAACCAATTACAGGCATTGCAATCTTCTTAATATCATTTTCTAAACAAATCTGTTTCATCTTTTCGAGTGCAAGTCTCATTGTAATTATTGTTGGCTTGTGAAAGTATCTCTCTTTTGTAATAAGATTTAATACTCTACCTTCTAATAGACAGTCACCACCAATTCTTTTATGAGTGTACTGATTAAGATAATCTGGATATTTTGTCTGTAATTTTCGTTTCATATCAAACCTTTTATTGAACTCAACTACAATTCCTTTACCCATTCCAAAATCTGCACTAATACAATGTGCTAAATAATAATCTTCTGGAACTGTAAATAAGTCTTTGCGATCTTCTCTATACGTCATTTATTTCACCTCGCTTACTCTCTGTATGGTTCAGGCAACGGCATCCAAGCTCTCATACCGCCAGTAATTCTTCCCCAAAACCATGTCCCATCATAGCATTGCCTTTGCACTTTTGTTACAATTCCTCGATTTGTGGTAACAAGTACATTGATTACTTTCTTACCTTCGTATCTTTTATCATCTTCTGGCATTTTTCCTTCAACACATTTAATCCACTCCAATTATTCTTTCACCTCACTCTAATATTTGATCCAACCATCTGTAATACCTGTCATCCAATAAATAAGATCTTCTCTATCATTTTTTAATCTTCCATCTATTACACGAGTTAAGATTTCATTGAGCCAGCAGCCAACTTCTTTTCCACTTTTAATAAGCATTGTATCCATTACATCTTTTCCATTAACTGCTAAATCCTTTAGAGAAAAACATTCATCATCTTGTAAGACTTCTTCTAAAATATATTCAATGTTATCAATCTTTTGCAATCTTGTTTCCTGATACATGTATGCTTGTGCTTTAATATCAGCTCTACGAACATTTAATAGCCTTCTGAACTGTTCTTCTCCAATTTTATTAAGCCATCTTTTGACATATTTCTTTCCAACCTCAAAAGTAGCATCATGATAATATACCAATTCAACGACCTTTTCTCTCGTATCGTTGTCAAATCTTAATCGCTTCATTATTTTATCAGTCATATCAGCACTGACTCTTCCATGACCTTTGAAATGTCTGACACCATCTTCTCTATCCTGGTAACAATGTGGTTTTCCTATATCATGAAAGAATACAGCTAAAGATGTAATCAAATCTCTTGGATTCAAGTCGGATTCACAATCACATTCATAAGCTTGTACTGCATGTACTGTATGATTCCATACATCATAAATGTGATATGGATTATTCTGTTGAAAGCCAAACATATCTTTAATTTCAGGAATGAACAACGAGAATACTTCACGGAATAATCCTATCTGTATATAAAACTCGCTTGATAATGCAATCTTACAGAACTCACCGTTAATTCTCTCAATAGATATATTCTCTAAATTCTTATACATTTTATGAATATTAAAACTTACATCAGAATCAACCACAAATTCCAGTTGTGAAGCAAACCGAATAGCACGTAAAATCCTTAATGCATCTTCTGAAAATCTATCCTTTGCTCTACCAACACATCTGATTTTATAATGCTCAATATCTTCCATGCCATTAAACGGATCTACAAGACCAACTTCATCATTGTATGCCATTGCATTGATTGTAAAATCTCTACGCTTTAAATCTTCTTCAAGGCTTCGTGTAAATGTTACGCTATCAGGTCTACGGCTATCTGAGTAATTACCGTCAATTCTGTAAGTGGTACATTCATATCCTTCACCGTCAATTACAACGGTAATAGTTCCATGTTGCAAACCAGTTTCAATAATTCTCTTATTCTTGAATACTTCCATCATTTCATCTGGTGTGGCAGAAGTTGTAATGTCATAATCGTGAATTGATCTACCAAGAATACTATCTCTCACTGCACCACCACATAAAAATGCCTCATATCCATTATTCTGTAAAGTATGAATAATTTCATTTGCTCCAGATGGAATTTCAATTTTCAATCTTTTCATCAAAATTCACCTCAATTTTCGGTTCATCAATAAACTTTACCAATAGTCCTTCATGGTAGAATACCTTGTCACTTTCAGTAATTTCTTCTCCCAAGAAATATCTAAGTACGAATGGCATCATATAGTTGTCTAAACATTTGAACTCAATACTATATTCTCCATTTTCTTTGTAGATTTTTTTACAATATCCGTCAGTACCATTGATTTTGTGGAGCGAAAATAATTCAACTCTGAATGGAATATTAGATTTTGTACTTAATCTTTCTTCAATACAATTTCTCACAAGACTTAACATGTGCAAATTACTTGCCGTTGTCATATCATAAACAATCTCATCATTTGAAAAGAATACAATTCTCTCTTCGCCAACGATGTCATATAATAATGATAATGTCTGATCCATAAGGTGCTTTTCATATGTGATGTGTCTTTTTGGATTGCAATTACCCAAAATTACCTGACGAATATATTTACTATTTATAATATGTTCATTATCTGTGAATTGAGAAATAAAATCTTCCCATGTATCAGTCCCACGAAATATATTCCTATCATATTCGTGTAAAGATGAAAAATTAGCCTTTCTCATATCAATACTGATAAAAACTCTTCCAGTATTAGTTGGCTTAAATATATCTTTATTAGGTAAATCTTTATGAGTCGTAGTAAATTTATTCATATCTTCCGCATTAAATCTCTGATATGCTTCTGAATTTTTGATGCTTGTAATAGCTGCATCCTTTACACGATTATATTCCTCAAAGTAATCCTGTTCACAATTGTATTGCTGTAATTCACTTGCAAATCTAATCCATTTATTAACTGTTCCATAAAAATTATCAAAGAGTTTAATTCTGTCTGAAAAATATGGTTCTTGGAACAATCTAATTGGTATATTGCAATCCTTACAGAATCTTTCTTTTGCTCTATTTGATATTTCCATCAGATATCTCCTTTCACAATTCTCTCATTTACATACATCTTAAATTCATTGATTTTCTTATGATCTGGTTTATCAGGTAAAGATGTATTTGCTTTTGCATATTCAAAACGTTTTTCATATTCATTCAATAAATCATAGAATTCAGAAATAGGCTGTCTATTCTCGTCTAAATATTCTCCGTTTCTAATACTCATAAGCAAATCGTGTTCATCTGATCTATAAGTGATAATCTCTTCCTTTTCCAGAATATCAATACACATCATATATAATCGAATCAAATGAGCCATATGTTTTCCTAATTTATCATGGGCTACAGCCTTTTCATTTCTTTTACCAAATTTGCTGTAACTACTAACAATGGACTTCATTTCGTTCCACATGCCAGCCCAATCTCTTAACGGATAATGTTGCAAGTTTACATCCATAAAAATCTCACTATCATATCCTTCTTGAACAGCCTTATCAATATATAGTTTCACATCACTATTTTCATGAGGGTAATATCTGTTTTTAAATTCATATCTTGCATTGTTGATGCTTTTTAAAATGTAAGCTTCATTTTCTGCCTGACCAACCAATCTTGCAGCCTTGTTCTCCATACGTCTGAGCTGAGAACCCGCATATCCTCCAAAGGTGTGAACACAAATCTGCGAAAGAAACATTTTTCTATTATCCAATAATTCTTTACCAATTTTAGATAAATGTAAATAATGTTCAGGCAAGCAGCCAAGTTGTTCAATTGTATTAGGATTACTTGATGCTAAAAGCTGTATCATTTTATTAAACGAATACATAGTTGTATCTGTATCAACATCTACGACCTGTTCAAAGTCTGTTCCAAGTAAAATATCTGATTTGCTGTTGAGTGCAATACCTCTCACATCTAAATCAGATCCTTCTTTATCCATTCCATATGCATGACTTCCACCAAGAGTTAAGATAATGATATTGTTACCCAAATTCTTATCTGTTCTCAGAAAGTCATACTCTTTTGATTTTAATTTGTCCTTAATCTGTTCAATTGTCATTGTCTTAACCTCCAAAATTTTATATATCTATTTTTACTCGCCCTTTAAAGTTTGGGATATCCTTGTTGTCCTTGTTTCGAGAACGCATTAGATATACATATAAGTTTGACATTATATTTATTCTCCTTACTTACTTAAAACAATCAAAATATTACTTAGATATAAAGCATAGAATACTAAATAGCTACCACCTGCCAAGAACAGCAATTTGAATACAAAGTCAATAACACCATTTTTCGTCCATGCTATCCCAACAATAAGGTTAAAAATTCCCATAATCAATAAAATAATGTTTAAAATATTCATATTTCACCTCCAAATTTCCGCAAGAAATGTGCGTTTCTTTCTAATGTAAAATATATACCATATATAGTATATATTACTTATTTTCAATACTATATATGGTATATTTGTAACAATTACTCACTTAATTCTGCAAGTGCCTTATCCAGATCCTCATCAGACATATTTTCAAGTGCTGCATCCTGTCTCTTAGCCTTGATTTCAAGCAATCTCTGCCTCATCTCAGCATTTTTCTTAGCATCTTCTCTCTTCTTTTTCTCATCCAGCTTCACGCCAACAATATACTTAACAATTTCAATCTTGTTGGAAATCTCCTCGTCTTCCTTTGACTTAGTATTCAGAAGACTCTCTTCCTCAGACTTCTTTACTTCCGCATTGAGTGTCTTAAATACTGAGTCCAGATTTGTGAGAGATAAATCCCACAAATCAATTACGTTAATCATTCCTCTGAATGGGAACTGATAGTTTGCTCTTGTTGCATTAATAAATAATTCGTTGTTTGTCATAATAATCTCCTTTTCTAATTCTAATTAAAACTTAATCTTCATTACACGCTCTGTTGCGCCCTTAACCTTAACAACTAAATCTGCTCTCTTTGTCATAGAGAATCCAATTCCTGAAAGCTGATCATCAGTATCTTCTACATGACACTTAGCACCTAAAGCCTCAAATACTCTCTTGTGCTTCATTAAATCATTGTCAAGGAACTCAAGATAGAATCCATTAGGCTCTTCGCTATTTACACAATCTTTCAGGAAGAAGAATAAATGTCTATGACCAATTCCATCCTGCTCGTCAAAATAGTTTGGACTGTAACTAATTACTGATACAGGAACAAACTGATTTGTATTTACACCCCAAATTTCACGACTTGAAATAGATGAACTTCCAGACAGTTTTTCCTTAATTGAGAAGTTGCCATTTTCGTCAAGTGTAACTTCTGCCACCTGAACATTCTCACCAGTTCTCATGGGATTGCTATAATCAAATGAGTAAATCTCACCATTAAACTCAACTTCTGCTCTGAACCCATGTCTTACTGCACCTGAATACTGATGTACAAAAAATCTATATGTTCCTGGTTTCATTCTTGATAAATCCTGCCAAGTAATATTCTCTACTGCAACTTTTCTACATGGATTTACAATATCTACATCTAACTGACCACCCAATCTTGACGACTCAGGTTTTCTACAATTACTGAAATAAATCTCATTTCCGCTAGGCTCAACGCAATGAGCATCAAGATCGTAATTATCATGTCCATCTTCATTCCACTGAATTGAAAATCTGAGTACACCGTCAACATTACCGCCAGCAGCTTTTACATTCTGCTTCATATCAGAGTCAGTAATATTTCCTGAATAAGCCCAAGATAATCCATTGTTCCACTTGAACATTGTCTTAGCGTCTAGATTAACAGGTGCAATCATAGAAACAAAGTTTTTCTCATGCTTATTCTCTACAAAAGCTTCAATTTCTTTTGCGGTTGGAAGTACCTTATCAATGAAATCCTGTGCTGAAATCTCTTCAACTTTAGAAAACTTCTTAGGACTTACAGCAACATCCTTTTCCATCTGACCAAAAATATCATCTGCACCAACCATTCTTCTTGCGGCACTCTTATTTGAGAACAGTACATTATTTACAGTAATATCATTCAGATTAGCAAATCTTCTCTGTAATGAATCCATATATCCAAGCTCTGTAATGGTCTTCTTTGCATCCTCAAGCATCTTCTTTGTAAAAATAGCCTTTGGACGCTTATAATTACTTGGAGCGACAATCTGCTCATACTTCTTAACTGCTGTATCAAGATCCATATCCTCACTTACATTAATAAGAAGTGTTCCAATGGAATGATTTCTAATTCTACCGATAGCCATACCTGCTGTTACCGATTTCTCCCAAGCATATAAATCCTTTTCAGTATCAGAAGTCAGCTTATCGTATTCCTTCTTATACTTCTTGAACTCTGTGAGTACGCCTTTCCACTCTTCGCCCTTGTAAAGTGTATTTGAATTGATAAGTTCAAGAATTGTATCAAGTGCTTCCATAGTAATTTCATCGAGAGAACGCTTAAATACATTTCTTGTATCTCTGAACTGTCCTTTAACTTCCTCGTTAGAACGACTACTTCTATTTACAAACTTACTTGGAAGCTCTAAAAAGAAATGATCCCACTGATGAGACTTTCCATTGATTTCCTCAAAATTAAAATCTGTACCAATCTTAGGGAACTTAGTTGTATAAATATCTGTAACTGTATGAGCTTTTACAAAAGCATCAAGTGCATCACATACTGGCTGATATATTGTATCACCAAGATTCAGTTCCCAAATCGTATGAATCTGGTTATCCTTGATAGTGACAGCAGAACCAATATTCTTAATAAACTGTCTACAACAACTACAATCATGTTCTCTACGCTCTCTGAAAATCTCATTTGTACCAGCAGGGAAGCTATCAAGATATGTATTCCATAATTCATCCTTATCTACATTTACCTCAAATAAATGTGTTGCCTCTTTCTGCATTTCATCGAAGTGCTTCTGTAATGCCTTCTTAAACATCATAAATCCATCCATATTTTGTACCTCTTCTTTCTTATATTTATTTTTGTTAATTGCTTCTATTGTTATATTCTCCGTTTATATCAAACCAGTTGCCTTATCTGGATTTTCATTAGCCCATTTTATCCATCTTTCAGCATAAGATTCAGTTTTATTATTTAATCCAAACACTTCTCTTGTGAGTATATATCCTTTGCCAATCGACTCTTCCATATCTTTTGTATTGTTATCTACATCATCTGCATCTAATGGTCGAAACACTGTCTTGGTAAAATATCTTCTACCATATTTCTTTGTTGTCGTGATTTTATTTATCTTATCCTTATATAACTTCCATACGCCAGATGAATCTTTGTTAATCTGTGCTACATAATCTCCTATATTTAACACATTGTCTCCTTTCTAAATTCCAATGAATCGAACTTTCTTGTTATAAAAACATTTTAATTTCCGCTTGATATAGCGAATCATATCCTTGCATTAATTTCCAAACACAGAAATTATGATCATTGCATTTATCTACAAACAACACGCAACTCTCATTTATATCTTCTATACAATAATTCTCTTTGATATAATCAATATCAATACCATTTTCTAATTTACAGTAATAGATATTGAATTTTTCTCTATGAATATAATCTCCAATCATCGTTGTTAATAATAAACAAAGCATAGCTGGCAGTTGTAAAAGAAAAAGCAGCACTAATGCTTCTTCTGTATCTGTTATAAAGAATTGTCTTATTGCACATATCTCTAATAAGATAATCATAATCACAAATAAAATTCCAAAAAACAGATACCACTTATTAGCTGACCACACCTCTTTTGTTTTAATTTTTGTTTTGTCCATTTATTTTCACCTCACAATCCAAAGAAAGAGAAATTTCTTATCTATTATTCTCCTAAATATTTCTTATCTAATCCTGCACACAACATAATATTTTCAATCTGCTCTTTAGAATAATCATACTGTCCAGGATATTCATGTTTCGCTACTTCGTATGCCAATGATTCGATTACTTCCATTAGTTCCGATCTACAATCATCAACTTTATTCATTTAAAATAACCTCACTTCACTTGAAACAAAACTTTTATTTGATTTCACATTATTATTCTCCGTTATATTCTGTCATCTTCGCTACTCTCTCATCACTAAACACAACTTCAAATTCATGACAAAAACTATCTAATACAACTTTTGTGTCAATTAACTGCCATTTTATTGACACAATATTTTGCAGTGGATATACAATATCATATTCATCTTCCAAATATCCATCTGATTTAACAGAAATCATTATGAATTGAGGAACTGTACACGACAGACCATCCGAATCAAACCATCTATATCTTTTCCCTTGATGTTTTACACCATCAGTAGTTATGAATATAGGCTGATATTTTTCTAAATGTATTACTTTCGGTTTCTTAAGTTCTTTTTCTTTATTCTTATTAAAAAACATTTCTTTACCTCCAAATCATAACCAAAGAAAACCACATTTCTTGTTTTATCTCCCGTACATAATATACTCATCGCCAAGTTCTAAATTTACTTTATAATTACCGTTGTTATAAACTTGAACTCTCATATTGTAAAATTTAGAATCCTGTTCACGAGAATTTGGATCATAAGGATATGTAAAACCTGCTCTTGTCAAATGTCTTAATACTCTTCTTTCTGTTGTAGCACGACTACATCTTTCTTCGAATGCAAACTGTCCATTATCAAGATTAATAAGAGTACAATAGCTACTTGTGCTATCATTTCCGTATTTATTTTTGTTGTCTCTAAATGAAACCACCAAATAAACACCAACTACTTTATCATTTTCTTTCTGAATAACAATTGAGCCATTTGTTAATTTAATATTTCTGTCAAGATCTACACACTCACAGACACCTTTAATGCTAATATTATTCATTTTTATATCTCCTTTTTTGCTTATATAGAACAGAAACCATACTCACAAAGAATATGAGAATTACCAAATTGGGTTATGTATTTAATAGAATAATCATGATGCTTTCTGATTTCTGTTATTAACATATTTTTATATAGCTATTTTCTTCACAAAATTATCAAAACTGTTCTTCATATATGTAAAGTTTGTTTTCTGTGAAGGACTAAAATTTGTCTGTTTCTTATATTTCTGAATCCAATTTTCAAATTCCTCATCCTGTTCTCTTAAACAAGCATAAGCCATAATAGCAATTACAGCATTTTCACACTGTTGATATACAGGCTCGTCCACTCTTACACAATCCTCAACCATATCTCTGTAAAACTCAATGTCCTCTTCTGTAGCTTCAGGATTTGCATTTTCCTGAACAAAAGAAAGAGTTGTTTCTTCTGGATTTATTGTTAATGTTTCTGTGTCAATATGTAAATAATCCATCATCAAAGCAGTATATATATCAATTTTAGCTTGAATAATCTTTTTGTCAGATGTGCCAGCTTCTTTATCAAGCAGATCATAACTCCACTCGCCAATAACTTTATCATGCAAGTCATTTACAAGAGCATTTACAAACTCTGCAAATTTATTATCTTTAACACCAAGCTTTGTGAATTTATCAAATGTAGCTATCCAGCAAAGAATATCTTTAAATACGAATATATTCTGAAATTTGTTTCCACAAACTTTTGCAATACGATTTCCGTATTCATTGACCTTTTCAAATTCATCAAATGAAGAGTTTTCTTCAAGGTACTCATTTCTATCATTTGGTGTCTTTTTCCAATCATTAAGATGGAATGTAGCCATTACAGAATTTGCAACAGTTTGTTCATATGTTCCGTTCTTTCTCATTGACTTTGAATAAGCAACACAATTTTTGTAGAACTCATTATTTGCGATATTCTTAATTTTTCTTGCATATGTAGGAATCCATGTAAGTGCTTTCTGGTTCGAACCCATACTCTTGTTGCGGTTATATCTGCGAACCAACTTGCTTATTTCTTGCATGGTACAGTTTTGATGTATTACTATACGAATCTGATAATCATCGAATTTCTTCTTTAATTCATCTGGTAACTGCTCAAATGTCTTATTCTTAATATCAAATTCACGATTTTCCCAAAGAATACTTCCATCTTCGTCCTTGATAAGATGTCCTTCACTATCCCTCATTTTCGCTTGATACTGAATAACACTATTTTCAAATGATTTTGTTGTTTTCCAGTTCATGTGTCTAAACTTATTTAAAGCGGTAGTTCTTTGAATTCCATCAACAATGTACTGCTGTGTAAGATCTCCACCAAGCTCCTCTTCACCAAGAATAATAGGAGGAATATAATCTTCTGTAAGCACAGTTACAATAAGTTCATTTATTGCCGGATTGTCCCAACAAAACATTCTCTGTACATCTTGGTTCTCCGATATATCTTCACTATTTACACTTTTTAAATATGAAGATAATGCGATTGCTTGTTCCCTTACTTTCTTTGCCATAATAAATTCCTCCCATTTTTACATTAATTCTCTTACATTTTCATAAGCCTGAATAGCTGCTATATGATTACCATAATCTTTTTTAGAAATATGTAATAACTCTTGTATGTCTTTAGTTTCATAACCTTTTATCATATAAGATAAAATTTTTCTTTGCATATCTGAGAGTTTACTTAGATAATTTCGAATCTTAATATCACTTAAATCTTCATAAAATAGTTCATCATACAAATTTTTAAATGTACCAGGTATCATTTCTTTTAAGTCTCCACCATCCTCCATTGGAGCATCTAGTGATATATTCTCAATTCTTTTAGGTCTTTTATGAATATCATCCTCATCCCGTAGGATCTTTCCATTTTTATCTCTTTCCAGATTACTTGATTTAAGAGTATATTTATTATCTCTTATCCATGTGCTTGTCTTTCGCATAATATTTCCAGTAAGAAAAGTCTTAAAAGAAGACTTTGAATGATCATATTGAACAACTGATTCTATAAGACAATCCGTTGCTACATCATATAAATCCTCGTATTCGCTTGTGCTAACTTTCCCTTCCCAAACCTTATGACATATTGGTTTTAACTTTTTCATGTCATCCTGCATGTATGTATTAATGATGTCCAACATTTTTTGATTGGATTTAATAATTAACATAGTTTCTTTTGTTATCATTTTATATGTCCCTTCTTATTTAATTCTCTATATAAATACTCTCCAAAAGTCAATTCACCAACTTGTATATTTGTGTACTTTGTTTCACTAAAGCATTTGGGACATCGTGAAAATTTCTCATTCTTATCTTTCGAGAATGACATTACATTTTCCATTGGAGTGTTACAATTTCTACAAATAATCATTTCATCACCTCGCTTAAAAATCGAACAGTTCATTCATAACTCTTGGTTCATATTTTCTTCCATCTAATCCGTTAATCATCTTTTGTAATTCATCACTTACCGATTCAGATATCTTCTTTCCAAGAATAACATTTAGAACATCTAACTCATTCTTAATACTTCTCCTTTTCACTCTCCTATCTTTTATCATTTTGTATGCCTTATAGCCTTGTGCTGCATTAAGGTTACAGAATTCTATGTAATGGTTTATGTCACAAAGTTCCTTATCAACTTCGCTTAACTGATTAATCAATTCTTCTTTTCTATGTAATGCTTCAGAAGCAAGTCCGTTTAATCCAGATATCTTATCTACCCAATATTGGATATTTTCTGCAACTGATACCGTTTCTGTATTTGATTTCACTTCTTCATGCGAAATCTGCTTAATTAACGCAGGTGGCTTATCAATCTTTTCTACGTGAAAAACTGATTTTAATGCCTTTGATAAGTTGTTTTGATACACAGAATTGGCTTCTTTATTGCTAAATATATCTGCAAGTGCTTCATTAGATGTTGGAACGTATTTTTTATTTCTGTCACGCATAATCCAACGAGTTCCATCCGTTATGACATATTGAGCCAATACATTCATCTCCCTTCTACTATTATTTTTGTAGTGGATCATATAGGACTCGAACCTATGACCGACCGGTTATGAGCCGGTTGCTCTGACCAACTGAGCTAATGATCCTTAACCAATGCCAAGACTGACGGGTTATGGCATTGGATACATCCGTAAGTGGACAAAACTTTGCAAGAATTAATGTGACCTACAATCCACAACTAGCCGACCGTTAGGCTTGCCAACAAAATTTAAATCAAGAAACGAACTGTTGGCTATGTAACTCTTTAGCGAGTTATTCTCCATAAGAACTTACGCAGCTTACAGTCTGCGCTTACAGAATTATCTGCGTTCTAAGAATTTTGGGTGCAAAATTCTTATAGCAGTGCATATTGGATTCGAACCAATGAATGCAGGAATCAAAATCCTGTGCCTTACCGCTTGGCGAATGCCCTATAATTTATTCTCTATATTAAATTGTAAAAAATGGATTTTTAAAGCAGAAATACTCGAACTACTTGACTTTCAAAGAAAATCTATGTATTATAATTTAACGTAGAACTTTTGTTCTGCCTTACGATAGCTTATGCTGTTGTATGTATTGGTTGGATAGAGTTGAGCATTTGGTGTTCCAGCACCGCTTAACTCTATCTTTTTTTTGTTTTACAAGAACAATATTAGAACGTATGTTTGCTTTTGTCAACTGTTTTTTCGAACATGTGTTTGTTTTTGTTCTATATATATTTATCATATTTTTAGTCCAATAAAATGGACATTTTTATTCTCTAAGCTTAAGTGGAAAATTTATATTGTGTATCATTAACTCCTGAATTCCTTCTAAACACAATCTTCCGAAAATTTCATTGTCTTGATAATCAACTGTAGACGCACTATTTATCATATTTTTCCCTTCGTCAACACTAATCTGTCTTGGTTTTGTATGAATAAATGTAAGTCCATTAAATGAATCTATCCAAATTTTTCCGGGAGCTTCATCAATAATTTTTTTTGCCATTTCTTTACTTACATACATTACACAGTTACCTCCTCTAGCCTATATTCTGTTCCAAAAAATAAAGAATTGAAACAAACTTTATCAATTAATTTTTTTTCTTTTTCGTCTGTAACAGTTCCTAATTTATTAATTACTTCTTCTTTTGAAATAGTAATTAACTGTTCACCAAGTAGCATTGAATATTCTGTCAATCCATTTTTATCATCTGCATTAATACAACCGTGAACTGGCATATTCAATTTCTTTATTTTTGAAGTCAAAGGCATCACTGTGATTATCGTAGCGTGTTTTGTTCCAATCGGATTCGACACGATAACATATGGACGTTCTTTTGTTTGGACTGATCCACCTTCATATTTTACGTTTGCCTTAATTATATCGTATCTTTGTAAATCCATATGTATCCTCCTCTCTTCTATTTATGTAATGGATTACCTTTGATACTATGCATTATATACCTGCAAATGATATATGTCAAGATATATTATTGTAAAATATAATATTTTATGATAATCTATTTATAAAAATATATAGGAGGTAAAATATGTTACAGCTAGACATAAAATCCATTCTTATAAATAAAAATAAAACACAATATTGGCTTGCAAAAGAAACTGGCATAGCGCCTAACGCAATAAATAAAATATATAATTGCGAGACAACTAATATACGATTTGATACTCTTGAAAAGATTTGCATTGCGTTAGAATGTTCTCCTAATGAACTTTTCAAGTCGTCAAATATCAGGATGCAATCTCTTATCCAAAAAAATTAAATGAATATTTCACTTAAGCTAACCATAGAAATTGGTATTTCCAATGGTTGATATTGTGGATTTTTAATTAATCCAAATTCATTTCTATTAGCTATTTTAATGGTATAATTGGGTTCAACGATCTCGTTGCTGAACCCAATTATTATGCCTACGCCGTAATTCTTTTCGTATTTTTGCAGCGTCTCTATCATTTCTCTTGTGCTTATTACTTTCATTACATATTCTCCAAAACTGTTTTCATTCCCACAGCTCCATTGGCATAATTATTAACTGTTGTATTTACACTACTATGCCCCAACTGCTGCTGAACAAATGCAAGATTTCCATTTCTGTTCATTATACTAGCATAATAATGTCGCATCATATGTGGAGTAATACCATTTCCATAATTCTCAAATATCTGTTTGATATTTCTCTCTGTTGTACGTGTACCATTTTTATTTACGAACACAGCTTCTTTGTCTACAATATTATCCAATGTATTTCTATACTCTAACCATTCTCTTAATGCTTTCAGAGCAGATCCAGTAAGATACACAGGTCTTTTTTCAGTTTCTCTTTGATATCCTTTTGGTAAAACCATAATATGTGACATATCATTAAGATCAATATATTCATTATTTTCATCTAAATGCAAATCTGATAAATCCAAGCCAGCAAGTTCAGACTCTCTTATTCCAGTTCCTCTTAAGACACGAAAAATAGCAATATTTCTATTCCTTACACATTCATCCTTTTTCCACATTATTTTTTCTTCCATATCATCAAGCTGATTTTCTGTTGGAAGTTTTTGTGTTAAGTTGTTTTTAGAAGATATTCCTTTATATTTTATTTGTTTACTAAAATCTTCCATACTGTTATAGAGTTCTCTCAATAAACATTCTCTATATGAATATACATTTTTTATAAAACTTTTTATAATATTCTTTCTTGTTTCCGTTGTGGTTGGTGACATTCCATTTGTTTCTTTATATCTAAGGTATGAACTAATATTTTGTGGTCGTAAGTCACTAAAATCAGAAACTTCTATTTCAGAAATTGATTTTTTATTAATGATATTACTTTCAATCAACCACTGTAAAAAATCTTTAATTGCCACTAAATAATTTAACGCTCCACTTTTACTTTCCAATTCATTCAAGTAACCTCTTAAAAACTGTGGTGCGTTTAACTCATCCAACTTCCTATTAAGCTTTTCAGCATTTTTGTTTTGTACTTCTATTTTGTAACACATGTTCATCAACCTCTCTTTCCTACATACATATTCTCTGTTTTCCATTCGGGTAGTAACTCATTATTCTCATCATAATATTTTGACTTAATTTTCTTTGCATATTCCATTCGCTCGTCAAAATCATCACACCACCTAACTTCAAGATTTTTAGTTCTCATTTGCAACTTTGTACATAGACAACACAAGTTTTTTACATGGTCTTTTTCTCTCATATTCGGTCTACGCATTTTATCACCAACTTGATTTTTACTAAGACATCTTAAACAGATAAATTCACTTGATCTGTTTGTGTTGTCATGTCGTTTACACATATTCATCACCTCATTTTTTGCAATAAAAAAGTGTCTGCGACACTCTCAACTCCCCTAACCCCTCATTCATGAGGG
>ENA-OPSD01000003-OPSD01000003.1-human-gut-metagenome-genome-assembly--contig:-NODE-3-length-193367-cov-4.869636_pt1 | contig 193367 bp, 193 predicted proteins | sample MGYA00241453_ERZ501898 | MGnify/ENA primary metagenome ERZ501898 (study PRJEB25962, sample SAMEA2042226) | human gut metagenome | biome: human gut; feature: human-associated habitat; material: faeces... | reverse complement strand
AACTCTTTCCTTTATAAAATGATAGAAAGAGATACAGTACCATCTCTTCTTCTCTTTGGGCCGCCCGGATGTGGAAAAACGACAATTGCATCTGTTATTGCAAAGATGACTAAGTTCAAATTTTTAAAATTAAATGCGACTTCCAGCGGAGCTAAAGAAATTCGCGACATCGTTCCCGCTGCCCAAAAAGAATTGCAGTACTATGGAAGAAGAACTATTGTATTCATCGATGAAGTTCACCGATTTAATAGGGCACAGCAGGATTTATTACTGCCTTATGTGGAAAATGGGACTTTCATATTGATTGGAGCAACTACGGAAAATCCTTATTTTGAACTGAACGGTTCGTTACTGTCCCGGATAAGATTGATTCATCTTAAACCGCTTAGCATCGATTCAATCGTCCTTATCCTCCAAAAAGCGCTTACAGATAAAAATAAGGGATTGGGCATGCATGATTATCATGCGGATGAAATAGTTCTTAAAAATATTGCTGCATATGCGGCAGGTGATACTAGAATCGCGTTAAACTTATTGGAGCAGGCTACAACAAGTTTGCCATATGGCGGGGTACTGACTGAAAAAGAAGTACAGGAGGTTGCCGGGGAACAAATGTCCGTGTATGATAAAAAAGGTGATTATCATTACGATACTGCTTCCGCATTTATTAAGAGCATGCGTGGAAGCGATCCCCAGGCAGCTCTTCACTATCTGGCAAGAATGATTGCAGGGGGAGAAAAAACCTCTTTTATTTCACGGAGAATTATAATCTGTGCGGCAGAAGATGTTGGATTAGCGGATCCCGCTGCTCTTCGTGTGGCAGTATCGGCAGCACAGGCGGCGGAAATGGTTGGATTCCCGGAAGCGCAGATTATTTTGGCGGAAGCAGTATTATATATTTCGCTTGCTCCTAAAAGTAATAGTACGGTTGTCGGTATTTCTGCTGCGATGACAGACATTGCAAAGAAGAGTAACTGGTTTATTCCGCGGCATTTGAAAGATGCACATTATAATGGAGCGAACAGGCTGGGATACGGAATAACTTATAAATATCCACATGCATATGGGGGATGGGTTAAACAGCAGTATCTGCCTGATGAACTTTGTTCTGCTGTATATTACCGCCCTGTATTGAATGGTGCAGAAGCGGAGATTGTAAAAAGATGGAATAAAAGGATGAATAAGGAGTAGGAAGGTTTACCGAACTGATGAAAAAGAAAGTACATATTGCACGCGAAAAGAAAAAAGGCCAGGGGACGAATAGAGTTGAAATCACGGGAATTGTTATGATTCTTTTGGGTTTCTTTGTATGTCTCAGTTTAGGCGGCTATGGCATGGGAATTGTGGGAAATCTGCTGCGGAATGGATTTTATGTACTCTTTGGAGTGGCCTCATTTGGGGCTGCCCTTGTTCTTATTTTTACGGGAGTAATATACGTATTGACAGGACATGCGCCAAATATGACACGTCGTCTTGTTTTTTCTTTAATTGCCGTATGGATACTTCTAGCCGGCTATCATCATCATATGCTCCCTGCCGATAGTAACTTTTCAGTAGCTTCTTTTATGACATATGGAGGAATGTTTTGTGGGATCCCGGTGGGCATAATACGTTTTTTAGCGGGAAATATAGGGACGACAATCATTTTGACCGGTTTGTTTGTCATAGATATTTTACTGTTAACACATTGGTCAGTTTCAAACGGTGCTAAAAAGGTTGGGGAACAAACTGAAAAAAGGATTGGTCATGTTAAAGCGAGAATACGTGAAAAGCAGGAAGCATATCATAGCGCCCGTAATGCGGCGGAAAATGCAGGAGAACAATATAATTTAACAGACTTTATTTTCCATAAGCCTATCATTAAAAATATAAAAAAAGATGATACGGAAGATCTTCCTGTTAATGTATTTTCTCCTGCTGATGAAAAAGGGAAACCTGTATGTGGTGAAGCAACAGACCAAACTGTTTCCGAGAATGCACAGATTTTATTGCCTGAAGATAATCCTGAAGATAATATTGATATGCTGGAAGGACATAAAGTCTGCGAAGAAAATACAAATGACATTAAAATAAATAGTAAGGCAGACATGCCTGAAGCAGAAAAAAATAATTTTTATTCATTTCCACCTCTGTCTCTTTTAAAGGAGGGAGAAAGCTCCGGCAGTTTGGAAACGAATGCTTATGGAAAAGCGAATCGTCTTGAGACAACATTAAAAAGCTTTGGTGTAAATGCCAAAATAGTTCATGTAAGTATAGGACCTGCTGTTACACGTTATGAACTTGAACCTGCTCCGGGGGTACGCGTATCTAAAATAGAAGGTTTGTCGGATGATATAGCGCTTCAGCTGGCAGCCACCAGTATCCGAATAGAGGCGCCCATCCCCGGGAAATCTGCAGTAGGGATTGAGATTCCTAATGCCAAAACGGTTGCAGTATCATTGCGGGAAGTTCTTTCCAGCAATGCTTTTCAAAAAGGGAAAGGAAAGATACTTGTGGCATTGGGAAAAGATATTGCAGGGAAGGTAGTGATTACTGATCTGGCTAAAATGCCGCATCTTTTGATTGCCGGGCAAACCGGAAGCGGAAAGTCGGTTTGTATCAATACCATAATTACCAGTATTCTCTATCATAGTCTTCCTGAAGATGTAAAATTAATCCTGATCGATCCCAAAGTGGTTGAATTATCCATATATAATGGGATTCCTCATTTGCGCACGGAAGTCGTTACGGAGCCCAAGAAAGCAGCGGGTATCTTAAATTGGGCTGTAACAGAAATGGAAACCCGTTATCGGTCTTTTGCGGAAAAAAATGTTCGTGATATTAATGGATTTAATAAGCAAAATCCTGAAATGAAGATGCCATTCATTGTCGTTGTGATTGATGAGCTGGCAGATTTGATGATGGTGGCAAAGGACAGTGTGGAAGATGCGATTTGTCGATTAGCACAAAAAGCAAGAGCTGCGGGGATTCATCTTGTTGTAGCAACGCAAAGACCTTCTGTGGATGTTATTACAGGCCTAATTAAAGCAAATATCCCCAGCCGTATTTCGTTTGCTGTCTCATCACAAGTGGATTCCAGAACCATTTTAGATAAAGCAGGCGCAGAAAAACTTTTAGGTAAAGGTGATATGCTTTTTAATCCATCCGGTGCATCGAATCCTATACGCATACAAGGAGCATTTATTTCCGATGAGGAAGTGGAGGCTGTCGTTTCTTATGTAAAGGAACAGTGCATCCAGCAGGATGTCATAGTATCTGATGAGACGAAAATAGATTTATCAGAGTGGGAACCTGCTGTTTCTTCAGATTCAGAGGAGCCGAAAGATGAATTATTGGCAGACGCGTCAGAGTGGGTGGTTGATACTCAAAGAGCATCTGTTTCCGCATTGCAGCGAAGGTTTCGAATCGGCTACACTAGAGCAGGAAGATTAATGGATACCATGGAATTAATGGGAATTGTAAGTAAAGCTGATGGTGCAAAACCGAGAACGGTTTTAGTTTCTAAAGGGCAATTAAAAGAGTTATTTCCGGATCAAATAGAAAATTGAAATAAATAATATATTATCAAATAAGGGAGCGAAAACCTTTGCGGAGATTAATACCGGTTATATCATTTCTTATATTAGCTTCTACTGCTTTTTGGGGAATTTTACAATATGCAAAAATCCAGGAAGATTTGAAAAAGCAAACTTCAGTCAAGGCGCAAACTATTAAAATTTGTACTGATTTACAATCCAATATTTTAGATGAAATCGGTAAAGAATTTTATGCGGAAACCGGATTTCAGATAGAAATTATACGTATGACAGCGGAACAATTAGGCAGTAATGGGCATCAGGGGATTGGCGAGGCTGATATATTTTTAACATCTCAGACCAATTTGGAAGAATTGAAAAAGAATAAGGCATTACGCTCCTATTCTTCAGAATCAACAGACACTGCTTTAGAACAATTTAAGGATTTCGAGGGGACTTGGACGGGAATTTGGTTAGATCCGATTGTTTTTGTTGTTAATAAAGAATTTGCGGCCAGACATTCTCTGCTAAATTATAATTGGAACAATATAATGACTTCACCGCAGATCCGATTGTCCATGACGGATTTTATTGCGGCAGATATGGCGGAAGATTTGCTGTTATCTATGGCAGAACACTTCGGGATTACAGAGGCACTTTACCTTTTGTCTGAGGGGAACTCCCATATTGTACAATATGGGAAATATCTTTCGACGCCATCAAGGATGGCAGGTATGGGAAAGTGTGATATCGGGATATCCAGCTATAATGAGGCTATGCGGGCACAAAAAGAAAATCTTCCTCTACAAATTATGTACCCTACGGATGGAACTTCCTGGTATTTGTATGGTATAGGGCTTTCTGCCGACAGCAAAGAGCCCGAACTTGGTCAAAAACTTATGAATTGGTTGTTGACGCCTACGCATTATAAAAAGGTCATGCAGGATAACGGTTGTTACTTTATTTATGTTAATGACAGCGCATTGCCTGCTGATACAAACGGAAATCCTTTAAGTTATTGGGAATTAGAGAAGAAATATGTTGATGAGGGGAAAAAAATACTATTGAATGAATGGATAGAACAGGTTCGTTTCAGGAGGATTTCATAATTGAATCGTAAATTGGGAGTTATTAGTTTGGGATGTTCCAAGAATTTGGTAGACACTGAAATGATGGTTGGTATTTTAGCAAAAGCCGGGTATGAATTAACTGAGGATTTAAGCACTGCGCAAATCATTATTATCAACACATGCACATTTATTGATCCGGCAAAGGAAGAATCAATTCAGACCATTTTGCAGGCAGCCAGATACAAAAAGGAGGGAGTTTGTGAGAAACTTGTCGCTGCCGGGTGTCTGACACAGCAATATAAGGAAGCATTGGGAAAAGAAATACCGGAAATCGATATTTTTATAGGTACTGATTCATGGCAACATATTTTAGAAGTTGTCCAAGAGTCCTATATTCATGGCAATAAAAAGATATATAGATTCGATACCGCTCCCTGTGAACATGAAGAACTTATTCCGCGGCAGCCGCTGACTCCACCTTACAGTGCGTATATAAAGATTGCGGAAGGATGCAGTAATGGTTGCACGTTTTGCTATATTCCCTATGTTCGTGGCGCGATGAGAAGCCGCTCCATTCCATCTGTTGTACACGAAGTCAAACGGCTTTCCAGTGAAGGTGTCCGTGAGTTTAATTTAATTGCGCAGGACTCCAGTTTCTATGGCAGAGATTTAAATGATGGAACAACACTTGCAAGGCTATTAAAAGAACTTGTAAAAATTGATAATGTGAAATGGATTCGTTTGTTTTATCTGTATCCAACGTATTTTGATGATGAACTTTTAGAAATAATTACTAAAGAAGAAAAGATCTGCAAATATGTAGATATTCCTTTACAGCATATAAGTGATTCCGTGCTAGGACGAATGCATAGACGTGATTCTTCCCAAAGCATCAAAAAGCTATTGAAGAAATTACGAAATACCACACCGTATATAACAATTCGGACAACCCTTATGGTTGGGTTTCCCGGAGAAACAGAGGCAGATTTTAAAGAATTGCTTACATTCATCAAGGCAGTGAAATTTGATAATATGGGGGCATTTACTTATTCAGCACAAGATGGGACACCAGCAGCCCGTATGGTCGATCAGGTTACAGAAGAAATAAAAGAAAATCGATATCACGAGTTAATGGCGGCTCAAGCAGAAATTTCTGAAGAAAATAATCGGAATCTGATTGGAGTTGATACAGAAGTATTGGTGGAAGAATTATTAGATGATGGATGTGGAAATCTTCAGGCTAAAGGCAGAGCATCTTTCCAAGCACCTGAGGTAGATGGTAATGTTTACATAGATCACCCTGGCGATTTACGGCCGGGTGACTTTGTTAAGGCGCATATTATAGATGGATACGCATATGATTTGATTGCGGAGAGAATAACAACAGATAGAGGTATATGATGATTGTTGAAATCATTACTACCGGCACAGAATTACTACTGGGAGAAATTGATAATGAGAACAGCAGATGGTTGGCGGTTTTTCTGAATCAGCACGGATTTACAGTAGCTTATATGACTACGGTGGGGGATAATGCTATGCGGATGAGAAATGCTATGGAAATTGCATTGTCTCGGGCAGATATAGTAATTACATCCGGCGGGCTGGGTGCGACACAAGGAGACATTACGAAGCGCATCGGGGCAGAAGCTTTAGGTATTCCTTATGTATATTATGAGGATCAGAATAGCCGTCTTAGGGATTATTATGAACGAGAAAGGCGAGTATATTCTAAACTCCTATCGCGACAGGCATGGTTCGGAGAAGGTTCCTGCATATTTGAAAATCATGTTGGTTCAGCTAATGGATCTGCATCTATTAAAAATCATAAAGCACTAATTCATTTACCGGGACCACCATTTGAAATGAAAATTATGGCAGAGAAAGAGATGATGCCGTGGCTTGAAAGTAATTTTGGACCGCAAGGTATTATTTATTCTGTTATAGTAACTATAACAGGGTTGACAGAGACAGAAATTGAATCCCGTATAATGGATCTAATTAAGGCGCAGGAAAATCCGACATTTGCTTTATTGGCAAGGCCGGGATATATTGCGCTTCGTATGACTGCGCATGGAAGTACTATACAAAATGCGCACGATTTGATCACTCCGTTCTTATTGATTATAAAAAAGCGGCTTCCTGTATCAGAGTATCATGTTGAATCTGATATTAGGAGTGATTTGGCAGAATTATTGATTCAGTATAAAATGACAATGAGCGCCGCTGAATCATGTACCGGTGGCATAATTGGAAAGTTAATGACAGATTTGCCCGGAAGTTCTGACTACTTTAAGGGGAGTGCTGTTACTTATTGGAATGATAGTAAAGAGAAGATTCTCGGTGTTTCAAAAAGTGCACTGGAAAGAGATACTGCTGTTAGTGCTGGTGTAGCTGGTGAAATGGCCGAAGGTAGCAGACGACTTTATAATAGTGATGTGTCGGTAGCCACTACCGGATATGCCGGTCCGGGGAATGGAATACATGGGGAGAGTCCTGGTCTTGTATTTATAGCTGTTTCAGGAAAATATGGAACAAAAGTCTATGAAGAACATTTTATGGGGAATCGTGAGAGTATCCGTTATGGCGCAGCAGATAAGGCATTATATTATGTTCTGCAGTATATTAAATTAAATAAAGGAGGATAAAATGACAGTAAAAGTACAGAATACGGACATGAACTCAGAACGTCAAAAGGCTCTTGAAAATGCAATGCATCAAATTACCCGTGAGTTCGGAGCCGGTGCAATTATGCGATTAGGCGATATGAAGGGGAAATTGGATACAGAGGTTATTCCGACAGGTTCATTAGCTCTGGATATTGCAGTAGGGGTTGGAGGATATCCTCGGGGAAGGGTCATAGAAATTTACGGGCCGGAATCTTCCGGAAAAACGACATTAGCATTACATGCCATTGCCGAAGCACAAAAAAATAATGGTGTAGCGGCATTTATTGATGCGGAACATGCCTTGGATCCCGTATATGCTCATCATTTGGGTGTCGATACGGAGTGCCTTTTGATTTCTCAGCCGGATAGCGGAGAACAGGCATTAAGTATCTGTGAGCAGTTGGTGCGGAGCGGAGCGGTGGATATGATTGTTATTGACTCAGTAGCAGCTCTTGTTCCGAAACAGGAAATTGAAGGAGATATAGGTGATCAATCTGTAGGACTTCAAGCCAGATTGATGAGCAAAGCGCTTAGAAAATTAACCGGGATTATAAGTAAATCCAGGACCATCGTGATATTTATCAATCAGATTCGTGAGAAGGTTGGTATTATGTTTGGTAATCCTGAAACCACTACTGGTGGCAGAGCGCTTAAGTTTTATTCTTCTATACGGGTAGAAATCCGTCGCGGTGAAGCTATAAAAAATGGGACAGATGTGGTGGGAAACCGTACTCGTGCCAAAGTTGTAAAGAATAAAGTGGCCCCGCCTTTTAAAACAGCTGAGTTTGATGTGATGTATGGAGAAGGTATCTCAAAAGAAGGAACGTTACTGGATCTCGCAACTAATATGGATATTATTCAAAAGAGCGGGGCATGGTACTCCTATAAAGGAAATCGTATAAGTCAGGGCCGTGAGGCAGCAAAGGCTTTTTTGAGAGAAAATCAGGAAATCGCTGCGGAAATTGATAAGATTATTAGGGATACTCTGGTGGTAGAACCGGAAAAATTCAATGTGGATGTTATTGCAAAGAATAAAGATGCAAAAGAGTAAAACAGCGTATGAAGCAGCCTTGCATTTACTGAAGTATCGTGGACAGAGTACTTATGAATTGCGTAAAAAATTAAAAGACAGGGAATATCCTTTGCGGGAGATAGAAGAAGCTTTATCGAAACTTTTACACTATGGATATGTAAATGATTTGGATCTTGCTGAAGATTTGTTTAACTTATATAAGAGCAAGAATGCTTATGGAGATGTTTATATTCATAAAAAAATGAAATTGCGAGGCCTTTCCATAGACCGACATTTGACTTTTGATGAAGAATATGCGGCTGCACTTATCGTTATGAAAAATAAAGTGAAAGTTTTACCAGCTTTAAAGCATAATTATAGAAGAGCTGCGGGCATATTATATCGTCGGGGTTTTCCAGGATCAGTGATTACCAGTGTTTTGCAAAATTTAAGAATTTCTGATTTTTAGCTTTTTAAAAGCCACATGAAAGAAATATCCTTTTTTCATGTGGCTTTTACTATTTAACATATTGACTTTTTGACTTTTGAGTAATAAAATAGATTTGGTAAAAAGAAAAGGAGCCTATCATCAAATGACAAATTCCATTTTAGCGGATAGAATTGAACAATTTATATTAGAAAGGTTGGGAAAGCAGTCTTCTGATGAATTACTTTTACGGCGTAAGGATGTGGCTGATCTTTTGGAATGTGCCCCGTCACAGGTGACATATGTAATCAATACACGATTTTCATCAGATAATCGATTCATGGTAGAGTCAAGACGAGGAAGCGGCGGATACATTAAAATTTCCATGCGAGGTGTAGCGGAAAAAGATCACGGAATAATCTCGCATACGGTCTCTGGAAAAAAAGGAGAGACTGATAAAAATGATATAGAATTGGTTGAAAGCAATTTTGAAGGATATTTCAATATGCTTCTGAAATATAATATCATTTCACGCCGTGAATATCACATGATTAAGGTATTAATGCGGACAATGCTTGAATTTTGTCCGCCGGAAAATCGGCAAGATGCTGTGAGAACTATAATACATCAGACAGAGTGGACTTTGAAAGGAGAATAAAATGTTTTGTGAACATTGTCATGGAAGAGTAGCCAATGTACATTTGGTAAGAATTATTAATGGTAAAAAAAGTGAATTACATCTTTGCAATGAATGTGCAAAAGGAGAACGTTTCAAGCAAACTGAAAACTTATTAAATTATTCAATGCCTTCTATTTTAGGAAAAAGATTATTTGATATATTTCCACATTTTTATAAAGATAATAATGGGAGCATTTGTGATGTCAGGAAAGTAGCATCTGATGGATTAAATCTGTCAAAGGGACTGTTTCATGGAAACCAGGATTATAAATCTTTTAGAGAAGAACTCAGACCCTTGTTCAGTCATAATCTGACCAAAAATGAACCGGGCTTAAAGGAAGAGTCAATAAAAGACGAAAAGCTGGCTGAATATGAAAAACAATTAAAATCAGCTATAAATTCGGAAGATTTTGAGCAGGCAGCTAAGCTGCGGGATCAAATACAGGCATATAAAGCACAAAATGGAATTTAAAAGAAAAATTATGATAATCAAACATGTAAGGAGGGAATTTGGATGGAAAATAGGTACACAGACAGCGTAAAGAATGCATGGAAGTTTGCTGCAGAGGAAGCCTCTAAGCTTGGTAGTGAATATGTAGGGACAGAACATCTTTTGATAGGTATTTCAAATGAAAAAGACAGTGTGGGCGGAAAGATTTTAAATTCGTTGGGACTTACAGTAACAGCACTGGAAGAATTCCTGCAGGCGTATAACGATTCAGTTTTTTTCAGAAATACGGACCTTTATATAGCACCTCGTACAAAGCGAGTTCTTGAAATGGCTGTCGAAGAGGCCAATGAACTTGGCAATAATTATGTCGGAACAGAACACTTATTGCTGGCCATTATTCATGAAGGCGGCGGATTGGCGATCCGCATATTGGAGCAGTTCAATGTAACAGGAGGTAAATTGAAGCGTGCTTTTGAACAATTTATGTCGGAAGAAAATGATAGTGAAAAGAATGAAAATCTTGGCGACTTGGGAGAATTTGCTGTTGATTTGAATGAAAGGGCAAAACAGGGAAAAATTGATCCTGTTGTTGGGCGTCAGACTGAAATTAACAGAGTTATTCAAATCCTCTCACGGAGAAATAAAAACAATCCGGTTCTTATTGGCGAACCGGGCGTGGGGAAAACTGCGATTGCAGAAGGTTTAGCACAGCGAATTATCAATAATGACGTTCCCGAAATTTTAAAAAACTGTAGAATCATTTCCTTAAATATGTCTTCCGTGGTAGCGGGAACAAAGTATAGAGGGGAATTTGAGGAGCGGTTAAAAAAAGTCTTGGAGGAAGTAAAGAAACATGAGAACTGGATTCTGTTTATTGACGAATTACATACTCTTGTAGGTGCTGGTGCAGGGGAAGGTTCCATGGATGCTGCTAATATTATGAAACCTGCCCTTGCCAGAGGAGAGATTAGATGCATTGGCGCGACAACATTGAAAGAATATAAGAAATATATTGAGAAAGATGCAGCTCTTGAACGCCGCTTCCAGCCTGTAAAGGTGGGAGAACCTACTCCTAAGGATACTATTGATATATTAATGGGACTTCGCGATAGATATGAAGCATTTCATAAAGCAAAAATTACGGATGAGGCTATCAAAAAAGCAGTAGAGTTATCTTCTCGTTATATTACCGATCGTTTCCAGCCGGATAAAGCAATTGATGTTATTGATGAAGCCGCAGCTAAGGTTCGTATGGAGGCTTCTTCTACACCGGACGATTTGAAAAAAAAGGAGGAGGATCTTGCCTCTGTCCAGAAAGAGAAGGAAGCCGCCATATCTGCTCAAAATTTTGAACGCGCTGCCATATTAAGGGATCAGGCAAAAGAGCTATCCGGACAAATTGAAAAGATGAAGGGGGAATGGAAAGGCGGTGATCATGAGCATTTAGTTGTTACAGAAGAAGACGTAGCTGAGGTGGTTGCCAAGTGGACAGGTGTCCCCCTTCAGAATCTGAAACAGAAGGATTCTGAACGTCTGCTTCATTTGGAAGAAGAACTTCATAAACGTGTTATTGGGCAGGAAGATGCCGTAACTGCTGTTGCCAAGGCAATCCGGCGCGCCAGAGCAGGGATGAAAGATCCGAAAAGACCAATTGGTTCGTTTCTGTTTCTTGGTTCTACTGGTGTTGGTAAGACAGAATTGGCAAGGGCGTTGGCAGAAACTATGTTTGGCAGTGAGAAGAATATGCTTCGCTTTGATATGTCTGAGTATATGGAGAAACATGAAGTATCGCGCCTTGTTGGGGCACCTCCAGGATATGTAGGATATGAAGAGGGCGGGCAATTAACGGATGCCGTTCGCAGGAATCCATATAGTGTCATTCTTTTTGATGAAGTGGAAAAAGCACATGCAGACTTCTTTAATATCTTACTACAGGTACTTGATGATGGACGCTTAACAGATGGGCAGGGACGTACCGTTGATTTTACAAACTGTGTCATTATTATGACAAGTAATCTTGGATCAGGATTGTTACGCGGCAAAGAGAAGAAATTGGGCTTTATTGATAAGAATGAAGACAAGAAAGATTTTGAAAGTGCAAAAGCCATGATTTTAGACCAGGTCAAACATACTTTTCGACCTGAATTTATTAACAGGATTGATGAGATTATCGTTTTCCATCCGCTGACTACAGAAAATCTATCAGAAATCGCAAAACTCCTTTTAAAAGCAGTTGAAAAGAAATTGGAACATCTTCATTTGAAAATGGATGTTTCTGAAAAAGCTTGCAATCATTTGATCGCAGACGGTTCTGATTTTGAATATGGTGCACGGCCTTTGAAAAGAACTATTCAAAAAGAAGTGGAAGATGAAATCTCTGAATTATTATTATCAGGAAAGCTGAAAGGGAAGAGTACCATCCATGTAGATGTTGGTGAAAAAAACAATCTGGTGTTTAATGCAGACTAAGGCTTATCGGTAAAAAGTAGTATAATGGGCATAGGGACGATCTCTATGTCCATTTTATATTGCGGGAGAGATTGACGAATATGAACTCAAAAACCAAGACAAAGTTTATATGTCATAATTGTGGAGCAGAAACGCCTAAGTGGATGGGTAAATGCCCCAATTGTGGAGAATGGAATTCATTAGAGGAAAAAATAGAAGGAAGTATTCCCAAAAGCATACGAACGTTATCTTTTCAATCCGGAAAAGAACCTACCAGTTTAACTGATATAGAAATAAAAGATACAGATAGAATGAAATTGGGAATAACAGAATTAGATCGTCCATTAGGAGGCGGTATAGTCTCCGATTCCGTTATTCTTTGGGGTGGAGAACCGGGAATCGGAAAATCAACTCTTATTTTACAAATATGTGATTCATTTACAAAGATGGGAAAAACTGTACTATATTGCAGTGGTGAGGAATCAGATATACAGATTAAAATGAGAGCAGAACGGCTTTCTGTAAATACAGAGGGATGTTTTGTTTTTGCTGAAAGCAATTTAGAAACAATTCTTGCCGAGGTAGATAAACTACATCCGGATATGGTTATTATTGATTCTATACAAACTACTTATCTTCCTAACAGTTCTTCAGCAATGGGGAGTCCGACACAAATCAGGGACTGCACAGCAATACTTGTAAAGATGGCTAAAGAATCAGGGATTATCGTAATGATTATCGGGCACGTTACAAAAGAGGGAAATATTGCGGGTCCGCGTATATTAGAACATATGGTAGATGTGGTTTTTTATTTGGAAGGAGATAGAAACTATCAATTTCGTGTGCTTCGTACTGTGAAAAATCGATTTGGTTCTACATCTGAATCAGGACTCTTTGTAATGGGGCGGAAAGGATTGAAAGGGATTGATGATCCGTCTAAGTATCTTCTAAAAGGAATACAAGAAGCTCCTGTATCTGGAAGTACAGTTGCTGCCTGTATGGAAGGCTTACGTCCAATCTTGATTGAGGTACAGGCACTTACAGTCCATTCCGTACTAGCAGTTCCGCGTAGAATTGCATCTGGTTACGATTTTAATAGATTGGTTATTTTACTTGCCGTACTGGAAAAAAAGGGGAAAATTCCATTTTCTGCTGATGATGTATATCTCAATGTGGCAGGTGGCTATAAATTAAAAGAAACAGCAGCGGATTTATCAGTAGCACTGGCATTATTTTCCGTAAAGTATGATATACCTTTGAAAAAATTCTGTATGGCTTTAGGTGAAATTGGATTAACCGGTGAAATCCTCCCTGTTTCTAAGTTAAGCTTACGACTCAAAGAGGCGGTCAAAATGAATTTTACTGAATTTGTCCTCCCTGCGAGGAATCAGGAAGAGGCTGAAAACTATTTTAAAGATAATCACCGGGAGGAATTACTCTCGCATGTGGTATTTATAAATCATTTGGAAGAGGCGATCCATTTTTTTAAATCACAGGTGTGAGATAAGAGAAAGGTTTGTTTTTCAATCCGTTATGATTGTGCTATTATAATTAAAATGTGTAAATGTAGTATTTCAGAAATTATTTTATGGAAACTAAAGAGGAATTTATAATATGCCGGAAAAAGTATTAAAGGCCATATTTATTCTGCTTTTTTCTGTATTGGGAATAGTGTTGTCTACCCAGACGGAACCGTTGCTTACCGCAGTCATTCCTAAAAACGTTTTGACCGAGACAATTTTGGGAATTACAATTTTATCATTGGGTGTCATGCTGATAGGCGGAATTTTAGGTGCACTTGTAGGACGAGTCATTTCGGGCTATTTGATTAGCAGTTTGTTTGCCTTTACATCCCGAGTCGAAAAATCACTGCTGCTTATATCGACACAGGATCTTATAATTGGTACTTTAGGATTATTTGCAGGGCTTATTATAGCTAATTTAGTTGGATTGGCGTTTGGCAGTGTTCCATATATAGGTCCTTATGTATCTGTGGCTCTCAGTATAATTTTGGGATATATCGGAATGCACCTGACAATTTCCAAAAAGGCCGAAATTGCAGGATGGTTTCATTTCAAGGCAGAATCTGGTACAAAACAGAAAAAGAAAAAAGTAGGGAAACTGCTTGATACGAATATTATTATTGATGGACGTATTTTGAATATTTATCAGTCTGGTTTTTTAGAGGGGCCAATCATCGTTCCTGTTTTTGTGCTGGAAGAATTACAGAAAATTGCTGATTCAGCAGATGTATTGAAAAGAAATCGCGGACGTCGGGGATTGGATATTCTTAATCAGATAAAGAAGAAAAGCAAAGATGAACTGATTATTTTGACGGAAGATTTTGAGGAGATTAATGAAGTTGATTCTAAATTAGTAAAACTAGCGAGAACTCATGGCTATAAAATTATTACTAATGATTATAATCTAAATAAGGTTGCGGAATTACAAGGGGTTGCGGTATTAAATATCAATGAACTTATTATTGCATTAAAACCGGCTGTTATTCCGGGGGAAGAAGTGTATGTCCAATTAGTAAAAAATGGCAAGGAAGAAGGACAAGGTGTGGCGTTTTTAGATGATGGGACAATGATCGTGGTCGAAAATGGGAGCCAATTTATCGGACAGGAAATACCTGTTATTATTGCATCCGTCTTGCAAACAAAAGCCGGACAAATAATTTTCGCAAAAGCTAAATTAGAGAGTGGATATGATGAATAGCCTTGTCTTAGTAGCGGCGGGAGAGGGAACCCGTATAGGCGGCTCAATAAATAAACTGCTCATGGAGATGCATGGACATCCTTTAATCTGGTATACCTTTAAAAATATTTTAGACAGTAAACTACTAGATGAAATCGTCATTGTTGTGAAAGATACTGAAAAAAGTCAATTTCAACAGATTCTTTCAGAATTTAAACATGCCATTCCGATAAAATGGGGACAAGGTGGAAATACGCGTGTAGATTCTGTCATCAATGGAATTTCTCAAATATCTTCTAAATCGGAGAAACTCCTGATTCATGATGGAGCGCGTCCATTGGTCGGCGGAGACGCGATAGATCAAATTCTTAACAAGCTGGGGCCTGCGCATCCAGCCGTCATTTTTGCGCTTCCCTGTATAGATACAATGAAGGAGATAAACGATGAACAAGTGAAGAAAACGGTAGACCGTTCGAAACTTTATCGTGCCCAGACACCGCAAGGGGTGCTTACGGATTTGTACAAAAAAGCCTTATTGCAAATAAAGTCATTAGAGAATATAACAGATGATTCCTCGATATTTGAGGCGGTAAAGATTCCGGTCACAATTATTCCCGGACGCGAGAACTTTTTTAAAGTAACCACGACGGAAGATTGGAACCGCTTTAGCAATATGATATATCCAAGCAAAATACCAGCTTACATCAGAGTCGGAGAGGGGTATGACATCCATCGTTTTGAGATATCTCGCCCTTTATTTTTGGGTGGAATAAAAATTGCTGATTCTGGTGGATTATCGGGGCATTCCGATGCGGATGTTCTGATTCATGCGATTATGGATGCATTGCTGGGAGCTGCAGGACTACCTGATATAGGCCACTTTTTCCCTGATAGTGATGTCCGGTTTGATGGGGCATGCAGTTTGGAATTACTTAAACAGGTAAATCGGCACATTACGAAACAAAATTATTTGATCGGTAATATAGACAGTACGGTTATTGCAGAAAAACCCAAAATATCCGAGTATATAGAAGCAATGAAAGCCATAATGTCTGCTGCGTTAAATATTTCAAAAAATCAAATCAATATAAAGGCCACAACGAATGAAAAATTAGGGGATATTGGCCGCGGGAAAGGTATTGCGGCACTTGCATCAGTCATATTATTCAGGAGGGAATATAATGAATAAAGAATTTAAAGTCCGTTTTGCTCCAAGTCCTACCGGTCCATTTCATATCGGCGGAGCAAGATCTGCATTATTTAACTGGTTAGTTGCCCGTCATCAAAATGGGAAGTTTTTAGTGCGCATTGAAGATACAGATCTGGCCCGTTCCACAAGAGAATCTGAAGAAAATATAAAAAAAGCGATGAAATGGCTTGGTTTGTATTGGGATGAAGGTATTGACGTAGGTGGTGAGAACGGACCTTATCGACAGACAGAAAGACTTCCACTTTATAATGCAGCTGTTCAGCGTCTCCTTGAGGAAGGGAAAGCTTATTATTGCTATTGTTCAGCGGATGAATTGGAGGAAAGCAGAAAGGAGCAGTTGAAGGAAGGGAAAACACCTATATATAATAACCATTGCAGCCATTTAACCAAAAAACAGATCGAACAATATAAGTCTGAGGGACGTAAACCCGCAATCCGCCTTCGCGTTCCTAAAGATGGTGTATTTGCGTTCGATGATATGGTTCGCGGGCATGTGGAATTTCAAGCAGCTGGTGTAGGTGATTTTATTATTGTTAAATCAGACGGAATCCCCGTTTATAATTTTGCGGTAGTCATTGATGACGCATCTATGGGAATTACCCATGTTATTCGTGCAGAAGAGCATTTATCTAATACCCCGCGTCAAATTGCTATATATCAGGCACTCGGATATGAAATCCCAAAATTTGGACATATATCTCTTATTCTCGGATCTGACCACAAAAAAATGAGCAAACGTCACGGAGCGACTTCTGTGGATGAATATCGTAAAATGGGATATCTTCCGGATGCAGTGGTTAATTATCTGGCTCTTCTTGGCTGGTCGCCTAAAGGTGAACGGGAAATTTTCAGCCGGGAGGAACTCATTTCGGAATTTTCAATGAAATGTGTTTCTGCTAATGATGCAGTATTTGATATCGAAAAATTAAATTGGATTAATTTCCAATATATGAAGAAGTTATCGCCTGATGAACTTTTCCAGGTAGCACTGCCGTTTCTTGTTGAAGCGGGATATGTATCATTGCCGCTTTCTTTAGAAAAGGAACAGTGGCTGAAAGATGTTGTATGGTTCGTCCGCGACCATTTGTACTATGGAGCACAAACGCCAGAAAATGTAAAAATATTTTTTGAGACACATCCTAAAATTACTGATGAAGAAAAGATTTCTATTATGAAACAGGAAAACAGTGCCGTACTTATCCGTCAATTTGCTGATGCATTGGACGCATTGGATCCCTTTGATGAGGATTCCATTAAAAAGTGCTTTTCATTCTTGATGAAGAAAACCGGAATTAAGGGAAAAGCGGCATTTGAACCTATAAGAATTGCGTTGACCGGAGAAACACATGGCCCTGGCTTATATGCTATGATTGCTTTATTTGGGAAGAAGAAATCCGTACAGCTTTTAAAAGACAGCCTCCAATATTGTTAAAATGTGATTTAAACTATTTCTGAAAAATATTTACCGGAATTTACCAGAAATTTTTATCTGATAACCAAGACCTCCGAATGGGGGTCTTAGTTTTAATCTGAAAGGGTTTTACTTTTACGAAACGGATATGAACAGGCTATTGACGCTTGCTTGGATAAATTATACAATCATACAAATATCTATACATGTACGAAATAATATTAGGGGAGTTAATATTTAAATGGATTTTGAACTTATACAACGTGCATTGCCAATTCTGCTTATGGGTGCGGGGGTAACAATAGAAATTACTGCATTCAGCGTAGCAATAGGTTTTTTTATTGGTCTCTTTGTTGGAATTGCCCGTATATCGCAGTTTAAAATATTACGAATAATGGCAGCGGTTTACGCGGACTGTATACGTGGAACACCATTGCTGGTACAGATCTTTTTGATTTACTTTGCATTGCCCATGGCAATCGGTCAGCGGGTAGAACCTTTTATCGCGGCAGTCGCGGCTTGTGGAATAAATAGTGGTGCTTACGTTTCTGAAATTTTTCGCGCAGGGATTCAAGCCATTGATGTGGGACAAATGGAAGCTGGACGTTCATTGGGCCTCACCTGGTGGCAAACTATGCGTTTCATTATATTGCCACAAGCATTTAAAAATATTTTACCGCCTTTGGGAAATGAATTTATTGCAATGTTAAAAGATTCTTCTCTGGTGTCTGTTATCGGATTTGAGGAACTCACAAGACGCGGTCAATTGATTATTGCACAAACCTATGGTTCATTTGAAATTTGGATGACCGTAGCAGTTTTATATTTAATAATGACAATGGCGATTTCAAGGATTGTAGCATTTCTGGAAAAGAGATAATTATGGATGAAGAAAAATATATTATCGATATAAAGCATATAGGGAAAAAGTTTGGAAATTTAACTGTTTTAAAAGATATAAGTAGTAAAATCAAGAAAAATGAAGTAGTTGTCATTATAGGCCCTTCCGGTTCGGGAAAAAGCACTTTTTTACGATGCCTTAATGGATTGGAAACCGTTACATCAGGAGTTATTACTTTTGACGGGATGCCCTTGGATGGAGAAAAGCATCTTAATATTGTACGTACTGAGGTAGGAATGGTATTTCAAAAATTTAATTTATTTCCACATATGTCAGTGATACAAAATATTATGCTGGCTCCCATGAAGGTTCGGGGAATAAGGAAAGAAGAAGCCTATGAAAGAGGAATACAGTTACTTCGCAAAGTTGGACTTGAAGATAAAGCAAAATATAAGCCAAACCAATTGTCAGGAGGTCAGCAGCAACGCGTAGCCATTGCGAGAGCGCTTGCGATGAAACCAAAAGTTCTTTTGTTCGATGAGCCGACTTCTGCACTGGATCCGGAAATGGTTCATGAGGTGCTGGATGTCATGAAAGAAGTGGCGGAAGAAGGTATGACTATGGTAGTTGTTACGCATGAAATGGGCTTTGCCAAAGAAGTGGGTACAAGAATACTCTTTTTGGACAGCGGGATGATTTTGGAAGAAGGAACTCCGGAGGAGATTTTTAAAACCCCGAAAGAAGAAAGGACAAAATCCTTCCTGGCTCAAGTATTGTAAGGTGAAATATTATTTATCATTGACTCTATCTATGATTTGTGGTAATGTTAATTCGTGTCCGAATGGGGCAAAGTAGTAATATTTTTAGGAGGAACATTTTATGAAAGGTACAGTTAAGTGGTTCAGTGCAGACAAAGGCTTCGGCTTTATTGAAAGAGAAGAAGGCGGCGACGTTTTCGTTCATTACTCTGCAATTCAGACAGAAGGATTTAAAACACTGAGTGAAGGGCAGAAAGTAGACTTCGATATCATTGATGGTGCAAGAGGTCCTCAGGCTGCTAATGTAAAAGTGGTAGACTGATCACTTACTGAAGCTATAAAGCGTAGGTTTTTGATTCAAAAAGCAGGATCAAATTTTGATTCTGCTTTTCTATTGCCATTTAGTAAATTTTTCTTCTACACAGTTAATGTTTGGAGAGCATTTTATAAATAATTGGTATAATTAGCAGCAATTGTAATTTTCATTTTACATTCGTATCAAATACATTCAAATATCTAATAAAATAGACATTTAACCGATTATTATCAATTTGAAAATTTAGAGGAATATACTATAATAACTATAAAGAGCAGTACATAAATTGCTCATTCGTGAAAGGGGGATTCATTTATGGAATTGACAGTTAGAGGGAAAAATCTTGAAATCACAGAAGCTTTACGTACTTATGTAGAAAAACACACTGGAAAGATACAAAGATATTTTGATAAACCGATTAAAATCAATGTACTCCTTAGAATTTCAAACATGACTAAAACCTGTGAAGTAACTGCATTTGTGGATGGTGTTATTCTTCGTGGTGTTGAAAAATCTGATGATATGTATAAGTCTATTGACTTGGTTTTTGACAAGGTCGAACGTCAGATTCACAAATATAAAACCCGTTTGGCCAAACGTTTTAAAGAATCTAATGTTCTAAACAAACAGTTTGTCAGTGAGAAAGAATCCGTACCAGGCGAGAGTGAATTTGAGATTGTCAGACAAAAGCGTTTTACTATTAACCCAATGTCTCCGGAAGAAGCTATTTTACAAATGAATTTATTAGGGCACAATTTCTTTATGTTTTTTAATTCTGAAACAGAAGCGATGGCTGTCGTTTATCGCAGAGATGACGGAAAATACGGTTTAATTGATGCTGCAAAATAAGAATTAAATGAAGTGATTGAAAAAGGGCGGTTTTATCCGCTCTTTTTTGACTATATGTCTATGTTTTGCTAAAATATACTAGATATTCGTGTAAATGAAAATTGTTTTTGCTGGTAAGATAAGGAGTATTTTAATGTTCAATAAGTTTTTTGACCGTTTATTTAACGGTTCCAATGAACGTGATATAAAGAAAATGCGGCAGCTTGTGGAAGAAAAAATCAACCCGCAGGAATCAGCATTGAAGAAACTGAGTGATTCTTCTTTGGCAAATAAGACTAATGAGTTTAAGGCACGACTTGCAAAAGGTGAGACTTTGGATGATATTCTGCCAGATGCATTTGCTGTCATAAGAGAAGCTTCCCGCCGTGTGTTAGGAATGAGGCAGTTCGATGTCCAGCTTATCGGCGGTATTATTCTGCACCGTGGCAACATTGCAGAAATGGGTACGGGAGAAGGCAAGACTCTCGTCGCTACGGCACCGGTATATTTGAATGCATTAGAGGGCAAAGGGGCTCATGTTATTACTGTCAATGACTACTTGGCTAAGCGTGATAGTGAATGGATGGGGCAAGTATATAAATTCTTAGGATTATCGGTTGGCCTTATTGTGCATGATTTGGATTTTGAACAACGAAAAATTGCTTATAATTCAGATATTACTTATGGGACAAACAATGAATTCGGGTTTGATTATTTACGTGACAACATGGTGAGCAGTTTGGATCAAATGGTACAGCGGCCTCTCCATTATTGCTTAATTGACGAAGTAGATAGTATTCTCATTGATGAGGCACGTACGCCGCTTATTATTTCTGGCCCGGGCCAAAAATCTACAGATAATTATTATGTGATGTCTAAATTAGTTCCTCAACTTAAATTAGGAGAGGATTATACCATTGATGAAAAACAGAAAACTGTTGCACCGACTGAAGCCGGCGTGTCAAAAATGGAAAAAATGCTTAAGGTCGATAACCTTTATGATACAGATAATCTGGAACTGAATCATCTTTTTGTACAAGCACTGCGCGCACAGGCCATGATGGAGCGTGACCGTGATTATGTCGTTAAAGATGGAGAAGTTGTTATTGTTGATGAGTTTACAGGACGATTAATGTATGGCCGCCGGTACTCCGACGGACTACATCAAGCTATAGAAGCAAAAGAAGGATTGCAAGTACAACGTGAAAGCCAAACCTTAGCAACGATCACATTTCAAAACTATTTCAGAATGTATGATAAACTGGCAGGCATGACTGGAACGGCGAAAACAGAAGAACAGGAATTTATTAAAATCTACGGACTTGAAGTTTTCCAAGTTCCTACCAATAGACCTGTCCAACGAAAAGATCTGCCTGATGTTATTTTTAAGACGAAACGTGGCAAGTACAGGGCGGTTGTCCGTGAAATTGAAAGGCGCCACGCTACCGGGCAGCCAATGCTTATTGGTACAACGTCTATTGAACAGTCGGAACAACTGAGTCATATGCTGAAAGAGGCTGGTATTGTCCATAATGTATTAAATGCGAAATATCATGAACTAGAAGCACAAATTGTAGCACAGGCCGGGCAAAAAGGCCAAGTTACTATTGCCACCAACATGGCCGGTAGGGGAACTGATATTGTTTTAGGTGAAGGAGTATCCGAGCTGGGAGGTTTGGCAATCATCGGTACAGAACGTCACGAAAGCCGAAGGATTGACAATCAGCTGCGCGGACGTGCGGGCCGCCAGGGAGACCCCGGTTCCAGTCAATTTTTCTTGTCACTTGAGGATGACTTGCTCCGCATTTTTGGTGGAGATAACATCAAGAAGTTCATGGAAAAAATGGGACTGGAAGAGGATGAAGAAATCAGAAGCAGTATGGTTTCAAGCGCTATTCAGAAAGCCCAAAAGCGGGTAGAGGAAAGAAACTTTGATATCCGAAAATATGTGCTTGAATATGATGATGTTATGAATCAGCAGCGTAAAGTTGTTTATGAACAACGTCGTAAAATCCTTGAAGGCCAGGATATGAAAGACCAAATTTTAAATATGGTAGATATGCTTATCAATCATGGACTGGAAACATATGCGAATCCGAAGCTTTATCCGGAAGAATGGGATTTTGATGCACTGATAAAATATTGTGAAAAGTATTTTCTTGCCCCCGGTGAAGTTAAACTTGATGAAATTGAGAATATGAGCCGCGAAGAAATTGGGCGGAAACTTATGGATATCGCGCATGAAACCTATGAAGCAAGGGAAAAATCTATTGGATCTTCCATGATGCGTGAATTGGAAAAGGCTGTCATGCTTAAGGTTGTTGATTCCAAGTGGATGGAACACTTGGATGATATGGATATGTTGAAAGAAGGAATTGGACTTCGTTCATATGGGCAGCGAAATCCGATTGTTGAATATAAGGTGGAAGCATTTAATATTTTCAGTGAAATGCAGCAGTCTATGATTGAAACAATCATTTTATATCTCTATCATATTCAAATCCAATTTACACCGAGTCCGGAAAATGATGCTCCTTCTAAAAAAGAAAGAATTGATTCTTCTGTGAATAATTCTGAAGTGAGCGAAAATGATAAATGATAATTTTTAATAGATAAAACTGAAAGTGAGATGATTAACAGATGTTGGAAGATTTGAAAAAAACATTGACAGAACTGCTTAAACATGAAAAAGAAATAAGGGATTCACTTTGACTTACCTCAATTAGAGGAGAAAATTAGAAGTTATGATGTAGAAATGAGTGATCCGTCTTTTTGGGAAAACGGAGACCATGCGAAAGAAATATCTCAAAAAGCTACTGAAGCAAAAGCTGCTTATGACACGTATACCCGCCTTTTTGCACGTGCAGAGAGCATAAAAGAATTGCTCGATATGGCCATTGAAGAAAATGACCAGGACATGGAAAGTGAACTGGAAGAAGAGATCCATGAGCTAAAAGATATATTAGACAAGAAGGAAATAGAACTGCTCCTAAACGATGAGTACGATGCCAATGATGCAATTATTACTTTTCATGCCGGGGCAGGCGGCACGGAAGCACAGGACTGGACTGAAATGCTGATCCGCATGTACATTAAATGGGCAGAGTCGGAGGGGTTTGTGCTGGAAGAATTGAACATGCTTCCCGGAGATGAAGCGGGTGTCAAAAGTGCAGAGTATATGGTTCGCGGGAAATTTGCCTATGGTTTATTGAAATCCGAGAAAGGCGTTCACCGCTTAGTTCGTATTTCTCCTTTTGACGCGGCAAAGCGGAGGCATACCTCTTTTTCTGCGGTTGATGTAATGCCTGAAATTGGTGACGATATAGAAATTGATTTGAATATGGCTGATGTACGTGTTGATTACTATCGTGCAAGCGGTGCAGGCGGTCAGCATATCAATAAAACAAGTTCTGCAGTGCGAATGACACATATTCCCACGGGAATTGTTGCAGCCTGTCAAAATGAACGTTCCCAGTTTCAAAATAAAGAACAGTGCCTGCGTTTGCTGAAAGCAAAATTGTTTGAACTGGAAATGCAGAAACGCGAACAGGTAAAAAAGGGGATTGAAGGTGAACAGCAGGCCATTGAATGGGGAAGTCAAATACGTTCTTATGTATTCCAGCCGTATACATTGGTGAAGGATAATCGTACCGGTATCGAAACGGGAAACATTCAATCAGTTATGGATGGAGGATTAAACCCATTCATTGAGGGATTCTTGAAGCATAAGAAGTTTAATAATGCGTAGTCCTTATCCCCGATTAATTTGAAGGATTGATTATGATAAAAACTTATCCGCATAATATATTTAAGATATTGGCCGCAATAATACTTCTCGGGGTAATAGCGGCGGGATACATTTCATGGCAGCGATACAATGTAGAAGCTCATGCGACTACTGTTGAAATGGTTTATGATTATAACAACATTTTAGAAAGCGCGTCTGTCGAAAGTACATCTGCAGACGAGCTCTTTTCCCTGTATAAAAGAAGTGGCATTACATCATTGGCTGTATATGATGAAACGCCGAAAAAACTTGCGGATCATGGATATATTGCAGTATATCATGGCTCAGAGCTTATATCGCATATGTCTAATCCGCTTATTCGTGGAAATCGTATTTATATTGCATCTACGAATACTTCTGAGGGTATAGAATATTTTGACGAACTCAAAGGGCAATTGAAACGTCTTTTAAGAAAAGATGACTTTCATATTATTCATTTAAACAACGAAGAATTGCTTGAAATAAATGCCAACTATGAACGCTTTTTAAATATGCCGCTTGGTATATTTAAGACTACTGTAAAAAAGGTGGAACAAACCGGATTATACATAGTTCTTCGGCCGATGAATGTTCCACATGCAACTCGTGAGGACATAGATCAATTTTTCAGTGTGGTTGATTCATCGGGAAAAATTAGTGCCATACTTTTCCAAGGAAAAGAAGCACTTGGGTACCCGGCACAATTGGAATATTTGTTGGGCGGACTCAAAGAGCGCCATTTACCTGTCGTTTTAATTGAAGCACAAAACCAACTCGGGTTTGAACGGCAGGACGGAACTTTAACATTGTCCAATAAAGACGGCTATAATACTGTTCGTTTATATGCGATGTCTAAAGATGAATTGATTAAACTGGATCCTAAAGAAGCCGCATCACGTTTCTATGTCAGTACCATAGAACGTAATGTCCGGATGAATTTATTCCCTTCATATAAGTTTGCTGCCAATGGAGAAACTTTATCAGAGACAAATGCGCGATATATACACGATGTGACAAACCGGTTGGAAAAACATGGGTTCAATATCGGAAAAGCTTCCGTGATGGAGCCTTATTTCCCATCACGGATACTCCGAGCTGCATCTATAGCTGGAGCAGCCTCTCTTTGCGTGGTAGCAATTCTTTTAATTGTACCTTTTTTAGTTAAGTATGCATGGCCTATAGAAGTCATAGTATTCCTATTCACGCAGACCTTATATTGGACTGGTTATGAGGCCATTCTTCGGCAAGCTCTTGCATTGGGATGTGCGGTTGGTACACCTGTTATCGTGATGTCTTTATTTATGGATTATTGCGTGCAGAAAAAACAAAGTGCTTTTAAAAATATCGGATGGGGACATTTATTTATTGAAGCTGTATTGCTGCTTTGGGGATGCGGAATATTATCCTTAATCGGAGCAATTTATATCAGCGGGATCTTAAGTGATATCCGATTCTTTTTGGAGATGAATATCTTTAGGGGCGTTAAGTTAACTTTTATACTGCCTCTTATTTGTGTTTCTCTTATTTATATTCAAAGATTCCCGTTTTTTGGCAAAGTAGTTGTAACTGATAAAGATTTCATCGGTTTTGTAAAGAAATTTTGCCAAATTGACATTAAATTAGGCGTATTGGCACTTATCAGCCTATTGGGGATTATCGGATTTATATTTATCGGGCGCAGCGGAAATAATGGGGCACCTGTACCTTCGTTTGAAATTTCATTAAGACGTTTTCTTGAAGATATTATGTATGCCCGCCCACGGGAAAAGGAATTCCTGTTCGGGCATCCAGCCATTTTAGCATCATTGGCTGCACTTTATCATCGGTGGCCACAAATTTTACATTATTTTTTAGTTATTGCGATAACAATCGGACAGGGATCCATGGTTGAAACATTTGCTCATATGAGAAGTCCTTTTATCTTAAGTCTAATTAGAGGTATTGATGGATTAGTCGCAGGAACAGCAGTAATGATTATCGTGTTAGCCGGACTCATTATTCTGACACATATAACCGAGTTTTTCGGAGAACGTTATGGAAAAGAATAATATCGTAATTTCCGGATACTATGGATTTAGCAATGCCGGAGATGAGGCCATGTTGTTTGCTGTTCTTCATGCATTGCATTATGATCCAAAACGTATGCGAATCACTGTTATATCCGGTAATCCCAGACGTACAGAGAATACATTTCGCGTTCATGCGGTATCCCGCTTTGACGGATATTCGATTTTGAAAAGTGTTTATCAATCCGATTTGTTAATCAGCGGCGGCGGAAGCCTGCTTCAGGATGTGACAAGCTGGAAAAGCATGATGTATTACCTGAGTATTATAGGGATGGGAATATTTTTCCGAAAGAAAGTATTTCTTTACTCCCAAGGAATAGGACCGGTCAGATATCATTGGGGACGATGGATTTTGCGTACAGTAATGAACCATGTTGATGCTATAACCGTCCGTGATAGTGAGTCAAAATTTTTTTTGGAACAACTTGGTGTAAAAAACAGGATTTATTACACTGCGGATGCAGTCTTATCCCTATCTCCGGTACCGCATGATATAGGAAGAGAGATTTTAAGAAAGAATCATATTCCCACGAATAAAAAATTGATAGGCATTTCCATTCGGCGGTGGATGAATACTGAAGTATGGACGGAGCAACTAAAAAACTACATTATCAAAATAAACGGGAAAGAAGAATATAATTTTGTCTTCATTCCCATGCAGTTTCCGGAAGACTACAAAACAGCAAAAGAATTCTGCGATAAAATCCCACACACGTTCATCCTTTCCCATTCATATGGAACGGAGGAGTTAATGTCCCTTATCGGGAATTTGGATCTTCTTATTGGAATAAGGCTTCATGCCCTGATTTTTGCGGCTTTAATGCATGTTCCTTTTATTGGTATTTCCTATGATCCGAAAATAGATAGTTTCCTGCAGGCAGTCAATGAAAAAGCAATATTTGGATTAGATGATTTTGATGAAGACAAGTTGTGCGTAAAATCTTCCCGATTATTAGCTTTGCCCAAAGCGGCCTATAATTGGGAAGCTGTAGATATACTCAGAAATAAAGCATGCGAAACAATAAAAATCTTAGAAGAAGTTGCTCAACCAAGGGGGTAAATGATGAATCAACTAACCATGGAAGAAATAAAGGTTCTTAATGAAAAAGCAAAAAATATCAGAATCGACATTTTAAAGTCCATTACAAAGGCAAATTCTGGGCATACCGGCGGCTCTCTTTCTATTGCGGATCTACTGACATTACTTTTTTTTCATGAGATGAATATCAATCCGGCAAATCCCAAGATGGAAAATCGAGACCGTCTGGTCATATCCAAAGGACATGGTGCTCCGGCATTGTATGCTGCTTTAGCGGAGAAAGGATATTTTCCTAAAGAAGAAATGGATTTTTTGCGGCAGATTAATCATATGCTGCAGGGACACCCCGATATGAAACATACCCCTGGTGTGGATATGACAACCGGATCATTGGGACAGGGATTTAGCGCTGCTTGCGGAATGGCACTGGCTGCCAAAATGGATCATGCGGATTGGCGTGTTTATACTATATTGGGAGATGGTGAGCTTGAAGAGGGGCAAATTTGGGAGGCGGCGATGTATGCGGCTCATTACAAATTAGATCATCTGACCGCTTTTATCGATAATAATGGATTACAGATTGATGGAGCTATCACGGATGTAATGTCATCACTTCCCATTGATAAGAAATTCAGTGCTTTTGGATGGCATGTTATTACTGTGAACGGGCATAATATGGCTGAGCTCCATAACGCAATTGAAGAAGCAAGAAATATTAAAGGAAAACCCACAATGATTATTATGAAAACAGTTAAAGGAAAGGGGATTCCCGAAATAGAAGGGAAAGCATCCTGGCATGGAAAAGCACCTTCAAGTGAAGAATGTGAGCGTTTTGTGAAAATGCTGGAGGCGGAATAATGGGTAAAGCGACACGTGATGCATATGGTGAAACTTTAAAAAGATTAGGAAGCACTCATCCTGATATCGTAGTTTTAGATGCGGATTTATCAGAGTCTACAAAAACATCCATATTTGCAAAAAAATTTCCTGATAGATTTTTTGATACAGGTATTGCCGAAGAAAATATGATTGGTATCGCTGCAGGCCTGGCAACGACAGGAAAGGTTCCGTTTGCTTCCACCTTTGCCGTATTCGGTGCAGGCAGAGCCTACGAACAGATTAGAAATTCCATATGTTATCCGAATTTAAATGTAAAAATAGCTGTAACCCATGCCGGATTAACGGTGGGTGAAGATGGCGCTACACACCAGATGTTAGAAGATATAGCGCTGATGCGTGCATTGCCCAATATGACAGTTATAGTTCCGGCCGATGCCGCAGAAACAGAAGCGGCCGTAAGATGGGCAGCGGACTATAATGGGCCGGTATATATCCGTATGGGAAGAGCCAAATGTGATGATATCATGGATCCAAAGGTAATTTTTTCTCCCGGAAAGAGTGTTGTACTGAAAGACGGACATGATGTGGCTATCGTTGCTTGTGGGATTATGGTGTCTAAGGCACTTCGTGCTGCTGAAAGTTTAGAAGGAAAAGGGGTATCAGCCCGTGTAGTTAATTTAAGCTCTATTAAGCCGATTGATGTCAAAACAATCATAAAAGCCGCGAAAGATACCGGTGCAATCCTTACTTGTGAAGAGCATACAATTATGGGGGGATTAGGAAGCGCAGTGGCGGAAGTGGTTTGCAAAAATAATCCGGTTCCAATGGGAATGGTTGGTACCGAAGATACTTTCGGTGAATCAGGAAAAGCAGAAGACCTTCTTGAAAAATATGGACTTACTGTTAAACATATTGAAGAAGAAGCTATTCGTCTCTTAGAGAGGAAATAAGAATGATTACTTTTGAAAATGTATCCTTGCAATATGATGCCAGACATACGGCGCTTCGTGATATAAATATACAAATCGGTAAAGGTGAATTTGTTTTTGTTGTTGGGCCAAGCGGTGCAGGGAAATCTACTTTTGTTCGAATTATTACTCACGAACTTGTTCCGGAACAAGGTACGGTGTTTGTTAATGGATTAAAAATCAATGACTTAAAACAAAGTAAAGTCCCTTATTATCGTCGTACTTTGGGAATTGTTTTCCAGGATTTCCGACTCTTAACGGAAAAAACTGTTTTTGAAAATATTGCTTTTGTTTTGCGGGTTACCGGAGCCCAAAGTGCGGAGATCCGTGAAAAGGTAAATCGTGTACTTGATCTGGTCGGTCTTAAAGGCCGAGCAAATGAACTGCCCACCAAACTGTCCGGCGGAGAGCAGCAGCGAGTCGCCATTGCAAGAGCTCTTGTCAATCAACCCGTACTTTTAATTGCCGATGAACCTACGGGGAATCTTGACCCTGTAACTTCTGAGGATATTATGAAGCTTTTTAATGAGATTAACCATATGGGGACAACTATTATCATGGTTACGCACAATAAAGAGCTGGTTAATTCCATGCATAAACGCGTTGTCAGCATAGAAGAAGGACATATAATAAGTGACGTAAAAAAAGGAGGTTATGATCTCCATGTTTAGTTCTTTAAGATATTTTTGGAGTGAAGCTTTCAAGTCGTTGTTTCGCAATCAATTCATGGCGATTGCCTCTGTACTTACCGTAACTGTATCTATGTTCATACTGGGCGGTTTTCTTTGCGTAGTGCTAAATATCAACCACATGGCATCCTACCTTGAAAATCAGGTGGAAATGACTGTCTATTTAAAAGAAGGCCTCCGGACAGAACAGGTTATGGATGTCGGCGCCCATCTTAAAAAACTTCCCGGCATAAAAGAGATCAGTTTTACGAATAAAGATCAGGCCATGGCAGATTTTAAAGAGCGCATGGGAAATCAGTCCGCTTTGCTGGATTCTATCAACGGGAATCCGCTTCCCGCCTCTTACCAGGTGTCCTTTTATTCTCCGGATGAATTAAAAGCGGCAGTAGATATCGCCAAAACTTATTCATCGGTTGATGCAGTCCAATATGGACAAGATATCATTGACCAACTTTACAAAATTGCACAAATTATCCGTATAAGCGGGATTATGCTTATTTTATTTCTTGCCGGGGCAGAGTTATTTATTATTTCCAATACGATCCGTTTAACAGTTTTCGCGCGGCGTCGTGAAATACAGATTATGAAATATGTGGGGGCAACAAATGGGTTTATTCGTTGGCCGTTCCTTTTTGAAGGAATGATTATCGGTTTTATCGGTTCAAGTATCGCTTCACTTATTTTGTGGCTCGGATATAATGTCATATTGGATGAAATTGCTGAAGCAGGTTTAGTCTTTATTCCTTTAATATCACTATGGCCATTTATGATGTATGTTGTACTTATTCTGATGGCCGCCGGAATTCTGATAGGCGGATCAGGAAGTGCGATTTCGTTGCGTAAATATATGAAGGTCTAAAACATGAAATATAATCGTTGTATGTCGGCAGCTTTAATTTCTGCAATACTTTTTGGAGCTGTCACGCCTGTTGCTGCTGATGAGTTGAATGACAAACTCCAGAATTTACAAGATCAAATAGATGAATCTCGTGCCAAGCAGCAAAGCTGGCAGGAGGTCATCAATGAAATAGCAGGGAAACTTCGTACTATACAAATAGAATTGGATGAAGCAAATCGAAAACTCAAAGCCATTCAGGCAGAACAGTCAGCCGTCAATTTACAGATAAAACAAACGGAAGAAGAGATTAAAAAAGCGGAAGCTTACCTGAAACAGCGCCAGGAAATTCTAAATAAGCGTGTACGGTCTATCTATATGTATGGACAATTAAGTTACCTTGAGGTAATTACCGGGGCAAAGAGTTTCAGTGATTTTGCGAACAGACTTGAACTTTTAAAACGGATCATTCATTCGGATTTTAACCTTATTATCGAAATACAGAAACAAAAAGCAGTAATCGAAGCGAAAAAAGCAGAACTTGAAGAACAGAAAGCTCGTTTGGATGCATTGGCGGCGGAAGCACAAAAGGCTCAAGATGAAGTTGTTGCAAAAAAAGCACAGCAGCAAAAAATCATGGATGAGGCAAGAAGTGAAAAAGAAGCTGCAGCACAAATGGAGGCAGATTTGATTGCTGAAAGTAATAATGTCCGTGAAATGATTCAAAACAGAATCAGGCAGCAGCAATCCGGTGGTATAGATACTCCTGTTGTACATGGAACGGGCGTCTTTATCTGGCCTTGTAATGGTCCGATTACCTCACCATTCGGATATAGGACGCATCCTATTTTCGGAACAACTATTTACCATGCCGGAATTGATATCGGTGTAGATTATGGAACACCAATCCATGCAGCAGATGGTGGTACGGTCATAGCGGCAGAATGGTATGGTGGATATGGTAATGCGGTTATTATTGATCATGGAAATGGATTGCAGAGCTTGTATGGGCATAATAGTTCATTAACCGTATCTGTCGGTGAAACAGTTTCACAAGGTCAGGTTATCGCTTATGCCGGATCCACAGGCTATTCCACAGGGCCTCATTGCCATTTTGAGGTTCGTCAAAATGGTGAGGCAGTTGATCCTATGGGCTATTTATAATGCTCAAGTTTGTTTTGAGAAATATGAATAAGATTCTGTTTTGGCTTGGATCTGTCATACTCACCGCTATATTGCTTGTTTTGGGCAGCTTGTACATGTTTACAGACTCTCCTTCTTCATTGATGAAATTTCTATTTACATATCAGGCTGTTAAAGAAAATTATTTTCATGAAGTAACTGATGACGTGCTTTTTGAAGGAGCTTCAAACGGGATGGTTTCCGCTCTGGATGATCCTCATTCAATGATTCTTAGCGGGGATAAATATGAAAGTTTCATGCAATCTACCAGTGGCGAATATGGTGGAATCGGTGTAGTTATAGGTGCCGATCGGAAAAATGTTACCCGGATTATTTCTGTGTTTCCCGGTAGCAGTGCGGAAAAAAATGGTTTACAGTCCGGAGATATTATTAAGCGGGTAAATGATGAAGATGTTTCAGCACTAAGTTTATCGGAAGTTTCTGACCGGGTCCACGGAGAAGCGGGAACGAGAGTATCCCTTCTGGTTGAGCGTGAAAATGAAGAAAAATTATTTTGGGTTGAACGCTCAAATGTTTCTATGCCAACAGTGCAAAGCCGTCTTATAGATAAAAACATAGGCTATATTCATATCTTTTCATTTGCAAAACATACAGATGAAGAATTTGAAAAGCAATTGGCAAGCGTAAAGGCGCAGGGAGCTGATCGGTTAATTATCGATCTTCGGATGAATCCGGGCGGATTGGTTGATACGGTGATATCCATCATGAATCAGATATTAACCAAGGGCAGAGTTCTCAGCTACCACACCAGAAATGGCGATGACAGAACCTTTGATATCACCGGTATAGAAACTCCGCTACCAATGGTAATTTTGATTGATAGAAACAGTGCCAGTGCCTCTGAAATCTTGGCTGGCGCAGTGCAAGATAAAAAAGAAGGAATTATCATTGGTGAAACGAGTTATGGCAAAGGAACCGTACAATCCGTTATCCAAAATGGGAATAAGTCAGCGTTGAAAATTTCTATTGCAGAATATCGCACAGCTGCCGGGCGGATTATTGATAAAACAGGCATCACCCCTGATATTGCCATAAAGCAGACCGGACATGTTTTTAAGCAAGAAGATGACAACGTTCTTAAAAAAGCAATAGAAGTTTTATCTCAATAAGCTGGAAGCTGCGAGCGAAATCATAGTAATAAATTTCGTTTACAGCTTTTATCTTCATGGGAATCCTGAAAATATGACAGATAAAGTATTTTTCGGGTATAATAAAAATAATCAGTTATATAACAATGAGGTACTTATGTTTATAGACAAGGCAAAAATTATTGTAATTTCCGGTGCCGGCGGAGATGGTATGGTTTCTTTCCGAAGGGAGAAATATGTTCCCCGCGGGGGACCAAGCGGTGGCGACGGCGGTAAAGGCGGATCCGTTTTTATAAGAGCAACTCCTGAATTGAATACGCTTATGAATTTCCGGCGTAAACGAAAATTCGCCGCTGCAAAAGGTGAGAATGGCGGTGCCAAAGAAATGTTCGGCAAAAGCGGAGATGATATTTTTATTGACGTACCGCTGGGAACAATGGTATATGACCAAAGCACAAATGAACTTTTGGCAGATATAACACATGACAAACAAGAAGTTCTCATCGCTAAGGGAGGGAATGGCGGACGTGGAAATTCCCATTTTGCAACTAGTGCTGTACGAGCTCCTGCTTATGCAGAAAAAGGAGAACCTGGTGAAGAGAAAGAGATCCGCCTGGAATTAAAAGTACTTGCGGATGTAGGATTACTTGGATTTCCCAGCGTAGGCAAGTCAAGCTTGATCAGAAAGGTCTCCGGCGCCCGGCCGGAAGTAGCGGCTTACCACTTCACGACTTTGACACCCAGTCTCGGTGTCGTCAATCTTGATGAAATCAGATCTTTTGTAATGGCGGATATTCCGGGATTAATAGAAGGCGCCAGTGAAGGCACTGGTCTTGGGTATGAGTTTCTTCGCCATGTAGAACGAAGCAAGGTTCTGATTCATGTTCTTGATGCTGCCGGAAGCGAAGGACGGGACCCGTATAAAGATTTCCATATCATTAATAATGAGTTAGAAATATATAGTCCTGCTCTTGCAGCAAAAAAACAAATCGTGGCTGCTAATAAAATTGATTTGATTGCAGAAAGCAATATATTGCAGGAACTCCGCCGGAAAATAGAAGCAGAAGGCTATCAATTTTTTCCTATCTGTACATTAACTGGAGAAGGAATTAACCCTCTTTTGGATGCTGTTTGGAAAATATTACAGGAAACACCTGCTGTGGAATTTGCACCAACGGAAACGACAATTATATATGAATCACCGAAAAATGAGTTTATTATTGAACAAGATCAGGGAGTATTTTCAATAAAGGGGAAACGTGTCGAAAAATTGATTGCCATGACCGATTTTGATAATCCGGTATCTTTGCGGCGTTTTGAAAGAGCCTGGAAATTTATGGGACTTGATAAACTTTTGAAAAAAGAGGGTATTCAAGAAGGTGATACCGTGAATCTCTATGGTGTAGAATTTTCTTTTTCGGACAAGAAAGGATGCTCTGATATACCGGGTGAAAGTGAGGGTAAATCATGCTGACTGGCAAACAAAAACAATATTTAAAAAGTACTGCAGTAGATTTTTCGGCTGTAGTTCAAATTGGTAAAGAGGGAATTACGGATAATGTAATCAACAGTGTAACCGAAGCACTGGCTGCCAGAGAATTAATTAAAATTAAAATCAATCAGAATTCTGCCGAAAATATCCGTAAGGCAGCAAAACTCCTTTCGGAAGAATCGGGATGTGAAATCGTACAGATTATAGGAAGAAACTGTATTCTTTTCAAGCAGAAGGACAAAAAATCTCATTATGATCTCCCCTGAGAATATCGTAAAAGCTAAAAAGAAAAAACGAATAGTCATTAAGGTGGGAACAAGTTCCCTGACACAGCCCAATGGTAAAGTAAATATTTATTTTATTGATCATTTGGCACGACAGATTTCTGATTTAAGTAATAGAGATATGGATGTTATTCTTGTATCTTCCGGTGCGATCGGTATCGGCATACCGGTATTGGGGTTTGAACATAAACCGGATTATCTTCCTTATAGGCAGGCATGTGCTGCAGTTGGACAGAATATTTTAATGGGTCTTTACGGCAAATGTTTTCACGATTACGGTAAAACCGTGGCACAACTTCTGATGACAAAAGGAGATGCACTAAATACCAAGCGGTATATGCATATGAAAGGAGCGCTTTCCGCATTGCTGGAATTAGGTGTAATTCCTATCATTAATGAAAATGATGCGGTTACAGTAGATGAAATAAAAATAGGAGATAATGATACCCTTTCCGCTATTGTCGCCAGTGTTGCAGAAGCGGACCTGCTCATTCTTCTTTCTGATATCGAAGGACTATATGATAAAGATCCCCATGAGTTTGCAGATGCGCACTTAATACATGATGTACCCCATTTTACCAGGGAGCTTTTCAATGTTGCCGGTGGCGCCGGTTCTGCCCGCGGTACCGGTGGAATGTATACCAAACTGCTTGCAGCAGAAATATGTGTACATTCCGGTATAGATATGGTTATTGCCAAAAGTGATGCAAAGGAAATTTTACAGCGTATCATATCTGGGGAATCCATAGGTACTTTTTTTCATGCAGAAAATGTCCATCCACAAATGAAGCGAAGAGAAATCATTATCGGCTCAAACGTGAGAGGAAAAATATTTATTGATAAAGGCTGTAGTGAAGCTATATTAAACAAAGGTTCCAGTTTGCTTGCTATCGGTATTACAAAAATAGAGGGAATCTTCTCCGAGGGGGATGCAGTTTCCTTATTTTATGAAAACCATGAGATTGCACGAGGAATTTCACATTATGGAAGTGTTGAGCTGGCTCAAATCAAAGGCCTTCATACGAAAGAAATGAGAAATGCACTGGGCACTCCGCCACCATATGATACCGTTATTCATAGAGATAATCTATTGGTAATGCGTTAAAATGAATTTGACTTATAAGTTAAAGCGCTTGATATATTATTATATGTATACGCCAAAAGGAAAATTTGAACTCAGTCATATACGAAGTCTATTTTTTTTCATTTTGATATGTGTAATTATTCTGGAAGTGATGTTGTATTTATGGCTAAACGCATAGGTGTATTTGGCGGTTCTTTTAACCCGTTACATATAGGACATCTCATTGTTGCAGAAGCAGCCTGGCAGGAATTTAACTTAGAACAGGTTGTATTTGTCCCAACCGGTGACACTCCTCACAAAAATATGCACCATATCAGTAAAATAGATCGCTTTGAAATGGTAAAGATGGCAATAAAAGAAAATCCTCACTTTTCTATTTCATCTATAGAAATAGAACGAAAAGGTCTTTCTTATACGGTGGATACTATTAAGCAGCTACATGCTGAATGGGGAAGTGAATATAATATATATTTCATCGCCGGAACGGATGCCGTCGCTGATATGCCAACGTGGAAGTATAATGAGGAATTACTTGATTCCTGTCACTTTATTTGTGCAAGCCGCCCAAGTTCTGAAGAAAGGATAAAACAAGCCGTTGCTTATTTTGGAAAAAAAGGCTGCGAAAAAATCCATTTTCTGCGTACACCTGAATTGGAAATATCATCTACTATTTTACGGAAGTGGATTGCTTCAAATCGTTCTGTAAAATATATGATTCCCGATTCGGTTATCCAGTATATTAATATTCATAATCTTTATAAGGATGAAGAATGAAACTAACAGATATAAAGAAGGACTTAAAAAATAGATTGTCTGAACGGCGGTATGTTCATTCGGCAGGAGTTGCCGCTTCTGCCTATATACTGGCTGAGAAATACGGATATAATCCAAAAAAAGCGGAATTGGCCGGTTGGCTCCATGACTGTGCAAAAGAAATGAAACTTGAAGAAATGCAGGATATCATTGATGAACAAAATCTGCAAGTCGATGAATATATGCGTTCGAGTCGTGCCCTTTTGCATGGACCGGCTGGAAGTATCATAGCAAAAACTGTTTATGGAATAAAAGACAGAGATATCCAAAATTCCATCTTTTTCCATACGACAGGACGTCCTCAAATGGAACTATTGGATAAAATAATTTTTTTGGCAGATTATATAGAACCGAGTCGTGATTTTCCCGGCATAAATATTATCAGAAGAAATGCTCAAAAAAATTTGGATACAGCCGTCTTGTCCGCTTATGACGCAACAATCCGTCACTTATTGGACCAAAAAGAGTATATCTATGAATTAACCTTTTTGGGCCGCAATGATTTAATTAAACACATGGGAAATAAATGAAGAAACAGAGGAACATAAAAAGAAAAAGTAAAATTCGCTATGGAAAACTCTTCCTGTTTATAAGTGCGCTGGTTACCGTTTTATTTTTGTTATCTATGGCAATTTTTCGCGGAATTCATTATATTTTGAACGATTTTCATGGGGAAGATAATCCCAAACCAGTATATTACCTCCTTGTAGGAACAGATGCTCAATCTACAGCCCAAGCAGATTTTGTCATGATTGCATCTATCGATAGCAATTCTAAAAAGGTAACGCTAATCTCAATTCCGGGAAACACCAAGATTGGGAAAGATGAAAAAAACAATATGACATTGAAATCATCTTTTTCTGAAGGAAATGGGGAAGAAATACAAAGTGCGGTAGAAAACTTATTGCACATTAGAATTAGTCAATATGCAGTATTTGATTACCATGCCTTCAAAAATTTAATTGATAAAACCGGTAATATTGAACTGTATGTAGAAAGGCCCATGTCACACGATGACGAAAACGGCGTTTCAGATATTTGGCTGCACAGAGGATATCAGTCACTTGATGCGGAAAAAGCTTTATCCTATATGCGTTATATAGATGCTTTTGATGGCGAGATCGGTCGTATCCAACGGGAAGAGCGCTTTATTAAAGCAATGATTAGCCAAATGCAGAAAAACTTTTCCTTTGTGAATTGGCTATATGCAAAGTATTATTGGAAGGCGGCAGAAACAAATATAACCTCATCGGATGCAGCGTCTATTGCCTATGAATTAACTAAAATTCCTATAGAAGACATACGTTTCATCATATTGCCGGGGGAAATGCACAGAATAGATAAACAAAATATATGGATAGCAAACCCGGTGGAAATACAAAAAATTATTGGTGTAACTCTTGGACAGAGTAATGAGTAAGGAGAATATAAATTATGGAGAAAACGTTAGAATTAATTTGTGAAGCACTATCAAATAAAAAAGGGGTATTGATTAAAGTATTGGACGTAAAAGATTTGACATCTATTGCAGACTATTTCATTATTTCATCTGTAATGAATAAAAAGCAGGCCCAGGCATCAGCGGATGAAGTGGAAGAAAAACTGGAAGAGGCCGGAATTAAAGCCATTCGCAAAGAGGGTTATCGGGAAGGGAACTGGATTCTCATGGATTTTGGAGATGTTATTGTTCATATATTTACCGATGAAGAGCGTCAGCATTATGACTTTGATTCACTTTGGAAGGATGCGCCTTCAGAGGATTATTCGCAAAATAAAAATGATAAATAAAATGATAAGCCCTGAAATAAACGTTCCTGCTCTGAAAGAAAATTCCATTGTAGAGCTTCCTGTATCCCGCATCGTGTCTTTTGGCGCATTTTTATCAGCACAAACAGGAAATAATGCCGATGATATCCTATTACATAATGGACAACAAACGTCTGAGATTAAAGAAGGTGATATCGTCAAAGTTTTTCTATATCACGATCCTAAACATCGCCTTACTGCAAGCATGAGACTTCCCAAACTTGAAATAGGGGAGGTCGGGTATGCAGAAGTCATTCTGATTACTCGTTTTGGTGCTTTTGTTGATGTGGGAACCGAACGCGGGATATTTCTTCCTTATTCAGAAATGATTGAACCAGTTCAAAAAGGGCAGAAAATTTGGATAAAACTGTATGAAGATAAAACGGGACGTCTTGCCGTAACAACACATGTTGAAGAAGATATCAGACGTTTGGCACGTCCTTGCAAGGAACTCAACGTGGGTGATAAAATAACCGGAACTGTCTATAACATAACCCGACAGGGAATCTTTATTATAACAAGAGAACGGTGGATAGGATTCTTACATAACAGTAACATAAATACAGTTATCAAATTAGGCCAGGAGCTCATCGGAAGAATTACCTTTATTCGTGAAGACGGACATGTCAACATTTCTCTCCGCCAAACGAAAGAAAGGGAAATGAATCACGATATGGCAGTATTGATTGATTGTATGAATCAACATAATGGACTATTGCCATATACAGATAAAAGCGATTCTAAACTTATAAAACTCAATTTGAGGATGAGTAAGTCTGCATTCAAAAGAGCAGTAGGACATCTTCTGAAAACTAATCAAATCATAATGACTGAAGGTAAAATTCGATTAAAAAGATAACAAAAAAGATGTGCCTGCAACAATCCGCAGATACATCTCTTTTTTGGTTATAAACAGGTGGCAATCAATAATGCCTGTATAAACCAATAACTTTCCCTCGAATCTTTACGTCTCGCGAAATAATCGGTTCATAATCATCATTTTCCGGTTGTAAACGAATATGATCAGCTTCGCGGAAAAAACGTTTAACCGTTGCGTCATCATTACCGACTAATGCCACTACGATATCACCATTACGAGCAGTTTCCTGTTCGGCAACAATCAAATAATCACCTTCTTGAATACCAGCGTTAATCATACTGTCTCCGCGGACAACAAGCATAAAACAATTAGTATCACTGCCAACCAATTCTGCAGGCAATGGAAAAACGGCCTCAATTTGTTCATCTGCGAAAACGGGATCACCGGCACGAACTGCACCGACCATAGGCATGGGAAGCATTTTCTTTCTATGCCAGGCCTGATCATTGATTACTTCAATAGCACGTGAACTGGATGGATCTTTTTTGATCATACCTAAATCAGAAAGACGTGACAAATATCCATGGACGGTGGATGTAGAACGCAAGCCAACTGCTGTACAAATTTCACGAACCGTGGGGGGAAATCCATCTTCCCATGTCTTTTTGCGAATATAATCCAGTATGCTTCGTTCTCGAGTTGTTAATTCTCTTTGGAGACCTAATTTCTTGCCCAAGATTGGATACTCCTTTCACCTTTCATTTTAATATCAGGTAATTCTATAATAATTAATTTAATTATAACGTAATAAAATTAATAAATCAAACAAAAGTTCACCCTTGTTGCGTTGTGGAGGAAAAGTCAGGGCTAATAACAAATCGAATATAGATTCCCTATTGACCAAACATTTATTCTGTTATATTATTTATACAGAAAATATGTTCTGCAAAAATATGTTCTGTTTTGAGAGCAAAGGGGAAAATGATTATGGGTAAAGTTTTATTTTTATTTATCACAGCAGTCTTATTATGCGGTTGGGGAGTCAATGCATCAGTTCTATCGGACAATTATGTCTATAAAGAAATTATTATTAAAGAGAATGATACCTTATGGGATATAGCGGCAAAGGAAACCGATAACCGCATGGATATCAGAGAATACATATATACAGTTAAACGGTTAAATGCTATAAAAAATTCAGGTAACTTAGTTCCCGGTCAAACAATACGTTTGCCAATGATATCCAAGTAATTATATATGGAAAGCTAAGAACGCATGTTCTTTTGACATTTTGTGCTGTCATATGAACATACGTTCTTTATTCTTTTGAAATAAGAAGTCTCATCCTTTATCGTTCTTCTGAAATATCATTGTAATCGGGTTATTTGTAAATAAATCAGCTTCATTAATATAGTGCCGTACCATTTCAACAGAACGATGACGTGTCTGTTTCATAATTAAACGTTCTTCTACACCGTGAAGTGCTGCATAAGTTGCAAAACCGTGTCTTAAACTATGAGCACCATATAATTCAACAGGCAGGCCGATAAGCTCGATATATTTCTTTACAAGCAAATTGATACTTTTATCACTTAACCTGTGGGATGAAAGCCTTCCGTTTTTCAGGATTCTTCTGAATAATGGCCCAGAAGTAATTTGAGCCTCTTGAATCCATTTATTAAGAGCAACAATAGCGCACATATCAGGATTCTTTAAGTAGGGGATACCGACCTGTTGCCCGACTTGTTCCTGATCGGTTTTAGAATGTTTTAAGGTTACAATAATTCCCTGTGGATATCTGGTGATGTCTTCAAAATCCAAGCCGGAAAGTTCACTTCTTCTAAACGCCCCCAGGAAACCTAGGAGGAGAATCGCCTTATCCCTTATTCCTGACAGGCTGTCAGTATCTATGTAAGAAATCATTTGCTCCAATTCTTCCCAGTAAATAGGAGTCTTACCCTTTTGCATAGCACCCTTCGTCCGTGTAAGACCAATCATTGTTTCCCTGACAATCCAGACTCGACAGGGATTTTGTTCAGAAAATCCGGCTGCATTATAATTTTCTGAAATAGCGCTTATGCGACGTCTGATTGTAGAAATTTTTGCATAATCAGCTAAATCATTAATATAATTTACAATCGTTTCTACGGTGGCAGGGAAGGCCGATACCTTATGATATTTACACCAGTCACAAAAATCATTCCAGTCTGATTCATAAGCATCAACGGTATTTACCGCTTTTGTTTCGGAGAGCGTTTCTTTACTTTTATCAGACAGTCTTAAATTATCTTTTGTCTGGATGATATTCCGTAAATAAAAATGTTTTTCAGGCACTTACATTCCTCCATATATCAAAATAATATATATCAAAATAATATAGCCGTGGCAATACCTCTTTAAAATTAACCACCACATTACTTCCGATAATTTAATGTTAATTATAAAGGCAGATAAACACTGGTTATATCGTGGGTTTGCCGTCCTGCTTGCCGTCGGCGGATAAATAAAGACGGCAGATTATAGCGCTTTGTCCATTAAATCAGCGACAAGGCGCTTTCTTTTATCTAAAACATGAGAATAATATTTTGCGGTAGTCACGATGCTATTGTGGCCAAGTTGTTTGGAAACCAATTCAAGATCGGCTCCTGCTTCAAGCATGTTTGTTGCATATGTGTGGCGAAGAGTATGGAAAGAACCGAAACCGAAGTTATTTTTGCACCAAGTATTAAAGTATCGTAAATCGTCAGGGGTAATCATTTCCCCGTTGGGCAAAGAACATACATAATTTCCGGCGGAATAGAAAGATCCGTATTCTTTCTTGAGATGTTCCTGCCTGGCGTGAATAGATAAAAGAATCTTGCGGAAGTTTTGTCCGAAGGGGGCAGTGCGGACAGAAGAATTTGATTTCGGCAAATCCTGTATGGTCCATCCGGAATCATAAACAGCGGTCCGGTGGACAGTGATTTCATTCTTCTTCATGTTAATGTCATCCCAAGTCAAGGCGCAGCACTCACCGATACGGAGACCTACATAATAAGCAGTGCATATGGCAGGGGAGAATTTATGTTCTTCATTGAATTTATCAAAAACCTTTTTCATCTGCTCGCGGCTGAACGTTTTAACCGGAGCGAGAGTATCTTTATATACACGAGGAACGTGGATATTCAGAGCAGGGCTGACGGATAAGAAACGCCCGAAGTCTACGGCATACATAAAAGAACGTTTTAGAACGGCCACTAAGCAGTTCAAAGAAGAGCGGGACAGAGAGGACTTCTTCTCGTTCAGGAAATTCTGCAGGAGCCGTGGAGTGATGCGCTTTAATTTATAAGAACCGAAACGTGGAATGATATGTGACTTGATAATGCTTTTATATAATTTTATAGTATTCGTTTTATAACTGCCCTCTACTTCCAGGACTTCACGAATCCAGAGATTATAAAACTCTTCCACAGAAATATTAGATGCAGTATCAAAGGAACCAGAGCGATCCGCCTCCGCTTGAGCCTGCCGCCACATCTTATTTGTTTCTGTTTTAGAAATAGAGCCGGCACGCTCAATCTTCTTGCGGTTGCCGGCTTCATCTCTTACTTCTACAGTATAGTAATACTTATTTCCCCGTTTCCTGATGTACATAATTTAAAACTCTCTTTTTCAATTTCCATAAGTTGAGTGACGGGATGGCAATCCCACCATGAGTGAAATACGAATATCGTCAATCTTCTTATTTAAATCACTTATGTCAGCAGATAAATTATTTAGCGATGACTCGTGATCGTCATATTTATATTTTAGATTTTCAATATCTGCAGATAATTTGGTCAATTCATGAGAATTATCTAAATAAGAAAAATCTCTTTTTAGATTATAAATTTGCCATTGCTGAAATCCGATAACGATTAACATAAGCAATATAAGAGTGTACAAAATATTACTTTTTGACAGTAGTTTTTGAAAATGCATAATTGCTCCTTTATTTTGTTTCTTCCCATTGCGAACCATATTTATTATCCGGGGCAGAAGGTTTAGATGCCCAATACAGTAAAAACAGTAGATAAAACAGATTTATAATGGCGGCAGCTTTGTTAAAGGTATGATTTAAAATGAATAATACGAGAATCCAATAACCGGAATGTCCGATGTCATGAAGCCGCCGTGTGAATAATGCATATACAGTAACAGTTGAAAAAATATATAAAATCAAAAAAGGAATCCCAATTAAATACTTTGGGTGACTGGGAGTGAGAAGAGTATCAAATACCGCTCCTGCGGATAAGATTTCAATAATAGCCAATGGAATAAAAAATATCCAAAATTCACGGCGGGTACTTCTGCCATTGAAAGAAAACATGAATCTTTTAAACCGTTGAAAGAGTAATGGAAAAGGAAGGCTTTTTGTGGTTTTCATCATGCAACTCCTTTAAATCTTACACATCCATTCGTGATCTTCTAAAGTATCCTGCTGCCCTGCGGCGAAACAATTGAATATAGATAATTCAGCAAGCAGTCTTGTTGTATCTTCAATCGTCAAGACCTTTTCATCTCTTATCCCGTCTATCATGGAAGGGCGGTTCCGCAAACAGGTGTGAGAGATGAGAAGAAAAGCAAACTTGTTAGCATTTAATTCTTTGGTTTTCTTTTCCTCTCTGCTTAAAAGGTGGAAATCCATCCAGTGATAACCGCCATGGTGAAGGAAGATATGTCCAAGCTCATGCGCCAAAGCAACATTTCTTTCGTTGGCGGAAAGAGCTTTACTAATAATAATACTTTTAAAAGGACCGGCTTTCATATAAGCGGCTTTCATACCGTACATTTTTTGAAAGTAGGATAGATTTACATAATTTACATCAATACCAATACGTTCTGCCAGTTCGTTCGGATTGTTTGTTTCGTACCGGCGGACGATATTTAAAACTTCGGGGAGCATTCTTTTCATTCCTTTTTCTCCTTTTTCTTGTTGGCGATTGTCAAGAATATATTTGCTAATAAATCTCCGTCTTCTTTAGAAATAGAATGACTCACCCCATCAAAAAGGATTGATCCGCTTTTTAAAATATCTTTTAAATCTGTTGGAGCACCGTAAGGAGTAGAATCTTCTTGAAGCAATAAACCGGACATTAAATAAGCTGGAGTGGTTCGCAATGCGATGGCAAGTTTTTCAATTTTATCAGAAGGAATACTTGCTATAATTCCACTTTCGTACCGCTGTATTGTTTGCCGACTGACGCCTACGATTTTAGCGACTTCTTCAAGTGTCATATGAACTTCTTGCCGACGTCTTTTAATGTTTTGACTAAGAGTCATGCAGCACCTCCAATTTCATTATTAAATTCATTATATGAACAATTTACACACAATGCAACAGAAAAAGAACAGAAAATAAAAAAAAGTATCTTGACAAGTGATTTTTATGATGGTATATTTGGTACGTAAGAAGTGACAAGTGGAAAGGAGGTCAGGGAAATGGTTGATGTAAATAAATTGAGAGGAGTTATTGCAGAGCGCGGGAAATCACAGGCAGATGTTGCCAGGATGCTTGGCATTAATGACAGAACGTTTTACAAAAAGATGAAGAGAAAAGTGTTTGATTCGGATGAAATCTTGCAGATGTGTAATTATTTGCGGGTTGATGAAGCAAACATGATCTCTATTTTTTTTAGACAAAATGTTACGTAATACGTGACAGAGAAAGAGAGAAAATGGAAAAAGAGTTAATTATGGATGACACGGACAGGCTGCTTTCTGTAGAAGAAGTAGCAGAACGTCTGCGGACGGGAAAACAGTTTGTCCGCCGACTGATCAATGCGGGGCTTCTTCCCGCATTATCTTTCCGGCGGAACAGGCGTGTAAGAAAGATGAGTCTGAATAAGTTCCTGGAAGAATATGACGGACAGGATCTGTATGAAGTGCTGGAGGGAAAGCAATGAAATCTTTGATGGTATTTATCGCCATTGTCTTCTTAGCCGGTGCAGCGGTGGACGCAGACAATCTTTATCACCGGATGTTTCCGGATGTAAAGATCGTCGAGTACCGGCGGGAGGTCAGACCTGGAGACACCTTGTGGGATATCTGCGGCGAGATTGCCACAGACAAAGAAGACCTGCGCAGGTTAGTCTGGCAGGCAAAGAAAGACAACAGGATCCGGGATGTCGGAAACCTGCAGCCAGGGACCTTGGTGATTGTAAGAGTTGAGGAGGCGCGGAAATGAAAAAGTATGAGTTCACCGGTGAAGTAAAAGTTAAATTTGGTGTGACATTCAAAAGAATTAGAGCACTTATAGATTTCGGGAATGTAAAAAAAGGCGAATTAGGCGGATTCATAGAAAAAGAAGAAAATTTATCATACGCCGGCAACGCATGGGTCTACGGCGACGCAGAGGTCTACGGCAACGCAGAGGTCTCCGGCAACGCAGAGGTCTACAGCAACGCAGATTATATGGTGATCGGGATAATTGGTTCACGTTTTGGATTTACAACATTTTTCAAAAACAAAAACAATAAAATATCTGTATCATGCGGATGTTTCCTTGGGACACTTGCAGAGTTCAGGGAATCAGTGAAAGAAAAACACGGTACAGATACGAAATTTGCAAAAGTGTATCAAGCAGCTGCCGATTTAGCAGAATTGCAAATTGGACACAATGAAAAAGCCGACTGATAGTTCCAACTATCAGTCGGTAGGCGGAAAAGAATCGCTAAGAATTTCCGACTCTGTTATAACACAGGAAATAAATAATGAAATCATTGTAAGAGTGGAAAGGACTAAAGAATGAAAGAGATAAATATAGAAGGGCAGCTGATCTATGTTGCCCATCCGTACAAAGGAGAGAAAGAGAATGTAAAGCGGGCAGCGGAATGCTTAGAAAGACTGCAGCACATGTATCCATATAAAACGTTATTCTCGCCGCTACATAATTGGGACTGGGATTCCTATGATCCGGACCATCAGGCAAAGCCGATGCGGGACTGTTTGACGGTATTGAAGAAGTGCGACGCCATTGTTCTTTGCGGGATGTGGCGAAAGAGTATGGGGTGCATGCAGGAATACGCGGCGGCCTGTGTCTTGGGGATTCCTGCATTTGAATTTGATACGTTTGGAGTAAGGGAGATCAGGTGATTAAGTGGATTAATTAAAAGAAGGAGCCTAATCATGAAAAAAGAAATAGAAAGAATAATAAGTGGACGTACGCTTTTCTGTTGTGGATATAGGATCCGCCGTGTGGCTGGAATACTTTGTTACAAAAAAGATGTAGATGATGAATATAGATCACTTACATCGGTAGCGTTAAAAGAATTGATATCAACGGATAAAAGATATAGAAGAGCAATAATCGCCGCAAGAAAAGGAAGAGTAGAAATGAAATTTAACGAAAGAAAATATGAAAAATGGGTCAAAAAAGGACTTGAGAAGGCAAAAGACTATGCGCATAAAGATGGGACTGATGCCGAACCTATAACTGAATTTATAAGAAATATAATGGAAGACGCTTTTTATGAAGGGTATATGGCGGCAAAAGAGGAAAAATTTCATGGCAAGATTTCAATTATCTAAAACAGAATTCAAGAAACTCTGCGATCTGGTCAAGCAACGGGACATAGATCTCGCGGGAACATACTGTGCCTGCCTTGGTGAATATCCCCCGCGTCAAAACATAGAGGTTCATCATCATATACATGTAGGGAACTTTGGGGCGGATAAAGAAGATAACCTTATTTCTTTATCGTATACAACTCACCGATTCAAACTCCACGGACTCAATGCGGATATAAAAAAGCATATGGAGAGAAACGTTGAAAAGTATCTGCATAGTCAGGAAGTAAAAACATGGAGAGAGACACACAGAGAAGAATTGGAAGCCATCTACAAAACCGAAGAAGAGTATCGATTAAAGGCTCTGCAGAAAAAGCACAAAGTAAAGAAGAGATACCCATGGGCGAAATACTGACACTTTCCGGCGGGAAAGAAATAGAAATATATATAAATAAAAAATGCCCGATTTGCGGGAAAGAAACTCATCAGACAGTATGCTGCCGATTTCACAAGGAGAATACTTGTTACGCACACTGCAAGAAATGCGGGTATTTCAGAAAAGAACTTCAAAAGTGTGTATACAAAGATATTCCAAGGGAAATCAGAAAATTCTGCAAAGAAAAAACGCCTGGGAAGTGAGTCCCAAGCGCCGTGCCGAAGCAACAAAATAACCTATATAAATTATAGTGTATGGCACGGAAAAAGTCAAGAAAATAAGGGGCGGGGACGCCTCTTTGAGACCTTGATATTCCTATTATTTTAACGACAATCAATCGAAAATAATCTATGGAGAAAATATTGTGCCGTACATGAAAGAGATTTTCCATTTTCCAGGCGGAATGGAAGTGAAAAAATATCACACCTGGCGGCTGGGCGGAAAGAAAACAAGAAATCCAAACGAGGCAGAAACAGAATCGGCTGTACAAAAAGGAAACGCCCGGCGGGCAAAAGAAAAATTATACAGAGTCATTCTTACAAATTTCCAAAGAGATGACTGGAGATTGGATCTTACCTATAGAGATCCTCCACCGGATCCGGAAGAAGCCCAAAGAAGGATTAGAAAATTCCTGCGGAACCTGAAAAACCTATACAGAAAATTCAAAGAAGAATTGAAGTACATCTATGTGACTGAATATAAGGGGCACAGAATCCACCACCACCTTCTGATAAACGCATCGATGAAAATCCAGAGAAAAGATATCCGGGAGAAATGGCCGTGGGGAGAACTGAACTACAGATCCTTCCGGTATTTTGATGGAACGCCGGAAGACTGCAAACGGTTGGCAGAGTACCTCTGCAAAGAAACGGACGAAACCATAAGAGAGCCTGGAGCGGTACAGAAAAAAAGATGGAACGCCAGCCGCAATCTGAAACGTCCAAAGGTTACAAAACATAAAATCTACTCCAGGCATTGGAAAGAAAATCCCAATCCGCCAAAAGGATACCGGATAGAAAAAGTGGAAAACGGGTATACACAGGAAGGGTACCCGTACCAATACTACCGAATGACGAGGGAGGTGCAGCAGAAAAAGAAAACCGTTTTCAAATGGTGCAAAGTGAAAGGAGAAAAATATGGAAATCAAAAAAATAACCACGGAAGTAGGAATAGGGTACATCAGCGGAGCGGAAGAAAATCAGATAAGAAGTCTGGAGCCGGCAAGAAAGGAATTCTACGAAGCGTTCATTAAATTCTCCGAATCATTATCGGAGTTAGGAGACGCGAATCTTTTGGAAAAACATGTGGGTTTTGTGGCAAACAAGATTGTAATTGGCTATAAAGACGGAGAGAAAAAATCTTATACGGCATACGGATTCGTAAAAGCAGAAGACTATCCGCTGAATGTTAAATTCACTATCGGTGGAATACCATACGGGATATTTGAAAAATTGGATGAATGTCTGGAAGTACTCATCGAAGAAGCGAAAAAATACATATCCGGCGATCGTGCGCAGGGAGATTTATTTAAGGAGGCAGAAAATGAATGAACCGATAATAAGCCCGTGGGTGTTTTATTGGATAGAAACAATGAGCCAGATAAAAGATTTTGCAGGAATAGTTATAACCATTACAATCCCTGTGAGTATACCTTTGGTGATGTTTGGAACACAAATAATAAAAACAGGAATATTGAACAAAGAAGGATATAAAAAAATTACAAAAGGAATAATAATCGCTGGAATAATATCAGTGATCGCATACATATTTATCCCGAGTAGAGGAACAATGTATAAAATGCTTGCCGCAAGTTATATAACGCAGGAAAACATAGAAAACGTGGGAGAAAGCATAGATAAAATAGCAGATAAGTTGGTAGAGAAAATAAACCAGGTGAAAAAATGAAATGGACCATGGATAAATGTACCGCGGTATTTAGTGCGATGACAGAAGAAGAACTGGAAATCATAGATCGAGTGCATGAAAACGAAAACGAACTGTCAGACATCAAACTTCTGAATAAAGTAAATCAGTGTCTTCTTTCAAAAAAAAACAGAAAAGAAAACCTTATGGAAGCTGCCGTGCTGATTATAGAGGCGGCGAACAGGGAGGGGAAATGAAAAGTTACAAGGTAATAGATACAAAATTCTTCAATATACACTTTACCTATCCAGGGAAAGACGGGAAATATAAACCCGAAGGACTGTTCTACTGCGTATATGAAGATGATTACGAAAATAGGCTTGTGCATCTTGCTATAGACAGTCGCAAGGGAAATCTACTTGTATGTGAATGTATGGATAAAGAACAGGCAATAGAAAGGCTTATGATCTGGTGGAGGATAGAAAGAAATGAAGGGGATCACAAAAGTTAATCAGGAGTTTTTTAACGAGCATTTTATAAAACCGGACGAAGACGGTAAATATCGACCGATGGGGCTGTTTTACTATTGGGGTTATTCTCAATTTTGGAGTAAACCTACATATATTGTGATAAATAACCGTGATGGAAATCCGCAAGTTATGGAGTGTATAGACAGAAAAGAGGCTGAAAGTTGGCTGGAAGAATGGATGAGTGAGGTGGAAACATGAATACAGTACAAATAACAGGAAACCTTGCGAAAGATCCTGTGATCAGGGCAACAAAAACGGGGAAAGCGGTGGCGTCATTTTCCGTAGGTGTAAGCAAGAAAATTACAAAAGCGAACGGGGATACGTTAGATTTAACAGACTGGGTCAATGTAACCGCCTGGGGAAACCTGGCGGAAGCCGTGGGGAACGAACTCACAAAAGGAAGCTATGTCTTTGTTGACGGGCGGTACGCGACAAGATCATATGACACTCCAGACGGACAGAGAAGATATATCACCGAAGTAGTGGCGAATATGATCGCAAAACCAATCGGAAGAAACATGAAAGCATCGGATGTACCAATTTCCGGGGGAGTACGTTTTGAAGACATGGGCACAGTAAGTCAAGAGCCGCCTGGGTACGAACAGGGAGAAATCCCATTTTAAAGGAGGACAAAATGGATAAATTAATTGATGTAGCGAGTGTCGTATTGTTTATCAGCATGATCATGTACGCCGCAATTAAACTCGACGAAGCGGCAAGAAAACTGCGAGATGAAGAAGAAAGAATTTACAGAGAAAGGAAACTAAAATGAAGAGGGGATTTGAAAAAATAAAAGGCTATGAGTATGTAAAAATCCCGGAAAGAAAAACAAAGCAATCAGCGGGGTATGACATAGAAAGTGCTGATGACATGATAGTTAATCCGGGAGAAATAAAATTGATTCAAACGGGGATAAAAGCATATATGAAACCTTATGAATGGCTGGGGATTTATATAAGGTCAAGCCTTGCAATTAAGTATGGGCTTGTTTTGGCAAACAGTGTGGCGGTAATTGATTCAGACTACTACAACAATCCGGAAAACGAAGGACATATCATGATGGCGCTTAGAAATACGTCGGGTTCGCCTTGCGCTATAAAAGTAGGAGACAGAATAGCGCAAGGGATATTCAATCAATATTACAAGGTGGATGATGACAGCGCTGATGGTGATAGGACCGGCGGTATAGGAAGTACAGGGAAATAGATGGAAATAACAGTGGGAAGCCTGTTTGACGGAATCGGCGGGTGGTGTATAGCGGCAGAACGAAGCGGGGCTGTTCCGATATGGTCATCTGAAATAGAACCATTCTGCATAGAAGTCACTAAAAAACACTTTCCGAATGTCATACAACTTGGCGACATCAAAAAAATAAAAGGTGACAAAATACCACCCGTAGACATTATCTGTGCGGGGAGCCCGTGCCAAGATCTGTCGGTGGCGGGGAAAAGAGAGGGATTAAAAGGTGAACGAAGCGGACTATTTAGAACGGCAAATGACATTGTTTCCGATATGCTCAGCGCCACAAGAGGAGAATACCCGAAATATTTTATCTGGGAAAACGTACTTGGAGCATTTTCAAGCAATAAAGGACGTGACTTTCAAGCCGTGCTCAGCGAAATCACACAAGCCAATATTCCAATGCCTCAATCTGGACGATGGGCAAGAAGCGGAATGGTACGAAGTAAGAGATGTCACCTCGCATGGCGCGTCCTTGACGCTCAACATTGGGGCGTCCCCCAGCATCGAGAGAGAATCTTCCTTATTGCAAGTTTTAGAAATAGGGGGGGTGGACCGGAAGTACTATTTGAGCCCGAAAGCATGTCAAGGTATTTTGCGGAGAGCCAAAACGAGAAAGAAACGCTTACCCGAACTGCTGTACCAAGTACTGAAACATCAGTCTATGATATCGGAAACGGACAAATAAACTCAATAAGAATGAGTGAAAAAACAGGAGCGCTGAACTGCATGCATGACCAGCGATGTGTGCTTGTCAAAACATATAGAATCGGATCATACGAAAGCGAAGGAATGAAAAGCAACAATCCGAAAGCCGGAATAAAAGAAGTAGATAAAAGCAACACATTAGATCTAAGCGGAAGCAATCCTGCAAGAAACCAAGGCGGCATCTGTATAAGCGTATTGGATATGACACATGCACAGGACGTCATAAGAGAAAGAAATGACGGAACAGTGCAGACACTCAATAACAGGATGGGGACCGGCGGGAATCAAGTACCGATCATATACACATTTAACAGAGACGCAAGTATAAAAAACAACATGCCGATCTATGAAGACAAAACATCTACATTAAAACCATCAACAAGATTAGCGGTTGCCTATGCGATTGACTGTAGAAACAGTCGACTTTCGCAGATATCAATGACATTACAGGCAAAAAACCAAGGAGGATATAGTCTCAATTATCAAAATCCGATCATAGTTAAAGATTACGTCCGCCGCCTTACGCCGCTTGAATGTGAAAGACTGCAGGGACTTCCGGACAACTGGACAGAGGGCGGGAGCGATACGACAAGATACAGAGTAATCGGAAACGGAATGGCCCAGCCATGTGCTGACTATGTGATGAGTAAGGTGGTTGAAGATATCGAGGAGGAGACATGAATTACATAAAAAAAGTAGCAGAACTCTTGAATGTAGAAGTAGGAGAACACTTCACACTTCATTTCAAGAAAGAAAAAAGACAGATAAAAAACTTCTATCTCAACGAAGAAAAAGGACTGATGATAAAAACAGGCGGAAGTGACGTAAAGGCCAACAGCAGCTTCATTGAAGGAATACTCACTGGAGCGCTGGAAATCAAAAGGACAAAGAAGAAATGAAAATACTTGATGCATGCTGCGGCGGAAAAATATTCTGGTACGAAAAAGATCTTTCAATGGTAACATTTCAAGACGTCCGTGCTGGAGTAAAAGAATATTCCGGCGGAAGAAAAATAAGAGTAGAACCAAACCATGTGGGAAACGTCACAGATATGGACTTTGAAGATGAAACATTTGACCTTGTTATATTCGATCCGCCGCATATGATCAGAGCAGGAAAAACATCCTGGCTGAATATAAAATACGGAAAGCTGCCTGAAAACTGGGAAACATTCTTCAAAAATGCTTTTTCGGAAATATTCAGAGTACTGAAAGAAAACGGCATATTAATCTTTAAATGGAACGAAACACAACTTAAATTTGGCGAAGTGATAAAGCATTCGCCGTATAGACCGATGCTTGGAGACCAGAGAGGACAAACACGATGGACAGTATTTGTGAAAAACACAGCATTACATCACCACAAGGAAGAAATCTGCTGTTAAAAAAGCTTTTATACGAAGAAGGATATAGATTTATAGTAAAGTATGAACTGTTGGGAGAAGTCTGTTTATGTATAGATTTTCCACCAATACGACAACCTTTTGTGGAAATAGAAGAATTAAGAGATCTGGATAATATTTGTTTAGCAGAAAAAGATGGAGAATTATTTGTGGTGAAAGGAGAGAAACATGACAATCAGACAATTCTTTTATAATTTGAAAGAAGTACAGCCGGTCAAAGTGGAATTGGCGGAAAATGAATATAGAAAACTTGAAGAACAGGTAAACGGAGCCTTACCGGCGGAGCACATTTCCGGCGGTTCGAGTTCAATACAAACCGTTCCGCCAGTGCTTATCCAATACGAAACAGCAAAAGAAAACTATGAACGGGAAAAAAAGAAATATGAAAAAATGCTGAAAAAGGCAGAGATATACATAGAAGAATTGAAAAATCCGATACGACACACAATCATGCGGCAGCGGTACCTACTCAATTGGGCGTGGCACACAATCGAAGTTACGAATAACTTCAATTACTACCGGACGATGATGAGAATACACAAGTCTGCATTGGACGAATTAACAAAAAGGCATAAAGAGGTGAGTTTCTGATGTGTATAGGAAGGCAATATCCATACGTGGAAGAGGAAACAGAGATAAAAGATGGGAAAGTAACAGAAAGAGATGTAAAATGCGAATATTGTAAAAATCCTATAACGATAAATATAATAAAGAAAAAGGGCGGAGTTTACGTTGTAAAGTATAAATGTAATCAATGCGGAACGAAAAAAGAATGCAGGTTTTCAAAAATATCATATGCATACGATGAAATGTTAAAAATGTACTGGAACAGTAAAAGGTAAAATATTTCATGTATTGAGAATTGAGGCGGCAATTCACCGCCCTCTTTTTTATTGCAAGATATAAAGATAATTTATAACAAACACCTTGAAACAAGTATTGACAGGTCAAGTTGAATAAAGTAAACTATAATCAAGAAAGGGGAAGAGCCCCGCAGGTTATTTAGACCCACAGAGGAGGTATAAAGATGAAAAAAGAATACATTATTTTAAAAATCACAGAATCCCAAAATGGAATTATGTATAGCATGTTTGACGGAACACTCAAAAATGCAGCAGCTGAACTTTTGAACGATTACGAAAAATTAACGTCGCACGACAAGAAAAATATAATCAAAATGAGTGCGGTTGCGGTTTGGGCTGTAAAACCAGAAAATTCCGACGATATAGAATTATTGGAAGTTTTGGAAAACAACGAACTTGCGTTTGGGTTGGGGTACGAAAATAAAAACATGACTATTCTCACCCCGGGAGAATTTGGCATAGAAGAATATTTTAGGAATGAGATTGAAGTTATTGAATGTGGAAAGCTTGCAAGAGGGCTATAATAGAGAAAAGAGGACATGGGAATGGAAATAAAAGGAAATTGGGGTGGTAAACGCCCTGGGGCGGGGGCAAAAAGAACCCTGCCGGCTGGCGCCCGAAGAAGGACGTTAAGCATGACCGATGAAGAATTATTGAAAATTAAAAAAGTTTTAAATGAATCAAGGAGGAATAAAGCCATGTTTAAACTGTACGGAATGAAAGACGTTAAAAAAGGTATTTTATTTAATATTGAAGGAAGTCCCAACGGTGTGATCGCCGTCGCCACAGCATTGAAACCCGGTTTGAACGAAAGGGTGGAACTTGTCGATGAGAGATTTAAGACAAGATTCAATGTTTATGTAAGCACCGAACCACCCGCAAATTCCCGGGTAAAAAAAACAATGATCGGTGAAACTGTTCTCATCGGCAGCGGCAACGATCTAAACGATTTAAAAGAAATAGAAACCTATGGATTGGTCAGAATTAACATATATAAAACTTCCGACAGGGTTTATGTCCAAGTAGAAGAGTTAGATACAGGGGCGATTACGGTGACCGGAGACGGTACGGATTGGGACATCGAAGAAAACAATGGACGTTTCAAGAATATCAATGACTACATCGATTGCTTCATCCAGAATAAAGAAAATGTAAAATCTGTAAAAAGGATATCTAACGATACAATAGAGCTCATCTGGTACGACAAGGAGTTTAAAGGCTACATGAGGTCAAAGCATCAGTTTTGCGTAACGAAAGACCTGATTGGAACGGTCACGCTCGATATGGATGTTGTGAGAAAGAATGATGCGGATTGAATTATCCTGAAATACCGCTAAATTATTTCAAATATAAAAAAAGAAATAGATGTCACATAGCGTCACTGAATATCACTTGCGGTCATGCGTGACAAAGTGATAAATTAAAGTTGAATAAGTATGAAAAAACATCATGATACCGTCCGAAAGGGCGGTTTTGTATTTCCGGCGGCACTCATTGCGAGTGCCTTTTTTGATGAAAGGAGGCTGCCGTGGCAAAAGGAAAATTTGAATACTGGCGAACAAAAGATGGACTTTTGCAGATAGCAGCATGGGCAAGAAACGGACTCATAGATGAGCAGATTGCTCATAACATGGGGATTCGCAGAAGCACCCTTTCAGAGTGGAAAAAGAGATTCTCGGACATAGCAGACGCCCTAAAAAAAAATAAAAACATAGTAGACATAGAAGTAGAAAATGCACTCTATAAAAGGGCCGTGGGCTATGAATTCGAAGAAACAACTATAGAAATAGACGATGAAGGCAAGAAAAAAGTAAAAAAAACAACAAAACAGATGGCGCCGGAAACACTGGCAATCATCTTCTTCCTGAAAAATAGAAAACCCGAGGACTGGCGGGATAAAAGAGAAGTCGAAGTAAAAGGAGAAATCAGCATGACAAACGCTTTGAAAGCGGCACGGGAGCGCGTAATAAAAAATGAATGAAATCATTGAACTTGTCGAAGCCTTGGGCGACTACACGCACGACCCCTTAAAATTTGTCTACTTTGCTTTTCCTTGGGGAGAACCGGGACCACTGGAAAAAATGAACGGTCCGGAAGAATGGCAAAAAGACATACTAAAAGATATAAGAGACGGCGTGAAAATAAAAGACAACGTAGTCAGAGAAGCCGTGGCGTCAGGACATGGCATCGGGAAATCAACGTTGGTCGCATGGCTTATCCTCTGGGCAATTTCAACGCATGAAAATACAAGAGGAGTCGTCACCGCTAATACAGAAACACAGCTCCGAACCAAAACGTGGCCGGAACTCATAAAATGGTACAACCTATTTATCGGGCGTCCATTGTTCACAGCCACAGCAACCGCCATATTTGCGAACGAACCGGGAAAAGAAAAGAACTGGCGCATAGACGCCATCCCGTGGAGTGATAACAACACCGAAGCCTTTGCGGGTTTGCATAACCAGGGAAATAGAATCCTTTTACTCTTTGATGAAGCCTCCGCTATATCTAATCAGATATGGGAAGTAGCCGAAGGTGCCATGACAGATAAAGATACAGAAATCATATGGTGTGCATTTGGGAACCCAACAAGAAACACGGGTAGATTTTACGACTGTTTTCATAAATTCAGAAGTCTTTGGAATCAGAAACAAGTAGACTCAAGAAGCGTTTCATTCTCAAATAAAGGACTCATACGACAATGGATAAACACCTGGGGGGAAGACAGTGACTTCGTAAGAATCAGAGTCAAAGGACAATTCCCGAACGCAAGCTCACTCCAATTAATCTCAACAGAACTGGCGGAAAAAGCACGGGGAAGAAACCTGAAAACAGAACAATTTAACTTTGCCCCTGTCATTATCGGGGTAGACCCTGCATGGATGGGAGATGACGCCACCGCTATATGGCTGAGACAAGGACTGATGGCAAAACGGCTCAAGAAAATACAAAAAAATAACAACGATATAGCTGTGGCCAACCTGATTGCAAGGTATCAAGACGAATACAAAGCTGATGCCGTCAATATAGACATGGGCTATGGCACAGGAATCTATTCGGCAGGGGAAACCATGGGACGGCACTGGAATCTAATCCCGTTCAGCGGAGAATCTCCCGATATGGCATGTAAAAACATGCGGGCGTACATGTGGGACCAAATGAGAAAATGGCTTGTGAACGGCGGGGCATATCCGGACGATCAGCAAATGCAGGATGATCTCACAGGAGTAGAAATTAAACCGACAGAAGATGGGAAACTCCAGCTGCAGTCAAAAGAATACATGAAGCAAAAAGGCATTCCATCCCCTAACGATGCGGATGCCTTAGCTTTAACATTCGCCGTCCCGGTGATCAGGGCACCCAACAAGAAAAGAGTCAATACAAAATATCAATTATTTACTTAAAGGAGGTACTCAAATGTGTTCAGCATTATTCGGAGGAAAACAAAGCGTAAGCACTCCGGAAATTAAACAAGTAGCGCCGTCTGCAACCACAATCACCAATGCAGACATTGGCGGAACCGCCGACACCGAAGCCGCTAAAAAAAGAAAACAAAAACAAGGATATGCGGCAACAAGACTGGCGGACGTTGCACCGACCAATACAAAATCAACACTGGGGTAAAAAATGGAGAGACTATCAATAACAGCTGCTGCACTACCGGCGGACCAGCCGACAATCAGAGCGCCGGATAAACAAAGCGTTCTTCATCGTGTAAAAGCCATGCGGGAGTACCGGCGGGACTATGAAGAACGATGGAAAGATATAAGAGATCACCAACTTCCTTTTATTGGAGAATTTGGAGACACCGCTGACGCGACAAATAAAGCCCGAAGAAAAGACCTCATGATCTCAAACGGTGTAGCGTGGCTTGCTAATATCGCATTCGCCGCAGGGATGGAATCCGGACTTACACCGCCATCAAGACAATGGTTTAAATTCGGATTTTCAAACAGCAGCGCAAACGAAGACATGGAAGCCGCAAGCGTCCTGGATATCAGACAGGAAATCGTGGAGTACATGCTCCACAGATCCAACTTCTATAACTCCATACATTCTTGTTACATGGAAATTGCCCACGGACAGGCACCATTGGGAGTATTCGCATCACCGGAAACAGGCGCGAGATTCCAGCAGTACACCATAGGGACCTACTACTTGGCAAGCGGAGCAAGCGGGAGAGTAGATACATTCTGTAGAGAATTCCAGATGACAGCAGACCAGCTCCTGGAACAATTTGGAGAAGAAAATCTGCCGCGTGCCGTTAAAGACGCCCTGCAGAACGAAGGCGGAAGATACAACAAATCATTTACCACCTATTGGCTTGTCATGCCGAACAGATACAGGACAGTCGGACAAACAGGAAGTAAAAACATGCCTTATACCTCGCTCTACTGGATAGATAAACAATCAGTAGATGAAGGGAAAGGCTTTTTATTTACCGGCGGCTTTGAAGAATTCCCTGTTCCAACGGCAAGATACCAGACAATTGAGGGAAGCCCCTATGGAAAAGGACCAGGATGGTACGCCGAAGGCGATGCAAGAATGCTGCAGATCATGAAAAAAGACTTCCTGACGGCGGTAGAACTCATGGTAAAACCACCCATGAAAGGACCCGCAATTGTAGGAGATATCGGAGGCGTTGATTTAATCCCCGGCGGGTATACAAACCTAAACAGTACGGGAACCAATCCAACAGTAGAACCTCTTTTCCAAGTGCCGGGAAATCCGGAATGGCTTGCCACAGAAATCCAACGGACAGAAGAAAGCATAAGAAGAACCTACAGCGCAGACCTCTTCCTCATGCTTGACTCTATCGACACCCCGCAGATGACAGCGCGGGAAGTTATGGAACGACAGCAGGAAAAACTCCAGCAGCTGGGACCTGTGGTAGAACGCCTGCAGGATGAATTTCTTTCTCCGATTATCGAAAGAGTCTATAACATCGCGGAAAGAATGGGACTATTTCCACCTCTTCCCGAAGAACTTGCCGAAAGAATGGCAGACCAGGACATCAAGATAGAATACATCTCACCTCTTGCCCAGGCGCAGAAAATGAGCGGACTTGTCAATATCGAACAAGCCGTGTCATTCGCTGGACAGATGGCGCAGATCTATCCGGAAGCCCTGAAAGCCATCGATCCGATCGGCACAGTCAAGAGATACTTTGAACTCCTTGGAGCTCCTGCCGTCATGCAGAGAAGCACGGAAGAAATCATGCAGATGATAGCAGCCGAACAAGAAGCCATGGAACAGCAGCAAGAACAACAGTACATGATGCAGCAGGCACAGGCTATGGCACCGGCGGCACAGGCGGCAAAGAACCTGACAGATGCTGCTAACGATGGAAACCCTGCATTGCAGAACCTCTTGGGGATAGGTGGTGGATAAATGAAAACCAATGTAACAGAGCACGATGTGCTCATCCGAAAATATATAGAAAAACAGAAAAGAGAAGAAGACGTAAAAGCCATCAGAACCGTTTTAAGAAGCAAAGCGGGGAGATGGTTTTTTATTCACATTCTTGAAATGACAGGCTACAAAGCCGAAACGTTTACCGGAAATTCGCAGACATTCTACAACGAAGGCAGAAGGTCAATCGGAATCCAGATAGAAAAAGAGATGGTCGAACTCTTAGGAAAAGAAGGATTCGAACTAAGACAAAAAGCCGAAAAAGAATACATCGAGTTTCAATTCAAAGCCAAAGCATTATTAGAAAACAAGGAGGAATAACAAATGGAAGGCGTACAGAACCCGCAGGCACAGGCGAACAATAACACGGATCCGCAAAGCCCGCAGGCACAGAATCAGCAGGTACAGAATCAAGACCCGGGAAGACTGGCACAACAGGCAGGCACAGAACCGCAGGCACAGAACCAGAAACCGGATCCGCAGAATCCGCAAGGTGCACCGGAAGCATACGATTTCACATCGGCATTGCCCGAAGGCGAAACCTTAGATGAAGCCATTTCACAGAAATTCGGTGAAATCTGCAAAGGAATGAACCTCACTAACGAACAGGCAAACCAGATGGCCGCATACGGTTTTGAATACGGGAAAGGGCTTATCCAGCAGATGAACGACATGCGGGAAGCACAGTACGACAAATGGCAGGAAGAAACCCGAAAAGAACTTGGGGCGGACTTCGATAAAACCATGAACGAATACGGCGCAGGACTCCAGCACCTGGAGAAAACGTCTCCGGGAATTAGGAAACTCCTAAGCGAAACAGGCGTGGGAGACCGTATAGAAATCGTACGTGCCATTTCCGAACTGGGAAGACTTGTTTCGGAAGACGGCGGCGTCGGCAGCGGAAACACAAAGGGCGGGAAAACACCCATGTACCCAAACACAAATTTTGATAACTATTAAGGAGGAATAACAAATGGCAGTAGCATTAACACTGAATGATTTAAGAAAAAGACAGGCACCGGATGGATCCATTGATGTGGTCATTGAAACACTCGTCCAGTCCAATCCAATTTTAGAAGACGTAAGATGGGCAGAGGGAAATCTGCCTACAGGCAATCAGACCACGCAGCGGAACGGCTTGCCCGAAGTACATCTTAGGCAGATTAACCGCGGCGTGCCGGTAGGAAAATCCAGCACCAAACAGGTAACGGACACCTGCTGCCTGATGGAGTCCCGCTCGGAAGTGGACGTAGAACTCGTGTCTCTTGCTCCGGATAAAGAAGCGTTCAGAACATCCGAAGACATGGCGTTTGTCGAAGCCATGGGGGAGGCCGTGGCTCACCACATGTTCTACGGAAATTCTGCAAAGAATCTGGATGAATTTAACGGACTGGGAATCCGCTACAATAAGTACGGCGGAAAGAAACACGACGCCTCTTACCAGGTCATCAATGCCGGCGGAACAGGGAAAGGCAAACTTTCTTCCGCATTTCTTGTGGGCTGGGGAGACCGTGCCGTTACAGGCATTTATCCAAAATACGGCTACGCAGGACTGAAACGCCAAGACCTGGGAGAGGTAGACGCCATAGATGCAGATGGATATAAATTCCGCGCCCTCTCCACACTCTTCAAGTGGAAACCCGGACTTGCCGTCAAAGATCCTGAAATGGTCGCGGCAGTAAGGAATATTGATTTGGGGGCCTTGAACGCCGCAGCGGCCACTGTGGAACAGAAAAAAGCGGTAGTAGACGCCATGATCCGTGCGCAGGGACGCATGAGGAATCTCAATACCGTCCATCCCGTATGGTACGTGTCCCCGGAAATGTATACATTCCTTACCATCTTCTATAGCGATAAGGCTAATTCCTACATCACCCGCCGCGAACTGATGGAAGGTCCGGTAACAATCTCCGTAAACGGTATTCTTGTACGCAAAGAAGACGCCCTCGTGGACACCGAAGACGCCATTACAGAAAATAAATAAGGAGGACTAAAAATGATTATTGATGCAGAAAACACCTTTTTCTATGAACAGGACCTGTCTAAAGGGACTAAATCTACAGTAGTAAATAACGGCGAAGGCGGAGACGCATATAATCCGTTGTGGCTGAAAGTCATTGCGTTGAAACCGCTTTCTGCCGCGGCAACAATCACGCTTAAAACCGCGGACAAAGAAGATATGACAGGGGCCGTCACGCTGACAACTCTTTCTCTTGCAAAAGACGAAGGGGCAGGTGCGGTAGTGAAAGTACCGGCGGGATGCAAGAAATTCCTGCAGATTGAAGTAGCAGGAGCCACCACGGGAACCGTTCGGGCATTCCTTACAATGGATGTGGACATGGTATGAATGGAATCCACTTTGGGAAAGCGGTAAGTGGGCGGAAACTGGAAGACCTTTCCGCAAACGAACTTCGTGCAAAATTAATTCTTGCGGGAGTAAATGTCCCTAAGGACATTAAAACCAAAGAAGAACTGGTGGAATTGGTAAAGAAATACTGTTAAAGACAAAGAGGACGGCGCAAAAGCGTCTCCTCTTTTTCTATGTTTACTACTCTTAAAACTACTTAAAAAGTAGTAGATAGAGAAAAGGAGGATCTATGAACAGTACAGACATTTGCAATATGGCACTTGCCTACATCGGGCAAGGCAGAATAGCGTCAATTGAAGAAGAGTCGGAAGAAGCAATCCAATGCGGCATATTCTATGACCACCTAAGAAGAAAACTCCTGTCCGAACACAGATGGGGATTTGCGGAAAGATATGTAAAACTTGCACTCCTAAATGAAGAAATCCCCGGATGGAAGTACATCTATGCCTACCCGGCAAAATGCCTTGTCATCCGAAAAATCTACGAAAAAGAAAGCGCAAGAGAAATAGGAAAAGAAGACTACTTCATTTCAACGGTAAACGACTCAACAAAAGTAATCTGCACAGATATACAAAACGCCTATGCAAGCTATACCGCAGACGTGGAGAACGGGGAACTATTCACTGATTACTTCATTGAAGCACTGTCTCATTCCCTGGCGGCAAATATAGCAGTACCTTTGTCGGGAAGTCCCAGTGCTGCAAACCTGCAGTATCAACTCATGCACCAGGCGCTGATTGATGCGAAACAGGAAAGTGCCGTGCAGAACCATCATGAAACGACATATCCTCACAAATATTTCAATATGAGAGGCTAATATGCAAAGAGAAACTATCTACCACATTCAATCATCCTTTGCCACCGGAGAAATATCCCCGGAAGTCGCAAACAGAATAGACCTGGATAAATACGCAGCCGCATTGCTTACGGCGGAAAATGCCTATATACGTCCTTATGGCGCGGTGTATAAACGTGGAGGAACCTTGTACTGTGGAAAGACAAAAAATGAAAAAGTAATTCTAAAAGAATTTACAACAATAGACAGTTCATTCATGCTTGAAATGGGAGACAGATATATACGAATTTGGAAAGGAAACAGATATACAGGAATAGAACTTGTCACACCATTCGCAGAAGATGAACTGAAAGAACTAAGAACATGCCAGTCTGCTGATGTGATGTTTATTGCATCAGGCACACACCCTATCCAGAAACTGTCAAGATACAGCGACACCAACTGGACAATCGGAGACTATGAAATAAAAAAGCCATACTTCGATATTTCCCTTTCAACAGAAATGGAAGGGAAAGTAGATACATCGTACAATTCTGCAGGAACATACACCTTCAATTGTAAAAAAGACGGCACATATACAGTAACAATAGCGGGCGGCGGCGGTGGCGGAGCTGGCGGGAAACACATAAAAATATTTAATAATAAGTATATAAAAGGCGGTGACGGCGGCAGAGGTGCCCTTGTAACGCAAAGAATAGATCTGAAAAAAGATAACTCTTATACAATAGTCGTGGGAGCCGGCGGGACCGGCGGTAAAGGAACCGATGGAGAACCCGGAAGAGATGGAACCCCGTCCTCTTTTAACGGAATTACCGCAGAAGGCGGAAAACATGGACACGAAGAAATAAACGGCGCAAACATGGGTAATGGCGGTGCCGGTGGCATAGGCGGAACAGGGAGAGAAGATGGATCTCCTGGAAGTCCTGGATGGGTAAACATAAAACTGGAAGCCGATCTGTCAATAGTGCCATCAGGGAAAACAGGAACCGTTAAACTATATGCAAGTAAAAACTACTTTTCAGAAAACATGATCGGCGCTTATATACAGATCAACCAGGAAGTAGACTCGCAGACCGTGACACAAAACGGCGGCGGAACATCGGGAGAAGTACTCTGTGGAAAATCATGGAAGATCATTACCCATGGTACATGGACAGGAACCGTGACAGTACAGAAAAGCACAAATAATGGTCCGTGGAAAGACTACAGGACATATAAATCGAACGATGACTTCAATGCATCGGAATCCGGAACGGTAGAAGAATACACAAGACTAAGAGTGGTATCTACAGCGGGAAATACAGACCTCACCGCACTACCGTATACACACGTGGGCATGGTAAGAATCACCGGTTACATCTCTCCATTGGAAGTCAATGCGGAAGTCATAGATCCCCTTGCAAATACAAACCCGGCGGATTACGTCTGTTTAAACGCATGGAATGACCAATTCGGTTATCCATCGGCTATAGGTTTCTTTCAAGACAGACTATGTGTAGCCGCTACAAAAAAACAGCCGTATATGCTGTGGCTCTCAAGAAGCGGGGACTATAATAACTTCTCTGTAGAGAAAGTATCCGGAACCGTAACAGATGATTCAGCGGTAGCCTTGGCGTTTATTAATAGAAAACAGCAGACAATAGAACACCTTGTGCCGGAATCGGATTTAGTCATCATGACAGGCGGAAACGAATGGATCCTTTCCGGCGGAACAGCAGTCACGCCAACAAAAGCTAATCCGAAAATGCAGACATCCAGGGGTACAACAAATGTAATTCCTTTATCCATCGGCGGGCGGGTCATCTTCGTGCAGCACAGAGGAAAAACCGTGAGAGATATGCAGTATCGTTTTGAATCAGACTCCTATGATGGGGCAGATTTAACACTCTTGGCAAAACACATTACAAAAAACACAACAATAGAAGATATGGCCTACATGCAGGAACCGGACTCAAAACTGTACTTTGTCCTCTCGGATGGCACGATGGCTTGTCTTTCATATATTCAGGATCAGAAAGTCTATGCCTGGTCAAGAATAAAAACAGAAGGAAAAGTCATGGCAGTTTGCAATGTGGAAAATCAAAACGAAGATAACGTGTACATCGCGGTAAAAAGGGGAAATCAAACATACATAGAAGAACTATGTAACAACAAGGAAACAGAAAATCCCAAAGACTATATCATGCTGGACGCTTCGGTGAAGATAACAGAAACCACGGCAAAAGGATCTGTCCCTCATTTGCCCAATGCCAAAATAGGGGTCTTGGCGGATGGAAGGTACTATGAAAAAATCCAAACGGACGAAGGCGGAAACTTCACACTTCCGCAGGAGGCATCCTATATCATCGCAGGACTGCCCTATATAATGACGGTAGAACTTCCAAACCTGGAAATAAACACCAAAACAGGAACCATCCAAGGACGGAAAAAGAAAGTCTCCGCCGTCACGCTGAGACTGAATCATTCCCTTGGCGGACGGGTGGGGATAGAAAAAACAAATACATTACCTATCAAATACGATGAATTTTCGGAACAGGATGTTGTTCTGTACAGCGGAGATAAACACATCACCATGCCGAACAAAGGATTTGAACTCACAGGGAGAACAGTCATCACATCAGATGAACCATACCCGTTTAACCTGTCGGCAGTCGTAAGAGAGGTAGAACTCGATGGATAACTACGGAAAAATCACCATAGAAAAAATAAAAGAACAAGATGTTCCTTGGCTGACAAAATACATCTTTGAAAACATGAGACCTATGGATAAAAAAGAAATCACCGCCATTTGTGATCATGGAGAAGAAGCCGTGAGACAATCCATTATTTTATCCGATGAAGCCTATGTGGCCAAGAACGGAGAACCCGTCATGATATTCGGTTTCGTGAAAAAATCATATTGCATATGGGCATTAGGAACCGTCCTTGTAGATCTGTACCATAAAGAACTTGTGAAAATAGGACTGCAGTACATCAACGACTGTAAAGGAAAATATGGATACATGACAAACTGGATCCATGAGGACAATACAAGAGCGCTCCGATACATCAAACGTGCCGGGGCGCTTTTTACAGATACATGCAAAACAGAAAAAGGAGATATTTTTGTGAGATTTGAAATAGGAGGGAAATAATGTGCAGTGTAATGGGCGCTATGATGGGGCTGCAGCTTATATCGGGGATTAATCAGAACAGGCAGATAAAACAGCAGACCGCAGCGCAGGTGTCTGCATATAACGCGCAGGCACAGGCGGCAGATCAGAATGCAAGAATAATGGACCGGCAAAGAGAACAGATTGCGGAAAACTACGCACAGCAGCAGGAAAAGCTGAACAGTAAAAGAAGACTCATTTTGGGGCAACAAGCGGCATCTGCAGGAGCATCAGGACTGGATAATATAGGAAGCGTTCTTGACGCAAACAGCGCAGCCATAAGCGAATACAGACAAGACAGTATGAATCTTTTAGGGAACCAGAGAAATGACACTTTGAACGCCTACACGAACCAAGTCAATTATGAGAACCAGGCAAACGCCGCAAGAGCCTCCGCGGCGAACGCAAAAGCACAGGGGAAATCCCAAAGATTGGCAAACTTCATTTCAACTGCCGCGGGGATGTTTGGGACGTATAAACAATTCGCAGGAGCAAGCCTGCCGAAACCTGCAGGAATGAATATGAGAACCGGATTTGAAGGGAGCCTTTCCGGCGGAAATCTGACCTATACCACTCCTGCTCCAATGTACACAAGAAATGCCATGAATACAGGATTTATCCCAAAATTAGGGCTGACACAGACGAAAGACATCATAGGGCAAGGCATAGGAAAACACTATGATCCGTGGCGTTCAATCTGGAGGAAATAATGAAACTCACACAATACGACTCAACAATAAATAGAAACCTCTCAAACGCAAAAATAAACCCCATCACCGACCCCAATGCCTATGGCGCGAACGTAACAGGAACAGAAGCATTGGGGAATGCTTTAGGGCAGGTAATTGATGCAAGAACAAAAGCATGGATGAAAGACCAGAATGATAGAGTCGTTGACGCGACAAACGAATACAATCGGCAGATTAATTCCCTTTTGTACGATGAAAAAAACGGATTAACAAACACCATGCAGGGGAAAAACGCAGAAGGACTCCAGGCAGCTTATCAGCAGAATGAAGAGAAGATCCGCCAGCAGATTATGAGACAATACGGAATAAGTTCAGAGTATGCGAACAGAGCATTTCGTAACCAGGTAGAAACGTCAATCACCTCTAACTTGGACAGCATAGATAAATTCCAAAGAAAAGAATTTCTCTCCTATGCAAGCAATCAGATGACAGAAATGAATGAAAACGCCATCAACTCAATTGTGAGAAGTCCGGACAGTTTTGAATCAGTTTATGGAAATATGGAAACCACATCAAGGGCAATCATGGCAGGCACAGGAATGGACGAAAAATCCATAGACATTAAACAAAGAGCCATCCTGGATCATACAGCGGAAACCGTTCTCTCCACATTAGCCGCGTCCAACGATTATGAACGGGGAAATAAACTCATCGGGCAATTAAGAGCAAGAGGTGGGAATGAAGTCATTTTAAAGAAATACGAAACATTATTTACCGGTAAAAAAGTAGCAAAGACCACAAAAGACAGCGCGGAAACATGGCTGAATAACCATCCGGAAATGATGGGAAAATCCAAAGAAGAAGTATGGGAAGCCTACAGAAAAGAAAATCCGTTGTCTTTCGGGAAAGATATAAAGGGCATTGCTACCGGGAATGAATCCTATGATAAATGGGATTCATTTTTTAGAAAAGCCCAAAAAGAAACAGGGCTTTCCGATGAACAGATAAGAAACCTGAAAGCCATGTGCATGCAGGAATCCACCTTTAATCCAGAAGCCTATCATGATGATAATGACGGAGATCCTACCTTAGGACCATTCCAATTTAAATCAGATACAGGCCTATCTGTAGGACTGGATCCGGCGGATAGAAAAGATCCGGAAAAAAGCATCATAGCGGCGGCAAAACTGTACAAAAAAGATTTGGAATACCATGGTGGCGATGATGAACTGGCAATCCTTTCCCATAACGGAGGCGCAGGAGGGACAGAAGCCGCAAGAAGAAACAACTATCTAAACGATGTATCAGAACGCTATAAAGAACTATACGGAGAGGAATTGGGACATCATGTTATGTCTGACGAGGAAAAAGCCGCACTGGAAGAGACCGAAAGGAATTCCTTCTTCTCTGTCTTTGGGGAACATCTCCAGGCAAAAAAAGCCAAAGAAACAGAAATGATGAACAACCTGCAGATCCAATTGATGGACATGACGGAAAATGGAACATCGAACGAAGATATGTATGAATTCATAAAATCCAAAGGAGTAGAAAATCCAGAACTTTTGAACAACGGGTCCTATCGCAGTTTGAGATTAAGCGCATTAAAAGCCGTAAAAGGGGAAGATGCATATGGGGGTTTTGGAACAAAAGAGAATCAAAATAAAGCATTTAAAGGAATGATGGAAAGAATTGGAGTGCTGATTTTAAAAAAAGAAGATTTAGATGAACGGATTAAAGAATATGCAGATAGAGGGCAGGCATTCTCTGCGGAACAATTGAGTGAAATGGAACAAGAACTAAAGAGGGCGCAGGCAGGAGAAGGGAAATATGCCATCAAAATAGACGAAGATAAAAATGATGTAATGGACATGACGGGGTTAGCAAAGCCGGAAATCGAAAAATATTTTCCGGAAGCAAAAAAGATCGTTATGCAGAAAGCATTTGAATTTAAAAGTAAAAACGGAAGAGAACCCAATCAATTTGAAAGAAAAGGAATGTGGATAGAAGCCTACACACAGAAGAAAGTGGGACCGGATTATGGATTCTTTGGAATGAGTACACCGGAAGCCAGTAAGGCACAATTAATGGAACTTGGGATAAAGGACGTGTTCTATACGTATGATGATAAAGGAATAGATGCAGTAGACTACTACGGAAGACATCACTATATTCCCGCAGAAGACTGGGATAAAGTCAAGAAAAACGAAGTAAATATAGAAGATTATTAAGGAGAAAACCATGAACGAGTATAATGCAGCACCCAATCAGGATCCTATTGAAGAGATGATGAAGGAAAGCAAAAATGAACATAAAGAAATGATAAAAAGAGATGTAGATGCAATTTCGGCTGGGATAAATCCTTTTGGTGTCAATGAAGATCTAAGAATGACTCCTACCATTGACGCCACCCCTCACCAAGAACCGAAAGGGATTTTAGAAAAAATTGGAGATGGAATCAGCGGTGCGGCAGAAAGCATTTCAAACGCCGCCAAAAGCTGGGCGGATAATAGGCTCCAAAACATGAGCATGGATATCTACAGCAACCTCTATGATCCTGATCCGGATAAGGAAAAACGTTTGGAACAGGCACATAAAATAGGGGATCCGTTGGGACTTCCAGCGCAAATGCTTGTGGACAGTAAAGAAGCCTATGAAATGGCACAGAACCAGTATGCCTGGATGAAAACACAAGAAATCATGCAGGGACGTCCGTTCTCTGCCAATGCCTTAAAAGAACTCTATCCGGAACTGGCGGAGATCGCCATGAATGATCCTGTGTCGGCGTCACTTGCTTTAAAACAAGCAGATCAGATTTTACATGATAGAGGAGTCATCACAGGAGCCACAGCCGGAAAAATCAGCGGAGAACCGTCATCTATAGGCGAAGCATTCAAAGCCTTTACCGATGCATGGGAAGCCGGACAAAACATGGACAAGATTTCTGAAATCGGTTATGCGGCCAGGAACGGAGACATTACTGATGAAGAAATGAATAGAAAAATAGAATCAATTAACGCAAGAACCAAAGAATATGACGGCGATTCCACCATAGGACTGATTGCAACCGAAACCGTAAAACAGTTTTCCATGATGGGGGCAGGAATGCTGAGAAGCCTCCCGGAAGGAGCGGCGGCAGGGTTAGCCATAACCTCTGTCTTGGGGGCGCCGGTCGTGGGAGGAATCATGGCCGCCACCATCTTTGCATCATCCTTTAGATCAAACATGGGGATGAACTACTACCGGCTGGCGAACAAGAAAAATGCGGATGGTACAAATATGTATTCAAGAAACGAAGCAAAAGGGATGGCCACCCGTGAAGCCGTACTGCAGGCAGGCGTTGAAACAGGACTGATGTCACTTGCCTATGGGACATTGGCAAAAGTTGTAGGGGGAAATGCGGCTAAAGCCGCCATCATGAATGCAGGCACAAGGAATAAACTTCTGTCCGCAAGCCGCGGAGCCATGAGAAAATATGCTATAAAAGAGGCCGCAAAACAATATGCCAAGGGGACGGCGGCGGAAATTGCAGAAGAAGGCTGGCAGGATCTGATCTCTAACGCTGATGAAAAAATGATGGGAAGAGATAAGAACATGACATGGAAAAACATGTGGAACAGCGCTTTTGACGCTATGGTGGAAGCCATTCCGGCGGCAGTAGGGATGGGCATGCCAGGAGCCGTCATTTCCGGCGGTGGTAATTATGCAGGATTGAAACGACTGACAAAAGAAGACTGGCATGCCGCAAGAGAAGCATTCTACCGTGAGAATGAAAAAGAAATGACACAAACCGTCATCAAAGAAAGAGAACAGAACAAAGTTTTCAAGATAAATCCGGAAGTCTATGCACAGAAGACACAGGCACAGCTTGATAAAGAAGGAATGGGAACCATATACATTGATGCTGCCGGTGCTGCCGAAACAGAAGAAGGAAGAACCGCATTGACGCAGCTCGTGACAGATGGAATCGCCACAGCAGAGCAAGTGGACGATGCCGTGAAAGAAGGAACACAGCTGGAACTGAAAGCCGGTATCTACATGCAGAAAATTTCAGAAGAATCCGCAGAGACACTTTCGAATTATGCTGCTTTCGATAAAGACGGGCAGACACTCCATGACATCGAAGAGGCAAGAAAACATATAGAAAAAACAAGACAGATATTCAACGCGACAAAAGAAGCAAGAGAAGCCGAAGTAGCAAAAACAATTCTTGATCGTGACTTCACCGATCCGGAACAGAAAATTGCTATGGAAAAAATATTTGCTGAAGGAATGGAAGATATAAAAGAAAACTATAAAAAAGTAAAAGCAGAAGCACTAAAAACCTATGAAGAACTCATCAACTATAAATACTACGCGGACTATGAACCGCAAGGAGTAGAAAAAGTTCCCGTGTATGAATGGTCCAGAGACTATGAACATGGAGGAGTCATCACAAGCGGGTATATAGGCGGATCCTACATCCGAACGACAAATAATGACAGGTGGTATGCAAACGCCTGGAAGAAATACGGAAGGAAACCGAACAAAAGAGAACTCTATGATATAGCCGAACAAGAAGCCATCAATGAAATAGACAGTACATCAGCCTTTTCAGAAGAAGAAAAACAAGGATATATCAATTCCATCCAAACGGCAAGAAAAGAAGTAGAAACCATTGAATCCTTGGAAGACTATGTAAAAGAATTGGATACAAGAGACATTGCCGCAAGGACACTTTTGTCGCAAAAAGCTTATGACGATGTGTATGTTCCCACGCTGGAACAACTGAAAAAAGCTCCTGCCAAAGCAGCAGAAGCGGCGGAAGAAAGCGCTTTCGTATACGCAAGACTTGTAGATAACTTCTCCAAGATCTATAACCTGCCCGTAGAAAACATTGTAGCGTCAATCCAAAATGGCGGAAAAAATGATGGGTATAAGCAAATACTTCTTGATTTTAAGAAACGACTGCAATTAAGTGAGGGAAAAAGTTATCATGCTGACGAATTAGAAACCACAGCGACCATCAAAGGAAATGAATTTGGGGAATATGCAGATATAAAAGAATTAAGAAAAAAAGCCATTGACTATTATAAAAAAGAACTACAGGGGCATAGTGCTTACAATGAACTTTTGGGAAATATAAAATTTGAAGAAAACGAACCAGATGGAGAAGTACAAATTACAGGAAGCGGAAGGAAGAAAATGTCTTCTTCCACAGCTAACCCATTGAAACTGCTGTCAATTAAAAGTTTAAAGGAATTGATAAGTGGTGCGAACATTATCACCGCCGCAGAAGCAGAAGACGGAAGACACAAAGGATGGAAATTCTACTATCTTCATTCAAACGTGGAGACTAATAAGGGGAAACAGTATGTAGTGGTAACTGTTGCTGATAAAGGAAGTGGAGTGATAGATTATTACAACCACAACATTTATACAGAAGAAGAGTATAAAAAAATAGAGAGTGATGTTAATGCGACTCTCGAACACCGTGTTTCCAGTACGGGTCGGTTTTCGAAAAATAAATCACTCTCTTCTGACCTCATTATATATCCATCCACAAATATTTACAAGAAAAAGAACCTGGAACAATATAAAATTTATCATCAAACGATAAACAAAGACGCGGATATATTCTTCCATGGCGCGGTGGATCCTGTAGAAGGTGACGTGATAAAAGAAGGATATTTTCATGGAATGTTTTATAGCAGCAGTAGAAATTCTGCACTTGGACACGGAGACAGAATATATATTTCAGAAGTAAATGAAGATGACATTATAAGTGCCAAAAGTTTAGCGTATGAAGATGGAGTATATGAAATTTTCCAAAAGAAATATGGCGATGATGCTGAATTAATATACGACTTAACAACAGAATCAAGAAACATTTGGAATTTAAACGAAGAAGAAAAACAAAAAGTATATGAACTGTTAGGGTGCACAGACGAAGCAGATGCGGATTTCATGATACAAAAAGAGGCCGCGCTTGTTGCCGATGAATTGGGTTATAAGGCGGTAGCTGTTGAAGATGAACACGGGACAAGTTACATTATTCTGCCGGGAAATAAAGTATATGAAGAAAGCACATACGAAAAACTGAATCCGGATTATAATTACAGGGTTTACCGGCAGGAGCACAAAGGATCCTACGCAGGAGCCTATGATGCAGATCGGAATATTCTCCACGTCTTTGAAGCAGCGAATCAATCCACCGTTGTTCATGAAAGCGCCCATTGGTGGCTGTCCATGCTGAGCAACATCGCCATCGATCCGGAACTGAAAGAACTTGCCAAAGAAGACAAAGTACTGGAAGCCACACTGCAGAAAGCGCAGAAAGACAGAGACGCCATTCGTGCGTGGGCATCCTACTATCCGGATGTTATGAAAGAATACAAAGGCACCTTGATTGAAAAAGAATTTAAAGAATATGAAGCTGCCATCAAAAAAGATCCGGAAAACAAAAAACTGCAGGAACGATTCATCCAGGAACGCTTTGCCAGAGGATTTGAAAGATACCTTTTGACAGGGAAAGCGCCCACCAAAGAACTGCAGGGAACTTTCCGGCGGTTCAAAAAATGGCTGATCAATCTCTATAAAACGACAAAAGAAATCATAAAGAATCCGGAAAACTACTTGGGTTTAAAAGATCCGTCCGATGAAGTAAAAGAAATCTTTGACCACATGGTAGCATCAGAAGAAGAAATAGAAGCCTGGGCAGAAGAAAAGAGGTGGAAACTCCTCTATGATGACAGCCTTGACTACACGCAGACCGAAAAAGAAAACATAAAAAAATGGGAAGAAGACGTCAAAGAGCTTGCCAAAGAAAACGCCATTAAATACTTCATGGAAAAACTCCACGGACAAGCCATGGTGGACTTTGAAGAAAACATCCTTCCCAAAAAAGTAGAAACATTTGAAAGAAAACTGGGGAGCCAAAGAATATATGGACTGGAAATGCTGAAAAAAGGAAACGTCTTCCCTACAAAGAAAGAGTGGATAAGGGCACTTAAAGAAGAAGGATTTACCGAAGAATCATATAAAGACGCCATACAAGAAGCAGGCGGCACCATGGAAGAACAAGTAGAGAAATACAAGAAAAAACAAAGAGAAGAATTTATAGAAAACATCTCAGGGAAAGACTATTTCCGAAAAGAAGCGGAAGAAGTACTTGAATCTCCCGAAGGGAAAGTGAAACTGGCGGAAATCGAACAAAACGCCATGAAGCGGAAATTGAGGCAATATGCAAGAATTGCCACGGCATCATTAATAGAATTGGACAGATTAGATCCGAACATGGAAGGAAAGGTAAGTAAAAAGATCCTGTATGACATCAAAAAGAGAAACGGACTCCTAAGTGAAGAAGAAAAACTCAAAGAAGAAAAAGCTGAACAGAAAAAAGAAAAACAAGCCACCATAGAAGAAATTAACGAACTCAAGATAAAACTGCGGAACACAGTAGACGGATTAAAAACATCACAAGACAGCATGCTTATCTCGCCCTATGAACTCAAAGCCCAAGCAAGGGCTTTTCTTTATGGGAAAGAAATCTACAAAGCAACCAACTATAGATGGTGGGCAAGGAAAGCTGCCAGTGAAGGAGAAAAAGCCGCATATTTCCTAAAAAGAGGAAGATGGGAAGAAGCTGCCAGAGCAAAAGGAAGGCAGTCCCGTTTCGCCATGAACGCCCAAGTGGCCCATGAATACGATGACCACGTAAAACATACACTCCACGGGAATCCCAAAGCATCCACAAACACACTGGACAAAGACGGCATGGAGAAGTACGGACTTGTCGGACTCATAAACAGGGCAAGTAAAGCCACAAACAACATAAGAATGCCCGGAAATATAAGATACTTCATTAACCACTTAGCCTACCAATTAGGATTAATCACCACAGATGGAAGGGCGCCCTTGGGCATGGACGGAGAACCGGCACCGTTTGACTGGGCTAACCTCAATAACGAACTGGATCCCACCGCCGCCATGGAAGGAGATAAGCCGGGAGACGCTGTACCGCAATGGATAAAGAAAATCTTTGACGATAATAATCAAACCAACTTGAGAGAACTGACAGTCATAGACTTTGATGAAATTGTTGAAGTATTCAAAAAAATCTACAAAACAGGAAGGAGAGAATATGAAGGCAACACCTTTGTCAATGAAAAAGGAGAAAGCCTTTCCTTTGAAGAAGCCGAAAACATAATAATGGCGGAAATCAAAGCAGAAAAAGAAAATCCGCTCTATAAAAAACTGGCAGAGAAAAAGTGGAAAAAGACCAAAAAAGAAATAGGAAAATGGGTAGCAGACTTGGCACTCCCTGAAATCATCATAGAACGCATGGGACCAAAGACCTATGACCTGATCTATAAGATGATGGATAAAGCCTTTGCTAAAAAAAGACTCCTGAAAGAACAGGCGGAACTTGAACTGAAAAAAGTCATGAATATTTATGACAGAGAAACATTCAGAAAAATCCGCAATGACAAAATCTATGAGATTAACAAAGTTGACCACAAACCCGTCATGGTGACCAAAGAAACACTCCTCACCATGGCGCTGAACTGGGGGACAGACTCGAATAGAGAAAGAGTGGTGGAAACCTATGGACTGGATCATAGAAACATAGAAAAAATCCTCTTCAAATATTTAAATGATAAAGACTGGGACTTTGTGGAAGCTGTTTGGAAGCACATCAATTCGTATTGGCCCGAAAGAAACATTGTACAAAACAATCTGTACGGAATCCCCTTGGGGAAAGTGCCGGGGAGGAAAATTATTTTACCGGACGGAAGAAAGATCAATGGCATGTACTACCCAATTAAATATGATGCAGAGCTCACAAGCAAAACAAAAGACAGAGAAATTAACGACATCATAAGAAAAGACATGCTCGGAAGAACCACATTCAATATCGGGATGGGCTCCACGAAAAGCCGCGCGCAAAGTTCCGGCGGACAGTATCTTAGACAAGACCTTGACGTCTATCTTGACTACATCAATGAATCTATTAACCACATCGCCATGCGTGAAACCACAGCGGACATTTATAAACTCCTATCCAGAAAAGACCTGGCGGAAGCCATATCACAGAAATACGGAGTCGATGCACATAGAAGACTCCAGAGGTGGGCGTCCGACTGCTGGCATGATCCCGTAGATAAATTGACAGCATGGGAACAACGTCTGAACAGACTGCGGCACAACTTCACCATGGCCACCATGGCATACAGGACATCCACAGCGTTGTTGAACTTTGCAAACCTGCCATTAGTTATGGAAAAAATGGGAGCCGTAAACATGGCAAGAGGACTCTCTGCGATTTACCTTGGCGGTGTGAAAAACTACCGCCAGCAGAGAGACTTCATCCTAAGTAAATCAACGTTCATGAGAGACCGTGCCACAAACATGGATAGAGACCTTGCCCGCGGACTGAAACTCAAAGAAGAACAAGACGTTTCAAAATTAACATCGAAAGCGCATGCCGTGAAAGAAGAAGTAGACCGATTCGCTTATTCACTCATTTCAGAAACAGACTTTATGCTTTCTCTTCCAGAGTGGATCCAGACATATAACAATACCATTGCACAACTGCAAATAGAAAAACCATTTATGACAGTAGCAGAAATGGACGAAGAAGCAGTAAGGCTTGCTGACAAAATGGTAAGAGAAACATTCGGATCGGGAGAAATGAAAGACCGTCCGGAGGTGGTCAAGAGTAGATTGCTTTCGCAACTTCTTCCGTTTTACAGCTTTACATCATTAGTAATGAACCAATTCATCCGAGGGGGATATGACATTGTAGACGGAAGAGGACCGATGAAACTCATGCGGGCAATGCTATTTTGGTACATACTTGGATCCGTATTTGAAGGTGCCCTTCGTTCATTGGTGGATAGTGCAACGGGAAATGATAAATACTCCTTCCTGCAGAGACAGGGATATTCCTTTGCGTCAAACGGACCTATCGGCGGTATACCGGTCGCAAGAGAAGTAATCCCCGGTCTCTACTCACTATTCGCGGGAATGTACAGTGACGGCGGAAAAATGAGCGTCACCGGACTAAACATCTTTGAAGATGCCTTCAAAACCGCCATGGCAATAAAATCTGACAAAAAAGACTGGATAGATGTAGGACAGGCGGGAACAAAAGTATTCAATAAAGTAACAGGACTTTCCGATACATTAACCGATGCACTGTGGGCAATTGCGCGTCTCACCACAACAGACACAGACGCCACAGCCTGGGAAGCCCTGTTCTCCATCATATTTGATAGAAGAATAAAAAAGAAAGGAGAAAAGAAGTGATAAATAATAGCGAAAACAGAATCGCATATAAAGGGGACGGCACTGCAGAAGAATTCGCCATCCCTTTTAAAGTCTTGGAAAAAACGGACATCATAGTAGTTATTGCGGATGAAGATAAAAATGAAACAATCCTGAAAAAAGACTACTTTGTAGACCTGGATAAAATGACAGTAAAATATCCAGGGTATCCGCCAGGAGAAGAACCGGCGGAAAATGAACGTCCGCCAAAATTGCAAGAAGGATGGCAGTTAATCATAAAAAGAGAGGTACCTGTCACACAAGAAATAACCTTAGGAAATAAATGGCCGTTCACCGTTATAGAAAAAGCCTTGGATAAAATCACAATGATACTGCAGGATTTATTGGGAGTAAACAAAAGACAGATCACACTCCCGGATGCGGCAGACATGAAAGACTTCTCGGCAATACTTCCTTATCCACAGGAAGGAGAGGCGCTTGTATGGGGGAAAGGAAGATTAGAAAATTCCAATTTCTCAAAAGTGATAAAAGGGGCTGTAGAAAAATCATTGACGAGAGCGGAAGCTGCTGTGGTCGTATCAGAAGAAAATGCATCAAAAGCGAAAGAGCAGGCGGGAAAAGCGGAAGTGAGCGCAGGTGAAGCAGAAGAGAGTGCTACTATTGCGGCGCAAAATGCCGCGGCTGCCACACAAGGGGCTATGGATGCAAGAGACAGTGCCGCCGGCGCAAGTGTAAGTGAACAAAGTGCGGCGGGGTATAAGAACGAAGTCCAGGCTGCATTAGCGTCTATTTCAGAACAAGTCAATGCCTGGGATAAAAATAAAACATACTCATTCCCGCAAACCATAGCTTATATAGATGGAAACACATATAGATGTGTCGGGAAAAACGTCAAAGGAGAAATACCGGATAAATCAAATAACTGGGTATGCTTGACAAATTACAAAGATGACTTTTTTGAATTAGATGAAGACGGAAACCTGATTCCAGCGATCAATCCTCTTCATTCGACTTTGTGGGAGTTAGATGGAATGGGAAATATAATCCCGAAAGGAGAGTAAAAGTGAGTACAAGAAATATGGCACCGAGAAACAATGAAGAAGGAGAAGTTGGAGTAGTAGGGAAGGTATGGAAGGCTTCAAGGGCAAAAATCATAGAAGCAACAAGTAAGATGACAGCGCCAACAGTGGAAGCAACAAGTAAGATGACAGCACCCACAGTGGAAGCAGGTGACAAAAGTAAAAATGTGGCCACTACAGAATTCGTGAAAAACCGTGAAAACATGGTAGTAAGTCCGTTTCTTCTTCAAAGAAACACAGCTTATAAAGTGGGTGATATGGTAAAGGTTCCAAAATTGGGAGAACAGTATATACTCGAGTGCACGCAAGCAGGCACAACGGCAGGCACAGAACCCAATTTGTCAACTGTATCGAGGGGGGTAGAAGTTAATGACGGAAGCGCAAAATTCCGAGTAGTAGACAAAAGATTGAAAGCGATGATTGACATACTCTATCCGATCGGGATAGTAGTAACGACAGCTACCGACGACGCGCTAAAACCGGGCGAAGCAGACGGGCTGGCGGAGTGGGAGGAAATTGCACGAGATAGAGTGCTACAAGGAACTGAAAACGGAGCAGGTAACACAATAGAAGCGGGATTGCCGAATATCACCGGAAGATTAAATAATCTCCGCTCAACAGGGGGGGCGGATACATCAGAAGAAGGAGCCTTATTTTGGATAACACAAGAAAATGAATGGCCGAATAAGGCCGTTGAATTTAAAGATCGTAAATATAAAAGTGAAGCGGCAATCAACGCTTCACGAAGTTCTCCAATTTACGGAAATTCAAATACAGTACAGCCTCCTGCACTTAAAGTACATTTTTGGAAACGTATCAAATAATGAGGCGGTGCACAATGGAAAGAAATGACGGAGAAAAAATAACAATGCAATTTGTGGAACGGATGGCAAAAATGGAAGAAAAACTTGACATGCTCGTTAGAATGCTCCCTGAAATTACCGCGCTTCAAATTGCGCAGGCACGCTCTGAACAAAACGCAGCATCAGCTCATAACAGAATTGACAATATATATAAAGTGGCCGGCTTGATTTCAACAATTATTTCAGTGGTTATTGCATTAATCGGAAGGGCGGTGTGAAATGAAAAAACTAAAATCACTCTGGAGAAAAGCAAAAAGCTACTTCCGGAAACTGAACGCGCCATTACTATACTGGTCGATACTCTATGCAATCATTTGCATTTTCTGTATATTGCTTTATATCCTGATGACAATAGCTGACTGGCTGATCACAGGAAAAGGAAATGAGCCGGAACTAAGACTGTTCATCACCATGCTACTGTCTGCAGGAGCAGTCGGCGGTATAGTCGGAATCGGCAAGATGTTTGTGGACAAAGACAACAATAAAATACCAGACGTTTTCGAAAAGGACGATGGAAAACCACCGTTCTTTTTTACAGGAGGAAAAAATGACGAAAGAAGAACTGGCAAGAGAGATAGCGAAGGGGATAATTGAAACAGGAATTGAAGGAGACTACGGCTCTGTCTCATGTTCCACCGCAGGAGACTACCCATCAATCGGAGTGAGTCAGTGGGAAGGAGAAAGGGCTAACAGACTATTAGAAAACATTTCCGGCGGAGCGCATTATGCTTACCGCAGTTATTATGACCTGAAATATTCTTATGCTATCCAAGATTTGAAAGAACTCTTGATGAGTGATGAAGGACAGCAGGCACAGCTCGATATGCTTGCTGAAGACTGTGAAGAATACGTATTAACACTGTGGGAAGTCCCTGATCTTGACGACACAAGATGCACTATCTATGCGGGTATGTGGTGCCCGACATCTGAAACAGTAGTAAGAAACTTCTTAATGCGGAGACAGGAGAGAGGATATGACCTGCGGGACATCAATGTAATCTATGAACTTTTCAGAGAACAGTATGCATACGCAGCGTGCTGTGAAGAATACGCGGAAGGTTATGCAAATAGAGCCGATGCAACGTATGAATATGTAATGAGCTTGGAGGTATAAATGTGGATAATCAAAAAAGGGCTTATTTTATTGGCGGTCTTGCTTTCTGTGTGGTTGTCGCCATTATTCTGTGGTTCATCTGTGCGGGCAGAAGTACAGTACACGATCTCCGAAACCGATCTGACGACATTAGAAACGAACTTGACAACGCTCGAACAGCACAGCAAGGACAAGTCGATACTCTTAGACAAGCAAGCGAAGCAACTGAACGAAGCGCAGGAGCAGTTGAAAATAGCAAACGAGCAAATCAAGAAATCTCAAACATTGAACGAACAGACGCAGAACTCATTAGAGAGAGCCAATCAATACTTGAAAGAGTACGAGAAAAAGGCAGAACGGAAAATCAAAATTAAAACAAGGCAGCGAAACATGTGGATAGCAATATCAGTAGTAGCCGTGGGAGCGGCAATCTCCCGGAGGTGATCCGGTGCTTACGAAAGAGGGCGGGAAACCGCCCTCTTTTTTATTGTAATATTTAGCAATAGGTGATAAAATAACCATAGGTGAATTGGTCGAAACATCCGTGTTAGGCCTCTGAAAGAGGACAATTTTCAGTCCTCTTTTTTATTTACCTCAAATATACTACAATAAAAAGAAATGATAAAAAAAGAAATAATAAAATTTTGATAATTTGCCGTCCAATTTGCCGTCATTTTGCAAGAAAAATGTTATTTACTATCATTTACAACCATTTACAATTAAAATGTAAAAATACATATAATTTCAGGTAAATACTGAAAGATTAGTTACTGCCAGTTACTATCATTTACTATAAAAAACTTTAGTTCCGATAATTTAATGTTATCGGAAGTAATGTTACGTAAAGAGAAAATATACCTGTTTCCATCAGATCCAATATATTCTCTTTATATTTAATTATGGTTACGTAAAAGAATATAATTCTTTTGTAACACGAGATACTTCAGCAAAAACTCGTTCAGTATCAATTGTAAGAAGCTCTTTGTCCCGCATAACAAGATTTCCATTAATCATCACAGTATCTACATCCATAGAATTTCCAGCATATGCAGCCAAAGATATACTGTCAAACCGTGGATGCCAATGAAAACCGCTTTGATCTATTAAAATAATATCTGCAAGATATCCCGGTTCTAATTTACCTAAATTATCATATCCAAGACACTTAGCACCTTCTATGGTCCCCATATCAATAGCTTCCTTTGCAGTAACTGCAAAAGGATCATAATTATTTGCTTTATGGATAAGCGCAGCCAAGCGCATTTCCGCAAACATATCCAATTTATTGTTACTGGCCGCACTATCCGTCCCAAGACCGACAGTAATTCCAGAATTTCTCATCTTTATAACTGGTGCAATGCCAGATGCCAATTTTAAATTACTCCCCGGATTATGTGCGACACAGACATGTTTTTGAACCATGATCTTTATATCATTATCGTTAACATGTACACAATGTGCTGCCAATGTAGGCTGTTCAAAAAGCCCAAGATTATTCATCAAAGCAATTGGTGTTAATCCATATTCTTTCAGGCAATTATCAACTTCTCCTTTTGTCTCGCAAAGATGTATATGGATTGGAATGTTATATTTTTCAGCTGCATCTCTAACTTTCTTTATATACTCCGGTGGACAGGTATATGGCGCGTGTGGGCCAAGCATCACCTTAAATCGTCCATCACCCGCTCCATCCCATTTCTTAAAAAGTTCTATGTTCTCCTGTAGAGCTGAGGAAGCATTAGGACTGACACCGGCAAGCCCTCTTGCGAGATTCCCACGCATTCCCGCTTTCTCAGCAGCTTCTCCACAGGCATTCATAAACATATACATATCACAGAATGATGTTGTACCGCCGCGAATCATTTCTGCAAATGCAAGCATACTTCCCCAATAAACAATATCATCATTTAAGTGTTCCTCTACCGGCCATATTTTATTTTGCAGCCAATCCATCAGTGCCAGATCGTCAGCATAACTTCGGAATAAGGTCATTGCTACATGGGTATGCGTATTTACAAGTCCCGGTAAGGCAAGCATATTTTTGCCATCAATGACTTCGTTATAATCCTCATTTCGGGGGTGCTTGGGAAATTCCCTAATCAATTTCCCATCGACTACAATATTACTATGTTCATGGATTTCTCCATTTTGATATAATGTGACATCTTTTAATAAAATAGACATATGGCCTCCTCAGTCTAATCCCAGGTATTCCTTTTGTTTATCAGATAAAGTATCAATCTCATATCCCATAGATGTCAACTTGATTTCTGCTACTTTTTCATCTAATTCTCTCGGGAGTAAGTACAATTGGGGGCGCAGTTCTTTTTCATGTTCACAAAGGTATGAAACAGCCAATGCCTGCATAGCAAAAGATAAATCCATAATTTCCGCAGGATGACCGTCCCCTGCTGCCAGATTAACCAATCGCCCTTCAGCCATTAAATAAATGGTATTCCCGTTAGGAAGAATATATGCTTCGATATTTTTTCTTGCTTCATAATGAGAGTCAGAAATACGCTCTAAATCCTTTCGGCTGACCTCGCAATCAAAATGTCCGGCATTCGCACAAATTGCACCATCTTTCATTTCCATAAAATGTTTTTCCGTAATAATGTCTATGTCACCGGTAACTGTTAAAAAAATATCTCCATATCTTGCTGCCTTTTTCATAGGCATTACCTCAAAGCCGTCAAAAACTGCTTCAATTGCTTTAATTGGATCTACTTCTGTAACAATAACATGGGCGCCCAACCCTTTAGCACGCATAGAAACGCCCTTTCCACACCATCCATACCCCGCTACAACAACGGTTTTTCCTGTTACTGTTAAATTGGTACTGCGAATCACCCCGTCCCATACAGATTGTCCTGTCCCATATCTATTATCAAATAAATACTTACAATAAGAATCATTGACTGCTATCATAGGGAATGCCAATTTATTTTCTTTTTCCAATGCCTTTAAGCGATATACGCCGGTCGTTGTTTCCTCAGCTCCGCCAATCAGATTCTTTTTTGCGTCTGTTCTGTCTGAATGAAGTAAATGAACCAGATCCCCACCGTCATCAATGATAATATGCGGCATATGATCTAGCGCCTTATTCAGGAACATGGTATATTCCTCGTCAGTACACCCATGCCATGCGTAAACAGTTATACCCTGATTTACGAGACCTGCAGCAATCGGATCTTGTGTAGATAATGGATTACTTCCGGTCACGATGACATCCGCGCCCGCAGACTGCAGCGTAAGTGCCAAATATGCCGTTTTTGCCTCCAAGTGAATGGACATTACAATGGTCTTTCCTTTTAATGCCTGATTATTTATAAAATCTCTTTTTAGTGCATTCAATGCCGGCATAAATTTTTCCACCCAGCGAATCCGTTGAAGTCCTTCTTCGGCCAAAGATATGTCTCGAATCATAGAATCATTCATGTTTTAAACTCCTTTCAAATTGTTTTATGGATATATAATAAGGCTTCTTTAATACTCCTTTTTCAGTGATAATTCCTGTAATCAGTTCATTGGGTGTTATATCAAATGAGGGATTATAAACAGGAATATTTTTAGGTGCGATATAAATCCCCTGAACCATACGGACTTCATCAGGATTTCGTTCTTCAATCGGTATATCCTTACCGGAAGAGATGGAAAAATCAAATGTAGAAAATGGTGCTGCTACATAAAATGGAATCTGATGATACTTGCTTAGTACGGCAAGTCCATATGTTCCTATCTTATTAGCGGTATCTCCATTACCTGCAATTCGATCCGCCCCTACGATTACAGCATCAATTTTTTTTCGTTTCATTACATCTGCTGCCATGCTATCTGATATAAGACGGACAGGAATCTGACTGCTTACCAACTCGGATGCTGTCAGCCTTGCCCCTTGGAGCAGTGGTCTTGTTTCATCGACATAGACACAAGATAGTTGACCATGCTGATGCAGACGTGTGATTACGCCCAAAGCAGTTCCGATTCCTGCGGTCGCCAATGCTCCAGCATTACAATGCGTCAGTATTTTCAAATGCTTTTTACCCTTAAAAATATCTGCGCCCTGATCAGCAATTCGGCTGCATATTTCTTTATCCTGCCTTTCTATTTCATTTGCTTTTCTTAGCAGCGTTCCATAAATATTTTCCAGTTTTGTGTTTTTAAAAACTTTAATCATTTCATCAACTGCCCAAAATAGGTTAACTGCTGTAGGTCTCGCCATTTTCATTGTGTCGGCAGCATATAAAAATCGCTTTTCAATTGTGGCGATATCTTGACAATCTCTTGATAAATTCTGATAAGCCAGCAGCATTCCATAAGCAGCGGCTATACCAATAGCGGGAGCTCCCCTTACGACAAGATTTTTTATGGCATCAGCCACCTTTAGGTAATCACTATATTCCAGATATACATATGTTCCAGGCAAACGTGTTTGATCAAGCAAATACAGTTTATCATTTTTCCATTCTAGGGAATGCATTATCATAAGCAGAATCCCCCGAAATCCTTAACTGCCTGACGGCATTCACAATCAAGCGTTGTATCAAAAGATTCGCAAATCATCATCGTAATTTTACGAAAGCTTTCGATATTCCGATCCATGCACTCAACGACCTCTTTATGAGTAAGTATCGTCGGTGAAATTCCCGCCGCAAAATTGGTAACCATTGAAATAGTCGCATAGCACATTTCCGCTTCTCTTGCCAATTGGCACTCCGGTACATTGGTCATTCCTACCACATCTGCTCCCCAAAGCCTAAATGTCTTTATTTCCGCCGGAGTCTCAAATCGTGGTCCTTCCGTACATATATATGTACCATTAGGATGAATAGTAATTTCATTTTTCATTCCAGCTTGAATAATCACATTCCTTAAGGTTTGACAGTAAGGATTTGTCATATCAATATGAGCAACACCACGGAATTCTCCATCAAAGAAAGTTCCATTCCTTGATTTCGTCATATCTAAGAACTGATCAATCAGTACAAGTTCGCCCGGTTTATATTCCGGGTTTAAAGAGCCTACCGCAGTAGTTGAAACTATGGAAGAAACTTCTAACATTTTTAACGCGTATATATTTGCACGATAATTTATTTTATGCGGAGGAATAGTATGCCCTGTACCATGCCGGGCTAAAAATACGATCTCTTTCCCCTTAAAATACCCAATTTGACAAGCCGCTTGTCCAAAAGGGGTATTTATTATTTCAGAACGAATATCGGATAATATCCCGGCATCATACACGCCGGTACCACCAATAAATGCCAGTTTATTCATTGCGTTATACTTCCTTCCTTCTGAAACCAATGTTGAAGCGTCTCTCTTGATATTTTTTGGATCTTACCACAATAATGACATGAAATTTCAATATATTCGTCTTTCAGCAAAGAAACTCTTTCAGATTTCGGCAATGCCACAAGCGCCGTTTTTATCCGTTCTTCCGAACACGTACAGCAAAATGCGACCGGTGCCTCTTTAATTATTGAAAACCCGCCTTCTTTTATAAGTGTTTCCAATTCGTGCCCCTGGAATAATCCTTCCTTGGAAAATAAATGGTTTCTATTTTTGAAGTATTGAGTGAATTTTTTCTTATTCCCTTCCGGCAGCAGCTGGGCAAAAATACCGGCGGCACGCGTTATTTTTTTCTCCGGTGATACAGCTGCTGTAACAAAAATGAAAGATTTTATTTGGTCAGACTGTTTTAAATATTGTCCAAGGCATTCAGAAATATTACCAAAAGATAAATTTATACGGCTACTATAAGGAGTCCGTACTAAGGAATATCTTGTAACGGTAAGTTGTGCTTTATCACTGATGAGGAGCTTTTCATTATGTGATGTCACCGGAAGATTATCATCAGCAGTGTCCACATAACCACGTATAAAATACCCTTCATAGGCATCAGCATGAATAGATCCCAAAATAGAATTTGTTTGCCAAAGAATACTGATTCCTTCATGATTCTTAAAATCCGTCGCAAGTACAGATGTACCGGCCAGAATTTTCCCCATAATCACTGCTGTTAAAGCAGGCAGATGATGTAACTCCTGTACCTTTGCAGCAGCAGAAGAAACATCAGAAACAGTTATACGAATTCCTGACATGCTTAAATAATGTTGAATTGTATTAATTTTAATCAATTTTCTCTCCGGATATCTTGAATATTTGAACAAATTTAGATATCAAATCTTTGCATCATATGTTTATTTTACAACAAAATCAATGAGAACAAAAAGCGCACAGCCTATAAAAACAGACTATGCGGATAAAATACGGAAAGAAAACCCTATGAACGCAGTACATCAATCGCTTTTTTTCTATCAGCCGCGCCAAACACGGAGGAACCGGCTACAAGAATATCTGCGCCTGCGTCTTTAAGCAAAACAGCATTAGCAGAAGAAACTCCTCCATCCACTTCGATGGGAATTTGAAGATTTAAATTCTTCATCATCTTTTTTAATACTTTTATTTTATCTAAAGTATAGGAAATGAACTTCTGACCGCCGAATCCCGGATTAACGGACATAATAAGTACAAAATCTAAAAGAGGCAATACAAGTTCCAAAGCAGACAGTGATGTGCCAGGATTAAGCGCAATACCCGCTTTAATTCCACGAGACTTTATATCGTGAATAGTACGATCCACATGAATCACCGCCTCCTGATGAAAGGAAATCATATCAACACCAATTTTTCCAAGTGAATCAAAATAATATTCAGGATGATATGTCATTAAATGAACATCAAATGGCAGCAACGTGACTTTTCTAAGTGACTGAATGACCGGTGGACCAAAAGAAATATTGGGTACAAAGGTACCGTCCATGACATCAAGATGAACTAAATCAGCACCACCCGTTTCAATATCTTTCAACTCACATTCTAAATTGGAAAAATCTGCGGCGAGGACCGAGGGAGCAATCTTCATAATTTTTTCTCCTGGCAAAATCAAATCAATACTTTTTGGAATACTTCAATTTCTGAAATATTTGTAAATAGGACTCATATCTTCTTTTTTGAACAACCCCGTCTTCTATAGCCTTCCGGATAGCACACTTCGGCTCGGAAATGTGCCGGCAATTATTAAAATAACATTTCCCTAAGTAAGGACGAAAGTCTTTAAATAAAAAACCTAATTCATCAATATCCAGTAAATCTATATCTAGAAGCGTATACCCTGGGGTGTCCATAAGAAATACTCCCGTCTTAAATGGCACTAATTCTGCATGCCGGGTTGTTGCCCGCCCCTTTCCTGTATAAGCGCTGACCGCACCGGAGGTAAAGTATGACCGCCCTAAAAAATAATTTAGAATACTGGACTTTCCAACTCCAGACGGTCCGGAAAATACGATGATACGACCTCGCAAAAGTTTTTTTAAATCGTCAAGGCCATCTTGAGTATATGTAGATGTATAAACACAGGGATATCCCGCTTTTTCATATTCTTCACATACTCTTTTGGCAGAAACTTCATCCAAATCGCACTTATTGATGCAAATCACAGGAGGCATATTCGCATTTTCCGCAAGTAATATCATTTTATCAAGAAGACCGCGATTAAGATCCGGTGTACAAATGGATGACACCAGTACGAGTTCATCTACATTTGAAACCGGCGGCCGATATAACTGATTCTTTCGTTTATAAACTTTTGTAATGACTCCCTCGAACCCTTTATTGGCTTCATATTCTACATGATCGCCCACTAATACATCGGTCTTTTTCTTCAATGCTCCGCGTGAACGGCAGCGAGTCAGTACCTGATTATTTCCCAATATGGTAAAATATCCGTTTTGATCTTTCAGGACAGTCCCTTCCATAAATTTATAGCTCCCGATCTTGGACTATATTTCCATCAATAAGTACCTGAACCTTAACATTCCCTATCCCTGATACAGATTGATTAACTGTACTTCCCGGTTTAACCTGCTGATCATAGGAGACTGATTTACCATTATCATCAATTATATAGATAACCACATGGCGTGAATTGCCGTTTTTAGGAATAGTAATATTAACGCTCCCTGTTTTTTTCTGCGTTTTTTCTTTTTTCCCGATAGTAAGATTTACGGAAGATTCATTCGTAGATACGCCACCGGTGGGATTTTGCGCCAAAACAACAGCAGAATCATCTGCAGCAACCCCGTCAGAAGATGAAATAGTTCCTAATATAAGATGTACGGAATCCAATGCATTTTTTGCATCTGCCAATGTCATACCTACCAAATTAGGAACATTTACCGGTTGGCGCAAGTTAATAACAATATTGACAAGTGTTCCTTTTGCCACTTTCGAGAAAGACTGCGGGCTCTGAGAGATAATGATTTCGGCCGGCTGGGATTGGTCACTACCATTTTCAACAGCCCCTAAAGCAAGATCCAGTTTTCCTAACCGTTCTTTTGCCTGATCTAAAGTAAGCCCTTTTAAATCAGGAACCAAAATAACAGCTCCACCTTTGCTGACTGTCAGATGAATGATCCTCTGTTCTTTTACACTTGCTCCGCCAACCGGTGTTTGGGATATTACCTGTCCGGCCGGAATATCATCACTGGCAATTTCATCAATGGAAAACTTAAGATTCATTTCCTTCAGTGTCTTTTGTGCCACTTCCACAGGCTCTCCGACAAGCATTGGTACCGTTACATTTGAGGTACTCCAAAAATTTCCAAAGCTAAAAAATGCCCACAAAAAACAGGAAATAAATAAAAGCACCATTGCGATCCAAATATACTTTTGAGGGAAATTTGTAATCAGATGAGAAAGCTTGCCTTCCGTCTCTGTTCGTGCAATTTTTTCTGTTTTTTGTGCAATTGGTTTCGTCATCGCAGCAAACTCGGGCTGTGCAGGTTTATAAATGGACGTAGTAAATCCCTGCGCCATTTTTAACTCAGAAATAAAATCAGAAACAGAATTGTATCTCTTATCAGGATCTTTCTGCAACGCGGTCAAAACGCATTCTTCCAGCATGGGCGTAATGGCAGGATTAAATTTAGTTGGCCGTGGTACTTCTCCGCGCATATGCTGCAGTGCAATACTGACTGCTGTTTCACCTTCAAACGGTAAATGGTGTGTAAGCATTTCATAGAGCACAACACCTAAAGAATAAATATCTGTTTTCTCTGTAACTTTATCCCCAGCCGCTTGTTCTGGTGATAAATAATGAACAGATCCCAAAATAGATTTTTTATCAATTACTGTTGCAGAATTGATTGCTCGTGCGATGCCAAAGTCAGTCACTTTCACCTTACCGGTTTCAGTCAGAAGAATGTTATGCGGCTTAATGTCGCAATGAACAATACCATTCTCATGGGCTGCTTCAAGTGCGCTGCCGATTTCAACAGCAATACGTACAGCCATATCGACAGATATACTGCTGTGATCTTGAATATATTGTTTAAGGGTCACCCCTTCGACATACTCCATAACAATATAATGTACTCCCTGATCATCCCCAACATCATATATCCCCACAATATTAGGATGTGTAAGTTTCCCCGCAGACTGCGCTTCATGTCGAAAACGTACAATGAAATCATTGTCTTCTGCAAAACTGCTATGAAGCACTTTTACAGCAACTACCCTATCAAGTAATAAATCGGTAGCCATATAGACATCTGCCATGCCCCCCGAGCCTATTTTCTTTTCCAATTTATATCGATTGTCAAGTGTTTTACCAACCATTAGCCTTCTCCGCCTTTTCTACCCCAGTAGTCAATTAATATAAGAGATACATTATCTGCCGCACCTGCATTATAAGCGGCATTGAATAAATGTTCTCCGCAATTCATTAAATCTTCTTTGGTAAAATTTCTATATTTCGACAGAATTTTTGCGATATGTGTATCATCCACCATCCCTGTCAATCCGTCAGTACAAAGCAGTATTAATGTATTATTTTTTAACCGGATTGTACCTGTATCCACTTCTAATGCCTTCTTGATTCCCACAGCACGGGTAATTTCATTCTTCCGTGGATGTTCATGCATTTCATCCTCGGTAATCTTGCCTTTTCTTAGAAGTTCCATAACAAAAGAATGGTCTGTTGTCACTTGCTGGAGAATTTCTTTATGATAAATATATAACCGGCTATCTCCGACATGTGCCCAACTCAGCACATTATCATTGATACCTACTGTAATCATGGTTGTTCCCATACCATCAAGTTCAGGTTTCTTCATTTTTTCGGTCAGAACAACTTGATTTGCATGCAAAATAGACTCCTTCAAGAGTCCTTCTGAAATTTTTTCCAAAGGTACATTCTTCAAGAAGCCGGTTCCACTTTCAACAGCAAGCCTACTGGCCACTTGACCACCTACGTAGCCTCCCATGCCATCCGCTAAGATAAAAACGGGACCGGAACAATCCGAAATACTGTCTTCATTTACTTTGCGAATCAGTCCGACACGGGAATCGCCGTATGCAATAAACATAGATGCCAGATTCTTTCTATAACTCAAATACAATAAATGCTATTTACAATTCATAGTAGCATGTTGAAAAAACACAGTCAACAAAAGCCTTTACGGATACTAAGTGACACTGTTTAAATATCTCCGTTTTAACTGTCCGCAAGCCGCTTGTATTTCATCCCCCATTTGTTTGCGCACAGTCGTTTCCTTTCCTTTTTTCAGCAAAATATCCTGAAATCGTTTGATTTCTTTCCATTCTGGCGGATACAATTTAATATGCTCTGTACCGTTGATAGGGATTAAATTAATATGGCACGGCATTTTACCTATTAAGCGGCAAAGTTCTTTTGCGTTTTCCACACTTGCATTCATATCCTTGATAAGAATATATTCAAAAGTGACCCTTCTCTTTGTTTTCTTAAAGTAATATTCTGCCGCACTCACTACATCTTTAATTCTAAAATTTTTACTTATAGGAACCAAAACATTACGAATCCGATCATTCGGCGCATGCAAAGAAATAGCAAGGGTAATAGGGATATTTTCATCAGCTAATCGATAAATTTGAGGTACGATCCCGCATGTAGAAATAGTTATATTACGATAACTGATATTCAATAGTTCAGGATCATTCGCAAGATGGATAAAATGCAAAACCTCTTCATAATTAGTAAGCGGTTCCCCTGCTCCCATCAGAACGATGGAATGGAACGGTATATCGTAAAGTTCTTTAAATGCATACATCTGTGCAAGAATTTCTCCTGCCGTTAAATTTCTTTCCAACCCTTTTCTTGTGGAAGCGCAAAATATACATCCCATTGCACAGCCGACCTGGGTGGAGACGCAAATAGAATTTCCATAATGGTGACACATACAAACGGTCTCAACCAAGGAGCCATCTTTTAATTTAAGAAGTAATTTTATAGTTTTTTCATCATCGGATTGAGCCCGGCTTATAATGACCGGCTTATCAATCTGTCCGTTCTCTTTTAACCAGTCTCGCATTTTCTGCGAAAACTGAGTCATTTCATCAAAATGGAATATATGCCTTTTGTATAGGTAATCTCGTAATTGCTTTGCTCTGAAACGGGGAAACCCGTTTCCCACAACCCATGTTTCTAGCTCCTGCAAATTTAGTCCCCATATATTACGCTTCATGAGATACCTTTCTTAATTTTGCCACAAAAAAACCATCACTTCTGACTAAATCAGGATAAAGGGTCATCATCCCATTTAAAGATTTTCCCAAAACGGGAAAGTTAAATTCTTCCGGCGCAAACTCCGAATGTAAAGAAAGAAACTCATTAATAATATGTTCGTTCTCATCAGGATTAAGTGTGCAAGTACTATAAACCAATACGCCGCCTGTTTTTGTATATTTAGCCGCCTGCTCAATTAATTGTTTTTGTAATGGTGGAAATACGGATAAGTCACTTTCCTTTCTTCTCCACCGAAGTTCCACCTTATGTCCTAAGACCCCTAATCCTGAACAAGGTGCATCTAAAAGGACCTTATCATAAGTTTCATACAGGAATGGTAACGGTTTGACGGAATCTCTTACCTCTGTATGGATAATAGATATTCCCAAACGTTTTGCATTGTCTTTTATCAATTTGACTTTATGCGGATAAACATCCCAAGCGTCAATACTGCCTCTATTTCCCATCAACGCTGCTATATGCGTTGTTTTACTTCCTGGCGCCGCACACATATCAAGAACATGGTCTCCTGCATCCGGTCCAAGTACTTTGGCAGGAATCATGGAAGATGCCGTCTGTATATATATAAGTCCTGTCTGCAGAAACTCTGAAAACAGAATATCCGTCCCCGCTTTTATTGCCAGTGCTTCCGGCATATAAGAAATATCTCCTACACTTATATTTCTTAATTTTAACTGTTTTTTGATATCATCCGTTTCTATTTTAAGCGTATTTACTCTAATGCATGTGTCCGAAATAGTATTAAAGGCTTTCAGAATCTTTTCAGATTGTCCCATACCGTATTCTTTTTCAAAAAATCGAATCAGCCATTCAGGTTGGTTATAGATTAAAGATTCATAAAAGACACGGTTGGAAGTTCTATCCGGCAACGTAAGTGATCCCCTTCGGCGAAGAAAATTTCGGAGAACTCCATTAATAAATTTTACATTTCCGATATGAGTTACTTTTTTTGCAATTTTTACTGTTTCGTTGACAGCTGCAGACTCAGGGATACGATCTAAAAAGACAATCTGATATATTCCAAGGGCTAAAAGAATACGTACTGCAGGATGAATTTTAAACATCGGCCGGTCACTTATCAAACTGATCAGCCAAAGGCAATAATTATATTTACGACAAACCCCATAAATAAGTTCCGTCAATAAATGTCGTTCTTCCTTTTTTAAAGGGCACCACCGCAAAATACTCTGAATCGTTAAATTAGCGTAAGCATTTTTTTCAAAGATTTCATAAAGTGCCTCAAATGCCAATGTTCTCGCTGATTTTATTTTTTCAGTACTCGAAGCAATCATTGGTTTTTACCTGATATCCATTGATAAAATCAATCGTTTTCATTCGCTTATGATTCTCCGGTTGAACCATTGTTAAGTATATGATTCCATGCGTCGCAGCAACACCTATATTCCCATCTTTTAAAGAAACAACAGTTCCCTTGGGGATTGCAGCGGTATCGCTGTTCTCATAAAAAGCAGCATGGATTTTTATCCGTTTACCATGAAAATAGGTGTATGTCCCCGGGGAAGGATACATTCCTCGAATAAGGGCATCAATAACCGATGCCTCTTGCTCCCAATCAATATGCCCCATCTCTTTTGTAACTTTTTCCGCATAAGTTGCTTTCGCATGATCTTGCGGTTTCGCACCAGCCATACTTTCAGGTAGATTCTTCAAGACATAGAGAAGCTCTTTCGCCCCCAACACGGAAAGTGATTCAAATAATTCACCCGCTGTCATATGCGGCAGGATTTTCAATGGAGCCATACGAATGATATCGCCTGTATCCATCCCGGCATCAAGTTTCATGATACTGATACCAGTCTCACTTTTACGGTCTATAATAGCCCTTTGTATAGGAGCAGAACCTCTATACTCCGGCAAAAGAGAGGCGTGAATATTAATCGCTCCATAAACGGCGGCATCTATAACTGCGACCGGAAGAATTTTTCCATAAGCCACTACAATAATAAGATCTGGCTTTAATACAGCCAATTCCCGAATAGTATCTTCACTTTTAAAAGTCGTCGGTTGGTATACCGGGATATTCTCTTCCATTGCTAATTTTTTTACATCAGAAAAAGTTATCCTGTTCCCTCTTCCATTTATTTTGTCAGGCTGAGTATAAACAGCAATAGGTCTATATCCATTTTCACACAGTGTTTTTAATTGCACAGCCGCAAAATCAGGTGTTCCCATAAATATAATCCGATATGGATTACTCATCAGACGCTCCTTTATGCAACGAGTTTGCCTTTTCGATAAAAAGAATCCCATTCAGATGATCTGTTTCATGTTGTATACAACGTGCCAGAAGTCCCGTTGCTTTCTTTTGCTTTCTTTTCCCGTGAATATCCTGATATTTTACAGTCACATTAGCATAACGTTCTACTTCTCCATACCAATTTGGAACAGACAAACAACCTTCCGTATCAGTTACTTTCTCATCTCCGTCAGGAGTCCATCTCGGATTAATATAAGCTTCAAATCCGGATTCTCCATCATCAGCAACAAAAACACGTTTTGAAACAGCAATTTGCGGTGCTGCCAGTCCTACTCCGTTAGATTCATACATTGTCTTTTTCATTTCATTAACTAAGAACTTCAGTTTCTTATCAAATGCGGTAACAGGCATTGCAACAGACTTCAAAATCGGATCGCCTGCAGTAATTATTTTACTCAATTCATTTCCCTTCACTTTCACTAAAATATTATAGGGGATCTACATCTATAATTATATCATTTTCCTGAAATATCTTAGAATTCTGCATGGAAAGCTTCAAACGCCTTAGTGTGTTTCCTTTTATAAGCAAGGAAACATTATATATATTTCTTACCTTTTTGACAGGTTCATCATAGGGCGGTGTTACAGAAATATAATCCGGTATGCCAGGCAGCATTTCCCGAATATAACGATAAATCTTTTCTGCATGATTTCTGGCGATGCTCTCTTTTTTATTAAAACAGGTGATTTTCATCAGCCTGGTAAACGGCGGATAATGGAGAGTTCTTCGATATTCCAATTCCTGCTGATAAAAAGCATCATAGTCCTGTTTTGCAGCAGTTAATATAACATAGTGTTCTGTATTATATGTTTGAAGAATGACTCGTCCCTGTTCCAAATTCCTGCCTGCCCGCCCCGCACATTGTGTAATCAGATTAAAAGTCTGTTCTGCTGCAAGATAAGTAGGCATATTCAAGGTGCTATCCACAGAAAGGATCCCTACAGACTGCACGCCCGGTATATCATGTCCCTTGGCTACCATCTGTGTGCCGAATAAGATGTCAAATTTTCCATCTCGAAAATTGGATAATATCTTTGCAGCGCTATACTTCCTGGCAGTACTATCTACATCAAAGCGGCAACATTTCGCTTCCGGAAGTAATTTTTTCAAATCCTCTTCAATCCGCTGTGTTCCCCATCCTAAATATAATATATCTTGAGAACTGCACACAGGACACTGCCTGGGCAAAGGAAATGTACTCTCACAATAATGGCAGTTCAATCGATGTTTATCTTTATGATAGACAAGCGGAACATCACAATGGGTGCATTTGAATACATATCCGCAATGTTTACACATCAAAGTCGGTGCAAAGCCTCTTCGATTCAGCAGCAGAATCGCCTTATGATTCTTTTGAACCGTATCTCTCAAAAGATCAATCATCGGTCTTGATAAGTTGGTCGCGTGCCCTATATCTGCTTCGCTCCGCATATCATAAACATATATTTGAGGCAGTGGTGTTCTATGAACACGTTGCCGCATTTCCAGCAATTCAATCTTCTTATTTTTAGCCGCAAAAAAAGTAGTAACAGAAGGTGTAGCCGCCCCAAGAACAATAGGGCAATTATAAATGACAGCCATTACCTTTGCCACATCTCTGCCATTATAGCGGGGAGTCTCCGTTTGTTTATAAGATGAATCATATTCCTCATCAACAATAATAAGTTTCAGATTCTTAAACGGCATGAAAAGGGCAGAACGGGAACCAATAATAATAGAACTTTCTTCATTTGCAATTCTTTGACGATTATTATACCGCTCACCTTTACTTAAATTACTGTGCATAAAAACCACTTTATCGCCAAAGTAATCGGCAAAATAAGAAACCATCTGGTTCGTCAAAGCAATCTCAGGTACTTCGAGCAGCACTGTTCCCCCTGCTGCAATCGCACTCTCCGCCGCGCGGAGATAAACTTCCGTCTTCCCACTTCCTGTTACACCATAAAGGAGTATACCCTTGTATCTTTCCTCATTAACAGCACCGATTATATATTCTACCGCATATTTTTGTTCCTCCGTTAGTTTACGTGGGTTGTCACTCTTTTTGTTTTCCACAAGCGAAAACGTTTTCTTCCCTCGATAAAATAGATGTCCATTGCCATTCCTGCAAAAGCGTCGAATAACATCCCGTGAAAAGCCCGCTGATATCAGGCTTGAAATCGAATCCTGCCCGATTTGACACAGATGCGACCATAAGGCTTTTTGTCTTCCCCCTCTTTTCATGGACTCCGATTCCGATTTGTTATTAATGGCTAACCATTCTTCCAATGGTTCTTTATAGACTTTTTGCAATAATTCTGTTTCTTTTATAAATCCTTTCGCAAGATATCGGTTACAACGAGTTTTACCCAAAACTAAAACCGCGTCTTCTTTCGAAATGATTTCAACAGAGATATCGATCAGTCCCCATATATCCTCACATTCCGGAATTTCCTTCCAATTAATCTCATATAAGACCTCTGTTCGTATTCCTTTTTTATCAATAAGAAAAAGACGAAGAGCATCTATCAATGTGCACATATAATATTGTGAAATCCATTTTGCTGTTTTAATCATTGCATCCGTAAACCAAGGTACTGAATCAATGGCATCATAAATTTCCAGCAATTTGTAAGAAATATGAGAGAATTCCTCTTCATGACATGATAGAATAATTCCTTCTTCCTGCTTGCCGGCAAACGGTACTATGCACCGCCAGCCGGAACCCACATAACTGAGATGATCCGGAATTTTATAAGAAAATGTTTTGTTTAAATGTTTCGAAGGCCGATTAATTAATATCTCCGCAATTGTACCAATCATCGATCATTTTCCTTATTTCGTGACTCCTAAAGAAACTCTTTTATATCGATATAAAACGATGTCTATATATTATCATAAAATGCTATCCTTATTCATTATTTATTTTAATGCGGCAGGATATTTTTCACGACAATAAAAAACTTCTTTGGATAAAAAACGATTCTGTCACCACAAAGAAGTTTCTCAAAAATTATATCCCAACTTGTCTTTTCAATGATTCCGCCTTGTCTGTATGCTCCCACGGTAAATCTATATCATCTCTTCCAAAATGTCCATATGCTGCAGTCTGTCTATAAATCGGATGACGTAGATTAAGCATATCAATGATACCGGCAGGTCGAAGTTCAAAATTTTCCTCAACCAGATTTACGATTTGTTCTTCATCAATTTTCCCTGTTCCGAATGTATCGACTAAAATAGATACCGGACGTGCTACACCAATTGCATAAGCCAATTGAATTTCACATTTATCCGCAAGACCTGCTGCCACGATATTCTTTGCCACATAGCGCGCAGCATATGCCGCTGAGCGATCCACTTTTGTCGGATCTTTTCCAGAGAAGGCACCGCCGCCATGGCGAGCCATTCCGCCGTAAGTATCAACAATAATTTTCCTTCCAGTGAGTCCCGCATCTCCCTGCGGCCCACCAATAACAAAGCGGCCTGTCGGATTAATCAGGTATTTTGTATTTTCATCAATAAATTGGGCCGGTAAGACAGCTTTTATCACATGCTCAATCATATCTTCTCTGATTGCTTTCTGTGTCATATCCGGTGCATGTTGCGTTGAAATAACAATCGTATCAATACGCACCGGTTTCCCATCAATATATTCTACGGTTACTTGTGTTTTCCCGTCTGGTCTGAGATATGCGAGTTGTCCATTTTTCCTGACTTCTGCCAAACGGCGTGAAAGTCTGTGTGCAAATGCAATAGGAAGAGGTAAAAATTCAGGAGTTTCATTGCATGCATAACCAAACATCATCCCCTGATCGCCGGCTCCGATATCATAAGAATCCGCTTTAGCTTCCTTTGATTCCAGAGAACGATCCACCCCCATTGCGATATCAGGAGACTGTTCATCCAGAGAAATCAGAATCGCACAGGTTTCACTGTCAAATCCATAACTTGCATCAGTATACCCGATGTCCCCAATCGTTTTGCGAATCACCCGGGGAATATCCACCTTGGCATCAGTTGTTATCTCGCCAAACACATGCACCTGCCCGGTTGTGACAATGGTTTCACAAGCAACACGCCCATTGGGATCCTGCTCAAGAATAGAATCCAATATAGCGTCTGAAATCTGATCAGCTATTTTATCCGGATGCCCTTCTGTAACAGATTCTGACGTAAATAAAACTTTTTTCGGCATATTTTTATCCTCCGATTATGTAAAATAAAAATTCCTCCGCGCAGGGAGGACTTCCTCTCATCTGCCAGCAAATGCTGATGGAATTAGCACCTTTTCCCTATATAGAATGGTTGCTGCAGCATCATGGGGCCAAATCCCTCCGCTGCTCTCGATGAGTATTATGAAATTTATTATATCATATCATTGAAATTAATCAATAGAGTTTACAACAAAGGTATCTCCTACGATTTACGCAGTTCAAGAACAGGACGTCTTCTCTTATTAAATAATCAATTACATTTTTCCGCAATTTTCTCTATGATGATTTTTCCTAATTCTTCTTTTGTCATTTTAGGGTATTGCTGTAATGTACCATCTTTATATAATATGGCGGCAATATTAGTCGTTACATTAAATCCTGCGCCGGGTATTGCCACATCATTGGCAATAAGCATATCTAAATTCTTTCTTTCCACCTTGTTTCGACCATGGGCAATAACATCATTCGTTTCTGCTGCAAAACCAACAAGGAACTGGTGAGTCTTTTTTTGCCCCAGATCAAAAAGAATATCCGGATTAAGCGACAGGTGAATCATAAGATCATCATTTTCTTCTTTTTTAATTTTTTGATTCGCCGCAGCAATCGGTCTGTAATCCGAAACTGCCGCTGCCATAATGACTATATCACTTTCTTCATAGAGACTCTTCATTGCCTTATCCAATTCACGGGCATCCCGAACATAAATCATTCTAACATCTTCCGGCGCGGGCAGTGCTTCCGTACAACTTACCAGAACCACATCAGCTGCTTCTATTGCAGCGGCCCTGGCGATAGCATAACCCATCCGTCCGCTGGAACGATTTCCTATATAACGTACCGGATCAATATTCTCTTTTGTCCCACCCGCGCTTATGACTACACGCTTCCCCTTTAACAACTGCCTTCCCGATAAAATTCGTTCAATCCGGAAAATAATTTTTTGCAGCGAAGGGAACCGGCCTTTACCGGAAGCATTACATGCCAAGTGTCCGCTTTCAGGTTCTACAAATATATAGCCAAGTTTGCGCAACTTTTTAATATTCTCTTGGACAATAGGATTCTCATACATGTTTGTATTCATGGACGGAACAAAAATAACCTTTGCAGTTGTCGCCATAATTGTTGTTGAAAGCATATCATCAGCAATTCCATTGGCTATTTTCCCAATGATATCAGCTGTTGCAGGGGCAATAACAAAAACATCCGCTAATTGGGCAAGCGAAATATGCTCTACATCCCATTTGTTGATATTGGCAAACATATCGACAGTAACATCATTACCTGAAAGTTCTCCGAATGTAATAGGTGTAACCAATTTTGCTGCATGTTCAGTCATAATGCAATGTACATCTGCACCGCGCTGCCTAAGCTGGCTTACAAGTCCGGCCGCTTTATACGCCGCAATACCGCCGCAAACTCCTACGACAATATGCTTATTTATAAACATCATAAAAATCCTTTCAGTAAGGTGAGTAAGAAACAAGTAATTACACCGTAAATTTATTTTTTATTTTCATAATAAGAAATCTTATCGTGATATATCTCTTCAAGCGCCACAGTCACCGTTTTTTTTCCTTTATCATCAAGTAATGCCGGAGCTCCATCCGTTAATTCTCTCGCTCTCAGGGCAGCCAATGTGACAAGGGTATATTTTGTATCAACTTTTTTCACAAGAGCATCAATTGCTGGATAACACATCATTTTAAAGGAACCTCCTTATTTATATACTGCTGAAAAATTGTTTCTATCTGATTCTGATTCCTGGATAGTTTACATCTTTCTGCCTCTATAATTGCGCAGGTTTTATGAACTGCATCCTTCAGTACATCATTTACGACTATGTAATCATATTTATGCGCCATAGATAATTCACCGGTGATTTGAGCCAAACGCTTTTGGATGGTATCTTCCGAATCTGTCCCTCTGCCGTGTAAACGCGCTGAAAGCGTCCTTAAGGATGGTGGAACTATATAAATAAAAACACCTTTAGGATATCTTTCCTTAACCTGCATAGCACCTTGGATATCAATTTCAAGCAAAACTGATTTTCCTCTTTCAATTAGATCAAGAACACTTTTCTTTGGTGTTCCGTAATAATTGCCGTATACACATGCATACTCCAAAAAGGCCTCTTCTTTTATCAGTCTTTCAAACTCTTCCTTTGATCTGAAAAAGTAGCTGACCCCCTCTTCTTCCCCCACTCTTGCCGTTCTGGTTGTCATAGAAATGGAATAATTCAATTCAGGATAAATATTTCTGATTTCATTGCAAATAGTGCCTTTCCCTGCTCCCGACGGACCGGAAACGACAAGCAGAATTCCCTCATCCTTTTTCCCCATATACCTTTACCCCTCATCAGCCGCTTCCATAATTGCCGTTTCCTTATTCATTAAACGGTGAGAAATTGTTTCAGGCTGAACAGCGGAAAGAATAGTTTGCCCACTGTCCATAATCAAAACTGCCCGTGTTTTTCTCCCGTAAGTAGCATCAATCAGCTCGCCTTTGTCTCGGCAATCTTGAATCATTCGTTTGACCGGTGCCGATTCTGGACTGATAATTGCAATAACTCTGGTTGCCGCCGCCATGTTTCCAAAGCCTATGTTAATAAGCTGAACTCCCATTATTATCTCCTTATTCGATATTTTGAACCTGTTCCCTGATTTTCTCCAATTCTGTTTTGATTATTATAACACAGTCAATCACACTGATGTCATTGGCTTTTGATGCGGTTGTATTGATTTCCCGGTTAATTTCCTGGAGCAGAAAATCAAGCTTCCGTCCTATAGGTTCCGTACTGTCTAAGGCAGCAGCGAACTGATTTAAATGACTCTCAAACCGGGTAAGTTCTTCTGTATAATCCGTTTTTTCAGAATAAACAGCGACCTCTTGCAATAAACGTGTCTCATCCCAAGCATTCCCACTGTCTTCCAATAATTTGATCATGCGGCTGCGAAGTCTTTTTTCGTAATCCTCTACAATGATATTTTGTTTACTTTTCAGATACAGAAGTTTTTCCCTCAATAGATCAATTCTTTTATTTAAATCAGCCGCTAAATTTTCTCCTTCCCGACGCCTCATTTCATTCACTCCAGCTAGTGCGGCAGATACAGCCTCGCGGGCAAGAGAAATCAATTCTTCATCAGTAATGGATTCTATTGCTACATGAAGAAAAGGAGCCGGCAACGACAAAAGATCGGAAACCGAAGGTTTCCGGCACCTGATCCCATCCTTATGCCTCAGCATGTGAAATACGTCCAAATAAGCAGATAAAAGGTCTTCATCTAAAGAAACATGAATGTTTTTTCTGCTTCCGTCTGATGTGAATGTGAGATTAACGTATATCTTGCCCCGGTGTACCTGTTCTTTGATTAAAGATTTTATACTTTCTTCCGCGGCTGCAGAAAAATGGTCCGTACGTATATTTAACTCAAGAAATCGATTGTTAACAGTTTTTATTTCAGCCGTTACTATTCCCTTAGTACCAGTTGCCGTACCATGCCCGAAACCAGTCATGCTCTTCATACTTTACGCCCCTTTTCCAAATAATTAAATGATATATTCACCCTCAAACACTTTTTCTGCCGGTCCTGTCATAAATACATGCGCAGAACTATCACCCTCCCATGAAATATGAAGATTTCCTCCGTCAAGAATAACCTCTGCTTCTTTTTCTACAAGTCCATTCAGGATTGCAGCAACAACAGTCGCGCAGGTTCCTGTACCACAAGCCATCGTAACACCAGTACCACGTTCCCATACACGCATGCGCAGCAAATTTTTTTTCAGGAGCTGCGCAAACTCCACATTTGTTTTTCGAGGAAAATGAGCGTCTGCTTCTAATCGGGAACCGATTTCTTCAAGCGAAATTCGATCAATATCGTCAGTAAAAATAACACAATGTGGATTCCCCATTGATACACAAGTAATACGGTATGTATGCAAGTCATTTGTAAGTTTCCGGTTCACCACCATACCGTCACCAAATCCTGTCACAGGAATCTCACTGCTGTTTAAATGCGGCACGCCCATGTCGACACGAACCCTTCCATCCGGAAGCAGTTCAGGGAATAAAATCCCTGCACCGGTTTCTACGGAAAAATGATGCTTTGATACCAGCCCCAGCTCATGAGCCCACTTGGCAAAAGCACGAATACCGTTACCGCACATTTCTGCTTCACTTCCATCACTATTGAAAATTCTCATCTGAAGCGTTGCCTTTTCCGAAGGAAGAACAAAGATTATTCCATCGGCACCTATACCAAAATTTCTGTTACAAATAGAAACACATTTTTTTACCACCGGCCGGATATCCATTGTCATTGCATTGACAAAAACAAAGTCATTTCCACAGGCCTGCCATTTCGTAAAATGCATAAACCCCTCCTGCATATCATTCATTAGTTTTTTATTTTAACATCTATACTAAACAGAGTCGAGCATATTTCTACAGAAAACAGGCTATCCTCCCCAATGGATTATGCTATACTGATTCAGAACAAGAAAGGAGTTATTTCATGCAAATTGACAGTGCAGTTCTTTACATATTCAGAAAAGAATTGGCAGCTAAAATCATACCGGCACAGGTACGCCAAATTCATCAAATAGATAACCGGATTATTGACATAGAACTATTTCGTTCATACGAAAAACCTATACACTTAATTTTTGACACTTACCGCCCTTTAATCTACATCACCGAAAACCTAAAAAAGGACACCGGATATATGCCCTCTCAAACGTTTTGCATGACATTGCGTAAACAGCTGGAAGGCTCCAGGCTTTCAGCCATTGAACAACCGGATTTTGATCGGTTCTTAAAATTTAATTTCGATCGTATAGAAGCAGGTGGGAAGATTATTACCAAATCCCTCTGTATGGAATTAATTCCCTCTGCACCCAATTTAATTTTAACAGAAGATAATGTAATTATTGATGCCTGTCTTCGAGGGAAAAAGATGGAACGAATCCTTGCACCGGGAAAACCCTATGTCCGTAATTCATATGCAAGCAGAAATAACTTTCTTCTTTTTTCAGCAGAAGAAATCCTCCAAATATTGAAATTCGGCCAATTGCAAGATCCTTCAGTTCAGCAGTGGATTTTTGATACGTTTAATGGCTTCAGCAGCTTTTTGGCAGAGGAATTATTTTCCCGAACAAAAATTAAAGCTGATCTGCCACTAAATCATCTAAACGAGGAAGAATCCATTATCCTGGCAAATGCAATTTACGATATGGCGCAAGAGATCTTAAGTGCAAAAGCTCTTTATATTTACAAGAAACCAAATAACAAAACCTGGGCAACGCCCATTACGCTCTCTGCGGGAGAACCCATCAGAAAAATTTCTGCTGACAGATGGATTCGTGAAGAACTGCAAAAAGATGGCGGCATTCTCTCTGCTGAAACTTCACAGATGTCCCAAAAGATATCCTCTCTCTTAAAAAAAGAGACCAGAAAGATGAATAAAATAAAAGATGAATTGAAAGAAACGAAAAAAACGGAGACCTATAAACTTTGGGGAACACTGCTTTCCATTTATGCGTATAAAAAACTTAACGGAATGCATGAATTGACAGTAAGCAATGTTTTTAATGAACCTCCGACAGATGAGAGCATCCCTGTCAATCCGCTTTTATCGGTAAGTCAAAATAGTCAGTTATATTTTAAAAAGTATTCCAAAATGAAGACAAGATTGCAAGTCGGACAGGATAAATTAAATGAATGTTTTGCAAAAATCCGCTATCTGGAAAATATTTCTTATTTCCTTGAGAATATAAAAACAAAAAATGAGCTTATTCAATTAAAGGATGAATTAAAAGATTCCGGAGCAACTATTCAGCGTCACTCTTCCAGGCAGAGAAAGAAAGAAAAAGAACCTTCTTTCATCTCACTGACTATAGATGGATTTCATGCCCTCCTCGGAAAAAATAATGTACAAAATGAATACTTGACATTTCACAAAGCAGGAAAAGAAGATTTGTGGTTTCATGCACAAGCTCTTCCGGGATCCCATGTTGTTCTAATAACCGAAGGACAAGTTATTCCTAAGGAATTAATTGCAAAAACAGCTGCACTGGCTGCCTTCTACAGCAAAGGAAAATCATCCGGAAAGGTTAATGTTGACTATACTCGTATAAAATATGTCAAAAAGATTCCCAACAGTCCCCCCGGACTGGTCAATTATACCCACCAATCTACTGTCACTGTAATTCCGGAAGATTTCAAAATATCCATATAAGCACTTATAAAAAAACGGCCTGTTATAGGAAACCTCAACATGACAGACCGTTTTTATCATATACAATTGTAGGGTAAAGTTTTATGATTCCTTTTATAGAAGAAATCCGTAATTCTCTAATAGAGTCCGCACATGTGACTCTTCTTCTTTTGTCGGGGCAACCATGGGAAGCCGGAAATTTCCGCCCGGTTGTCCAATTAAATTAACAGCAGTCTTAACGGGAATAGGGCTTGCAATAAAAAACATTCCTTTCATAATCGGATACATTTTCAAATGCAGTCTCCGCGCGGCAGCCAAGTTTCCTTTTTCAAAAGCGTCAATCATAGAAAGAAGATCCTCTCCGATCACATGGCTCGCCACAGAAATAACACCTACACCGCCTGCTGCTAAAACAGGCAAAGTAAATGCATCATCTCCACTGTATATCATGAAATCATCTGGAAGCAGAATCTTTTCCTTTGTTACCTGATCCCAATTCCCGGCAGCATCCTTCACGCCTACTATATTGGGGCAAACATCTGTCAACCGTTTGATTGTTTCCGGTTGGATACTAACACCGACACGCCCCGGTACGTTATATAGAATAATTGGCAGTTCAGTAGATTCCGCAATGGCTTTAAAATGTTGATACATCCCCTCCTGCGTCGGTTTAACATAAAATGGAACAATAACCAGAGCCGCATCTATCCCTGTTTTTTCTGCTGCTTTTAAAAACTCGATTGTTTCCTTCGTCCCAATGGTGCCTGCATTCCCTATAACAGATACTCTCTTTTCTATTCCATTTTTACCAACCGCATCAACAATCATCTTATACAGCTTTAGTTTTTCTTCACTGGACATGGTCGCACCTTCACCGGTTGTTCCACCGACAAGAATTCCTTCAGATCCATGATTAACTAAATATTTAGACAAAGAAGATGCGCCTTCATAATTTACATCTCCATTTTCTTTAAATGGAGTAATCATTGCGGTTATAACTCGTCCAAACTTTGCTATTGCCATGATTTTTCCCTTCTTTCTGTATAAACTGCTGGCCTATCAACTAAAACATATCATGAGCAATCATATATTCTGCAATTTGTAAGGTGTTTAAAGCAGCTCCTTTTCTGATCTGATCTCCGCAAACCCACAGATTGATTCCCCTTTTATTATATAGATCCTTTCTAATTCTTCCTACCGCCACATCGGTCTTATTAGATGTATCCAGTGGCATAGGATATACTTGTTTTTTTATATCATCTACAAGAACCACACCGGGAAATGATTTCATTGCCTCTTTAATCTGTTTAGTCGAAAGAGGAGCAGCAGTCTCAACATAAATTGATTCTGCATGGCTTCTTATAACAGGTACTCGAACTGCGGTCGGCGTAATTGCAATATCCTCATCATGAAGAATTTTATGGGTTTCATTGACCATTTTCATTTCTTCTTTGGTATATTCATTATCCAAAAATATATCAATCTGCGGTATTAGGTTATAGGCAATCGGGTAGTGTTTAGGAAGGCTGGCAAAGGGAAGAATCTTCGGTTCATATACAATCCCTTTTGATACGGCTTCTGTTTCCCCGTAAAGTTCGTCAATTCCTTCTTTCCCTGCTCCTGATACGGCTTGATAGGTGCTGACAATAACACGCTTTATAGGAGATAAATCATAAATCGGCTTCAACGCCATAAGCATGATAATTGTAGAGCAATTGGGATTAGCAATAATTCCCCTATGTTTTTCTATATCTTCCGGATTAATTTCAGGGATAATCAGCGGCACTTGGGGATCCATTCTGAACGCACTTGAATTATCTATTACTACAGCGCCGCGCCTTACTGCTTCCGGTGCTAATACTTCACTTACTTTGCCGCCGGCAAACAATGCAATGTCAATATCCTTGAAAGAATCTGGTTTTGCCTCTTCTACAGTATATTCCTCACCACAAACCATTAATTTTTTACCGGCAGATTTGGCAGATGCCAAAAGTTTGAGTGAAGTAAATGAAAAATTTCTTTCTTCAAATAAACGTATAAATTCCTGACCAACAGCACCTGTTGCTCCTAAAACAGCTACATGGGGCAATTTGTTCATTACAAACACCTCACTTTAAATAATTTTCAAGACCATAAACAAGCCCTGGAATTTTCATAACTTTATGACATGCAAGCATTACTCCCGGCATAAAAGACTTCCGATCCAGCGAATCATGTCGGACCGTAAGTATTTCCCCATATCCTCCAAAAAGTACTTCCTGATGAGCGACATATCCTGGAAGCCTTACACTATGAATCGGAATATCTTCATACTTGCCACCTCTTACCCCCGGCAGGCCTTCTTTTGTTTCATCTTCATCGGGATGCAATGTACGGGCTGCAGCAATTTTTTCCGCTGTCAATTTAGCCGTCCCGGAAGGCGCATCAAATTTATGATTATGGTGAAGTTCTATAATTTCAGCATTAGGAAAATATTTAGCTATTTCTTCAGATACTTTCATCATTAATACCGCGCCAAGAGAAAAATTGGGGGCAATCAGGCAATGAGAACTATTTTTATCGCAAACAGCAGACAAACTTTTTCTTTCTTCCGTTTTCAAGCCAGTTGTGCCAATAACCATATTTATGCCAGCTGCAAGAACCGTCTGTGCATTTGAATAAATAACTTTAGGTGAAGTAAAATCAACGACTACATCAGGCTTACCACTAACAAAAGCTTCTTCCAGGCTTCCATAAATCTGTATTCCTTTATATCCAATACCCACGACGTCCCCAATATCCTGCCCCGTACATTTAGGATCTACCGCTCCGCAAAGGATAAGCCCTTCTTCTTTCTCAATAGAACGAACCACTTCACTGCCCATCCTGCCGCTGGCACCGTTAACCAGAACCTTTATCACTACAGTCCCCTTCTTTCTATTTACTACCCCAAAATAATATAATTACATCTGTTATTAAATTATAAGAATCGTAGTATAAACAAAAGGAGAAGTCAATCATCAGACAGTATTTTTTGCATTTCCAATGCTGATCGAATCGCGTTTTCTGATTTAGACGTTCCTGAAATCATTTGAGCAATATTTTCTACTTGCTGCCGCCCATCTAAAAGCATAGCCTTGGAAGATGTCTGCCCGCGGCTAATGATTTTTTCAATTTTATAATAGCGTCCGGGAATACTTGCAGTCTGCGGCAAATGTGTAATAATAAGCACCTGCAGATATTTTGACAAAATTTTTATTTTTTTTGCAATCTGTATTCCTATTTTTCCGCTGATTCCCACATCAATTTCATCAAAAACAAGAGTTTGTCCTCTCATCAACCGTGAAATTACGATTTCTATGGCTAATGCAATTCTCGATAGTTCTCCTCCTGAAGCGGTTTCTTTCATAGAACGTAAAGATTCTCCCCTATTAGCAGAAAAATACAGCTCCATTTCTTCAACACCGGATGATACAGGTGCCGTTGCGGGGATTAAATGTAAAGTCATCCTTGGATCATCCATCCCCATATCTTGCAATAAAGATATGATCTTTTCCGTAAATTCACAGCCTGTAAGAATACGTTGTCGATTTAGTGCTTCCGCCTTTTTCATCACCGCTTCTGTCAATAATTTGTATTTTTCTTGCATCTCTTTATTTTCATAAATGAGATTTTTAAGGCTGGTACATTCTTTCTCTGCATTCTCTTCATAATGAATTACATCTGCCAATGTAGGGCCAAATTTTCGCTTCAATCCTATCAATATGTTGCTTCTTGATTGCAGTTCTGATAATTCTTCATCTGAAAAATCTGCAGCGGATATATAAGTATCTAATTTCCCTTCTATATCTTCTAATGAATATAATACCGTTCTCAGTTCTTCATCTGTTTCCTTCATTTCTTTATCATAACGGGATGCCGTTGATACCGCTTTAGATGCTGATGCCAATAAATCTCGGGCACCACCTTCATCACTGAGAGCAGAAAGAGCTGCTTTTACGGAATAGATAATTTTTTCATAATTTTGCAAAATGGAAAGGCGTCTATCTATTTCTTCATCTTCCCCGTTTATGATATTAGCCGTCCGAATTTGCTCTAATTCCCATTCAAGAATATCAATACGTCGTTCATTTTCCTGCCTATGCGCATGAAATTCCTCTAAATTTTTTTTAGTTTCTTTCCATTCCTGATATATATGGTCATATTCATCACGGAGCGTTGAGATTTCAGGCGTAAACCTGTCAATAATCCTCCTGCAATATTCAGAAGAAAGAAGTTCGATAGCATCATTTTGTTCATGTAGACGAACCAGTTTTCTGCCGATAAATTCCAATTGTTTTACAGTACAGAAATCTCCATTAATCGTGCAGATTCCCCGACCGGACCGATTTAATTTTCGAGTAATAATAATCTGTGAATCTGCTGCATCAAAGCCAAATGATGATAAAATAGAAACTATTTCATCATCAGCAGAAAAAACGCCTTCCACTTTAAAAAATTCTGCACCAGTACGAATCAAATCGGTCCGTGCGCGTCGCCCCAAGAGTATCGCAAGCGCATCAATCAAAATAGATTTACCGGCTCCCGTCTCTCCGGTAAATACTGTCGCACCATCAGTTAATTCAATAATGGTATCTTCAATAATCGCAAAATTAACAATATGTAAACTTTGAAGCATATTTCCTCCTATGCTTTCAGAAGCTCCTGTATTTTTTTCTTAAACAGCTCCACATCATCCGGATTTCTCATGATAAGGAGAATCGTATCATCTCCTGCAAGTGTTCCCATAATCTCACTATATCTGGTCTGATCGATAGCGGCTGCTACGGATTGTGCCGATCCCGGCAATGTATGAATCACAATTAGGTTCATGCTGCTTTCAATTCCGATAACCGCTTCTTGGAAAAGAAATGATGTATGGTTCTTAGACATGATCCCCGGTTTCTCTGTGGACAGAGCATATCGATAATGACCATCTTTATATGGGATTTTAATAAGCATGAGATCTTTGATATCTCTTGAAACGGTTGCTTGCGTGACAATAATCCCCTCTCTCTTTAGAGCAGCCGCCAGTTCTTCCTGTGTTTCAATAATCTGATGCTGTATAATTTCTTTTATTTTCATGCTTCTATATCTTTTCATCGCATATCCTCCTACACCTTATTTCATATAGATCTTTATTAACAGTTTATTGATTTATTTTATAGTATTTAATGCATAAGGTCAATAAATATTGCATAAAAATAAAACCCTTAACTTGCTTGCTTATGACTATCAACAGATTCCGTTAACTGTCAAAAATGTACAAATAGCACAGAAGCTTCCTATCTGTGCTATTTGTACATTTATCTGATAATTGACCTTTAATCGGAATCAGGATTTCTTCATAAGTTTACCGGAAAGCGTACCCCAAAAATCATGATCAAAGAAACGAACAAAACGAATAGGTTTACTAACTCCCTGTACAAGCAGGATATCATTCGTTTTTAGTTCGTAACTCCCATTACCGTCTGCTGATATATATAGAATATGTTCCCGTGATGGCAATGTAATTTTTACGATATCCTTTTCGGATAATACGGATGCAAATCGTGACAAAGTGTGGGGACATATCGGAACTACCATCATCTGCTTTACGGAAGGAGACAGGATTGGTCCGCCGCAAGAAAATGCATATCCCGTAGAGCCGGTTGCTGTCGATATAATCAAGCCGTCGGCAGGATACTGTTGTGCAAAAATATCATTGATATACAGGTTGACTCTTACCATTTTGCCAATTTGTGCACGACCGATTACGATATCATTTAAAACATCAGGCAGAAAAGTTCTTGTGCCATCAGCATGCAATATGCAGGACCTCAAAAACATACGATCTTCTAAAACATATTTTTGCGATATAATCTGATCCAATCGCTCTTCCACGTCAGACTGGCGTATTGAATTTAAAAAACCAAGTTCTCCCAAATGGATACCGATTAAAATAACAGAGTAATCTGAAAAAGCCTTAGCAGCTTCTAAATATGAACCATCACCCCCAATAGAAAGAATATATTTTAAATTTTTGCCCATCCAGTTTGTGCTTTTATACCAGTCTTTATCAATAGCTATATCCCGTGACTCAAAACCGCCTCGTGCATACTCAGCCACATAATATTCAATATGTTTGGCTTGAAGAATCGAAATCAACTTGCCCCAAAAAGTATAAAGTGCTTCCTTTCCCATATTAGGAAATATACCGATCTTCATGACATTTCTCCCTTAAATACCTGATGTGATTCTTCTACTATATCGTGAATAATATCTGTATTCACCATAGACCGTTCCGGCCTATCTTTCTTCAGCAATGCTAAAAATTCAATATTCCCGGATCCGCCTTTAATTGGTGAATATGTTATCCCCCATACGTGGAATCCTTCTGTTTCAAATGCTGACAAAGTATCCCTTATTACGTCTTCATGGATATTCTTATCACGAATAACTCCGCCCTTTCCAACCTTTTCTTTCCCCGCTTCAAACTGCGGTTTAATCAGAATAACTACGGATCCCTCCGGTTTAAGTATAGAATGTACGGCCGGCAGAATTTTTAATACGGAAATAAAAGAAATATCAGTTGAAATGAAATCTACTTTTTCTCCTATCATATCTTCAGTTACCTGTTTGATATTTGTTTTTTCCAAATTAATTACATGAGGATTAGTACGTAATTTCCAATCAAGCTGATTGGTTCCCACATCAATAGCATACACTTTGGCAATGCCGTTTTGAAGCGCACAATCGGTGAATCCACCCGTGGAAGCGCCGATATCAGCCATCACAAGATTTTTTAAATCAAGATGAAATTCTTTTATCGCCTTTTCCAGTTTATATCCCCCACGCCCGACATATGGCATAACATGCCCTTTAATTCTGAGTCTGACATCAGACGGTATCTTCGTTCCCGGTTTATCAACAGGAACATCATTCACCAGAATAATTCCTGCCATAATATGCCGTTTCGCATTTTCCCGGGTTTCAAAAAAACCTCGTTCTACCAAAAGAACATCCAGTCGTTCTTTTTTTACTTTATTCATATCTTTTATTCCTTTATCTGTTGTAAATCAAAGCAAATACTGCGCAAGAAACTTATTTTCTCCGGCAAAGGATCATTTCCGGCAGCTCTCTCAACGGCTTAAATTCTTCTCCGAAAGCCCCCAGGCTCTGTACAGCAGCAACAGCTTCCTTCCGTGCTCTCTGTTGTGCCTGATGTTTCCCCAAAAGCGTCACATAAGTGCATTTATGTTCTGAAATATCCTGTAATGGAACTTTCCCCATTTCCTGAAAAACTCCATTGAAATCCAAAAGATCATCCGTAATTTGAAATAGAAGCCCTATATGCTTTCCATATGTATGAATCGCTTCCTTATCATTTTTAGAAAGCCCAGCAATTTCTGATGCCATATCCAAGGAAGCGCATATCAGTTTACCTGTCTTACATTGATCTAAAAACATTAATTCTGACAGAGAGAGTGTTTTACCTTCTGCCCCTTTATCATGTGCCTGCCCTCCTACCATTCCAGCAGGACCTGCCGCGGCTGTTAAAATTTTTATCAATGCTATACGTTTGAAAAACGATATATTGTTTTCACAGGCAAGGAGTTCAAAAGCATAGGTTAAGAGCCCATCTCCCGCCATAGTTGCAATACCTACCCCATATTTTTTATGATTGGCCAACTTTCCCCGCCGATAGTCATCATTATCCATGCCCGGTAAATCGTCATGAATGAGTGAATATGTATGAACACATTCCAATGCGCAGGCCACATTTATATATAAATTCGAATCCACACCCAATATATCTAAAAGTACCAAAAATAAACAGGGGCGTATCCGTTTTCCCCCTGCCATTAAACTATATTGCATAGATGCGTATAATGAATCATGTGCCGGATCTGACGGCATAAGAAGACATTCCAATGCATCATCAACTAGTATCTTCTTATTTACCATCATTTCTTTTATCACGCGTTTCCTCCCCTTGCTGGATTAATTTTTCTATTTCAACAGAAATATCATGTATATCTCTCTCGGTTTCTTTCAATATAGTAAGACAAGCCATTGCTGCTTCTGTCCCCTTTTTATATTGGACAAGCATTTCTTCCAACGGTGTCTCTTCCTTCTGCAGTTGAGAAACTACAGAACTTAATTCTTCCATGCAATCTTCAAATTTCTTTTCCATCATCTGCTCCTTTTATATGTTTACTGCAGATAAGAATATCTTCCATTCCACACCTTGAAAGAAACTGCATTCGCTCTAAAATATCCAATTTTTTATTGCTGATAACCTTTTTTAGTTTTCGATCCAGTATAATCCAATTATATAAAATATCCTTACGTACAGCAGTTACTTTTCCACTTTGTGCCAATATGTTAAAGATAGTTAAAGTATGCTGCAATTTAAGCTTGGATATATTCAGCTTGTCTCGAATAATTTTCTGTAAAACCAAGTACAAGCATATTATACGCTCTTCAATATATTTTTTATCAGGGACAGCAATTTCCGCTGCCTGCGTTGGCGTAGAGGCTCTCACATCAGCGGCCAAATCAAGTAAAGTCACATCTGTTTCATGTCCTACTGCAGATATAACCGGTATCTTAGAACAGAACACTGCATCCAATAAAACTCTTTGATTAAAAGGTGCTAAATCCTCTTCCGCGCCGCCGCCTCTAGCAATAATAAGAATATCCGGCGGCTCTGTTTCTTCATTTGCCCTAATAACCATTTCTGCCATATCGGCCGCAGCATCCTCCCCTTGCACAGTTGTACTGTATAAAGAATATCTTACTGAATTATTCCGTAAAAATCCCGTCCGTATAATGTCATGGATAACCGCCCCTGACGCTGATGTAACAATTCCTACTCTAAAGGGGAATAAGGGTAATCTTTTTTTCTTTTCAATATCAAAATATCCTGAAGCTTTAAGTTCTTTCTTCAGCATATCCAATTTTCCCAGAATTGGACTCTCAGTAGAAGAAAGGATTCTATCTACCTGAAAAATCGGTCTACCGCTTATTTTGTCATATTTAATATTTCCAAGAATAAGAATTTCCGTCCCATTCTTAATCCTGCGTCCAAGGAACGCGCTTCTCATTTTACCGATACGGCAGGTAATACGAGACTCTTCATCAATTAAAGAAAAGAATATGACCCCTGAAAAATGAAAGCGTAAATTGCTGACAGTTCCCGATATGGTTATATTTTTAAAAATATAATCTTTTTGAAGAGCACCTCCCACAAGGCTGCTGCATTCACGAACCGAGTAGACTTTCATATGTATACCTCATAAATGCTCCGAACGCATTTCCTGTCGCATTGTCACTGCTATACTTCACTTCCGCGAAGCATGGATGCAAAGATTTATACCTGCATATTTCCGTAATACTCTTTCGCAGATACCCATTGCTCATTACTCCGCCGACCGCGATAAAGGTTCTCCCTTCTATAAAGCCATTATATGAGTCCAAGACTTTATGTAATGACTTGCCAATAGAGGAAAAAACGCCATAAGCAATATCTTCTGGTGTATAACGCTTAGTTTGTATATCACGCTGTACCTGCGCTTCCGGGCCGGCAAAACTGAATCCATTTTTAACATTTGCTACCGGTACTTTATATAATTGCTGATGTTTCATTGCTAATCGTTCCATAGACGGGCCTGCAGGAAAAGGCATTCCTAAAGAAACACCTACACGATCAATGAATTGTCCGGCGGTAATGTCCGCAGAATGAATCAGATCCACAATTTGCATAATATCCTTTTCCCATTCCACTGAAAGAACATCTTGTGTCCCCCCGGAAAGATGCATCATATAAAAAGGTGTTCCCCATATTTCAGGCATATTTTGAATGGCTGCCAATGCATGATTTTCCTGATGACTGAATTCGAAAACAGGTACACGTAGCACATAAGACAGCGACTCTGCCATACCTTTGCCAACAAGAAAAGCGGGCATGTAAGAATCTGCCCGCCGACGTGGAAATACTGATACGCCGATACCATTAATCTGATCAATCCATGGCTCTAATTGTCCCAAAATCACAGGGAAATTTCTGACATGCTGGAATACCATTTCTGACTGGGATAACCCTCTTTTTCCAGCCTTTACAGATAAAATAATGCGTGACTCTCCCACTATACCTTCAGTACTGTCATATACAGCCGCAGATGTCGTATAGCAGCTTGTATCAATACCAAGGAATTTAGCCATTTTTTTCCCCTGTTACCGCGCTCAAAATTCCATTGATAAAACGATAGGAATTTTCACCGCCATAAGCTTTCGCAAGTTCAACAGCTTCATTGATGATAACTTTTCTATCCGCCTTATCCTCATAAGTATAATTAAATTCGGCAATCGCTATCCGCAAAATATTTTTATCTACAATATTTAACTGGCTTAGTGACCATTTTTTTAAAAACCTGACAATCTCCCCATCGATCTCATCCCGATGCAGCTGCACCTGTTCAACTAAAAAATCAGAAAAGGATTTTCCTTTCTCAGATAAAGCATCAGAGATATCTGCTGATATTTCTGCCGTATTAGGATTTATCTCCTTTGCATATAAAACTTTTAATGCATGTTCTCTGGCTTTACTTCTGCTCATTGTTCTGCTTTCTTTATTTAATAACTTCTGTCACGGCTACATCAACTGATAAAACAGGTTCATCAGTCAGTAGTAAAATTTCGCGTTGTACTTGTTTTTGTACAAGATATCCCACCTCATGGACATGACAGCCATAAATGAGCGAGATAAAAATATTAATAGTCATTCCATTTTTATCATGGCGGATTAAAATCCCTTTATGCACCTTTTTGCCAAATGCTGAAGTAATTCCCTTGACAATATGCTGAAGACCTTCCGATGTAAATCCCTTAACTTCCGGAATAGCAAGAATAGTTTCTTCAATTTTCATATAAAGTTCTTCATCTGAAACAACAGAATGCAAATCTTCCACCATATGGCTTACCTTGCTGCACTAAAAACAATCTGCTGCACATTTACATTAACTTCCGCAACAGTAATTCCCGTATATTGAAAAATATCTTCTTTGACAGCTTCCTGTAACTGCAAGGCAACAGCAGGGATTCTCATCCCATGTTTCACGCAAATATATAAATCAATAATTACATTTTTATTTCTTATGGAGACACGAACACCTTCCGCATCCCCATCGCCAATCACAGAAGAAATTCCATGCGAATATCGACCATCCATGGACATAACCTCATTAATTTGAAGCGCTGTATCCCTGGCAATAGTAGCAAGCACCTGTTCAGAAATACTGATAATCCCCAATGATGTTTTAATTTCTGCAGTTGCCATCAAAAAGATCTCACTTTACACGTTCAATATAGTCGCCGGTACGTGTATCAATACGGAGCACTTCCCCTTCATTAATAAAAAGTGGAACGGATACGGTATATCCGGTTTCCAGCTTGGCAGGTTTCGACCCGCCGGTCGCCGTATCGCCGCGAATCCCTGGTTCTGTTTCAACAACTTTCAGCTCAACAGAGTTCGGAATATCAATCCCGATAATATCCCCATTGAAAAACATAACAGAACATTCCATCTCTTCCTTAAGGAAATTAATCTTATCTCCCAATTGATCCTTGCGAAGCATAATCTGTTCATACGTTTCCGTATCCATAAAACAATAGGATTCATCAGCCTCATACAAATACTGCATCGGCTTACGTTCTACAATGGCCGGCTGCAATTTAATCCCTGCATTAAACTTACGCTCAACAACCGAACCATTTACCATGTTCTTCAGCTTTGCACGTACAAATGCCGCACCTTTCCCCGGTTTTACATGTAAAAATTCGACGCACTGCCATACAGATCCATCGAGTTCAATGGTAATACCCGGCCGCAAATCATTACTGGAAATCATTTACTTTCTTCCTCCTGCTACATTCTTAAAAATTTTTTCGGGAATTTTGTTAAGACTTCAATACCGTCTTTTTTTATAACAACCGTATCTTCAATACGGACTCCACCAATTCCTGGAATATATACCCCAGGTTCCACCGTTTCTATCATATTTTCTTTCAATACCGTATGGTCCCGTGCTGATAAAAATGGAGATTCATGAATCTCCAGCCCCACACTATGTCCAAGTGAATGGATGAAATAAGCCTCAAATCCATCTTTTTTCAGATACTCTCGCGCCAACTTATCCACTTCCGAACAAATAATTCCCTCCTTAAGCTGCATTTCAATATGCTCATTGCAGCGTAAGACACTGTCATAAATCTTCTGCAGTCGCTCTGAAACATCTCCTATAGCGACCGTCCGTGTAATGTCAGAATGGTACCCCTTATAAATAGCACCAAAATCAAAAGTGACCAAATCACCATCTTCCAAAACCTTTCCTGTGGCTACACCATGAGGATATGCGGACCGTTCACCCGATGCGACAATAGTATCAAAAGATTTTCCTTCCGATCCTTCTTCAAGCATAGCGCACTCAAGGATAGTCCTCAACCGTGCCTCAGTTATTCCTGCCCTGATAAAAGGAAGAGTTGCCTTAAATCCCGCATCTGATATACGACAAGCCTCTTTTATACAGGAAATTTCTTCCTCAGATTTGATCTGCCGCAGCCGATCTATTTGAGAAAACCTGAATTCTATATTCGGCATATATTCATGAAAAGACAGGTACATCTGATAGGAAAAAACCGTTTCTACTCCCATAGTTCTTATATGGTATTCATCAGCAAGCTTCGCGACTATTTCTGCCAGATGACCTTTGTAATCCACCACTGTATAATCGGCAGCTTCTTTTCTTGCCTGCTCTGTATATCTGCTGTCCGTCAGAAGGTACAACTCCTCTTTTGTCAGAAGCAGATAACTGTCTGAACCTGTAAACTTACTTAAGTATCTGTAGTTTTCATCCTTTTGCACAAAAATTGCATCTAATTGATTTTCTCTAAGAAAATCAATTATTTTCATTTTTTCAGTCATTAAATCACCACTTTTCCATTTCTTTATGATACCGTAAAAGTGCATGTTTGTCCATTTTGCTTTGGTTTCGGCAATAATTTCTGTTACGATTCCTTATTACCGGATAATCCGATAAAAAATGTTCCGTTATGGCAGTATCTGTAAATCACTTTATCAGATGATCCGTAAAATTATGAAAAGTCAAAATTGTCCTGTCACCCATATAATGTGTCATGCAAGTAATACCGGCATTATATAAACTGAAATTCCAAGCTGTTTTTAACGGTATATCCAAAAGACCGCAGATAATTGTCCTGATAGCCGCACCATGGCTTATAATTACATAAGTCTTATTATCCCCGCGGTCAATGATCTCTTCAACTGCTTGCACCGTCCTCCTCTGTAAATCGGCAAAAGACTCGCCGTGAGGCAGCTGCAGTAGTTCCGGATGATGATACATCTCCTCAATCATTCCCGGCCAGTAATGCTCAATCTCTTCAAAAGTTTTTCCTTCCCAGTCGCCAAAATGAAGTTCCTGCAACGCATCAACCACTTCGACATTCATATTCTTCAATTTTGCAATTTCTTTCGCCGTTTCCATGGCTCTTCCCAAACTGCTGGATATTATTCCATTCAGAAAAATTCCTTCAAACCAATGAGCTGTCAGCTTTGCCTGTTCTTTCCCCAATGCACTCAGTGCCACCTCAGTACTGCCTTGGTACCTTCCAGATTCATTCCAGACCGTTTGTCCATGACGAACAAAATATAGCGTGATCATCTATTCAAGAACCTTTCTCAATGCATTAACTAATCGCAGATTTTCTTCCTTTATCTTTACTGCAATCCGAAAATAACTTTCATCCAACCCCGCATAATTACCGCATTGCCGCAAAATAATTTTATAAGGCCATAGTGCTTGCTGCAGTTCATATGCTGATTTGAACTTTCTCATCAGTTTGCATAAAAAGAAATTAACACTTCCCGGATATACCTTAATACTATCGATTGCAGACAAATCCGTAATCATCCTATTCCTTTCCGTTTTACAATATTCTCGTGTTCTCTGAATATACGCATCATCTGCCAATGCACTCTTCATATAAGCCTGAACAAGTCCATTTACATGCCAAGGAATTAATTGCTCCTGGCATTTCTTAGCAATTTCTTCTGTGGAAAAACTGCATCCGATTCTTAGCCCCGGGACAGCATAAAATTTCGTTAAGGAAGAAACTATAATAACCTGTCTATGGCAAAGGCAAAGTTTTCGGTAGGAAAAAGAGTCTCCTAAAAAGTCCACAAAAGACTCATCCAAAATCAAATAGCTTTGCGTTTTTTCTAAAAGCGGAAGTATCTGTTTCAACCTTTCCTCATTAAGTATTTGTCCGTCAGGATTGTTGGGGTTCCCTAAATATACAACAGATTTCGGCTCTATCTTTGTAAAAAACTCCACAGGAATTTTGAAATCCGTTTTTGCAGACAACGGTATTTCCTCTACCTTTGCGTCGATAGATTCAGCTGATAGACGATACTCGCTAAATGACGGTGCCGGTACATAAACCTTGCCAGGCATCAGCACACGGAGCAAAGTATACATAATTTCTGTAGCACCATTTCCAACCGTTATCATCCGGTCAGGTATACCATACCTGTTTGCCAAAGCAGAAATAAGATCTCGACATTCCATATCGGGATACCGCAATACCTCTTTTTCCCAGGATCGAATAAGTGCTTCTTTGCCTTTCGGGGAAAGTCCTAACGGATTGATATTGATACTGAAATCTAAAAAACCATCCCGTTCTCCTTCCGGCAATTTAAATATATCGCCACCATGCCTACTTTGTGAAAGGATCATCCAATTTACACTTTCTGACCTGCATACCTTGGTTTGTCAACCGTACTGTATCTAGATAAAAAACTCCTAAATCATAATCTTTAATTTTCGCCCGGATCGCTTCAATATCTGCACCAGGTGCTACGATTAACCCAAGAACAGTTCCACTGTGTGCGCAAATAACCCCTTTTCCGCCTAATGCGGTTCCCCTCGTATAAAAATCTTCCAGCGGCTTTTTAAAAAGTATCTTCTGGTTTGCAAACGCGCTGATTGTAGCCGCCTTCCCGATAATTTCCAATGACTGATTTTTTAATCCTTCCACCAAAAAATACATCGCTTTCTCTATTTCAGTTTGATTGCTCTTTTGCAATGAAATCAGATCTTTCCTATTGTTAAAAGACATCGTATCAACTTCACCACCACAATCGTAAATTAAAATCTGCATATCAGGACAATGCCCCATTTCCCGAATCACTTTCCCGTCACGGTAATCAAACTCCACAATTCCCTCAAAAAACGTAGCGTCACTGGGTTCAATAGAAAGCGCGATCGTTGCTAATTCACGCGGAGAAAGAATTTCCCCGACACTTAACGCTGTCGCCTGGCATACCGCACTTATATCGGCCGTACTTGACGCCAATCCCTTTCCCCTCGGAATATAGGATTTTAGCTTAATCGGAACAATCGTATCGGGTCTTTTCAGATAAACTAATGTACGTTTCACGGCCTCCGCCGCCTTATCAGGCAAAATGTCACCAGTTCCGTCGAATCCGCTATAAGCATAAGAATATCGATTAATCGGGCAAGTCACCATAAAGGAGGATCCATTCGCATACCCCTGAATAAACTCTCCGCATGATCCGGGAGATATAACTAAATATGCCATGCCCCACCTTTAACCAATAACACAAATAAGAATGCTATAAACGCTTCGGTGATTTCTGTAATAAACCCATAAGTATCACCGGTTGTTCCGCCAATCTTTTCAACTATCCACGAATTTAAATAAAGACCGAACAATATAGCCGCGCTGAAGAGAATAATATAGTCAAGCCCAAAACAAACTGCCGGCAGAATAGCTGTAAAAAATGCATAAAAAACTGCATTTTTAGACCTATAGACCGAAAAGGACTTCCCGATTCCATATGGTCTGGCATAAGGATATTCACATATACTGATAACCAGATTTAACCTTCCCAGTGTCGGCATCGCGATAAGGACAAAATATAGCGCAGTATCAGCAGAAGCCAGCGCGAATGTTTTTAAGAGAACTATCAATAAGACAGAAAGTACCCCAAAAGCTCCTACATAGCTGTCTTTCATAATTTCCAGGCTTCTCTCTTTACTGCGTCCCGAAAATAAGCCGTCAGCGGAATCCATAAGCCCGTCAAGCAATAATGCCCCTGTAATAAAAAGTTCCGATATAACCAAAATAAACCCAATCAAAAGAGGGCTGCCGAGTGGTCGTATCAAAAAGAAAACACCGCATAACAGGAGCCCTATAATCCATCCAATTACAGGAAACCATGTTACACTTTTCCCAAAGTCTTCATCTTTCCATTCAGTTTGTGTGTCAAGGCGAAGCCGCGTCAAAAACTGCAGCCCGACAAGAAAACTTTTCATTCCATCACCAAAATAATAGAATCAACGATTCCATAAAGGCAAAAATAATAGTAGCCAGATACATCATCCAAATAGTAGTCTTAATGTGCTCCGCCCGCAAAGTTTGATCCGAATCCCCCATATAAGCACGAAACTCCGGTTTCCCATTATAATAATTATATCCGCCAAGCTGCACATGCATTGCACCCGCCACAGTAGCTTCAGCATAACCCCCATTGGGGCTCGGATGTTTGTTCGCATCACGAAATCCGATCACGCATGCGTTTCGCCAATCTAGCCGAAGAATAAAAGCGGCTATAATAAAAAGTAAATAAGTAACCCTTGCGGGTATGTAATTCAAAACATCATCAAGCCGTGCAGCAGCTCTGCCGAAGAAAAGATAGCGTTCGTTTTTATAGCCGATCATGGAATCCATCGTATTGCCTGCTCGATATACAATAGCGCCAATTGGGCCCAAAAGCAGAAAATAAAATAGTGGGGAAATAATTCCATCAGTCGTATTTTCTGCAACAGTTTCTATCGTCCCTCTTGAAATTTCACTTTCATTTAATCTGTCAGTATCTCTTCCTACAATCCAAGATAACCGGGCACGCGCTGTTTCTACATTTCCTTTTTTCAGAAGATTGTATATTTCCATCCCATCACGGGCAAGCGCGCGCGGAGTAATCGAAACATAGAGTAAAACCGCACTAAGCAGAAAATAACAGAAAATTCCTGCTTTCGCAGCAATATACAATATTACCGTAGATACAATACCTACGCTCACCAAGACAAGAAGAACCACACCACATCCGTAAAGGAACAGCTTCATATTATCCGTATGATGCTTCGGATACAATTTATTTTCCCATGTGGAAATCAGTTTCCCGATAAGAACTACCGGATGCCAGTCCGATCGGGGATCTCCTATTACTGCATCTATTATCAATGCCATAAACGGAACCAACGCATAAGGGAGAGTTTCCAATTCACTCACCCCAAGACTTCATAAAACTTCTTCATATCAAAATGTTTTCGTACTGTATCGGCAAGACGGTCAAATTCCGATTCTTTATATTGGCGATAACGGAACTGCACAGGAAGCGTCTCCAATCCTTTTCTTTTACGAAGTGCGTTAATTATCGCCCGCCTAAGATCATCATTATCAAAGATACCATGGCAGTATGTACCAAATATATGATGTGTTTCATTGATATATCCGTCTTGCACTTGCACCGGTTGATTACTTCTCCGCACTATATTAAAAAGGCTTTGTGCTGAATGGGTAAGTACCGTTTCCCCCATATGTATTTCATACCCTTTTAAATGGCTTCCTTTAAAATCCATACCAAGAAATGGCAAGGCTTCACAATTAAACTCTACCTGATATGTATTTTTTTCCCCCTGCATGGTTGTAACATAAGGCATTAACCCCAGTCCTTCCACTGCATCATTACTGCTTTCTACATGTAATGGATCACAAACCTTTTCTCCAAGCATCTGATAGCCGCCGCAAATTCCAACCACGGGAATACCTTTTGCTGCAAGCGCTTTAATATCATGATCGTACCCTTGTCGCTTCAGATAAAGCAAGTCCTCTGTCGTATTTTTACTGCCCGGCAGTATAATAAGATCCGGACTCCCAATCAAATCTCCCTGCTGAATAAAACGCACGTTTACATCCGGTTCATGGGTAAATGCATCAAAGTCCGTAAAATTTGAGATTTTAGGCGTTTGGATAATAGCAATATGAACATCATGCATAATCTGATTCCGTGGCATTTCCTGAAGTGACACGGAATCTTCATCATCAATCCCCAGCTTATCCAAATAAGGAATAACACCTAAGACCGGAATCCCCGTATGTTCTTCAAGGAATGTCAATGCCGGTTCCAAAAGTGTAATATCCCCGCGAAATTTATTAATAATAAGTCCCTTCACAAGTTTACGTTCTTCAGGCTCTAACAGTTCAAGGGTTCCTACAATAGACGCCAGCGCCCCGCCACGATCAATATCTGCGATCAAAAATACGGGAGACCGGCATTCTTTTGCAATCCGCATATTGACAATATCATTCTTTTTCAGATTGACTTCAGCAGGACTTCCCGCCCCCTCAATCACCAGCACATCATAATGTGTTTCCATGAAATCAAGACTCTTTTTTACGGAAGACCATGCCTCTTGGCTATATTTATTTTGATATTCTGAAGCGCTATAATTACCGACCGATTTACCGAGAAGAATCACCTGAGAGCAGGAATTCCCCGTGGGTTTCAAAAGTACAGGATTCATCTGCACAATAGGATCTTCCCCTGCGGCTTCCGCCTGGGCAACGGTAGAACGGCCGATTTCTCCACCAGAATGCGTAACATAGGAATTTAGTGCCATATTCTGCGCCTTAAATGGGGCAACATGATACCCATCTTGTTTGAGAATTCTACAAAATGCCGTTGTTAAAATACTTTTACCCACATGAGAGCTTGTTCCCTGAAACATAACTTTTTTGGCAATTTTTCTCACCATGGTTCCACTCCTCTGCTTTTAAGCTCCACTGTAATTCCTGCAATTGATAGATATACCTTATCTGCCTTTTGGGCCACATACTGATTTGCCAATCCCACCAAATCGCGGTATACCCGGCTCATTGCGTTGGCCGGTACGATGCCCATCCCCAACTCGTCAGAAACAAAGATAATTTCCTTGTTATCCGTCTGGGAAATGATATTAAAGAGCAATTCCAAATCTTTCTCCAGTAATGTTTGTAATGCCGTCAGATCGTTAATTCCAAGTGTTTCATTATCTTTATTCGCCAAATGCTCCATAAGAATATTGTTGACATACATCGTAATGCAATCAAAAAGAACCGTGTCCGCTTCCATAAGAACAAATCCTATTTTGCCGCTGACTTCTCCTAAAATTTCAAATGTTTTCCAGTCTTCCGGGCGCCTTTTTTGATGCAAGATAACGCGGTATTTCATTTCATCATCTAAGATTCGGCTTGTTGCGACATATCCTTTTCTTTCCCCTGTAGAATGATACATCAGCTCTTCGGCAAACTCACTCTTGCCGCTTCTTGACCCGCCTAACACTAAAAATATCTTATTGCCCATCTGTGCCTTACCACCTTAAATCCCGAGTATGTCTTTTACATAATAACATATGTAAAATTCCTATGCCAATTAGACGGATTCCACCACTCGTCTTACTTAAAAGTGCTACAATGTAAATATATTTTAAGTTATGGAGGATATCATGACAGAAGAATTGAATCAAGATCCTTACCACATTGATTTAATGCGAACCTTATGGGAAAACACTTATCGTGGAACCGTTTTCGATCATAAAGAGCAATATGTTGCAACCATACGATTAATCCTAAGCATTCCCCTTGATCGCAGCGAAGTCCCTGAAAATGCTCCGAAGGTTAATCCCTCAGTTATTGTACTCATTGAAGACACTATTCTTTCTCCGCTTGAAGTCGTGGAATTTGAACAAATTATGTCCAAGATCATCACGAAAAAAGTATCAAGTGAATATTTTCAACCAGACCGTATTATGTACTTTTACCCAAGCCCTTCTGATGGTGCAGAAACAGCAAATAGAAATGTAGATAATGTAAACTAATTATTTTGTTAAAAAGATCTTATACCACAAGAAAACGGTGCTATGTGTGATATAAATCACTGCACCGTTTTAAATTTCTCAAAATATATTATTCTGCTGAAATAAACATCGGATATAGCGGTTGTCCGCCATCATACATCTCAAACTCTATGTCTGAATAAATTTTATCCACTGCTGCCAACTCACGACCACATGCATCTTTCGACATATCTTTTCCATAATATACAGTAACCACACCCGTATCTTCATCAATAAGGGATTCCAGTAACTTCCGAAAACACTTATTGAAATCTTTTTCTGTAAAAATCTGGTGACCTTTTGTTATCCCCATGTAATCCCCCTTATGGATAACAATATCCCCAATAAGGCTATCCCTCACTGCAGCAGTAATCATTCCTGTTTTTATCTGCTGCACTCTCTTTGACATTTCATTCAAATTTTCCTCAATACCGATATTATCCATAAATGCCATCGCAGCAGCTAACCCTTCCATAGGATTAACAGATGGCACAATGTGTATTTTCTCACCAAGCATTTTCTGGAGTTGCTGTGCCGCTAAAATAATATTTTTATTATTAGGCAATAGGATATATTTATCATACCTTCCATTTTCTATACCTGCATTCAATTCCTGAACGGAAGGATTCATCGACTGCCCGCCAGATACAACATCGCAACCGAGTTTTTGGTATAATTCTGTCCAACCGTCACCGGATACAACTGCTAAAACCCCTAACGGACGTTTAGGTTCATCTTGTTGCTTTTCTTTATTTTTATGAAACTGGTCAACCATATTGTCACATTTAATATCATGCAATGTCCCCCAAGAGGCAGCCATATCTAAAACATGCCCCGGCCGTTGGGCGTGAATATGGACTTTGATAAGATTATCTCCTTCCGCCACAATCATAGATTCACCCCAGGTTCCCAATTTCTGGCGTATTTCTTTTGCCGCCAATTTACAAGGACTGATAATAAACTCCGTGCAGTATGGATACTCGATAGAAAAAGATTCTCCTTTTGCTTCCAACCGACTGATTACCGGTTTAATCTCCAAATTTACTTCGCTTACTTTTCCGGTCAATCCGTTAAGGCATCCTATGAGGAAGAATATCAGGCCTTGTCCTCCAGCATCGACAACATTTGCATCTTTTAAGATTTTTAACTGCTCCGGCGTTTTTGCCAAAGCATCATTGCCATGACCAATGGCAGACTCCAAAACCTTGCTGAAATCAGGTTCCTGCCTGATCACTTCATATGTTCCTTTGGCAATTCCTCTTGCAACGGAAAGAATAGTCCCTTCTACCGGCTTAGTTACTGCACGATAAGCATATAAAATACCATACTGAAAAGCCTTTCCCATTTGGGTTCCCGATGCTGTCTTTTTACCACGTAATCCACGGCTTATCCCATGAATAATCTGAGAAAGGATAACACCGGAATTCCCTCTTGCCCCCATAATTGCACCGGCGGAAGCCTTTTCCGCAATCATACCTACCGGCTCATCCGCACTGACATCACTGATCATACTATACATCGATTTCAGCGTATTCAGCATATTATTTCCTGTATCCCCATCAGGAACAGGAAAAACATTCAGCTGATTTAATATTTCATATTTTTGTTCAAACATCTGATATGCGCCAATCAGCATATTCTTAAAACAACCACCATCAATAATCGTATACATGCAATTCTCCCCCATCTCAGGCGCTCTCAAAAATAATACCTACCAGTCCCGGTCCTAAATAGCAAGCCAATACTGGTGTCCCTGTCGTCAAAGTGACATCAATATCAGGATATTTTTCCTGAACGATAGACTGTAATTCTTTTCCGCCTTCCGGATTCTCAATATGGACGATACCGATACGTTTGCAAGGAGCATTCTCATCTAAGTACTTTATTAAACTGGCTACCGCTTTCTTCCTTGTACGCACTTTGTGCAAAACATCCACTTCATTGTCCTTATTTAGATAAATACAGGGTTTTATCTTTAATATACTTCCAATTAACCCCGCAGCCTTACCAATTCTTCCTCCACGACGAAGGTAATCCAGGGTATCCACAGTAAAAGTTGTCCTCATATGTTCAGCAACTTCCGTCAATTTATCCGTGATTTCTGCAAAAGAATTGCCACTTTCAATGAATTCCAAAGCATCCTGAACCATTTGGAGCATTCCAACAGCCGTCGTCTTGGTATTAATTACTGATATATTTCCCCTTCCAGATTGTTTTGCAGCCAAAACCGCACCATTGTATGTACCACTGACTGCAGTTGTGATGCATAAAACAATAATGTCATCTTTTTCGGGAATCAAATTAAATGCATTTAAAAAATCTCCCGTGCTCGGCTGGCTTGTAGGTATTGCTTGATTTGTCTTTTCAGAGTATTCAATAACCTGCCTGATTGTTGCTTCATTCTCAGGAATATACTCTCCTTTAATAGATAAACTAAGAGGGATAACATGCAAATTTGAATATTTAGACAACATTTCTTGAGGAATAGCAGATGTGCTGTCCGCAATGATATGAATCATACAATACAATCCTTCCTGTTATTTATTTTCGTGCCTTATTTTATATTCTTTCAATAGCTGCTGATATGCATATTCATCATATCCATTGGTGGCAAGGATATATTCTTTCAATTTGTTACGGCCTAAAGCGACATTCATAGCTGAAATTTCAAAGGGATCTAAAGAAATTCGAGCCAACTGTTCCCCCGTAGAAGAATATCCAACAACCCCATGTCCTAAAAGATCAAGAAGAGGCTCTTTCTTTACAATTTCACAAAAGCCTTTGAAAAACTTCTCTGCTTCTTTTTCCATCCGTTCCTTTGTTTTTCTATACTCTTCTGCTTTGTCCGCGGGAATTCTATAACCATCTACAATTACAAACTTTTCCGGTAAATTAAACATATTTGCCTGCCCATATTTTTATACAACTTTCCACTGTATTTAAATATATATCTACATAAACATTTGGTCAAGCATATGAATCAATTAAAATACACATCTGTAACGCCTGTTCCTCCATTTTGAGGTTCTGCCATCCGAAAATCAGTTATAAACGGAAGCGTTTTCAAGTAATCATGAATTCCCTTCCGCAAGCTTCCCGTCCCTTTTCCATGAATGATTTGCACAGGGGAAACTCCCGCCATTATACAATCATTTAAAAATTTATCTATTTCAGGAATTGCCTCATATACAGTTTTGCCAATCACATTTACCGATGTACTTACTTCCTCATGTCGTAAATTTGATACATTTTTCTTTTGGTGTGATATTTTTTGTGGAATCATCTTCACCAACTGTTCTGCAGCAAAACAATGGCTTATATCTACACATATATTGGCTACTCCACAGGCAACCGTGATTTTCTTACCAGTTACAGAAATCACCTTTCCATTACTGCCTAACGTATCTATATAAATAATATCTCCCCGTTTGATTTCATTAGCAACAAGCCCCCGCTTCGACCGACTCTCCGGAATCTTCATATTTTCAATGGCACTTCTTGTAGTTCCCACATGTTTCATAAAAGCATCTTTATCGAGACTTGATGCCTTTTTAACATCTCTAATTATTTTTTCAGCCTGAATCCTCAAATTACGTTTTATATCAGAGGATTCTTCCCGCATTTTTGACAGTATGGCATTTTTCTTCAATAAAAACTCCTCCTGCTCCTCCTGCAATTGAGCTTTTACTCTGTCTGACTCTTGCCGAATGATACGGATAGATTCTTTCTCCTGCTCCAATTCTTTTCGCTGCTCATTTAGATGATTCATCACCATCTCCATATTATGAAAAGGTGATCTTTGCTGAAGCCCAACTGCCCGATTCAATATACTCTCCTGCATACCAAGCCGCCGACAGATATTAAATGCGTTGCTGTTTCCGGCAACTCCAATAATCAAATGATAAGTCGGTGATAACGTTTCCTTATCAAATTCAACAAACGCATTTTCAACTTCTGACAATTCATAGGCAAGCTTCTTCATCTCGCTAAAATGTGACGTAATAATAGAGTTCACATTTTTGTTTACCAAATATTCCGTAACCGCCTGTGCCAACATGGCACCTTCAATTGGATCCGTCCCTGCTCCCAATTCATCTAAAAGTACAAGATCCTTTTCATTCACATAAGGTAGAAATGAAACCAACTGCGTAATATAGCTGGAGAAAGTCGATAAATTATATTGAATACTCTGGTCATCACCAATAATCGAATAAATGTGGTTATATACAGGCATCATTGAGCCTTCTGCAGCAGGGATAAATAAACCTGATTGATTCATCAATGCCAATATGCCCACCGTTTTGATAGCAATTGTTTTCCCGCCGGCATTGGAACCTGTTATGACAAGTATTTTGAAAGCTTTCCCTAATGTAAGCGAAATAGGAACAACTCTATCCGCAGGAATCAATGGATGTCTCGCGTCCTTTAAATCTAATATACCGGCAGCTGAGAAAGTCGCCCGAACTCCATTCATGGCAAGCGCCAATTGTCCCCGCGCAAAGATAAACTCCATATCCGAAACAATATGGCAATCTTTTCGAATAACTGCACTATTATTTTTGATCTGCCGTGTAAGCTCCCTCAGAACCTCCATCACTTCTTGCTTTTCTGCCAGTATCAGCTCAATAAGATCATTATTCAGACGCACGGAAATCATCGGCTCCATAAAGAGTGTTTGCCCGGTAGAGGAACGATCGTGAACGATTCCATCAAATTTATATCGATACTCTTCTTTGACAGGCACTACATACCGCCCGTTGCGCTGTGTAATAATCGCATCCTGCAGGTATAATGCGGTATCTTTATCATGCAGTATCTGCCTGAAAGATTTCCGTATCCTGCTTTTAACTGTTTCTATATCTCCTCTGATACGGGACAGCTTCATAGATGCCTTATCCCGTATATCGCCTTTATCATCAAAAACCTGCCGGATTCTGTTGAGCAAACCATCCAAGGGAAGGATTAAAGACGCTTTTTCTTCCAAAATCGGATAGCGTAAATGTCTTTCCCCACTAAAATACTCATGCATCTTTTGATAGGTTTCAAGCGATGAAGAAATTTCCATAAACTCTCCAGCAAGAAGTATCATTTCTTTCTCCGCCCTATCTATAAATGGAATGATGTCATAGGTCTCTCCCAAGGGTGAGGATATCTCTTTTTGCAAACAAATTGAAGCCTCTTCCGTTTCCTGCAGATGTTCTGCAATTATCCGTGGTTCCGAAGACGGCTGCAGATCCATAGCTTTTGCTTTTGATAAAGAAGAAGGGCATAATTGGGCAAGCATACGCCTGATTTCATTAAATTCAAGAATCTGCAATATATCTTGTTCCATCCTGTAACACTCCAAAATATTAACAAAATTCATTCGCATTATAATATCCATTAAATATCTTCTGTTCCGAATATAAATTTTAATGAAAAACATAAGAGGAGATACCCATCAATCCGAATATCTCCTCTTAGTTTAGCATATTTATCGAATAACTTTTACTTCACTTCTGTTTCATAACGGGACAAAGTAAAGCATAAATCAGAAAGCCGATTAAGATAGCGAATCCCCGATTCATGAACCTCTTCCGTTTCAGAAAGTCTCCACATACTCCGCTCAGCACGACGGACTACGGCACGGGCTACATCAAGAAATGCGGCACCCTGTGTTTCTCCGGGAACCAAAAAATGATCCAAAGGTTCTAATTCTTCCGTATACTTATCAATAATCTGCTCTAAGTCTTTCACATGATCACTGCCAATATTAGGTTCTTTCCCAAGACTGGCAACATCCGCCATTAGTAGCCAAAGATCTTTCTGAATCTTAAAAATGGTTTCTTTTACATTCTGATGAACAACAAAAGCACGAGCGCTTCCTAAGACAGAGTCTACCTCATCAATTGTGCCATACGTTTCAACACGAAGACTTCCTTTGGACACACGTTCCCCGGTATATAGACTGGTTTGTCCTCTATCCCCGGTACGAGTATAAACTTTTGCCATAACAGCCCTCCCTGCTAATTTAATTCAGGGAACCACAGAGCAATTTCCCTTGCTGCAGTTTCCGGAGCATCAGATGCATGAACAACGTTTTCATCAATAGAAGTGGCAAAATCACCACGGATAGACCCCGGGACTGCCTTAATAGGATCTGTTGCGCCATTAATCTGACGGACGGCTGCTATTGCATTTTCCCCTTCAATAACCATTGCCAATACAGGTCCGGATGTAATAAAAGAAATCAGATCATTGAAGAAGCCTTTTCCTGCATGTTCTGCATAGTGTTTTTTCGCTAATTCTTCCGGAACCTGTATCATTTTTACGGAATGAAGAATGAGTCCCTTTCTCTCAAAACGAGAAATTACTTCACCGCAAATGTGTTTTTTTACACCATCCGGTTTCACCAATACAAGAGTTTTCTCTACATTAGCCATACTATTATCCTCCTTAGAATAAATTCTTTTGGGCTGCTATTTCATGCAGCTTTTTAACACGCTCCTCTGTAGAAGGATGCGTAGAAAACAATGTTGCATAACCGCCAACAGCCGCAAGCGGATTGATAATAAATAATCCAGAGGAAGCCGGTTTTGCATAAGGCATAACTTTTTGACGTGAATAACTGTCCAATTTCTGTAATGCACGGGCAAGCGCTAAAGGCTTACCGCTTATTTCTGCCCCGGAAGCATCTGCCATAAATTCTCGTGACCTCGATAATGCCATTTGAACCAGTGATGCAGCTAAAGGAGCGATAATAATGGTAGCAATCAACGCAAATGGATTATTACTTCTTCCTTCGCTGTCACGTCCACTTCCAAATATAGCGGCCCATTGTGCGGCTTGCGCAAGATAACTGATAGCAGTCGCAAAGGTAGCTGCCAGGGTCATAATAAGTGTATCATGATGACGGATATGGGACAATTCATGACCGATTACACCCGCAATTTCATCTCTGTCAAGCAACGATATTAATCCCTCTGTCACGGCCACAGCGGCATGATTTTCATTCCGGCCGGTAGCAAAAGCATTCGGAATTTCTGTGGGAATAATATACAATCGCGGCATAGGGATTCCCGCATTTCTTGATAATCCTTTTACCAGTGAAAATAATTCCGGCACTTGATTCTCCGATAACTCTTTTGCATTATATGCTTTCAGCACTATTTTATCAGAATTCCAATAACTGTAAAAATTTAAAATGAGAGCAATGATAAACATCATTGTCGCCCCATTTTGCCCGCCCACATATCCGCCAGCTGATACCAGAATCAAACCGAGCAGTGTCATAAGCATGACTGATTTTACTCTATTCAACATAAAACCTCGCTTTATAACAAATACTTATTCAAAAAAGCTTATTTTTAGAATAATATCATGCAATAAAAATGGTCGGAACGACATGATTCGAACATGCGACCTCTACCACCCCAAGGTAGCGCTCTACCAAACTGAGCTACGTCCCGACATTTACTACGTTATATACAATACACATGTTATCAGTAATTGTCAAGCTGTATTAGCCGTACGCCCTCTTGATCAAAATCCAAAACCATAAATTTTGATTTTACATGATGCAACTTGAATCCGTCTACCATCGCAGCACCAATTTCATATGCTTTCTCCGCTGAAGAGAAAGCAATAATCGTCGGACCGGATCCGCTTATTGTTACACCGTAACATCCTTTTTTATCAGCATTTTTCATTGCCTCTTCAGCCCCACTGATTAATGGCAAACGATAAGGTACATGGATACGATCCGCCAATCCTACCTTCAGTAATTCACCTCTCCGCATCATAACAGCTGCCATTAAAAAGGAAACCGCCCCTATGTTTTGCACTAAGTCCTCTCTGGAATAAGTATCCGGCAATGCACACCGTGCATCTTCTGTTCTAAGTTCAAAATCGGGAACAGCAACGACCGCCTTCCAAGTGTCCGGGATTTTCCACTGCTCCGTAAGAACAAATTTATCTTTAACAATGGAGAAACAAAATCCACCAAAAATAGCAGGAGCAACATTATCAGGATGACCTTCCAATTCAGTAACGATATTTAAGATTTCATGTCTGTTTAATACGTTTCCGCACAATTGGTTGGCAAGATACGCGCCGGAAACAAGTGCTGCAGAACTGCTTCCCATTCCTCGTGCCAAAGGAATTTGATTAATAAGCTTCAGTTCACCGCCGGGAATTTCCTTTCCTACTTTTCCCGCCACTGCCTGCATGGCCTGTAAAACCATATTATCAGCACCAGGTTTAATCTTGCCGGCACCTTCTCCTTGAATATCAATATGAGACTTCATAAGTGATAACTCATTTACAGGCGTAAAATAAGCTTCGTTATATAATCCAAGCGCCATTCCCAGCGTATCAAATCCGCTTCCTATATTGGCCGTAGTTGCAGGGACACGCACACCGTATTTCTTATGTATTTTCATCTCACATAACCCTTATCACATTAGCAACCTTACGCATACAAGGAAGTACCTGGAGAGCTTTCTCCACCTGCAATATGCTTTCCCGGCTCGCCAGTTCCGTAATAAGCACCAACTCCGCCAAACCTTTTGTTTTTCGTTTTTGGACGACTTCGCAAATACTGATGTCATTTTCTGCGAAAGCCGCCGCAATTTGAGAAAGCACACCGGTAACATCATCAACATCTAAACGAAAATAATATGAATTTTGAAGTTTTAATGATGAATAAAATGGAATTCTTTTTGTATCAGTCATTATCATGCCGGTTCCTGTTGATCCATTCAATATATGCTGTGCCGTGCTGATAACATCCCCCATCACTGCACTTGCCGTAGGTAATGCGCCGGCTCCTCTGCCATAAAACATAACATCATCAACAATATTTCCAGTTACATAAATCGCATTATATGCCCCCTTTACTGAAGACAATGGATGATTATCGGGCAAAAAGGCCGGATAAACGTTTAGTGCAATCCCATTTTCCTGTCTGAGCGCAACCGTTAAAAGTTTAATTGTATATCCCATATCTTTCGCATATTGAATATCACTTTTATCTATCTTTTCAATGCCTTCCACCAAAACATCATCAAAGGTTACATTAGCTCTAAATCCAATAGAGGATAAAATAGCAAGTTTTCTGGCCGCATCAAAACCACACACATCATTTGTCGGATCAGCCTCGGCAAATCCTTGTTTTTTGGCATCTGCCAATGCGTTTGCATAGTTGACACCGGTTTCTGTCATCTGTGACAATATATAATTTGTTGTTCCATTCAATATGCCCACGATACTTTCAATCTGATTTGCTGCAAGTGACTGATGGAGTGGCATCAAAATAGGAATTCCTCCGCCGACACTCGCCTCACAACTGAAATTTACATGGTTCTCAATCGCCTTATGGATAATATCCGGGCCATATAAAGCTACTAAATCCTTATTTGCGCTGACGACGCTCAATCCATGCTCCAATGCACTGAAAATATACTCCTTGGCTGGGGTAATCCCTCCCATCACTTCAACAATGATATCCAGGGATTCATCTTCTATTATCTCCGAAAAGTTATCGGTTAAATGAATATCTTTCAATACAGGAAATTTAGTATATTTGTTTACCTCTCGAACCAGAACATATTTTATCAATAAATGCACGCCCAGCCGCTCTTTGATAATGTCGGAATTTCTCTTAATCGTTTCTGCCACACCGCTTCCAACCGTACCAAATCCGAGTAAAGCGATATTTATATTTTTCATCGGCCACCTTCCTCTTCTGAAACGACGATTCGTATGATCCCCTTAATCCTGCGAATACTTTCTGCCAATAAATTGATATCCGCCAGGGTCATCTTTGTCTTAAATGAAATTATAGTCGGAACATTTTCGCCAAAAGCTACCCCGCTATTTATGGATAGCACATCATTATTTTCCTTTTTTATTTTTCTCATTACTTTATTTAAAAGAGAAAAATCACTTTGCATTATTATAAAGTATGTGATACTGCGTTCTTTAACGGCTCCCGTTACCGGTTCCACATGATCTTTATATTTATAATAAGCACTCCTGCTTATATTCATCGCAGATAATGCTTCATTTATTGTCTTCACCCTTCCATTTTTAAAAGATTCTTTAATACGAATTGTTTTTTTTATTGCTTCCGGTAATACTTGAAAATCCACCAAATAAAACTGCTTTTCATTATTTTTCATTTTGCAGAAATCCCTTCCATTGCCACATCCCGATAAGATATTAAATCAATACTCTCTTCATCAATCTTTTCCTTTACCGTTGTCGATAATAATGCCTGTAGTTCCGATTCCCCATGATATCCCCACCGAAATTGCCTATCCATTTCCTGTTCATTCGATGAAGGATGGCACATAATCTCTGTAACGCCAGACTTAACCCTGCTCAATAAATTGATTATTCTATCTTCCGTCAAATGTCCCCCGTAGAGCATTCCGTAAAAATAATCATTCGTTTTCACATTCATCTGCTTTAATACACTTCTATGCCTTCGGGCAATAAAGGCCAATCCGGTTCCTGCCATTGATCGTAAAATATTTTTTGCGCTTATATCAAAAAAAAAGCTTTCATCAGGTACTCTCATACATGGAATTTTATATTTCTTCCCTAATGCAAGGGCAATAGGAAAAAATTTATTCCACATATGAAGATGTTGATGCCCATCAATGTGCGTAATCGAAATTCCTGCATCAAGAACCTTATGGATTTGTGCATCCCACTCCCTGTAAACGTCATCAAGACTAATAAGGCCTTTCATATCTCGGAGAATTAATTCTAAATAATCTTTACAAAGGACTCCTTTCTCCCAAGTTAGCGTCGGAACTTCTTCAGCAGGTAAAACTGTTGCCAGTGTTCCTACCAAGGTTAGATGGATTCCTATCCCAATATTTCCCATTTCGCGAGATAGCCTCACCGCTGAGGAAAAAGCATCCCCACCTGCCATAATCGAAGTACTGGTTAAAATCCCTGACTCAAAACCTCTATAAACAGCAAGATTCACAGCCTCATGTATCCCAAAATCATCGGCATTAATTATCAGCTGTTTTTTCATCATCTTTCCTTTCAATCGTACACATTATAATCAAGCATTTTTGAATTAATATGTCCAAACTCTACTAAATACTATTAATTATTAAATTCATTATCATCTAAATAATAGAATAAAATGATTGCCGCTGTCGAAGAAACATTTAATGATTCCACAGTACCTGCCATAGGGATAAACACATTCCAATCCGTCAAGTCTAATATTTCCGGACTTATTCCACTTCCTTCATTTCCAAAGATAAAAACCCCCTCTGTCACAAACTTGGCATGGCGATAATTTTGGGAAGCACTAAGTGATGTTCCAATAAAAGGAACCTTCGAAAAAGATTTAATTTCTTTTAAAAATTCTATGTCCAAATCATGATATATCGGAAGTCTAAGAATACTGCCCATAGAACTCCTTACCACTTTCTCCGAATATGGATCTGCACTCCCCTTTGTCAAAAGAACTCCACTACACCCAGCCGCGGCAGCCGTCCTGATAATCGCCCCAACATTTCCGGGATCCTGGACTGTATCCAACAAAACATATTTACCATGCAAACCATTTAATAACTGGGGATAATCCATAACATATGGCTGTTTCACCAATAAGATGATTCCCTGTCCATTTTCTGTACCCGAAATTAAACGCATCAGCGGTTCTTCAACTTCACAAAATAGCCAGTGCAGATTTTCCCCCCGTTCAAAAATGTGCTGCACTGATCCATTCTCTGCTCTTCCCGACTGAACCAGGCATACAATATCACTTATCTCTTGATTCTGAACATCTTCCGCATTACGGAGCCCCTCCATCAGAAACATTTTATTCTTATCCCTGTACTTTTTTTGTTTGAGACGGATTGCCAATCTGATCCAGCGGTTGTTTTTGCTTGTGATATGCTCCAACCAAATTTCTCCTTATACACTACTTGTTTCTTCAACAATCTGATGCACAAACAATTCACAACGATAGTTTTTTCATACATGAATCATAAACAGCCTCTACTGAAATTGTACCCATATTTGTAACTTCATGGCCAGGGGTCTCCGCCAGAAGAACCTCACTATAACGATTTCCATAGGGACCGCTCCGATAAGGAAGTGTGGGGCCAAATAACGCAATAATAGGAGTTCCAACAGCATTGGCAATATGGAGCGGTCCTGTGTCCGATGATATATGGACAGCAGCCATCTTTTCCAATGCTATCAATTCTAATAAATTTGTTTTACCTATGAAATCTACTACATATTTTGACTGTGCTATTCTGCGGATTTCATCTGCCATAGACTTTTCACCCACAGTTCCAGATATAATACAGAAAATCCCCTTCTTGGCCAATCGTTTTGCCAACTCTCCCCAATATTTAATGGGCCACTTTTTATTTTCACCTCTTGTTCCGGGTACAAGAAGTACATATTTCCCAATTACACCTGCCTCAGAAAGCTTTTTTCTCACAACTAACAATTCATTTTTATAGTCATGGAGCGGGAAATGGATTCCGTTTCCCTGCCATCCCAAGTAACGTATTACATCTAAAAGCTGTTCAATGATATGCCCATTTTTATATTTGCCGGAAATGGCACGGCTAAATAATCCACTGCATTCCCGTGCATCATTATAGCCAATCCGTTCATGACAGCCCGTTAGAAATGAAATTAATCCGCTCTTTGCAATCATTTGCAAATCAATCACAAGATCAAAATGTTTTTTATGCAAATCCTTCCTTACCTGGAGCAAATAATTTATTTTCTTTATTCGTTTTCGATCAATAACATATACATTGTCGATCCACGGTTTTCCCGGAAGTATCTTCGCAAAACTTTCATGTATCGCCCAGGTAATGCACGCATCTGGAAAGAGCTCCCTCAAAGCATAAAGTGAAGGCAACGCATGAATTATATCCCCCAATGAGCTCATTTTAATAACCAGTATATTTTTGTAATCTTTCATCTATCTAGTTATCCTTTTTCCCGAAAAATATTTTTCAGAAAAAGATTTAAATTATCCCCTTCGAATAAAAAACCTTCTATACCCGCACGGGCCGCTGCTTCTATATCTCTTCTGCTATCACCGACCAAAAATGTGTTTTCTTTAATCAATCCATACTTGTTAATCGCCTGTAAAATCATCCCCGGCTTAGGTTTCCTGCAGTCACAGTCCATGTTATAGCGGGAAATTTTTGCACCATTCAGATGTGGGCAAAAAAAGAATTCAGTAATATTTCCACCATATTTCCTAAATTCTTTATTCATTTGTTTATGCAGTTTCATCACATCTTTTTCCGTATAGAAACCACGCGCCACACCGCTTTGATTGGTAACAACAAACAAAAGCCATCCCTCTTCCGTTAACCGAGCAACCGCTTCTCTCGCACCATCAATCCAGCGGATATTTTCATATCGGTATACATATCCGGAATCAATATTAAGAACACCATCCCGATCAAAAAGTATCGCCTTTTTCCCAATACGCATTATTATTTACCCCAATCAATGTCATCAATCAACTGACAAATGATATGGGCACATAATATATGCATTTCTTGAATTCTCGCCGTACTATCACTGGGAATCACAAGTGCAACATCACAAATATCAACCATCTCCCCTCCAGTCTTACCAGTTAAGGCAATAGTTATCATCCTCTTGTTTTTAGCCTCTATAATCGCTTTATTCACATTTTCGCTATTTCCGCTGGTGGATATCCCCCAGAATACATCTCCAGCGCGCCCAAGTCCTTGTACCTGCCGGGAAAAAACTTGGGAATAGTTATAGTCATTTGCGATAGATGTCAAGATAGATGTATCTGTACTAAGGGCAATTGCAGGAAGCGCCCGCCGCTCGTTATGAAACCTTCCAATAAACTCCGCAGCAATATGCTGCGCGTCAGCAGCGCTGCCGCCATTACCACAGATAAGAATCTTATGTCCGGTTATCATTGCATCTTGACATATTTCAGCCATTTGGCGAATTACAGGGAAAAGTTTTTTCGTTGCCAATAAAGTTTCTTCGTGAGCATTAAAACACGTTTTTATCGTATTAATTTTGATCATTTTTACTATCGGTTCCTTCTGTTTTACCATTTTTCATTAGCGTTTCGAGTTCGCTCATGAAACTGCTTAAATCTTTAAACTCCCTATATACCGATGCAAAGCGGACATAGGCAACCTGATCCAATTTACGCAGTTCTTCCATGATAAGATTACCGATAACTTCAGTAGGAACCTCCTGTTTCAATTCATTTCTGACAGTTCGTTCTACAGAATTAACGATTTCTTCGATCTGACGGGATGAAATATTTCTTTTTTCACAAGCTCTGACAAGGCCATTTCTCAACTTATTCCTATCAAACATTTCACGGGATCCGTTCTTCTTCACTACGCGTAATGGTGCTTGTTCAACAGTTTCATAGGTTGTAAACCGACGATTGCAAGATAAACACTGCCTCCTTCTGCGAATAGACGCACCATCATCTGTATCACGTGAATCAGTCACTTTTGTATCAAGACTGCTGCAAAAAGGACATCTCATAACATTCTCCTTACAAAAAAAGCCACACTGCGATTGCGGTGTGGCCCTGCTTACTATCATTTTTTCAAAAATTCAGGAACCGCAATACCGGGTGTATGAATGCTGCCTCTAAACGTACTGGTTCCTGCCGCAGTTTTTGCTCTTTCTTCAAATCCTGTTGCAATAACCGTAATTTTAACGGTATCATTATCAAGTGTCGAATCGACAGATGTTCCCCAAATAATATTTGCATCAGGGTCGGCGGCTTCCGTTATAATCTGAGACGCCTCATTGATTTCAAAAAGCCCGAGATCTTCATTTCCCGTGATATTGATAATAATACCTTTGGCACCGTCAATGCTACGTTCTAATAACGGACTGTTAATAGCCATGGTTGCCGCATCGCTTGCACGGTTATCACCTGTCCCCATGCCAATTCCCATCAGTGCTTCACCTTGATCACTCATAATCGTCCTGACATCTGCAAAGTCAAGATTAATAACCCCAGGAACAGTAATCAGATCAGAAATACCCTGAATCCCCTGACGAAGCACTTCATCAGCCGTTTTAAATGCATCTCTCAATGGTGTTTTTTTATCAAAAATCTGAAGTAATTTATCATTAGAAACAACCAAAATGGCATCTACATTTCCCTTTAACTTCTCAATGCCCTCCAGTGCATTTTTCATACGAACCTTACCTTCAAAACTAAACGGTTTTGTAACTACGGCAATGGTTAATGCGCCAAGTTCCCTGGCACAAAGAGCCGCTACAGGAGCCGCACCGGTTCCTGTGCCCCCCCCCATTCCTCCGGTAACGAATACCATATCGGCACCACTAAGGGCTTTTGATAAATCTTCACGCGACTCTTCTGCGGCCTGTTCACCAACAATAGGTTTAGCTCCTGCCCCCAGACCGCGTGTCAGCTTCTCGCCAATCTGTATCTTTGTCGGTGCATTGGACTGATTCAACACTTGAAGCTCCGTATTTACAGCAATAAATTCTACACCGGATATATTTGCCTCAATCATGCGGTTAACGGCATTATTTCCACCACCACCTACACCGATGACTTTAATTTTTGCGATTTCAGAATCTCCCATTTTCGCTCCTCCTTCTGGTACTTGCGATATACTACAATTATGTTCAATTTGTTTCATAATAATATATTTTATATTCTACAATACTTTGAAAAGATTCGCCATATATATTGTATATGTTCCCAAAATATTACACTACCTTTTCAATTTAATAAAGGGTGCTGCCAAATTGGCATCCAGATACTCAACAGACAATCCTCTCGCCTTGACATCGTTCACCATACTTTCCGCAAGCGCCGCCTTTTTTCCCATATCCGTTCCATTCTTTAAATGGACGGATATCCCATCTCTTGTATAGGCCATCAGATTATCCGCATTTCCCACATTCACTTCCGAAAATATTTTGATGCCGTCTTCAGTAAGCCCGTTAATGAATTCTAATGCTGTATGGATTTGTGCATCATCGAGTTTATCCCCAAGAAGGACATTTCCCAATTTCTTTCCTGTTATCATTGGAAAAACCATTCCTTTAATAGACGGTTCTGTTTGAACGACTGTTCCTTCTTTATCCAGAAATATGTAGGCATATTCCCCCTGCATGACAGCCACTACTTTTCTATCCGTAATCTCGACAGAAATTGTGAAAGGCGAGCTCCTCTTCACCCTAACGGTTTGAATTCGAATATCATGGGTAAGCCGTTCCTCTAGATTAGTTGTGCTGATTTGCAATATATTAATCGGTGTGGAAACATTTCCCTCAAACAGGACATCTTCCAACGTGATGCTCCGTGTTCCCGAGATCTGGATTTGCCCAAAGGGTATCGGAAATAATAGCAGTGTTAAAAATATCATAAAAAATAACGCAAACACTGATATGGCATACATTCTAATTTTTCCGGCTCCATAAAAGGATGCTGGATGCCTGCCGTTTCTATGAGGTTTCTCTTTTAACAGCACTCGGCCGTCATCATAAACTTTCTCAACCCTCTCTTGAACAGATGGGGTGTCATTTTTTATGTGCTGCTTCTTTGGGAACTTCTTAAAAGCTTTCTTTTCACCCATGATTCTAAACCACCTTGACACGTATTATACTTTACCAACACCAGCTTTCAGCAAAATATTTTCGCACAAAGACGGAAAATCCATACCGATTGCCGCAGCAGCCTTAGGTACAAGACTTGTCTCCGTCATTCCCGGAATAGAATTCGCTTCAAGCAGAAAAGGCGTTCCTCTTTTATCGGTGCGAAAATCAAATCTGACCACCCCGCTGCACTCTGCAGCCTCATATCCTAAAATCGCCATACGAGTCATTTCATCAGCCGCGGCTCCCGGCAATGGTGCAGGTACTATATAATCGGTTGCACCACTCGTATATTTAGAGTGAAAATCATATTGTCCTGAATGAGGGCATATCTGAATAATCGGCAAAGCTTTACCATTCAGGACCGCTATGGTAAATTCCTTTCCATCTAAATAAGCTTCTGCCAAAATTCTGGATTCAATGGCAAACACTCTTTTTAATGCCTCTTTTAATTTCTCTTTTTCATAAACAATTTCGAGCCCAATCGTAGATCCCTCACATGCCGGTTTCAACACAACTGGAAACTTAAAATTCTTTTCAATGGATTCCGCCACGGTATCAATTCCGTTTTTTAAATAATACGGTTTTGAAAAAGCCATCCGGACACCGGCATCTTTAAAAACTCTACTGCTGATAATCTTATCCATCGTAATAGCACTTGAGGAAACTCCCGATCCTGTATACGGAATCCTGCTTAACTCAAGTATACTTTGAATTGTTCCATCTTCCCCATATTTCCCATGAAGTGCAATAAAAACAACTTCCGCCCCGACTGCTTTAAGCTGTTTAAGGACACAAGACGGATTATATTCAACTTTTACCGCATGGTACCCCAAAGACAACAGCGCCTGAAGAATAGCTGTTCCTGTTTTCCTGGATATATCCGCCTCACGAGATACGCCTCCCATTAAAACAGCTACTGTATTATTTTTTGTAATCACTGGATAAACCCTTTCCTTTCATAAGATTCGCAAGCATTTCGCCTGCCATATATATATTCCCTGCGCCCATAGTAATCAGCATATCATCAGGTTTGATGACCTTATAAAGCTCTTTGGGCAAATCTTCTACATTCTTCACGTAATTAATTGGTTTATCCGGGAACCGCCTTTTCACAAGATTTGGAATCAATGTTCCATCTATTCCCTGAATAGGGGATTCACCAGCTGCATAAATATCAGTAAAAAACAAGACATCAGCATCAATAAATGCTTCTGAAAACTCTTCTTGCAGCAATTTTGTCCGAGAATACCGATGTGGCTGAAATGCACAAATAACTCGATGCCTCCCCATCTCTTTGGCCGCTTTTAACGTTGCTGCTATTTCAGTCGGATGATGGGCATAATCATCTACGATCCAAACCCCATGCTCTTTCATTTTTGTCTGAAACCGACGCTTGACGCCGGAAAATACTGATAACGCTTTTACACTTGTTTCAAAAGAAATTCCACAATATAATGCTACCACAATGGCTCCCAAAGCATCTCTGACATTATGAATCCCTGGAATCTGCAAAGATACCGTTCCAAGTTTTTCTTTATAGTGATACACATCAAACAGCATATTCTGCTTTTCATATCTTTTATTCACCGCACGATATTCAGCAGAATCATTTATGCCAAAAGAAATAACCTTTTTCTTTATTTGCGGCAGTATAGCCTGTACACCTTCACTATCGATACAAACAATTGCTCCCCCATCTTTATAAGTAACATGGTTAAGAAACTCAACAAAGGCCTTTCTTATATTTTCTACTGTCCCATAGTGGTCTAAATGATCATCCTCTATATTAGTTACTACAGAAAGAAACGTAGCGAATTTTAAAAAGGAGCCATCACTTTCATCAGCTTCCGCGATGATATGTTCACCATGTCCCAAACATGAGTTTCCTTTAAGATAATCCGTGAATCCGCCTAAAACAATTGTAGGATCCATCTTTGCCACATGAAAAATCTGCCCGATCATTGCTGACGTGGTTGATTTTCCATGTGCACCGGCTACTGCAATGCCTTTTCCCCATTTGAAAATGGCCGCCAATACATCAGATCGATGGAAAATCGGCAGGTCTCTACTTTTGGCCTCCTGCAGCTCAGGATTATCCATGCCAATGGCTGAAGAAACTACCAGTACATCCGCATTGTTTATATTTTCCCGCTTATGCCCAATAAAGACGGCAGCTCCTTTATTCCTAAGTTCCTGTAAAACAGCTGAATCCGACACATCAGAACCAGAAACAGTAATACCTTTTTCAATTAAGATTCTGGCAAGCGCACACATTCCCACACCGCCAAGCCCAACAAAATGAAACGCATGATAATTTTCCAATTCCATCATTTCTTATTCTCCGTCATTTCAAGCGCCAATTGCGCAATATCTGCCCCTGCATAGATCTTTTTAATCTTTTTTGTTGCTTCAGACATCCGTTCCAAGGTTTCAGGCTGGTGTCTGAAATCATTAATATCCTGAATAAGTTCCTTTTCAGTCACATACTTATCCGCAATCATTTTTGCAGCCTCAGCTTTAACAAAAACTCTTGCATTGAATGTCTGATGATCTCCTGACGCGTAGGGATATGGTATCAGAATAGAAGGGAGTTCCCGTGCAGCAAGTTCCGCAAGACTCACTGCCCCCGCCCTGCAGATAATTAGATCCGCAGCTGCTAATACCGCCGGCATATCATACTCATACTTAATAATCCGACTGCCTTTCCCAAAGGAATTACCGTCTGTAAGTCCTAACTCTCGAACAATTTTATCGTATTCAAGATTCCCTGTTATATGATAAAGACAGATTCCTTTATCTCTCTTAAAATGTTCATGTACACTAATCATTGCACGATTAATCGTTCTTGCACCACGGCTGCCGCCGGTAATTACTACCATAAACACTTCAGGTGATATCCCTAGTTTTCTCCTGGATTCCGCCCGTTGTGCAGATACTACATCCGGCCTAATCGGATTCCCCGTATAAATACATTTTTCCGGTTTGGGAAAGCGTATTCTCGCTTCTTCGTAGCCTAAGGCAACCTTATCAACCACTCGATTTAAAATTTTATTTGTAATACCGGGAATCACATTTTGCTCTTGGATAAGGGTCGGAATACGGCTCAATGCTGCAGCCATTAAAATAGGTCCGCACACATATCCGCCCGTTCCAATCACAATATCAGGTCTAAACTTATTCAAAACAGCTTTTGCTTTAAATAAACTATGTATTGCCTGCATTAAAATTTTTATATTATCAAATGTGATTTTCCTTTTTAATCCCGAAACCGGAATTGATGCAAAAGCAAATCCCTCTTCCGGAATAATTTTAGACTCCATCCCATCCGGAGTTCCGATAAATAAAATCTCTGCTTCTTCTATTTTTAGAATCTCGCGGGCAATCGTAATTGCCGGATAAATATGTCCACCTGTTCCGCCTCCGGATAAAATAATACGTTTCATCTATACTCCCATCACTTCAGCCTGTTTACAATCTTTTTAAAATCAAAGCCTCGCGCTTCATAATTGGCATACATATCAAAACTTGAACATGCCGGAGACAGCAACACAACATCCCCGCTGCAGGCAATGGATTTCCCTTTTTCAACAGCGCCCCGCATATCATCAGCCAAAACAATAGTTTTTATCCCGGCTTTCTCGGCTTCATCTTTAAATCTTGCTGCTGCATTGCCTAACAAAATCAAACATTTGACACGCGCTTTCACCGTTTTCATAAACTTATCAAGTTTTGTGTGCTTGTCATATCCGCCTGCAATAAGAATGATTGGACGATCGAATGTTTCCATTCCCTTAATCGCCGCATCTGTATTTGTTGCCTTTGAGTCATTATAATATGAAACTCCATCCAGCTCTCGAACAAATTCGATACGATGCGGTAAGCCTTTGAATTCAATTATTCCATCATGAATGGCTTCAAGCGGGATTCCACCTTCATATGCTAAAAATGCTGCTGCTAAGACATTCTGGTAATTCTGATTTCCTGTCAGCTGCAATTCATCTATACCTGCCACCTTAAGAACTTTCCCCCTTCGCTTAATCACCAAGTCTGCTCCGTTAAGACAGGCGCCTTCTTCTACATCACGGCTTATACTGAACAAACATACAGTAGTATTTTTAGCTTTTTTCATCAGTATCGGAGTATATTCATCTTCCGCATTTAATAACAAGCAATTATCCTTTCCCATATTCTCAAAAATTCTTGCTTTTGCTGCCACATATCTTTTCATCGTATGATGACGTTCTATATGATCTGGAGTAATATTCAAGATCACTGCTGCCTTAGGGCAAAAATCTTTAATAAACTCCAGCTGGAAACTGGATACCTCTGCCGCAATCACTCCATCTTCAGCTACCAATTCTGCTTCACGGCTAAGTGAAATTCCTAGGTTTCCTGCTACTGCAAAAGGTATTGATGAATGGCCTATCATGCTGCCGAGTAAAGTTGTTGTAGTTGTTTTCCCATTTGTACCGGTAACTGCCAAGATAGGAGCCTTCGTTACTCTATATGCCAGTTCAATTTCGCTAATTACAGGAATTCTACGCTTAAAAGCCTCCATCACAACTATATTCTCAGCAGAAATAACTGGTGAAACCACAACCGTATCGATTCCATCCAGTAACTCAACAGATTGCATGCCAAATTCAAATACGACCCCAAACGATTGAAGTATTTCTTTTTCTTTCTTGTCTTTTATATTGTCTTTTAAATCTGAAACAATAACATTACATTCATGTCTGAGCAATACATGCGCTGCCCCTAGGCCGCTAATCCCTGCGCCAAGCACCAATACATTTTTCACTTTTACCGCCTCAAATAAAAACAACTACTACACTTATTGCTTCACTTTAATGCATGAATATATGCCTATATTTTTCTATGCCTTAAATGAAATCATGAGTGTGACACATGCCATAATGCAAGCAAAAATCCAAAATGACCAAACCACTCTAACTTCACTCCAGCCGGAAAGCTCAAAATGATGATGAAGTGGACTCATTTTAAATATTCGTTTTCCTGTTAATTGGAAAGATACAACCTGTAAAATCACAGAAAGTGCTTCGAGCACAAAAACCATCCCTAAAAAAATGAGAAGCAATTCGGTTTTTGTCACTATGGCAATTCCTGCAACTGCCCCTCCTAAAGCCAAAGAGCCGGTGTCTCCCATGAAAATTTCGGCCGGATGATAATTGAAAAATAAAAATCCCACACAGCCCCCCGCTAAGATTGCAGAAAACAAACCAATGTCATGTATCCCGTTTACATAGCAATAAACTGAATAAGCTAAAAATGTTACAACACTGCATCCTGAAGCCAAGCCATCCAGCCCATCAGTCAGATTCACTGCGTTGGAAGCCCCTACAACAACCAATACTGCAAAAATATAATACAGCGCTCCAATCTCGATCTCCATTGATGAGAATGGAATTGAGATTGAATATGGCAGATGAAGCGTCTCTACACATCCCCAGCAAAAAAAGGCCGCTAAAATCAATTGTCCCGCGATTTTCTGCTTAGCGGTTAACCCCAAATTCCTTTTCTTTTCCGCTTTTATCAAGTCGTCTAAAAAACCAAGCAAGCCATGTCCCAAAGTCAGAAACAGGAGCCAAAGTACCGATGGGTCTGCCAATCTGTTCCAAATAACGACAAGAACTACAGACAAGCACACAAATAGCCCCCCCATTGTGGGAGTTCCCGCCTTTAAGCGATGCGATTTGGGTCCTTCTTCTCGAATAGACTGCTGCGCCTTATATTTTCGTGCGAGGGGAATTGCAATTACCCCAAGCATAACTGTTAATGCAATTGCTTCCCCCATGTAAAGTATATAAGTAAATTCCATCTTAATTTAAAGATTTCCTCCAAAGTTCCAGTATCGTTTCCATATGCATGTAACGGGATCCTTTGACTAAAACAACATCTCCAGACTGGATCATCTTTTGTAATCTCTGCCAAGCATCCTCACAAGTTGTGCACTCCATGATGTTCGTTTTTCCCGCATCGCGAGCCCCCATAGCTATATGGCGGCTAAGCTTCCCCACCGTAATCATTCCGTCAAACCCTATATTTGCGGCTATTTTCCCCAGTTCATAATGAAATTGTTCCTCTTTTTCCCCCAACTCTCCCATATCCCCTAACACAAGGAAATAATGCTTTCCATTGACCTGACGCATAGCATGAAAAGCCATCTCCATTGATAATGGATTAGCATTATAAGAGTCATCAATCACAGTTACGCCATTAATCTCTGTGAAAAACTGTCTTTGCGCTCCAGGTAAAAACTCAGAAAGTGCTTTTTGAATACGATTTACATCAATCCCAAGCACTCTTGCTGTTGCCGTAGCCGCCAATGCATTATATACATTATGAATACCTAGCATATTCAGCTTAACTTTAAATGCCTCATCAAAGCAGGTACAAACATATTTGGTACAATTATTTTCATATTGAATTCTACTCCCATGGACAGTATAATTCCCATTTATGCCATACCCTATTATATTTCCGCTAAAAGTATCTCCCATTTTAATTACATAAGGATCATCTTCATTTAATATGGCAATCCCCTTATCAGGTAGTGATTCAATTAGCTCTCCCTTCGCCTCCGCGATATTTTCCTGACTCCCTAAAATTCCTATATGCGAAGTCCCTACATTTGTTACAACACCGATAGTAGGCGCTGCAATTCGACACAGTCCTGCAATTTGCCCAAGACCTCTCATTCCCATTTCCACCACGCACGCTTCTGTTTCCGGCGTCATGGATAAAAGAGTCAACGAAAGTCCAATTTCATTATTAAAATTTTTCTGCGTTGCACATACATTCAATTTGGAAGCAACTAAAGCCGCAATCATATTTTTTGTCGTCGTTTTTCCATTAGATCCCGTTACCGCCACCACTGGAATATCAAACTTCATCCGATAGAAATGTGCTAATGCTTCCAGGGCTGTTTGGGTATTTTTTACCAGGATAACGGAAACTGTTCGAGGAACAGCCTTAAAAGAAGATCTTTCGGAAATAATGACCATTGATGCACCGTTAATACATGCATCATTTAAAAAATGATGTCCGTCAAATGTATTCCCTTGCAAAGCAATAAAAAGTTCTCCGGGAGAAATAGTGCGCGTATCAGTATTTACCCCTGTACAATATTCATGGCTCCCCTGCTGCAGTAAAACACCACTAACTGCCTTTAAAATTTCCCCCAGCGTAAATGATGCCATTTCCTAACCTCTTAATGCCTTCCTTACTTCTTCACGATCATCAAAATGAACCGTTTTATCTTTCAAAATCTGATAATCTTCATGCCCTTTACCCGCAATCAATACAATATCCTGATTGTGTGCTATCGACAGAGCATACTGTATGGCAGCACGCCTGTCAGTTACCGTTTTATAAAGTAAATTACTCTTATGTTGGGAAATATCCTGTACCCCGGCAGCTATTTCCCTAATAATTTCTTCCGGGTCTTCTGTTCTTGGATTATCACTAGTAATAACAACAACATCAGAATAATTGGCAGCGATGCGCCCCATAATAGGACGTTTCAATTTGTCCCTGTCTCCGCCACAGCCAAAACAGGTTATAAGACGCCCCTTCGCAATCTCTTTCGCAGTTGTTAATATTTTTTCCAACCCATCCGGTGTATGTGCATAATCTACGACGACGGAAAAAGATTGCCCTTCTTCAATAAGTTCAAACCGTCCTGCCACTGATACGAAATCAGAAAGAGCAGCTTGTATGTCTTTGATATCCACACCTTCTGACAAAGCTGCACCAATAGCTGCCATTACATTATATACGTTGAAACGGCCGATAAGCTTAGTTTTTATAACGTATCTTTTTTCACCAAGCTGAATTTTGAACGATGAGGATTTTCCACTAAAATGAACATCACTTGCTTTTAGATCGGGATTACCATTAAAGCCATAAGTTGATACTTGGCAAAAATCCGGGTCTGAAATTGCGTTACTCATTACGGCTGCATATGGATCATCACTGTTAATCCACGCCGATTTCCCATCTTTAATCTGATCTTTGCCAGAAACCATTTTGAAAAGGATGGATTTTGCCTTGGCATAATTATCCATAGTCTTATGATAATCCAAATGATCTTCTGTCAAATTTGTAAAAACCGCTGTATCAAACTCACATCCGATAACACGCCCCATAACTAATGAATGAGAAGATACTTCCATACAAACATGGGTTACATTTTCTTTTAGCATCTGATACAAAATACGCTGCAGGTCTATAACATCCGGTGTTGTATTATGTGTCGGGATCTCTTTATCCCCAATCAAAGCATGCACTGTTCCAATGACACCGGTTTTATATCCGACATGATGCAGGATATGGGATATAACATGGGTTGTTGTAGTTTTTCCATTTGTTCCCGTCAAAGCAATCATTCTCATTTTTTTAGAGGGATAGTCAAAAAAATATGGAACTATATCTTCCATCGCTTTCCGTGTATCGGCAACATAGATAATTGTAACATCTGAGGCCACATCGATTTTCTTTTCCGCAATAATAGCTGCCGCTCCATTTTCAGCCGCCATATTTGCAAAATTATGTCCATCTACGTGTTCTCCACGCAAACAGAAAAATAAACTTCCTGTTTCTACCGCACGGGAATCCGCAGTTACATCAATTATTCTAACTTGGGAATTACCTTCCATTCTCTCGATAGGAGTTGCCTTTAATAAATCAATTAATTGCTTCACACCAATACCTTCTACTTGTCATCATAATCCTGTACATTGCCTTATATAGTATAACAATTTATATACAAGCACAATAGCGGTCCTATGAGGGCCGCTATTAACTCAATCTCTTATTTTCTGCTTTCCGCCTTCTGTCTCCATACGTCCATAAATAGCACTTGTAGCAACTTGCATACCAAGTTGTGTTTCCGCAATATTTTGGATTCTTGCCGGTGCTTCAAGCTTGGCAACATCCAGCTGTAAAGTTGCATTTTCTTTTGCAATAGAAATTACTTCAGAACGAAGAACTTGCATTTTATATTCTTGCTGTGCATTCATTCCCGAAAAAAAATACAATGCCAACACAGGAATAAATAATAAGGAAAGGCTTATAAATACTTGATAAAAGTTCCTGTGTTCAATGACGCCACTTTGTCCTGCTACTGCTACGTTTTCAGATATATAATTCATCATATTCACATTCTGTGATGTCATTTGAACTTCCCCTATCCCTTATTACACTTTTTCCACCACACGAAGCACAGCGCTTCGCGCTCTTGGATTCTCCTTAACTTCTTGCGGGGACGGCCTTATTGCTTTCCCCACACTTCTGACCTGTCTTCTGTGATTACATATACAAATCGGAATTTCCGACGGACAAATACAGTCTTTAGACATGTCCCTAAAGGTATTTTTGATAATACGATCTTCCAATGAATGAAAAGTGATGACTCCTAACCGTCCTCCCTTATTCAGGTGATTTATGCAATCCTCCATGGCTTTTCGCAAAATACCAAGTTCATTATTTACTTCAATGCGAATGGCCTGAAAAGTCCTTTTCGCTGGATGCGGTCCATCTCTTCTTGCCGCAGAAGGGATTGCCGCTTTAATGACATGGACAAGTTCTTCTGTAGTAGAGATTGGTCTGCGCATCCTGGCTCTATCTATAAAATCAACAATACGACTCGCCCAACGTTCTTCCCCGTAATCACGAATAATATTTCTTAAATGCTCTTCCGTATATGTATTTATCACATCATACGCAGTCAACGAGTTCCTTTGATCCATTCTCATATCAAGTTTTCCATTATTCATATATGAGAATCCACGGGCTCCATCATCCAACTGATGCGATGATACCCCTAAATCAAAAATAAAACCATCAACTTTTTCTATTCCATTCTCTTTTAAAATTCCATTGATATTAGAAAAATTGTCTCTTACTGATATAAATTTACACTGGGCTCCACGGAGCCGTTCTTTAGCCGCCTCAATAGCCTCCCCATCCTGATCTACACCAATTATGCAGCCAAGATTTGAAAGCCCTTCAGCAAGAGCCAAAGAATGGCCTCCACCGCCCAATGTGCAATCCACATAAGTACCGTTTATATTCGTCAATACATGACTAACCATCTTATTTTGCAAAACAGTAGTGTGGCTAAATTTCATAGATACCTCTTATATCAGAAATTCAGAGGAAGTTCTAACGATTCCGCCAAATCGGTAATAGATTCTTCTTCATTTAAATCCCGATCAAGAAGCTCAGGATCCCATATTTCAATCGTGCTTCCCGCACCGATAATTCTTGCATCTTTTTTTAAATCAGCAAGTTTCCTTAAATGTGCAGGAATCAATATCCGCCCCTGCTTATCGCACTCCATTTCACTTCCTTTTCCAATCAGATATCTTTTTACCTTTCTTACATTTTGATGTGTTGCCGACATTTGCTCAAACTTAGAAATAAGATTATTCCAATGTTCCATCGTATAGATGCAGAGACAGGAATCCAACCCTGGAGCTAAAACGAAATGATCCCCCAATTCTTCGCGGAATTTGGCAGGAAGAATCATCCGCCCTTTCGAATCTATACTGTGCGAATATTCTGACATAAACATGATTCTTCCACCTCCCTCCACTTTTAGCCACATTCTACCACAATCACCCACTTATATACAATCCGGAACATTTATTCTCATATAACTATTATTCACCAATATTTCCTACCATCTCTTTCTTCGCTTTAATAATGCCAGACATTTTTAACTCCCACTTTGTCTTTATACTGTGTAAAACAGAATAAAATTCACACAAAAAAACGTGATGAAAATCTCTTTCATCACGTTTCCTATTCTGCTACGATATACGCACTACCCAGCCTGGTACATGTATTAAACGGAATATTTATCAAAGCCGCCCTCGCATTTACAGACAGTGGCGTTTTCACTGCGCCAGACCAGTATAACATCCTACCTATAATCTCGCCAGGTGACTTCCCGTTTGCCCTCAGTTCCCGAATGGTAATTCCGCCTTGCCTCTTAGACAAACGTATACCATACTTATCTACCAGCAGAGGTAAATGTCCGTATAAGGGAATTTGATAGTCAAGCTTTCTCAAAAGATAAATTTGATAAAACGTTGAAGGCAATAGATCATTTCCTCTGAAAACATGAGTTACCTGCATTATCCCGTCATCCGCAGAAGCCGCCAATTGATATGATACGGCACCATCTGCCCGAAAAATAATAAAATCATCTTTCCCCTCTTCTAAAGTCTTTATCTGATTCCCGCAGAACATATCACAAAAAGAAATTTCTTGCTTTTTCATGCGGATTCTCCAAGATGGCTCTTTGTCGGTTTGTCCCCGTTCTGACCATGATAAGTTTCGACAATGCCCGTCATATACAGGTTTGTTTTCCCCTAAATGGGGAGCTGACGATATATCATGTATTCTTGCCCGCGAACAAAAGCAAGGGTATATGGAATCTTCAGCTTCCCACCGCTTCTTAATACCTTCATATATAGAGAACCGTTTACTTTGTATAGGCTCTCCATATGCATATGCATGCCCGGGTTCTTCATCCCAATCTAACCCCAGCCAAGATAAATCTTCTTTAATTGCTGAGATATAGTCTGCCCTGCACCGGCTTTGATCGATATCCTCTATTCGCAGAATAATTCGCCCTTTATTTTGCCTCGTCCATAACCAGTTTAAAAACGCCACCCATACATTTCCCAAATGCAAATAACCTGTTGGACTTGGTGCAAATCTTGTTTTTATCCCCATCACTTCGGCATAGACAGAATAGATGTGAATAGCGCTTTATTTTGTCTTATTTTTTCTTCGTTTCCCATTACACAAATATAAGGATCATCCATCACACTTCTGACAAGCGGTGCTAAACTTCTGATATTGTCAATTGTACAGTTAACAATTTCATCCCTTATCTTCATTCGGCTTTCTCGTGTATTCCCTGTCAGGTAGTATGCTAAAGCTCTTTCTCCCTTCATAAATGGTGTCAATTGAATTTCTTCAGCAGCCATCGTTCCAATAACATACTTGGTCATCTCGCGTTCAGATAAGACGAGTGCGCTTAAATAGTCAGGCAATTCCTCATAAACTTTTAAAGTTTCCGCTAAATTAGGATCACGGTAAGAACATAAAACGGCATTACCATTTCGCATAAACTGGGTAAACGCTCCATATGCTCCACCAAGGACTCTTACTTTTTTCCACAAATACTCATATCGAAGAATAGTTTCCATCACCCGGAGTGCTCCAGTATACGCAAAACCATGTCTTTTAAAATTTCCGCCTTTTGCTACATACTGTACTTTACCTGCTGTTTGAAAAGCCTCATTTATTACTACGTTGGGGCAGGTCGTTTCTCGGTTGGCAGGGCCCAGCTCTTCGGGCATTTCTGAAACCATTTCAGGTAAAAACTTATTGACTGCCGTTTTTTCTTCTTCAGATCCAATTGTATGAATAAAAAGATTATGCCGTGTAAAAATTTGTTTTGCCAGCCGTTGCAAGCAAGAAATCATTTCATCGCTAATTGCATCAAATCTTGCAACCACATCACTCAAAAAATAATAATAAGACAACCCTGTCGTCTCTGAATATCTACCTGTTTCAGAAAAATAAGATAATAATCGGCTTATACAAAGAGTATGTCCGCGGGCAAACGCTGTCATATCCCAATTTGCTTTTTCTTCCATTAAAATCTCTCTTAACCGAATTTTGTCAGTATAATCGGTATGCAGGCTTACCTCTTTTAGCAGTCGAACCATTTTGTCTGCGTTAGATACGAGTGCTTTTCCTTTTACGATTAAATACGGCGTGCATTTTTGATCTGAATCAATATTACTGATCGACCCCACTTGAAAGTTAATTCCTCCAGTATACGCATTAGACTGTCTAACCAATTCAGAATATTCATAATTTACGGTATTCATCGATAATAGCAGTCTTGTCAATATATTGGCATAAAAGATATCCTTTTTTGACAATCCTTCTAAATTAAAATATAAATTTAGATAAACAATACCGTTTGAATTGATGTTATAGTGAAAATGACGGATTCCCTCAATTCTGCCATTCTCAATTTCATCATTCTCAATTTCACGATTTAAATCTTCCCGTCGAAGGAGAGGAATAGCAGTCAAAGCCTCTTCTGAATCCACAGATGCCTGTCGCTCTTTTAATACCCGTGTCTTTTCTATAATATCCGTAATCTGATTCTCTGAAAGGCTTTTTTTATAGGCGTCCAGTTGTTCCGCAACTTCAATTCTTTTCTTTTCATCAATCCCTTTTTTAGCTTTCATGGTAATCAATACCTGATGAGGATTCTTAATAAGATATTTTAGAAGCAGGCCTTCAAAATAATCCGTTTCAATAGCTTTCCTTAATCCATTTATATCATCGTAATACCGCAGAGCTTCTATTGGATCACGGTCATATAGCCACATATCCATAGCCCGTATTCCGTAAAACAAGCCTTTAGGCCTCCCCTGATAATCGTTTTCTCTTAAAATAAATTCCGTACGATTCAATGCGGCAGTCAACATCTTTTTATCAAGCCCCGTAAGCGCAAGTTTTCTAAGTGTATGATCTACGATTTGTGAGAATTCTCCCTGCCGTTCAGGTTCCGAACCCGTCACAACAATAGACCAGACCGGCTGTTTATAACTATCCTCGTAAGCTCCCGATACATCACCTCCAACACCTGCATCAAGGAGGGCTTTTTTTAACGGAGCGCCATCCATATCAATCAATACATAATTTAATATCCGAATGGCCAATGACTCTTTTGTTGTCATACAATCCGTCATAGCAGCATATAAAGCATGAATCGCTTTATTAGCGATATTCTCTCCATCTGCTATGTTGTAATTCTTTTCTGCTATGACACGTTTGGCAAACGCTTTCTGTGTTCCCACCTCAGAATAGACACACCGTCTATCGAAAGCCGATAAATACTCTTCATCAATATATTTTAAGGTATTTTCTATATCCATATCCCCATATAAATAGATATAGCTGTTTGACGGATGATAAAAACGACGATGAAAATCAGTAAACTCACGGAATGAAAGAGTAGGAATAACGTCTGGATCTCCCCCTGACTCTACACTGTATGTCGTATCAGGAAAAAGCTTTTCCATCGCAGCGTCGTTCAATAATGCATCAGGGGAAGAAAGTGCTCCCTTCATTTCATTATAAACAACCCCATTATAGGTAAGTTCTCCATCTTTCTTATCAAGTTCATAATGCCAGCCTTCCTGCATCAGTATTTGGGGATTCTGCAAACAGTCCGGATAAAACACCGCATCTAAATATACATCCATCAGATTATGAAAATCTGTAGAATTTCTACTGGCAACAGGATACATAGTTTTATCAGGCCAAGTCATGGCATTTAAAAAAGTATTCAAAGAGCCTTTTGCAAGTTCCACAAAGGGTTCTTTTAAAGGGAACTTCCTTGAGCCACAAAGAGTAGAATGTTCCATAATATGCGGCGTTCCTTTTGAATTATCCGGTGTCGTGCGGAAACAGATATAAAAAACCTTATTATCATCTGCTGAATCTAAATACATTAATTTTGCACCGGATTTTATGTGCTCCATCATGTATACATCAGAATTTACCTCTTCAACATAATCCACTTTCATAATATTGAATCCATGCACTACATCTCCATTATTCCATTTCATGGTCAACCTCCATATTATCTCATCATTAATAGAAAAAGCGCAGGCAATTTTATCCTGTGCTTTCTAAATAGTCTAACGATCAGACCGTTTTATTTCCCCAAAACTCTTTATGGATAGCCTGTATAGCTTTTGCCACATCGTCCCGGTTAATCAGACAGGATACGCTAATTTCTGATGTACTAACTATCAAGATATTAACGCCGACCCTTCCCAGTGCGCCGAACATTCTTGCAGCAACCCCGGGCGTACCGAGCATGCCTGCACCCACAATAGATACTTTCGCCATATTATCATCATAAATAATAGTCGTTAATTTCTCTTGCGACTGCAATTCGCCAAGAACACGCCTCGCATCCTCCAAATCAGTATCGGTAATAGTAAAAATAATGTCAGTCAGATCATCATTAGACCGCTGCACACTTTGTACAATCATATCGACATCAATATGTTCATCAGCAAGAGCTTCAAATACCATATGCGCAACACCGGGAACATTTTTCACGTTCAATACAGAAATCCTGGCCGTATGTGTATCTTGCGCAACACCTTTAATAATTTGGCGTTTTCTTTCCATGACGCATTCCTCCTGGATAATTGTTCCTTCATCGTCCGTAAATGTAGATCTGACATGAATTGGTATGTGGTAATGCATCCCTAATTCAACACTGCGCGGCTGCATAATGCCTGCGCCAAGACGTGCCAATTCCAGCATTTCTATATTCGTGATTTCCTGCATTTTTACAGCATGCGGACAGTATCTGGGATCCGCCGAATAAACACCATCCACATCAGTGAAAATTTCACACACATCCGCATGCATTGCACCGGCTAGGGCAACTGCTGTTGCATCGCTCCCACCGCGCCCCAAAGTGGCAACATCTCCATTCGGCAACACCCCCTGGAAACCTGCAACAATGACAATATTCCCTTTCTCTAACTCAGAAAATACTCTTTCCGGTTTTACATCGTCAATCAGCGCCTTGCCATGTGTCCCGCTACAAAAAACTCCTGCCTGCATCCCCGTCAAAGATATTGCAGGTGCCCCTAAGCTTTTGAAGGTCATCGCCAAAAGAGAGATCGAGACCTGTTCTCCTGTAGACAGCAACATATCCATCTCTCGGCCATGTCTCAATGATGGAACCTGACTAGCTAACGCCAGCAAATCATCCGTACTGTCACCCATGGCGGAAACTACTATAACAATCTTATCATTATCATGTTTTTCGCGAAGAATGCGCGATGCTATATTCTTCATTCTTTCTGTTGTCGCAACAGATGATCCGCCAAACTTTTTTACATAGAGTGCCATTCCGCATCCCTCATTTACTTTTATATTTATTTAGAGATTTTATCATGCATTTTAATCTATGTAAAGGAATTTATCTTGCTGTAGCCGATTTAAAATTCTATACCTTTGCGTGCATGTATCCCATTTTGAAAAGCATGTTTAATTAAAGTCATTTCGGTTACCGTATCAGCAGCTTCAATAATCTCCGGCCTGGCATAGCGCCCGGTTAAAATCATATTTAACCGCGGAGGCCGTTCTTTAATAAGTTTTAAAAGTTTTTCCGGTTCAAGCATCTCAAAATGAATCGCATAATTAACCTCATCTAAAACAACCAAATCCCACCTATCACTCATTACTTCATCAACAACAGTTCCCCAAGCCCTGGCTGCCAACTCTTTTTTATTCTGATAAGCAGCTTCATCCTCTTTGCGATTGTGAAACACAAAGCCATCACCCATAGGTCGAATCTCTATATTTCCATTACATGCTTCCAATGCTTCAATTGCTTTAAGTTCACCATATTTCCATGCACCTTTAATAAATTGTAAAATAAGAACTTTTTGTCCATTACCCCAAGCACGGATTGCAGTACCTAACGCCGCTGTGGTTTTCCCTTTACCCGTTCCTGTATTAATAAGGATCAAGCCCTTTTGTTCTGTCATTTTCCCTCCTTGCTACAATGATAACGCTCGCAGGATTCAATTAACTTTTCTCCAGCTTTGGGATTCCCATCAAAAGAAAGGTGCAGATATGATGCCAATATGTTTTTATTGCTATATCCTTCCAAATGCCCCTCTTTTTGTCGGGATCCCTGAAGATTATATGCCCAGGGAAACCCTTCGCCGTATTCTAAAGTAGAAAAATGAAATTCATGCCCTTTCAGAGTATCACCCGCATCAGCAATAATACTAGATAAAAGCGTTTCCCCTTTCACATAGCCAATGCGCTGAAGACTCTTCTGCATTTTACAAACAGCCGGCACAATTCCCACCATTTCATAACATTCTCCATTAAATCCCTGTATAGCCTTGCAAAGATACATCAATCCGCCGCATTCCGCATAAATCGGCATTCCTCTTTCAGCACACCGGCGTATAGACTCCTTCATGGAAATGTTCCCCATTAATTGCTGCAGAAACATTTCCGGAAAGCCGCCGCCAAAGATTAGGCCATCCGCTTCCGGTACAGTTTTATCCCGAAGAGGACTAAATTCAATAATTTTTGCTCCATTTTTTTCAAGATATTCTAAGCTTGTCGGATAATAAAAAGAAAACGCTTCATCTTTCGCCACGGCAATACAAACCCGTTTCTCAGCTGAAAAATCATTCCGTACATCTACAAACATAGAAGGTGCCTGCTGCGCTGCTTTCAGGAAGGCATCCGTATCTACCCATCTACTGACAGCCTCCCCCATATGCTTAATTAACACTCGTGTTTCTACTTCCGTAACAGGTGTCAGTCCCAAATGGCGTTCCGGCGTTTTTAATGCATCATCCCGATGGAACGCACCAAGTACAGGCATATGAATTTTTCCCATAACTTCTCGAACCATCGCTTCATGGCGGTCGGAACCAAGGCGATTCAATATGACCCCGACGATATTTACTCCCTTATCATATTCACGGAAGCCTAACGCTGTAGCCGCGATACTGTACCCAACGGATTTACAATCCAATACCAATATGACCGGCGCATTTAACTGTTTTGCAATGGCGGCAGTACTGCTGATTCCATCCTCCCCTCCATCATAAAGACCCATAACCCCTTCTATAATTGATATATCTGCATTTTTAGATAAAGCAATAAAGGTCTCATTTAACTTATCTGGAGGTGTCATCCATGTATCCAGGTTATAAGAGCCATGTCCTGCCGCTTCCGCATGAAACCCGGGATCTATATAGTCAGGCCCCACTTTAAAGGGCTGGACTCTGTACCCCTCTCTATTAAAATATGATAAAAGGCCGGTCACTATCGTTGTCTTCCCAACACCGCTGTTCGTACCTGCAACGATAATCCGAGGTCGTATAAACTCCGTCATATCAGTTCCCTCGTTTGGCAATAATTGTACTTAAATAATTCGGTCGATAATCTGAAGGCAAACTATCCAGATCCCGCTCTATTATTTCATCAGGCAAACCCGCGCGTGATACCATAACCGCATTCTTTATCATGTGATGCTTACGCAGTTCTTCCTGGATAAATGCAAACTTCTTATACACCTTCATAATTACCGCATTGTCAGCAGCGGAAAGTGCTCTGTCAATTTTTTCAGGATCTGCAGTTGCAGGAATGATCAGTACGTTTTCTTCCCATTCGGTCACCGGCATTCCGATATAAGAGGCAATTCCTAAAAAAGCGGGAATTCCCGGAATCGTTTCCACAGTATATTCTGTTCTTTTTAATGCCCGGAAAATATACATATATGTACTATACAGCATCGGATCACCTAAAGTAAGAAAAACCAGATTTTTCCCTTCATCTAACTTTTCTTTAATAATTCTTCTATTTTCTTCCCACTGTTTCGATACAACTTCCATATCAGTTACCATTTGAAACACAAGAGGTAAGATTTCCGCTTTTTTTGAAATATAGGGAGTTGCAATATGATAGGCAACAGAGTCTTCTTTTTTTTCTGTTTTTGGTGTAATAATCATATCCGCATTTCGAATCGTTTCTACCGCTTTTACAGTTAAAAGTTTGGAATCTCCCGGTCCCACACCGATTCCATATAACTTCCCCTTTGACATAACTATCCTCCTCATAAAAATTTTAGAATATACTATACGATTCCTATTCTATCATCTATTTTAAAAAAAATCTGTGAAAATATGAAATCTCCACAGATTAGTTCCTACACTTACCAAAACCATATATAACAATCACTTTAGTGTAAATGATACTGGGACTCGTGATTGCGCTTCAACAGCTACTCCATTTTGCTTTGCAGGAACAAATTGCCATCCGTAAACGGCATTCACCGCAGTTTGATCAAGTATGCTGTTTCCTGATGATGATTCAACCCAGGCACTTGTCACATTACCATTAACGCTGATGATAAGACCGACCACCGTCGTTCCCTCTACATTTGACGCACGAGCCGACTCAGGATAAGAAGGAGATGGTGCGCTTAATATTTGCGGGCCCATAGTGACGCCATCATTTCCATCACCATTACCGGTTCCTGCTCCTGAACCATTTCCACCACCGGAACCTGTACCGCTGCCGGAACCCGTACCTGACCCCGTTCCGGTGCCATGCCCAGATCCATGACCGCCTCCGGAACCCGTACCGCTGCCAAACCCACGACTTCCTGAAGATTCCCCTTCTCCGGAAACCTGCTTCCCCATATTGTCTTTTGTTGCAGCCTCTTTAGATTCTGTTACTGAATCAGCAATTTCATGAATATCATTCATGGCATCTTCCGGCATATCTTCTGCCAGAGCCGGAGGAGGCGGTGCAACTTCTGTCGGTTCGGCTGAAGGTGGCGCTATGGCAGGGCCATTATCTGCATCAGGACTTCCGCCGCCGCCACCGCCGCCGCCAGATAATGAAACCAAATCTACCTGAATAGGTCCTTTATCAACGGGAGCAGAAGGAAATAGTGCCACAACCACCCCAATCACAACAAACACTACAACGTGACAAGCAATAGATGTTCCAAAGGCAGCCATCCATCTGTATTTAGATGTAAACATAGCGCCGCCCCCCCTTATTCCTTACTCTGTGATTTTGCTTCCGTTGCAATACCAATCTTACTAATTCCCACTGATTTCAATTGATCCAGAACAAATACGAAATCCCCATGTTCTGATTTCGTATCCGCCCGAAGAACAATACTCAAATTCGGATTTCTATTTTTTTCAATTTCCATTCTTCTGCGGAACGTTTCACGGGGAATCTTTTCCTGCTCTACGTAAATCTGCCCATCTGAAGTAACCGCTACCGGTAAGGCCTTTTCTATATCCAATTTCGAAGTCACCGTTTGCGGTAAATTTAAACTAATTGATTTTTGCACCACCATGGTTAACATACTCATCATAAAGAAAACAAGTAAGAAAAATATGATATCAATCATAGGGATAATCATTATTTTAGGCTTTTTATCTACATCCAGTTGTTGTAATCTCATTTTTCTTTACCTTCCGCTATTGCAAGATAAACAGAAGATAATTTTTCTATAGAAGAAATATAGTGGCTAACTTGCTGGGATAAGTAAGTATAAGCAATTAACGCTATAATGGCAACGAATAAACCCGTTGCCGTACACACCAATGCTTCCGCAACGCCGCCGGTAATAGCAAAAGGCTGACCATCCGCAGTGGACAAGACATCAAAGGAACCTATCATTCCGATAACAGTGCCAAGCAATCCCATTAAAGGGGAAAGTGTCACAATAACATCCAGATAATTCAGGTAATTTTTCAAAAGACCTGCCGCATGTGCTGCAGCGCCTTCAATAATTGTCGCCTGATGTGCTTTAGTTCCATATACATTGACTGCAGATAGAAGGACCCCGGCCGGAATTCCACCATCAGCTTTTAAAGCGTCTTTTAATCCTTCTATATCGCCCCGGTTCAAGCTGTCAGTCATCACCGCTGACAACCTTTCTGTATCGGAACGATGGGAAGAATAGTATCTATATCTTTCAAAAAAAATCGCTACAACTATAATCGAACAAAGTAAAAGCGGGTACATCATAAATCCGCCAGCATGAAATAAGTGCAAAAAATACATAACATCCTCCCAATTCACATTTTAGCAACCATACACTTTATTCATAAATTAATAAAAGAGTGTATATAAAACTTATTACAAAAAGAATAGCATTTACATATATTCTAGTCAAATATTTTCCTTTTATATCATAATTTCTATCATTAGACATTAATGTAAATTTTATATAAGTCAAGGACAAATGAAAAAAGGAAGGGACTAATCACCCCTCCCTCATTATAATATTTATTATTAATATCCGTTTGTCTGGCTTACCACACGAAAATCATCTACACCAAAAGCTTCGCAAATGGAACTCCAGAACTTCCCCATAAGCATGGAACGATACATTTCACTCTTGCTGATCATCATAAGCCGATCGCCATCTTGTGTAATACGGATTAATCCATTATTAATATATTTCTCGAAATCTTTTTCTTCCATAATTCCTTGTAACTTAATGAGTCCCTCACGTTCCGGTCCAGCCTGATACTCACTCCTTTCCAGTACCGGCATGAACCTTACTTCATAAATCTTATCCGTATACCCTTTCGTCTCCGCGGAATATTTCTTTTCATTTTCCCTATCTGCCATAATATGCACTCCTTTAATTACAATTCTTAAACTATGTTTTCTATACCAGTCCATTTTTGTTTAAACTGGCAAATTCTCCATCACCGATTATAACATGATCTAATAACCGTATATCAAAAAACGAAGTAGCCCTTATAAATTGTCTCGTTAAATTAATATCCGCATCTGAAGGTTCCGGATATCCTGACGGATGATTATGTACAAGTATCATACCGTGGGCCTTAAAGCGAAGAGCCCATCTCATAGCCTCCTTTATATCCACAGGCGCAGCATCCAAACTTCCCACACAAATTTCTTTATATCCAAGCAATCTGTTCTTGGTATTTAAAAAGCAGACAATGAAATGTTCCTGATCTTCATGTCTTAATTTTTCCATAAAATATGATGCCACTGCTTCGGGGAAACTAAAATTCTCCAACTGTTTCTTATTATGAAACTGCGCCAGCCTTCGCCCTAACTCTACTGCTGCACATACGGTAATCGCTTTATCTTGTCCAACACCCTTCACAGAGATTAAATCCCGCCAATCCAAATTATCAAATCCATTGACATCCGTGGACAACCGAATTTGCTCTACCACTTCCTGCGCCATATCCATAACAGAACACCCGTGGCGACCAGTTCGCAACAGGATAGCAACCAAATCTACCATGCTAGCCGTATCGGGAGCCTTGGCAAATCTTTCGCGCGGTTTATCTTCGCTCCGCATTTCTTTAATCATCATTTATAGCCCCTCCTTTGATCGGCCAAAGTAACATAATATAGACCAGGTAATAACAATAAATTCATTAAAATCTTTTATATACCCAAGCTGCCAAAAGTATCCCGAAAATACTGATTAAATTGGGCGCAAACCGGATACCAAAATGAACATCTATGACCGCTAAATTCAAATAAATATCCTTAAAATCAAAAATCTCATATGTTTTCGTCAAATACGGTATCATTCCGGATAAGCTGACCTGGCTGAGCACTTGCCCAATAATCCCGCCAATCAAAGCTCCGCATACCAAAAAGAGTAACAAAGAAAATAATCCGTGTCCACCGAAACGCATCACATTTCCCCCATTTCCTAAAATACTGCCCCAATCTGTATTCTCCCTGCCAGCTGTGCGGAGAGTTCTCTCCCAATCGGATCTTCTGTCCGATATTGGTAAATTACACGCCAAATAACTTCATCCTGTAAAAAAATATATTCATTAACCGTTAGTGCAGTCTTTTCCTCTCTTGCTTTTTCCACATAAGAGAATCTCAAAACTTTAGCGTCTTCATTATTAAATTTATCGTCGGCTTTTTCTACCTTCAAATTAGTAACTCGCTTATTGTTCCGCAAAAGGGTTTCTGCACTTTCTGCCGCAGCAGATATGCTCTCATTTATTGTATTCTTATCCCCCATAACAAAGATGCGTATATGTTGATTATGCCCTTCTGCCATTATTTTATCAGCATTTCTGTCTGAGATTTCCGCCTGTTTTCCATTTGCAATTAGTTCAAAAGGTGTTAATACTGTAATAGTTGTATTATTGCAACTAATTCTATTTTTCCCAAAGACAAACTTATCTCTCACATTATTACCGCTACACCCCGACAAAAGCAGGACAAAACATATAAGAAAACCTAAACTATTCCTCTGAACAAAATGATATATATCCATTTATTCCTTTTCTATAAATAAAATTATCCCGATTTATTATTTCATTAAATAATTATAGCATATGCCATTCCCCTGATTACAGGAAATCCCACATACTTATGGTAAAATAGTCAATAAATACATTGGAGGTACATCATGTATATTGGAATTACTGCTGAATGGAACCCTTTCCACAGCGGCCATGCCCATATGCTCCGGAGCCTTAAAAATTTATTTCCGGACGCTCCTATAATTTCCGCGATGAGCGGTTCTTTTGTACAGCGTGGAGAACCTGCTATTTTTGATAAATGGACACGTGCAAAATGGGCTCTTATGTTTGGTGTGGATGCCGTAATCGAACTTCCTGTACTTTGTGTATTGCAAAGCGCCGACAAATTTGCTGCCGCATCGGTTTCACTGCTTCACAATATGGGGTGTACCCATATTGCTTTTGGCGCTGAATCCTTAAATTCGGATACACTTTATAACGCTGCGCAATGGTCCCTGCAGCCCGATTTCAATCTATATTTTCACCAATTTTTAGGAAAGGGACTTTCTTACGCCTCTGCTGTCACCAAATCCATGGAAATCCGATATCCTGAAATCTCACGAGAATTAACACGCCCCAATAATTTGCTTGGCTTCCTTTATGTACAGGCCGCATTAAAGCAAAACCTGCCTTTATCATTTATCGTCATAGAAAGAAATACGCATTATCCCGCCTCTGCCACAACTGCCAGAAAGCATTTTATAGCAGGCGAGTCTTATCCTCTGCTTCCTGGACAAATACAAACTGAAATCCATACCCTTATGAACACAGGGCATATTCTCTCTTACGCCCGTTACGAAGACGCATGTCTATTATTAGGGCGGCTAACAAAAAAAGAGTCACTGAGAGACTCCCGGCTCTTTTCTGAAGGGTTAGAAAATAAATGGTACAAAGAAATCCAGCAGGCGTCTCTTCCGGATGTATTTGAGGCAATAAAAAGCAAGCGCTACCTTTATAGCCGTCTTAAACGAATTGCAGCATCGCTTTTACTTTCATCAGAACTGGTACCTTCTCCCTTTTCTCATTCCTCCTTCCCCAAATATGCCAGGCTCCTTGCTTTGAGAAACACAAAAAGTTTTATCCTCAACAAATCAAATCTCCCTGTAATCACAGGCGCAGCAAAAGCTCTGCGTACTTTGCAAGAAGAAAAAGCCTTAGAGTCTTTTAACATCGATTTGCGGGCAACCGATATCCAATCCTATTGCATGAAAAATAAATCATACAGAACCGGCAGATTGGATTTCTATCATTCACCTGTTATAAGGTAATTGATACTTTACATTATTTTTCTTATCCAGTATCATGAATAAACAATATAATAGATATAGCTATAACTGCAGAATAGAAGGGGGCTTCTGTATATGAATTTGCAGAACAATATGGGAATTTTGGCGGCATTCATGCTCTATTTAGCCGCCATGATGGGGATTGGCATTTATTACTCACGCCGACAAAAGAAATTATCTCAATTTATTTTAGGTGACCGCAAACTCGGCCCGTGGGTGACATCCATGAGTGCTGAAGCCTCTGACATGAGCGGATGGATGCTTATGGGACTTCCTGGTTTTGCCTATTTGAATGGACTTTCCGCATTTTGGACCGGATTTGGACTAATAGTAGGCACTTGGGCAAACTGGGTACTGACTTCTAAACGACTCCGCCATTATACAGAAGTAGCCAATAATAGCCTAACAATTCCCGACTACCTTTCCAACCGTTTTGAAGATCACAAAAGCGGACTTCGCTTTATTTGCGCGCTTTTTATTATATTATTTTTTATTATTTATACGTCTTCCGGATTCGTTTCTGCAGGGAAACTTTTTAATACAATTTTGGGGCTGCCCTATTTTACCGCACTTCTTATTGGAGCGTTTGTTGTCGTATTTTATACCTTTTTAGGTGGATTCTCCGCTGTCAGCATGACAGATTTCATTCAGGGAACGATGATGTTCTTCACCGTCATATATATCCCTGTTGCCGCAACGATCGTATTAGGCGGGCCAGCACCGACAATGGCTTCTCTCGCGGGAGAAGGGAAAGACTTTTTCTCCTTTTTCCCTGAATCACTGGGAGGAATGTCCCTTATTATCATGATTCTTTCCTCATTGGGCTGGGGACTCGGTTATTTTGGGCAGCCCCATATCCTAGTCCGCTTTATGGCAATCAGCAATCCGAAAGAATTAAAAAAGTCTACGCAAATCGCGGTGTCCTGGGTTCTTTTGTCCCTGACTTTCGCTGTTGCTATTGGTATCGTAGGAAAAGCCTACCTGCCTATGCCTCTCGAAAATGCCAATGCTGAACGTGTATTCATCATTATGGCGGAAACACTTTCCCCTCCGTTCATCACGGGACTTATATGGTCGGCCGTACTGGCAGCAATTATGAGTACCGCCTCTTCTCAGCTTCTCGTAACGGCTTCTGCTGTAGCAAGAGACTTATATCAGCCCTTCTTCCATAAAAATGCTTCTGAGAAAGAGCTTATTATTATAAGCCGTGTTACGGTTTTGTTAATCTCCCTATGTTCAATCTATCTTGCATCCGACCCGAACAGTTATATTTTCTCCATAGTATCTTATGCATGGGCAGGATTTGGCGCCTGCTTCGGACCAGTCGTTCTCCTTTCACTTTACTGGAGACGTATGACTTTAAAAGGAACTTATGCTGGCATCATTGTTGGCGGCATCACTGTCCTCATTTGGAAACAGTTTAACTGGTTTGGTCTTTATGAATTAATCCCAGGATTTCTCTTTTCTACAATCTCTATCATTTTAATCAGCCTTATGGATGAAAAACCATCACAAACAATTTTGGATAACTTTAATAAAGTAGTATCTCTTTCCAATGAAAAATAATTGATTGAATACAAATCTCATTACGAATAACACAATTTATTACCCTCAAAGTACATTGTCAAATTGTCATATTTTTTTGTAATACAAAAGGACCGCTAAAAGCGATCCTTTATTTTTTTTGCGAGCAATCAATAAGCCGAGTTCTGTACCATTTTCATGGTGATGATTATCTGTCTAGCCGAGTAAATTACTTTATCGGTCAAGCGACTCAACCCGGAAGGTCAGCGGGCAACGTCATTCCTTCCCTATTCGGTCTTGCTTCAGATGGGGTTTACCAAGCCAAACGGTCTCCCGCCTGCTGGTGCGCTCTTACCGCACCTTTCCACCCTTACCGTTATTCACGGCGGTTTTCTTTTCTATGGCACTTTCCCTAGGGTCGCCCCCGCCGGATGTTATCCGGCATCTCGCCCTGCGAAGCTCGGACTTTCCTCACGCCTTTCGGCCCGCAATCATCTTTCCTGCTCGCGAGTAACAGTATACCATCCTGTATATCTTATTTCAACTTTTATACACAATGAAATATATCTTTTGCCCTAACATCTTCTAAAACTCCAACATTCCAACCACGGGTTTTAAATTCATCACGCAAACGTTTTGCTAAGTACGGAATAATCACACGTTCCGTATAAAAATGTCCGCCATCAGCGATAACTAATCCATTCATCGCCGCATCTTGTGCCTCATGGTATTTTAAATCCCCCGTCAAATACAGGTCTGCCCCCATTGATTTTGCCACCCCTGCAAACTCGGCACCTGCCCCGCCAAGGATAGCTATTTTTTCTACCAAACAATCCTTATTACCAGCATACCGCAATACAGGAACCTCCAATTTATTCTTTATATAAGATAGAGCTTTCTCTACCGACATAGGGAAGGGGAGCTTTCCGATACGCCCCATGGTTTCCTTATAACCATGATTTACAAGCTTATATACATCATATTTAGCTGATTTATCTAAAGATGAAATCATATCTTCCACCCGTTTTACCAACTGACCGGGCACGCGGAATTCGACTCGTATATTTTCTGTAAAATCATCTGCATCATCAACAACATAGTAGCTCTCAATATCTTTCCCTCTTAAACTATCTAATTTCTTCTTCAATAATTTAGCATGCGCAGCAGTTATGTATAAAGTGAACTTATAAGATGAATACGTCATTACCGGAACAAATCCCTTGCATTCCTGTAATCCCAATTTTTCAGCCAATGCATCATTTACGCCTTGTACTGCTGAATCTAAATTGGTATGTGCTGCAAAAGAAGTGATCCGATGTCTGATCAAGTTTTCAATCATTCGTCCTTTACAAGTGGAAAGGTCTATGTCATGAATAGGTTTAAATAAAAATGGGTGATGCGATATGACCATATCCACTCCATGATCAATTGCATAGGATATATTCAGTTCGGTCATATCCAAAGCTACCAGAATTTTATGTACAGGCTGATTCGGATTTCCCACCTGAAGACCGGGATGATCCCATGATTCCGCCAATGAGGAGGGTGCCCAATCTTCCATCAATTGCATAATATCTTTTACATAAATCTCCATAATATCTCCTCCAGAATAGCCTCATCCGTTAATGCCTTTTGGTACTTTGCCGTATTTACGACATTTGCACTCTCAATATCAATGCCATTCAATATCATTTTTCTTTGATTGATAAGTTTTTTCAAATGTTTAACAAAGAGTTTATCTTTATATCGGCTCTCAGTAACTCCTATTTCAGCTTCTATCTCTGAAAAAGGGTCCATATGCCCATGTGTCACATAAAGGATCTCATAAAGCTGCGTTCCTTCTTCAGCAAGAACTTCCTGTTCAATTTTATATCCATTTTGCTGCAGCCAAATATATAAATCGGATGTATGGTTTTGTGGCTGCAGGATAAACCACTTAATACTTTCAGCAATAACATATTCCTGCTTTAAAATATCACGAATCATAAATCCGCCCATCCCTGCGATCACCGCACCATCTACTTCATCCTCTTCCAAAATAGATAATCCGGCACCTTCGCGCACCTTAATCTTCGTTGAAAGACCTTCCCTCTTTATATGTTCCCGAGCCCGCTGCGCAGGACCTGCATGTATATCTCCCGCTATAGCATATTTAATTCTTCCGTTATGAATCAAAGAAATAGGTACATACGCATGATCTGTCCCTATATCAGCTATACACGAACCACATGGAACCAATCCCGCTACAGCCCGCAGACGAGGTGTAAGTTTCATTCCAATTCCTTTTCTGTAACAAAAAAGGCCAAGCATTGAGCTCAACCTTAAATATCTATTGGTGGGCCCACCAGGACTCGAACCTGGGACCAGGCGGTTATGAGCCGCCGGCTCTGACCAACTGAGCTATAGGCCCCCTTCACCAATACATGATATTTTATCAGCAAATAGGAATACCGTCAATACTTCTATACATTGGCCAATGATTTTGCAGACTTCTTCAGTTTTGTTAATGCTTTCCCCTCAATTTGCCTGATACGCTCCCGGGTTACATCAAAATATTTTCCTACTTCTTCCAAAGTTCGTGGCCTTCCATCTTTTAATCCAAATCGGAGTTCAAGTACCTGTCGTTCACGATCTGTCAATTCTCGCAGCAGTTCATCAATCTGTTCCCGAAGTAAAATGGAACCCGCCGCATCATCGGGAGCGATTGCCTCATGATCTTCAATAAAGTCGCCTAAATGGGAGTCCTCTTTTTCTCCAATTGGTGTTTCCAGCGAAATGGGATCCTGGGCAATTTTTTTTACTTCCCGAATTTTCGCAACACTTACTCCCATGGCTTTTGCCAACTCTTCGTTGGTAGCCTCCCGGCCTTTCTCCTGAAGCAGCTGACGAGAAATACGATTTAACTTATTGATAGTCTCCACCATATGGACAGGTACGCGGATCGTACGCGCCTGATCCGCAATAGCCCGCGTAATTGCCTGCCTTATCCACCATGTTGCATATGTACTGAATTTAAAACCTTTGGTGTAATCAAATTTATCTACAGCTTTGAGGAGCCCCAAATTCCCCTCCTGAATTAAATCTAAGAACTGCAGTCCTCTGCCAAGATATTTTTTTGCAATAGAAACAACAAGTCTTAAATTCGCATCAGAAAGCGCTTTTTTCGCCTCATCAGCAGCCATCTTATCCCGACCAGTTGCATCATCAAAGCTTCCTTTTTCCACTAACTTGGCAAGCTCTATTTCCTGTGATCCTGTAAGGAGCTTAATAGCTCCAATCTCTTTCAAATACATCTTTACCGGATCATCTATATTTATAGAATCAGAAGTATTCATGACATCAGAAATTTCGACAATATCCTTTTCATCATCTGTTTCTTCATCTTCTAAAATTTCCAGGTCCTCATCGGATGCATCTTCATCGAAATTGATGTCGATATTGCTTTCATGAAGCAGCTCATATACCGCTGAAAGATCATCCTGTCCCAGATTCTTTTCGGTAAAGAAAAGCATGATATCTTTATTTGAAATTGTCCCATCTTTCCTTACCTTATCTCTCAGTTCTCCCATCCAAAGCTCTAAATTTTGCCTTTTCTTCTTCATAAGCCCCCCCTTTATCATAAATTTCATACTGCATTTTCACCCGCCGATCAATCGAATTTCCTCACTTAATCGAATACAGGTTAACTGCTCTTCTTTTGCCTTTTGCGGATCACTCTCCATTAATTCCGCCGCCCGCTGTGTATGAAATTTATACTCGTTCTGCAGATAAATTTTACGCATAGGGCGGATATACTCTTCATATGGTTCTGCCACACCATGATAATCTGTCATCATCAGCTGCGCCAACTGTTCCAGATCAGATCGTTCCAACCGTGCCTCTGCATACTCTACAGTAATATTTCCTTTGCCCGCCTGCTTCAATACGTCATATAATCTTCCAATAAATTCATCGGCAAAGGAATACTTCTCCAAACTATCAAAGCCTTCCGGCAATATATGTGAAACTAAACAGTACTTCAACAGTTCCTGTTCCAGCCTTCGCTGACGCCCATCATTGGAGCTGACGGTACCAGTTCTTTCCTCGCCATATACATTGGGTGATATATATACATGGGAATTATTTTTCTTCGTATACCGAATTGCCTCACTGCGTATAAGGCCTTCATCCATATGAAGCGTACGTGCCATCTTCCTGATAAACGAATTGAATTGATATGTATTATCCTGTACTGTAAGAACTGCAAACATTTCATTTAAAATTTTTTGCTGCCCTTCTAAAGTGGCACCATCATATTGAGTCCGCAAAGCCTGAAATAAGTAGTCAAGAGCAGGTACTGCCTGATCAATAACTTCTAAGTATTCATCTCCGCCATGAAGATTTACAAATTCATCAGGATCCTTTCCTTCCCCAAGCAGTGCTACTCTTAATTTTAGCCCTACTGAACCGGCTATCTCAAGCGCACGACGTGTCGCATTCTGTCCGGCAGCATCCATGTCATAGCTGAAAACAACTTCATCAGCATACTTTTTTAAGAGCCTTGCCTGCTCAACAGTAAAGGCTGTTCCCAATGATGCAACCACATTTTTAATTCCATGAGCATGTAAAGAAATGGCATCCATATAACCTTCCACCATAATTGCCTGACGCTTCCGCCGAATTTCAGGAAGTGCCTGATAGATGGGAAATAACAACCTGCGTTTATTAAATATAACCGTCTCCGGAGAATTTAAATATTTGGCAGCACTTTCTTCACTGTGCATAATTCTGCCGCCGAATGCAACAATCCTTCCTTTTAAGTCCATAATAGGAAACATGCATCTATTGCGAAAAGTATCATAATATTTTCCGTTCTTATGGCCCACCAGCCCCGCTTGAAGTAAAATATCCGGACTTATATGTTTCCTTTTGGTAAAATCGCAATAAAGCCGTTCCCATTCGGGTGGAGCAAAACCCAGCTTAAATGTTTCGATGGTTTTATCATCTAAATGTCTCTTTTTAAAATAAGCCAGCCCGTCTTTTCCTATATTTGTCCGCAACAGGCAGTTATGAAAATAATTTCCCGCAAGTTCAGTTACTTCATACAACTTATGAACCAGTGCTGCTTCTCTTTTATCTTCTTCGGATATTTCATCCGGCGGCAATTCCACATGCCCCATTTCGGCTAAACGTTCTACAGCATCAGGAAATGTAATTTGATCCATTTTCTCTATGAATTTAATGGAATCACCTGATTCATGGCAACCGAAACAATAATAAAATCCATCTTCAGGTGAAATAGAAAAGGAGGGCGTTTTCTCATGGTGGAAGGGGCAGCATGCCCAATATCTACTTCCCTTCTTTTTTACATCAATTCCGTAAGCACGTATTACATCAATAAGATTTGTGCTGTCTTTTACCCGCTGAAGGAACTCATTATTAAATTTTCTCACAGTTCCTCCTTATCTATAAAAAGCAGAAAGTAGACAAAAAAACTGACAAGGAAATATTTGTCAGCGTTTCTCCTTTCCGTAAAATCAAGCATCCTTTATTCAACAGAAATTTTAATTGTAGATGTCAGTTCCTGCCAACGAGTTATTAATATTTTAGTATATAAAACGGAATCGAGGCCAAAACTGCTCAAAGCATATGCATCACTTACTTCTACTAAAAGAGTTTCTCTTTTATCCGTAATCCCAAAATCAAGAGCATATGCACGAGGCGCGGAATGATAAGCATTGACAGCTTGTTGAAGCACTTTAGGATCAGGATATAAATCCCATCTGCCTCTATACGGATTTATACCTATAATTTTCCCATCTAAAATCCAAATGCGCCATTCGGCAAGGAAATTTACCTTTTCACTGCACCATACTTCAATATCTTCAAGTCCGCCGCCTAATTTAATCAAATCTTCCGATTTATCTAAAATCGTTCCGCGAAAACGTTTTACATCTTCTACCGGCTTTACAAACACATGCCAATAATCGGGATGACTGGTAATCGTAAATAGTGTCGATTTCCAAATTTTTCTTCCTGTAAAAGGTAATAATTCATCCGGATAATCAATCGGCAGTAAAATTACACCTAACCGCTCTAACGCAACCTTCACATCCGAAAAAGCACCAACGACCAAATCTGTCGGTGCATTATCCGTCACTGAATATATTGCTTTATACCTAACAATGGGAATATCCAATTTAGAGCATCCATGATAAACAGAATAGCAATTCTGATCATAGAAGTCTCCAGAATGCTGAATACGAATAAATGCTCTCATGAACTTTCTCCAAACTAAAATCTTACCGCTATGGGATTAATGATAACATGTTCAATGCAAGCGGGCAAGTTTCACCAAAAGTAAATTAGCGCAACAAACGCTACAATAAAACGATAGAAAGCAAAACCTGTCAAAGTCGATGTAGCCAAAAACTTCAAAAACCAAAGAATAGAAACGTATGCAACAACAAAAGACGTAATAAATCCCACTGATAGAATGCCAAAGTCACCCATAGATAAATATTTTGCCACCTTTATCAAATCATACAGGCATGCAATGCACATCAACGGAACTGCCATAATAAAGGAAAAATCGGCAGCCGCTTTTCTTGATACGCCAACTAAAAGACTTCCGGCAATAGTGCTTCCGCTTCTGGAAAACCCCGGCCACAGAGAAAGACATTGAAAAAGTCCTATTTTAAATGCCTGTTGTGAAGTAATCTGATCTATATTTTCAACCAAAAAGTATTTTCTCTTCTTTTCCGCAAAAATCATGAAAAGACCTCCAATAACAAGACCGATGATAACGGTTTTGGGACCAAACAGATATTGTTTAATCATACCGTGGCACAGATAGCCTAAAACACAGGCGGGAAGCATGGCAATTCCCAGATTCATCAAAGATGGACCTTTTTTTCTAAACCAATGATGGGTATCCAGTATATAAAGAAACTTCTGTCGGTATACGACAACTACGGATAAAATGGCGCCAAGCTGGATAAATACATCGAAAACATTGGCCAGCTCACCTGTGAAGTTAATCATATTCCCAACGATGATCATATGTCCCGTACTCGACACAGGAATATACTCTGTTAAACCTTCAACAATCCCAATAATTAACGCACAAAAATACTCGTACACTTATATAACCTCTTCACAATAACCATACAAAATCTACTTGCAATCTATTTCTTTTCACTAAACTGTGGATTCTTTGCAGAAACGATTCCATCTATCTTTTGTTTTGTAAGAAATAAGATCAATATATTTCTTTTATCCTTCGAAAAATATATGTAGGAAGTTCTCAGATGCCCTGACGAGGTATCCATTTCTACCTTATACGGCGCCCCATAAATTAACTCTGCCGTTTCTAAATCATCTCCCAAGGTTATGCCTCGAGTGGTCACCATATCAGAATCCGTCAGGAACAACCCCTGTACTATTCCCGATCTCGCCGTAGCGCGAACAGCATATCCGGAAAAATACCACACATCTTCTTTGGGATTAGACATTTTCCTTTGCCATGTATCCCACGAATGAGCCCTAAATTTCGTATCCAGTTTAAACCCGGCGATTCCAAAGTCTTTATCCGGAAGTAGTCCGTCTTTCCTCATCTTTTGCGTCAATGACTGGAAACTCCCGGCAGCTCTTCCCGAATCCTCAACAGAAAACTGAAATGCCTTTACCTTATTTCCCTTTATGATGAACTTAATCTTTTTTTGCCCTGCTTTGTAAATAAAATAAAATGATTTGTCTGTACCATCCCATAAGACCTCTTCAGGTGCACCATATGCCCGCAAAACATTTTCCCTCAAGGACCCCACCGTGATACCTCTTTTGGTGATCGCTGCTTTGCCATCTATATAAAGACGCGAGACCCCGGAAAATCCCTCCCCTTTTTTCAGCTGTACATCTTTTCGTTGCACATAAGCATAAGGTAATTTCCTATTCACTACTACAGTAAGCCCTGCATTCTTCCAATGATATTCATCACTAATAGTTCCATGGGAAACCATGTCAGGAACTCCATTAAGACGAAATATACGCTCCGGTTCATCTCCCATTTTAACGTTACTGAGTATAAAGTCATCATCATCTAACGGATGCCCATCCACCGCCATTAAAGATACTCGTTCCTTATCATCCGATACGTTTCCCGATTTTACTTCGGAAGCTTTTTCTTTCGGCAGAGAGGCTTCTTTCATCATGGATACCTTATCTTCCGCATAAGAACATATTCCCAAGGAAAATACGAGCAGCCCTGTTATCACAGTCATTTTCTGCAAAGATTCATACTTCATCAAATCTCTCCTGTCCAATAATTTTACATATTTTTTATTATGAAGTTCGCATCACTATTCTGTCAAGAAACAAAATAAAAAGGGAGGCACAATCACGTCCCCCCTCTTTTACCAACACTTTATTTTTTATATTTTGTCACAAAATGTGCCATGCGTTTCATCGCCTCTGTCAAATTTTCTCGACTTGCCGCATAGGAAATACGAATATGATTTTCCCCCTGCAGCCCAAAACAAGTACCGGGAACCACTCCCACTTTTTCTTCCATCAGCAGCCTATCACAAAACTCTTCATCGTTCATTCCGGTACAGCTGATATCCGGAAAAATATAGAAGGCCCCTTTCGGCTTAAATACTTTAAGCCCCATTTTCGCGAGAGCATCATACACTATCTTTCTGCGAACCTTATATTCATCAAACATCACTTTTACATCTTCATCACATTTCTTCAGCGCAGCGATTGCTCCATACTGACTGGTAGATGCAGCACATAAAATCTCATATTGGTGAACCTTGTACAAAGACTGCATGACTTCTTTCGGTCCGCAAATATAGCCAATACGTAATCCTGTCATCGCATAAGATTTTGAAAACCCATTCATGACAAGAGTGCGTTCCTTCATACCGGGGATGGAAGCAAAACAGGTATGTTTCCCCTCATAAGTCAGGTCACAATAAATTTCATCTGAAATTACGATCAGGTCATGCCTCTGGGCAAATGCTGCAATTTCTTCAAGAGCCGCCCGATCCATTACCGTCCCCGTTGGATTGTTTGGATAACCGATCAGTAACGCTTTCGTCTTGGTCGTCAGTTTTTCCTCCAACTTATCCACTTTTAATCTGAATTCATCATCAGAAAATGTCGGTACAAGAACAGGTGTCCCTCCAACCAATCTTACGCATGCAGGATACGCGAGATAGGCAGGGTCAGGCATTAAAACCTGATCTCCCGGATTCAGGATCGTCTGCATGACAACAGTAATAGCTTCCGATACACCAACGGTAATCATAATTTCATTCATTGGATCATATTCCAATCCATAACGCTTTTTAAAAAGGCAGCTGATTTCCTCGCGAAGTTCCAAAAGACCCCAATTTGAGGTATAAGAAGTTTCTTTGTTTTTCAGACTTTCAATGCATGCGTCAATAACTCTATCAGGTGCCGCATAATCTGGTTCTCCCACACCTAAAGAAATAACATCTTTCATTGTGCTTGCCAGATCAAAAAATTTACGAATTCCAGAAAAAGGAACTGCCTGTACATTTTCAGAAATTTTATTATTCCATTCCATTCAAATCCCACCTTTAGTAATTATCATCTTTTATATAATACAGTCATTATGCTTTAGCAACCGCTGCCCCAAGAGCTTCACAATTCTTCTGAGCCTCTTCATCAGGATATCCATAAGCTAAAACCGGTTTGGCAGCAAAATGCGCCCCTGCGAAATGAAGCTCATTATACCAGGAATTCAGCCATGCGCCGCGGCTCCAGCCACAAGAGCCGAAAACCCCCATTTCTTTCCCTTTTAAATAAGGTTTCAACTTCTCACAAAATGGCTTCATTTCCATCTCCTCAATCACTTCGACTCCCCAAGCTGAACACCCTAAGATAATGTGATGACAGGTATTACCGATTTCAATAGGATCTACATCTGAAACGGGAGCAAGTAAAACTTCAGCTCCCGTATTACGAGCTCCCACGGCCACGGCCTCTGCCATCGCTTCTGTATTCCCTGTTGCTGAAAAATAAATAATTGCAACTTTACTTCCCATAAGTCCCCCTATGTAAAAAAGAAGCGCCTCTCTTAAGACGCCTCTTCAATACGATTTAATTACGCATTCGCTACCGCTTTCCCTAAAGCGGCACAAGCAGCCAGTGCTTCATCATCAGGATAGCTATAAGCCTTAACCGGTTCGGATATAAGTTCAACACCTGCATCATTCAAACGCTGCTTCCACGTCACAATCCAATCGCCCTGATTCCACGCATAAGAACCAAAAATACCAACTATTTTACCTTTGAGCTGTGGCAACAGTTCAGCAAAAAATGGTTCAAATTCATATTCTTCCAACTCTTCATTCCCCATCGCCGGGCAGCCAAGAATAATATGATCAAAAGTTGCCACATCAGATGCAGTAGTATCACTTACAAAGCTCAATGTGGTTTCTGCACCCGCATCCTTTGCTGCATTTTCAATTGCTTGTGCCATAGCTTCTGTATTTCCGGAGCCGGACCAATATACGATTGCTACCTTTGCCATGTAAAACTCCTCCTGTCAAATTCTTACATAATGAATTACTACCTCTTTATATTACTTATCAAAACATGCCTTGTCAATTTGCCACTTTTTATTACAAATTTTTATTCCAAAATCTACTTTTTTAAATCAAGCAATTTCTTCTGCTTGACAATTTTCCTTTTCCCCATCATCTCCCGTAAAGAACTGGTCAATTCAAATTGCTCCGCGTCAGAATTGATAATTCCTAAGGAAATGAAATAACCGTCATTTTGTAGTACAACTTGATATGCTTCATGATAAACGATATCTTTTTCTTTTATTCTAATCTCAAACGATCCTTCCCAGCGAGGATTCTTCTTATCATTTATCCGTATCAAAGGTGTTTCCCCTGTATAAACGGCACCACTTTCCATAATACGCTTATTCAAATACCCCGCAATGACATCCATCTGCTTTTCTATAGGATCTGTTTTATGTGTGATCTCCCCTATTTCCAATAAAAAGGGAACTCCCAGCTTTTGACTGGTTGCCCAGCCATAGGAAAAATCAGGGGGGTTGGAATAAGTCATCGTATAATATCTTCCACTTGCTGCTCCCTTCCGCGTAAAATACAGCTTTATCCCTTTATCCTGCAAAAAAGGTAAAGCAGACTGCTCGCCTTCCTCAAAATGAACATGCAGAGGCACTTCCATCTTTCCAACATCAGGTAATTCCCATTTTTCTGCTGAAACATTAGCTGTCAGTGATACCGTAAATATCACAGATAATATACTAAGCCATAATCTATATCTCATATTTTTCTTTATCCGTTTCCCTTCCCCATTATTTTCTGCAACTTAGCCCAAGTATCTCGAAGCCCGACAATCCGATTGCACACAATCTGTTTTTTTGTACTGTCTTTATCAATAATAAAATATCCCTTGCGTAAAAACTGAAAACGGCTTCCCACATCATATTCCTTAATTACCGGTTCAGCCTTACCATTCATTACTACAAGTGAATCTGTATTCACCTTTTCCATGAAATCGCGGCCATCATCTACATCATCCGGGGAAATCAGATAATCATACAGACGCACTGCCACATCAACTGCTGTATCAGCATATACCCAATGAAGCGTCCCCTTCACTTTACGATCTGCACCGGGTGTTCCACTGCGTGTATCAAAATCAACCGTGCAATGAATTTCTTTGAGTTTACCCTTTTCATCCTTAATAAGTTCATCACAGTGCACAATGTATGCCCCTTTAAGCCGAACCTCCTTTCCCGGTGTCATACGGAAAAATTTCTTCACCGGCGTTTCCATAAAATCTTCCCGTTCAATATAAATAGTTCTGCCAAAAGGAACCTGCCGTGTTCCCATAGTTTCCTGTTCCGGATTATTTTCAATCGTTACATATTCCATTTTATCTTCAGGATAGTTCGTAAGAACAACTTTAACAGGATCAATAACAGTCATAATTCGAGGCGCCTTAGTCTTAAGGTCTTCACGAATACAGTATTCTAAAAAAGAAATATCTACTACATTATCTGCCTTAGCCACACCAATCAATTCACAGAAGCGTCGTAAAGATTCCGGCGTATATCCTCTTCTTTTGATGCCGCTGATAGTTGGCATACGGGGATCATCCCATCCGGAGACAACACCCGATTCTACCATCTTACGCAGTTTACGCTTACTCGTAATCATTGTAGTCACATTCAATCGCGCAAATTCAATCTGCCTCGGTTTTTCCTTCCCGTCAAATGCCTGAAGACACCAATTATATAAAGGGCGTCTTTCCTCAAATTCCAACGTACAGATAGATTGGGTAATTCCTTCAATAGCATCAGAAAGAGGATGCGCAAAATCATAGAGCGGATAGATACACCATGTGTTGCCTGTACGGTGATGTGTAGAATGGAGAATCCGATAAATAACCGGATCTCTCATAACCACATTGGGTGCCGACATATCAATCTTGGCACGAAGAACCTTTTCCCCATCTTTATATTTCCCATTCTTCATTTCCTGGAATAACTGCAGATTTTCTTCCACACTGCGGTTACGCCATGGGCTTTCTTTACCGGGATGTAAAAAATCACCGCGGGTATCATGAATTTCCTCGCTGGTCTGGTCATCTACATAAGCCAATCCCATACGAATCAATTTGCAGGCAAATTCATAAAGTTGCGGAAAATAGTCAGATGCATAATGTACGGGTTCTTTCCATTTGAATCCGAGCCATTTTATATCTTCTAAAATTGAATTAACATATTCGACCTCTTCTTTGGCAGGATTGGTATCATCAAAACGTACATTAGTTTCACCATGATATTTTTCACCAAGGCCGAAATTAAGGCAAATACTTTTCACATGTCCAATATGAAGGTACCCATTAGGTTCCGGAGGGAATCTTGTTAATACCCGTCCATTTTCATATACATTATTAGCAATATCCTTGTTAATCTCTGCTTCGATAAAATTGGCCGCTTCTTGTCTTTCTTCCATTACTTATCCCTCTGTTTACTTCTAAAATCAAGAATGATTTCAATAATTGGCACAAATTCATTCTACCATAGATACTATTTTTGTGAAATAAAATATGAATAACTCACTTACTTTTATGTTATAATAGCCATAATTTAACAGAAAGAAGGGATATCTATGCAGAGACTTATTTCATATAATCATAAGGGCCTCCGCCAATGGGGCGTCCTTACAGAAGACAGCAAGTCCATTATTCCCGCTGAACTGTTGGAAGAAACTTATTTCATTCCCTTAGGCGAAACGATGGATGAATTTATTGAGACTGGCGATGAAGGACTGCTTAACCTTGCAAAAGTACTGGAAATGAACAAAGAAGATCAGTCTATCCTCCCTGTTTCTTTATCAGAGGTAGAAATCGCAGTTCCTTTCTATCCAAAACGTAATATTTTCTGTGTAGGAAAGAACTACCAGTCCCATGTTAAGGAATTCGAAAAAAATACAAATGCGAAAAATCCACTGCACCCTATTTTTTTTACCAAAGCAACCACTTCTGTCATCGGTACCAATGAAGAAATTGATCTTCATCGGGATGTGACATCCCAGGTTGATTATGAAGGTGAACTGGGTGTAATCATTGGCAGAAAGTGCATTGATGTCCTCGAAAAAGATGCTCTGAAATATGTATATGGCTATACCATCATCAACGATATAACCGCCAGAGATTTACAAAAATCCCACGCCCAGTGGTTCCGAGGAAAAAGCCTGGATACTTTCTGCCCCATAGGCCCCACTGTCCTCATTGGCGGCTGGCCGTTTCCGTTCACAATCTACACAAAAATAAATGGCCAACTTCGCCAGGAAGGCAATACTACGGATTTAATCTTTTCTGTTGCTAAACTGATTTCTACTCTTTCTTCCGGCATGACATTGCTTCCAGGTGATATCATCGCCACTGGAACACCGGAAGGTGTCGGAATGGGTTTTAGCCCGCCAAAATTCCTTTGTCCCGGAGATGTTGTGGAAATTACGATTGACCCCATTGGTACACTTCGTAACCCGGTAAAATAGGTAATCAAGTAAATATCTAAAATGATTAAAACTCAGTTCAATGCTTTCCCCCTGCGGAATTGCACAAACTGAGTTTTTAACTTGAGGCATCACTTTTTTGTACCGCTGATTACTTAGCGACAATATTTATAATTTTTCCGGGAATCACAATACATTTGATAATTATCTTACCCTCCGTAAATTTCTGTACTTCCGGCAATGCTCTCACAAGTTTTTCGATACTATCCTTATCCATGTCAACAGGTACTTTTATTGTTGTGCGAACCTTGCCGTTAATTTGCACTGCCATTTCCAATGAATCTACGGCAAGCGCAGCCTCATCAACCTTTGGCCATGCTGCAGCATGTACACTGACTTCCTCCGCTCCGATACCCTGCCAAAGTTCTTCCGTAATATGTGGAACAAAAGGCGCAAGCAGAATTAACAAATCACGAAGCAGTTCCTTTGCAAAACTGTCTTCAATCGTACTATGCTTTTCTCCAAACCTGTACATCTCGTTTACAAGTTCCATAATCGCACTAATAGCCGTGTTGAAAGCAAATTTCCCATCTAAATCCTCTGTAACTTTAGCAATAGACTGATGCAGCCGGCGACGCAGAGCCACCTCATCAGGTGATAACATTCCTTTTAATTCTTTTCCCAATTCCTGATACTTGCCAACAATCGTCCAAACACGTTTTAGGAATCGATAAGAGCCTTCTACGCCCTGATCACTCCATTCCAAATCTTTTTCCGGCGGCGCGGCAAAAAGAATAAAGAGCCGGGCCGTGTCCGCTCCATATTTTCCAACGATTTCTTCCGGACTCACCACATTACCAACGGATTTACTCATCTTCCCGCCATCCTTGAGCACCATCCCTTGGCACAGCAGATTGGTAAACGGCTCCGGATAATCAACCATCCCCTCGTCTTGCAATACCTTCATGAAGAAACGAGAATATAGTAAATGAAGAATCGCATGTTCAATACCGCCGATATACTGATCCACCGGCATCCAATAGTCTGTTTTACCCTTACTAAACGGCTCCTGTTCATTATGCGGATCGCAATACCGCAGGAAATACCATGATGAATCAATAAAAGTATCCATTGTATCCGTTTCACGAACGGCATCCGCTCCGCACTTCGGACATTTGCAATGAAGAAAACTTTCACTTGTTTCAAGAGGCGATGTAGCACCGGCAACAAAATTGACATCTTCAGGTAATACAACCGGCAGTTCTTCTTCCGGCACAAGTACGCTGCCGCAATGCGGGCAATTAATAATCGGAATCGGACATCCCCAATAGCGTTGACGAGAAATAAGCCAATCTCTCAAGCGATAATTGACCTTTTCTTCACCAATCCCCATTTTCTCTAATTTTTTCGTAATATTGATTCTTGCTTCCGCGGAAAGCTGGCCATCAAACTCTGATGAATTGACCAGCTCCCCATCTTCACAGTAGGCCTGATCCATTTTATCAAGTTTTAGGTCATGAGCTTTATTTTGGATAACGATTTTTACGGGAAGATTATACTTTTTCGCAAAATCCCAATCACGCTGATCACCTTGGGGAACTGCCATAACTGCACCTGTACCATATTCATAAAGAACATAGTTGGCAATCCAAATCGGCACACGTTCGCCTGTAAGCGGATGCACAGCATAGCTGCCTGTGGGCATTCCCAATTTAGGTGTATCTTCAGACGTGCGGTCGATGTCGTTCTGATTTTTGATTTCCTGAATAAATGCCTGAATCTTTTCTTTTTCAGGATTATTGGAAATTAACTTTTCTACCAGAGGATGTTCAGGTGCTAACACTATGTAGGTAACACCATATACTGTATCTACACGAGTAGTGTAAACAGGAATTGTATCTTCCATGCCATCCACATGAAAAAAGAACTGTGTCCCGATAGAACGGCCAATCCAGTTGCGCTGCATGATCTTTACGCGTTCCGGCCAACCGGGCATATGATCCAAATCAGCAAGCAGACGATCTGCATAATCTGTAATTTTCAGGAACCATTGAGACAAATTTTTTTTAACAACCGGATTCTTACAGCGCCAGCACTTCCCTTCTTCCACCTGTTCATTTGCAAGAACCGTATGACAATGGTCACACCAGTTTACTTTTGCTTCCTTTTTATACGCAAGCCCCCTCTTATAAAAAATCTCAAAAAGATTCTGCGTATGTTTATAATAATCTTCACGACAAGTCAGGACTTCTCTTTCCCAATCATAAGAAAGCCCGAGCTCTTTCTGCTGACGCGTCATATTCTCAATATTCGCATATGTCCATTCAGCCGGAGCAATTCCATGCTGGATAGCGGCATTTTCCGCCGGCATGCCGAAAGCATCATATCCCATCGGATGAATAACATTAAACCCTTGCATGGATTTAAAGCGGGCTACCACGTCACCAATAGAGTAATTCCTCACATGCCCCATATGAAGATTGCCCGAAGGATACGGGAACATCTCAAGAACATAGTATTTCTTTTTATTCGGATCAAAATGAGTCTCAAATGCTTTCGTCTCTTCCCAAATCTGCTGCCACTTTTTTTCAATTTGCTGCGGAATATATTTCCCCTGCATACCGTCACCTTCCATAAGCATTTTATCAAAGAAATTTCTTCTAAAACCGTTATCCAATATTATATATTTTTAGCATATTAACGTCAAACAAACTGCCCGTTACTTCACGGATGATTCCCGCTGAATGAGCAAGTATTCACTGCGCCCTTTTCAGCCTCTCCCTGAATTTGATAAGTATATCCTCACTTCTGTTCTTATACCTGACCGATTCATCCTTTTTATTCAGAAATGCACCTTCTATCTGATCGTATATATCTTCTGTTTCAAAACCATATCGCCAAAATGCCAGTCCTGCCAGTTTATAATCATGTGCCAAGGAAACCTTTTCTTGCAAAGAGCGTCTTTCTTCAAGCCAAACTTTTCTCGTCTGTCCATTTTCTTCCCATATCCCTACATACTGGCGATCTTCAGGGTTCCAAAACAATCCGACATTATTCTGCCCCAACAAACTTTTGATTTGCTTCGTCATAAGGACGGAAGAAGCCGCCTGCCCTTCTTTCCCCGTCCAAATGCGCGTATAAAAAGGTAACCCCAGCACCAGTTTATTATTAGGCACCTGTTTTAAAAGCATAGCAATATGATGTTTGAGCCATGAGTAGGACGATACTGACCCGGAATATCGACTCCCCCCCGGCGTCTGGTCATATCCCATAATCACTTCATAATCTACATAGGCTGCCATTCCTTTACGATCATAACAGAGACTCCAGTTCGGACTATTACTGTTCACCGTAACATCAACGGAAATTTCCTTTCCATGCATATGAAGTTTTTCAGATACTGTTTTAATAAATTTCGTATATAAAAACTTATCCGCCTTATCCATATTTTCAAAATCCAAATTCCATCCATCGAAATCATAAACCAGTGCTGTCGCAGTAATTTGTCTTGCCAGATTTTGAACTGCTCCCGAATCATGAAGAAGTTTCTTTGTTTCCTGTAAGTCGAAGTCATTATGTAAAAGCGGTGTAATCTTCATTCCTGCACGTTTGGCTTCCTGCAGATATGAAAGCGATAGCGGTATTTCTTTCATATCCTTATAGCCACCCCATGTGGGCGCTAAAACTCTTTCTCCCACATGTTCCGTGAAATAATTTTTACTCGTATCAAATATCAAGTCCGGATCCCACATAAGAATGATCCTTTTATTTTTCTGTGATTTTTCTTCCGCTTTATATTCCTTTGCACATATTTCCATTTTCTTTCTATCAAAAATATATTCAAAACCTGCCTGTTTAGAAAAAAACGTAAAATTAATATAGGGCTCCCCTCTAATTTCCGTCAATGGCAATTCTACATCAACCGGATCTTCATGTATTCCCAGATTAACTTTTGCATAGATTTTCTTCCCGTTTTCTATAATCTTCCATTGATTTCCTTTTTCCAGGAAATACGGTCTCGTAAATATCTGTTCACCTTCTTCATAAGCAGTCTCACTCACTTCTTTATATTTCACATTCACCTTCGTAAAGGCGTAAATATTTTGTGTAAATATAAGACACAACAATCCTACAAATAAAATCTTAAACATAAAAACCCCCACCTGTTTTCATTTTTTAGTATAATAAAATAATATTGTTATCATTATAATTGAGTGAGGCCAATTATGCATCAATATTTATTTTTTATCGGTAATTTCCCTATCCGCTTATACGGGATCTTCTTCTCTCTGGGTATCATATCAGGATGTATTACCGCTTATTTCTTACTAAAAAAAGACAGGCGGGGATGGGAATCCCACATGTTTGATTTAGGACTTGTCATCGCTTTTGCAGGAATCATTGGCGGCAGACTTTGGGACGTACTTTTTTTTGACTGGGAATACTATCATAATCATTTGTTGGAAATCCCTTATGTTTGGCAGGGTGGGATGGCTATCCAAGGCGGTATTATTTTCGCGTGTATTGCCGCATACTTTTACTTAAAGAAAAACCAGATCCCAGTTCTTCCCTTTGCTGATATTGTCACACCGGGAATTATTTTAGGACAGGCCGTCGGACGTATCGCCAATTTTATGAATGGAGACGCTTTTGGACATCCCACAGGACAAGATTTCGGACTACTTTATCCTGACACAACCCTTGCTTATCATACATATGGAGCCCAACCGCTTTGGCCGGCAGAAGTATGGGAATGCCAAGGTGATCTTTTAATTTTTGTTTTGCTTCTCTGGTATGGATGCAAAACACGAGCAGAAGGAACCACCTTTTGTCTCTATATTATGTTTTATTCTCTTCTTCGTTTCTTCCTTGAAAATTACAGAGGCGATTATGGAACACTCGCTCTCGGCTTAAAAAGTGCACAAATTACCAGTCTGGTTGCTTTTGCCGGAGCGTTCATCTTATTTCTATATTTCCATTTTAAACACAAGAGCAAAAGTGGTATATCTGAATAAAACTTTAAAAGTGCCAGTTCACATCAATCGGCACTTTTCTTACGCATCAAAATAAGAGTTCAATACATTGATTTCAAAATTTTCTTCAATCTTTGTAAATGCTTTTATATGCAGAGGATTCTCATAAAACCCGAACAGATGAGATTTACAGGAACAGTCCGTACAGCCGAATCCTTTAATTTCCCACTCGGCAATATCAGATATGGCCGCTGCCAAAAGATGTTCAAAATCGCGCTTTGTTCTAATCGGAATAACACCGATAAACTCAGACTCCTGCCGTAAGTAATCAATATGCCAATGCATTTTCTTTCTCAGATGACGATGCCGTCTGATCCGCTGTTCTAAATTTCTCTTTGCGGACCCGATATATACATAATACCCCTGAGGGAAGTTCATAATCCCTTTGGTTCCTATTTCCACTAATTTGTCTTTATCCAAATAAAGTATCAGTAAGTAGTCACCACAATTTCCCATCTCCTCATCCAAGGCCTTTATGGAAGTGGGAAGAAGCTTTACATGATCGGGGTAATCAAATTCAGGTGTCCAATGAAGCGCTGCCACCTTCCAATCAATACGCTCCATATTAACACGGAATGCTTTTGCAAACTCAATATCCGTATGAAAATCAGGCAAAAACCATTCTGCCCGATTCCATTGCACAAGGATCAATATGCCTGCGCGTCCGATCTGTCCTATTTGCCCAAGATGATCAACATGTTTCTTTCCTCTTGCAGTGACTGCATCAGGAAACATTGCCCCCTTTTCGCCAAAAAGAGTACACGATTTCACTTCTACAGGAAATACTTCTCCTGTCGCTTCATTTCCCAGCAGTAAATCAAATCGGCTGTCACCCATTGTGACTTCTCGCTGTACTACGGAATATTCTTCCCAACCAGCAATCAGATGACGGCTCACTAAGTAATGCGCCACATCATTACACTTAGATGTATCCAGAAGAATAACTTCTCCATCACGTTCCACGCCGATAACACGATATGCCGTGCGACTCAAGGGATTCCTGCTTTTTACAAAATACATTTTGACCCCCGGAAATAAAAGCTCTCTCATTCTTCCGGGATTAGGCATATGGCAGATTTCCATTTTCCCATCTATCTCCGCATGAATTACAAATCTGTTCATCCGCATAACAAATGCACCGGTGACAATATTTCCATAAAGTTTCTTCATTAGTATTTCTCCGCAAAAAAGCCCCCTTATCGGAGGCTCAATTATTTTACCACTATACATTAAAGCGGAAATACGCGATATCTCCGTCCTTAATAATATATTCTTTCCCTTCTACCCGCAGCAGTCCTTTTTCACGGGCAGCTGCAAAAGAACCGCATTTTATCAATTCATCATAGGTAATGATTTCCGCACGAATAAATCCACGTTCGATATCGGAATGAATTTTCCCCGCAGCTTTAGGCGCCTTTGTCCCAGAATGAACCGTCCACGCACGGCATTCATCTTCACCTACAGTAAAGAAATTAATTAGGCCTAACATTGCATACGCCGTACGAATCAAACGATTCAATCCCGGTTCCGTTTCTCCCAAATCAGCCAGGAACGCTTTGGCTTCCCCTTCTTCCAATTCCGATACTTCCTGCTCAATCTCTGCTGAAACAGGTACCCATTTGGCATTTTCTTTTTCCGCCTGCGCTGCTGCCGCCTGCACATAAGGATTATCCATGGGATTCGCAATATCATCTTCCGCCGTATTCAATACATACAGAACCGGCTTCAATGTAATCAAATTTAATTCCTTAAGAACCGTCAGTTCATCCTCAGCTAAATCCAAAGTTCTTGCCGGTATTCCCTCCTGCAAAACCTGAAAAACCCTTTCATAAATTGGTAAAACCGCTTTTGCTTCTTTTATCCCCGCCTGAGCCAATTTGGCAGTCTTTACTCTTTTCTTATCGACGCTCTCCAGATCCGCCAGACATAATTCTGTATTAATGATGCCCATATCACGAACAGGATTAATTCCGCCTTCTACATGAGTGATATTTTCATCATCAAAACATCTGACAACATGAGCGATAGCATCGGTTTCACGAATGTGGCTCAAAAACTGGTTCCCCAGCCCCTCCCCCTTCGATGCTCCTGCCACCAGCCCTGCAATATCCACAAAACGGGTAAATGCAGGCGTCGTTTTTTTCGGATTAAATATACCTGCCAAGTCATAAATTCTATGATCCGGCACTTCCACAACACCCACATTAGGTTCAATAGTACAAAAAGGAAAATTGGCCGCCTCCGCACCTGCTTTTGTAATCGCATTAAAAAGCGTACTCTTTCCTACATTAGGAAGCCCGACAATACCGATCTGTAAATTTGTGCTCATATCTTCATCCTTTATTTGTATATTTTTTAACAGCAGTTTTCAAACGTTTCACAGCCATTGCCGTCTTTTCCGATGTATTGAATGCGGTCAGACGGACATATCCTTCCCCGCATGGACCGAATCCTGATCCCGGCGTACATATAACCTGCGCTTCCCGAAGAAGGAAGTCAAAAAAATCCCAGCTGCTCATTCCATCAGGTATAGACACCCATATATAAGGGCTGTTTATTCCACCGGAAGCCCGTAACCCGACTTCTTTTACCCCTGCCAAAATAGCCAGGGCATTTTTTCTGTATATCCCCAAAGTCTTCTGTATCTGCTTTTGTCCGGCTTCTGTATATACAGCTTCTGCCCCGCGCTGCACAACATAAGAGCATCCATTAAATTTCGTACATTGTCGGCGATACCAAAGTTCGTTTGCACTGATTAATCCCCCTGACTTTGTTTCCAGCTTCAATTCTTTCGGAACAACGACATATCCGCAGCGTACCCCTGTAAATCCGGCTGTCTTAGAGAATGAATGGAACTCAATTGCTACCTCTTTTGCCCCTTCAATTTCATAAATGCTATGCGGAATGTCTTCCGTAATGAATGCCTCATAGGCAGCATCAAAGAAGATAACTGATCCAGTCTGCTTTGCGTATTTCACCCAAACAGTTAATTCCTTTTTATTTAATGCAGTTCCTGTCGGATTGTTGGGTGAACATAAATAAATAATCATGGGATCATGGGATGGCAGGTTTGCTTTAAAATCACATTCTTCATAACACGGCAGGTACTCAAATTTTTCATATGATCCATTCACAAATTTCCCACTTCGTCCCGCCATAACATTACTGTTCACATACACTGGATATACAGGATCCATAATTGCCACAATATCCGACGTGGCAAATATTTCCTGCATATTACTTATATCACATTTTGCGCCATCACTAATAAAAATTTCATCCGGTGAAACATCACATCCCCTGTCTTTGAAATCGTACAGGGCAACAGCTTCACGCAAAAATAAATATCCTTGTTCCGGACCGTAACCACGGAAAGTTTCCGCTTCTCCCATTTCCGCAACAGCTTTCATCATGGCCTCAACAACAGCCGGAACTAACGGTTGCGTTACATCACCAATGCCAAGAGAGATAATATCAGCATCCGGGTAATTCGCTTTGTATGTTTCCTGTTCCTTTCTTATTTTTGCAAACAAATACGCTCCCTGCAAATCATTAAAATTTTCATTGCAATGTGCCAAAATAATCACCCCTCATTCCCCATCATTGAACATAAAATATAAGTTATTATAACATAATACTCCTATTCTTTGTCGCAAATAAAAACCGCTCCTGCTTCCAGGAAACGGTCTTCCATCATAACTCAACCACTACAGTTCCAAGTACGTGGTCAATTGGAATCGGCCCGATAAATCGGCTGTCAGAGCTATGATTTCTATTATCGCCCATAACGAAAATTGTTCCTTCGGGCACCGTAAACGAACCGGGCATTGAGAACTCCATCACGCCATTGATGTAGGGTTCATTCAATTTTGTGCCATTTCTGTATACCGCATTATCATGAAACTCCAGCTTATCCCCGCCCTTACCGATCACACGCTTTACCCAAACATTGTGTCCCTGACCGCTTCGGCTGAAAAGTGCCACGTAGTTTAAAGCAGGTTCAGATAAATCATCCGCCCACGACCGCATTCTCTGCGTACGGCTGTCAATAATAACAATCTCACCATAATCAGGCGTCTGACGGAAAACATGCCCTAACTTGGAAACAATTAAATACTGTCCATCCTCTAACGTAGGATACATGGATGAACCTGCCACTTTGGTAGGGACAAAAAGAAATATATGGATAATCATCGCTAAAAATAAAGCGACCACGATAGAATAAATCCAATCAAACAATTCGTGCATAAGTCTCCCCTTTCATCTGTAATACAATATATTTTACTGCAAACAATAAAAAAATTCCATATAAAAACCCCCGCCCCACTTGAACATCATAAGCATTTGTCGAGGGTTCTTCTAATATACTGTTATTAAAACATTCTTACACCGGGTTTATCCTCTCCAAAACGGTGAACTGTATCAATAAAACGGACAGTACCGGTCTTATAACGAAGAACTAAAGTACTTGTCCTTGCCCCGCCGCCAAAAAAACGGACACCGCGAAGCATAGCACAGTCTGTAATAGCTGTCTCCGCGAAAATACAGTCGTCTCCTTTTACCAAATCATCCAATGTCAGCACTTTATTGGGATCATCAATCCCCATTGTGTGCAGCCGCTGGATTTCCTGTTCCGTCTGTGGAAGCAGTCTTGCCTGCATATCACCGCCAAGACATTTCAATCCTACTGCGGATAAAACACCTTCCGGCGCTCCGCCCGACCCCATAACCATATGGATGCCGCTGCCCTGGATACCGCAGTCGACAGAAGGCACTACATCTCCGTCAGTAATCAGGTATACGCGGGCCCCGGCTTCCCTCGCTTCACGAATAATCTTTTCATGGCGTTCCCTGTCCAAAATAACCATCGTCAGATCGGAAACTTCACGTCCCATCGCATCTGCCACATTTTTAAGATTTTCAGTAACCGAAGCACGGATATCAATCCTCCCCTTCGCACGAGGACCCACGCAGATTTTCTGCATATACATGTCCGGAGCATGAAGCAGACACCCTTTAGGAGCAATAGCAAGAACAGCAATAGCACCATTTTTCCCTTTTGCTACAAGGTTTGTTCCTTCTACAGGATCCACCGCAATATCCACTTCTTCCCCACCCTGTCCTACATGTTCGCCAATGTACAGCATGGGGGCTTCATCAATCTCACCCTCGCCAATGACCACGGTACCGGAAACAGGCGTTAAAGCAAACTGCTCATGCATGCCATCAACAGCAGCCTGGTCGGCGCCCTCCTTATCACCTAATCCTACGAGCCGCGCACTTTTCAATGCAGCTTGTTCTGTAATACGTGCAAACTCCAATGATAATTGTCTATCCATTACAGCCTCCATAATAGTACACTATCTTCCATCTTGAAATATTATATCACTTTTGAAAGCTCCATGAAGCAGCCATTTAAAAAGAAATCTGACTATTATCTTTGCATATAGCAAACGGTTTTTAACCTTTTGCCGATTTGACAAAAGCACCTTGCTATTTCTATCATTAGTCATACAACATAGGAGGAGCATCATGGACTGGAATATTCAAAATGCAAACTCAATTCATTTCTTTGGGGACAGTCTTACTGCAGGATACGGCACCTTACCGCAGCATGGCTGGATTTACCAAATTTCCAGACGCTGCCCTGCCATCCAATACTACAATCACGGTTTATGCGGTGCAGGACTTGAAGACATTTTTGATTCCCTCTCTCCGTTTCTAAGCAGCCCCCATGAAAATACATTGTTTTTTATGATGGGTGGTACCAACGACATACTTTCCGGAATCAGGGTAACTCATTTGGAAAAAATGATGTTATCCGAGATTAATAAACTTAATAAGAAAATCCCTCTCTGCATCGGTATCCCTCCTTTAATGACACCACTCAGCATTACCACAGGATGGCAGACGCACTTTGCTTTTACGAAAAATAATAAAGATTTGAAAAACTATGGGAGCTTTTTAAAAGCAAATTGCATCGACTTAGATATTCTCTTTATTGATTTTTCAACTGCCTTCCCTCTTGATAATGCCTGGTATTCCGATGGTATCCATCCCAATGAAAAGGGATATTCCAGATTTGCGGAAATCGCTGCCCCTTATATGTCCATATAATTGATCTGCCACTTTCATACTTCCCCCATGCAAAAGCCGCCTGGCGATTTGATTCGCACAAAGCGGCTTGTTTATATTTATTGCTCAATTTTATAAATGTTACAGGCATTTGTCGTTGTCTGAAAAACAACAGCCTCCACGCTCAAATCTTTCAGCCGTGCAATTTCTTCCGCCACATAAATTACATTATGCGGCGTATTCCGTTCTCCTCTATGTGGCGGTGGTGCCAGGTAAGGACTGTCAGTTTCAATTAACAATCTATTCAAAGGGATTCCTTTAGCCACCTGTTTCAGTTTGGTACTTTTAGGAAATACTACCGGTCCCGCAAAGGAAATATAAAACCCCAAACGAATGAATTCTTTGGCCATCTCTAAACTGCCGCTGTAACAGTGCAGTATCCCCCGCAAAGAATCCCGTTTATGTTCCCGCAAAATCCGGAGTGTATCGCCATGCGCATCTCTGTCATGAATAATTATCGGCAAATCTAACTTCCCTGCCAATTCTATCTGTCGGTGAAACCATTTCTGCTGCATTTCTTTATCACTATAGAAATAATGATAATCCAGACCGATTTCACCGATAGCAACGATTTTATGATTTTCTCGCGCCACAGATTCGAGCTCCTGCAAGCTGTCTTCCGTCGCATGACAGGTTTCATGAGGATGAATACCGACTGCTCCATAAAGCCGGGGATACCTGTTTACAAGATCTGTCGTTTTCCTGCTCGTTTCCAAATTTTCAGAAGGACAAACCACATATTTTAAATGTGCAAATACGTCTGACAGAACTTGCTCTCTGTCATTATCAAAACGTTTATCATACACATGCGCATGAGTATCAAAAAGTTCCATTATTTCACACGGCTGCCCGCGGGCATATCAACGAAAGGAAGTACAAGATCATTATCTTTGGACGCTGCCAAAACCATCCCCTGCGATTCTATCCCCATCAACTTCGCCGGTTTAAGGTTCGCTACAAAAATCACATGCTTGCCGACAAGTTCTTCCGGCTTATAGTATTTAGCAATACCACTGACAACTGTCCTAATTTCTTCGCCCAAAGACACTGTCAGCTTAATCAACTTTTCTGATTTTTCTATTTTTTCTGCTGTCAGTATTTCCGCAACACGCAATTCCGTCTTTAAAAAATCATCCATTGTAATGAGTGGAACACTTGTGTCATTTTCTGTTTTCTTCACGTTGAACTTTCTCTCCGACTTTACTTCCGCTTTCAAGTCTTCTTTCTCCACTTCAATACGCGGGAAAATAGGCATTCCTTTGGCAACTTTTGTACCATCAGCAATACCGCCCCATACAAGGTTTTCATAATTTGCTTTTTCAAAATCAACCAGTCCCAACTGCGCCCAAATCTTTTCAGCAGCAATTGGAATTACGGGCTCTACCATAAGAGAAACAAAACGCATACCCTCGCAAAGGTGATAAAGCACAGCATCAAGTGCAGCCCTTTTAGCTTCATCCTTTGCCAGTACCCAAGGCATTGTTACATCAATATATTTATTTAATGAACGGATAAAGATCCACACCGCTTTAAGAGCGTCATTAATTTTCCAATTATCCATTCCATTACGGAACCTCTGCAAAGTAGCTTCTGCATTTTTTTCAACTTCCGAAGATACCTCTCCTATGCAGGGATCAACAGACGCGTCACCATGCACAAGAACCCCATTTCTATATTTTTCCACCATGGATAAACTTCTGTGGAGCAAATTGCCAAGATCATTGGAAAGATCTGAGTTAATACGGTTGATAAGCCTTTCTCTACTGAAATTACCATCCTGTCCCAACTGAATATCATTTAAAAGATAGTAGCGAATAGCATCTGAGCCGAACTCTTGCAGCAATGGAATAGGATCCACTACATTTCCTTTAGACTTGGACATTTTTTCTCCGTCAACAATCAGCCATCCATGACCATAAATTTTTTTCGGCAACTCTATCCCGAGACTCATAAGCATAATTGGCCAGATAATAGAATGAAACCGGACAATCTCT